>ENA-UOOA01001495-UOOA01001495.1-human-gut-metagenome-genome-assembly--contig:-P61old-NODE-1495-length-37485-cov-9.657067_pt1 | contig 37485 bp, 30 predicted proteins | sample MGYA00242467_ERZ724014 | MGnify/ENA metagenome assembly ERZ724014 | reverse complement strand
CAAAGACCTGACCCCGCTGCTGGGCCGCCTGGGCGGGGCGTTGCAGGGCAGCCGCGACTTTCATTGAGGCCTAGGCGCCCATGGCGCCTCATTCTGAAAAAGCCGGCGCCAGTGGTTTACACCGACACCAGCACATCGCACTGCGACTGCGCCAGGGCATAGCGGGTGACGCTGCCCAGCAACACGTCTTCCAGCGTGTTGTCTCCTTGCTTGCCCATCACGATCAGATCGCAGTCAAGTTCCTGCTCCTGCTGCACCAGCAGCAGCGAGGGGTCGCCGTGCATCACCACCGTGGGGGTGAATACCGGGTCCAGGCCCGCCACTTCGCACAGCGCCTGCATGCTTTCCAGCGCCTCCTGGCGGGCTTTGGATCGGTAGTGCTGGATCTGATCGGCCTGCACACCGGCGTATTCCATCATTCCCTCGTATGGCACGTCGTAGGCATGCAGCAGCACCAGGCTGGCGCCCGGCGCCACCGCCTGTGCGATGCGGATGGAACGCAGCGAATGCGCTGAAAAGTCCACCGGCACCAGCACCGTCTTGTAGGGCTCGTGGGGCGCCTGCTTGACCACCAGCATCGGGCGCGTGGTCTTGCTCACCATGCGTTCTGCGGTAGAGCCCAGCAGCATGTGCCGCATGAAGCTCGCGCCCCGCGCGCCCAGCACCACCAGGTCGGCCTGGGCGGCATCGGTGTAGCCCTGCAATTCGGGCAGCAGGGCACCGTGGGCTACATGCACCTGGGTTGCAACGTTGTGGCGCTGCGCCATGGAGTCTGCCAGCTCTTGCAGGGCATTGCGCGGGGCATTGAGCATGAGCTGCTCCAGGTCAGACGGAATCTGCCCGGCCAGCCGGCGTAGCCTTTGCAGCGGCGCAGGCGTGGTCACATGCACCAGATCGAGCTGCGCGCCGGTCACGCGGGCCACGCTGGCAGCACGCTCAACGGCGTGCCGGGCGGGGGCGGAAAGATCGGTGGCGGCGACGAGCCGGTTCAAGGATGCCATGGTGCTTCTCCAACGGGTGATCGAATACTTCTGGAAGGGGTGGCCGGGAGGGGCGCCTGCGCCAGCCATGCTTCGCAGGCCATTCTGCATGATGGGCTGCGCGCACCCAGCGATGCCCCTGCGTTCATGCGCGCACGAAAATCAGCGTGCCCAGGTACACCGCGTAAGCGGTGACGAACAGAGCGCCTTCGGTGCGCGAGATGCGCCGGTCGGTAACGAAAATGGGCACGCACAGCAGCGCCACCAGCGCCGCCAGCGGCAGGTCTACGTGCAGCAAGGGCGCGTCCACGGGCACCCCGCTGGGGGTTGCCAGGCAGGTGACGCCCAGAATGAACAGAATGTTGTAGGTGCTGCTGCCAATCAGGTTGCCAATGGCAATGTCCCGCTCGTTCTTGAGGGTGGCCATGATGGTGGTGGCCAGCTCGGGCGCCGATGTGCCGATGGCCACAATAGTCAGGCCCACCACCGCGTCTGATACGCCCAGCGACCGGGCCATGTCTACGGCACCCGTCACCAGCAGTTCAGCCCCTACCACCACGACGACGATGCCGGCCGCCAGCATCAGCACGCTGACCGTGCCCTGCAGGGTGGTAACCCGGGGCAGGAGGTTGCTGGCGCTGTACTCGCGCGAGAACTCTTGCTGGATAGGCAGGCTTTCGCGCTGGCTCATGTAAACCATGGCAATGGTGTACGCCACCGCTGCGCCCACCATCAGGGCGCCTTCGGGGCGGCTGAGCTGGCCGTCCCACGCCATCCACAGCAGTGCCCCGGCCGATATCACCATCACCGGCAAGTCCAGCTTCAGGCTCAGCAGTTGCAAGGGCAGCGGCTTGATCCACGCGCTCAGGCCCAGAATGAAAAGAATGTTGACGATGTTGGTGCCGGCGATGTTGCCCACCGCCAGCCCGCCGTTGCCCTCGGCGGCTGCGGTCAGCCCCACGGCCATTTCGGGGGTGCTGGTGCCCACAGCCACCACGGTCAGGCCCAGAATCATGGGCGACACCCCCAGCAGCGCCCCCACCCGTGAGCCGCCGCGAACAATCAGTTCCGCCCCCACGATGACGACAACCAGACCCGCCAAGAAGGATGTGATGGCAACCAGGTGCATGGGGCCATTATGGAGGGCGCCCCCCAGGCGTTGCGGAGACTATGTGCCCAAGGCCTGGCTTAGCGCGGGCGGCGTGTCAGCGCAATCAGCCGCGCCAGGGCCCTGTCGTGGATGCCGTGCCGCAGCAATTCATCGTGCGTGGCTTGTGCGTAGTCCCGCGTGGTGCCGTAGCGGCCGGACGCCTGCTCAAAAATGCGGCGGTATTCATGGTCTGGCAGCACGCCCGTGTGGTTGGGGCTTTTGCGCGACAGGGTGAACGCCAGCGCCTTCACCGTGCCGTGCGGCGTCTGGCAGGGCAGCCAGCGCGGGTCGTACACGGCGTTGACCATCTCGCGGTCCCACAGCGGGGGCATCACATCCCGCACCCGGTGCCGTTCGATACGAAACACCATGCCCCGGCAGCTGCCCCCGGTCAGCAGCGCAAACACCAGGCCGGGGCATTCGGGCGTGCCCCGGTTCACGCGGCTCCACATCTTCAGCGCTCGGTGCCAGCCGTGCACCTTGGCGGGCCGCTGCTCGGCGTAGTCAAAGTCGGGCCGCCAGATGAGCGAGCCGTAGCCAAACAGCCAGAGGTCTTGGTGGGGGTTCCACTGCGCCAGCGTCTGGGCCAGCATGGCAGCGGGGTCGCGCGGAGCGTGCAGGGGTGTCATGCCGTGGGGTGGCGGTGTCGGGTCTGAACAGGGGGGCTGGGATGAATGCCGAGCCGCAATTATTGGCGCCCCCGAGGGGATTTGCTGGCCGGGGCGGTGAAACCTCGGGCAGCGGTGGCCCATCGTAGGTTGGATAAACGCTCATCTTTTGATAGCTGGTAGCGCTTGTCCGTCAAGCGCCAGAGGCCAATTTGACTAAATATTGGCTGCCAGCATGCTGCGTCGCAGCATCGAGCGGCCCTGGCACGGCGGCGTGCGCCAGGATCAGAGGCAGGCGGCCCCTTGGGGCGCGGTATCATCCGGGCCTGCCCAGGTCGCCTGCAGCTTCCTGGGCGATTTGCGTTGTTGTTCGCTGTTGTCCTTGCTCCACGCTCCCTCCGCCTGACCCGTGCGTCTCACCTCCATCAAGCTCTCCGGCTTCAAGTCGTTCGCTGAACCCACCAATTTCATGCTGCCTGGGCAACTGGTGGGCGTGGTGGGGCCGAACGGTTGTGGCAAATCCAACATCATGGATGCGGTGCGCTGGGTGCTGGGTGAGAGCAAGGCCAGCGAGCTGCGCGGCGAGAGCATGCAGGACGTGATCTTCAGCGGCACCACCACCCGCAAGCAGGCCAGCCGCGCCAGTGTGGAGCTGGTGTTTGACAACTCCGACCACCGCGCAGGCGGCCAGTGGGGCCAATACGGCGAGGTGGCCGTGCGCCGCGTGCTCACGCGCGACGGCACCAGCAGCTACTTTCTGAACAACCAGCCCGTGCGCCGCCGCGACGTGCAGGACGTGTTTCTGGGCACCGGCCTGGGGCCACGGGCCTACGCCATCATTGGGCAGGGCACCATCAGCCGCATCATCGAATCGCGCCCTGAAGAGCTGCGCCTGTTCCTCGAAGAGGCGGCCGGGGTCTCCAAATACAAAGAGCGTCGCCGCGAGACGGAAAACCGCCTGGCCGACACGCGCGAGAACCTCACGCGGGTGGAAGACATCTTGCGCGAGCTGAACGCCAACCTCGAAAAGCTGGAAAAGCAGGCCGAGGTGGCCGCCAAGTACAACGCGCTGAACGCCGATGCCACCCTCAAGCAGCACCAGCTGTGGTTCTTGAAGCGCGCTGATGCCGAGGCCGAGCAGACCAAGGTGCGCCTGGAAGGCCTGCAGGCCGTGAACGACCTGGAATCGCGCATGGCCGACCTGCGCGCTGTCGAATCTGATCTGGAAACCATCCGCCAGGCGCACTACGCCGCAGGCGACCAAGTCAACCAGGCCCAGGGCAAGCTGTACGAGGCCACGGCCGAAGTGGGGCGGCTCGAAGCCGAAATCCGCTATGTGGTGGAAGGCCGCGTGCGCGTGGAGCAGCGCCTCGTCACCCTGGCCGAGCAGATCGCCCAGTGGCAGGCCCGCAAGGAAGAAGCCGACATCGAGCTGGAAAACCTGGCCGGTGCGGGCGTGGACGTCGAAGAGCGTGCCGAACTGCTGGCGGCCCAGCTCGAAGAGCAGGCCATGCAGCTGCCCGACCTGGAAGACGCCCTGCGCCAGGCGCAGACCCGCGCCAGCGAGCAGCGCGCCAGCGTGGTGCAGGTGCAGCAGCAAATTGGCGTGCTGGCCGCCGAGCAGCGCAGCCTGGACGAGCAAAGCCGCCAGCTCGACACCCGCTACGAGCGCCTGCGCGCTGACCGCAATGCTCTGGCCGCGCCCGACGAAGCCCGCCTGAACAACCTGCGCAGCCAGCTCGAAGCCGCCCAAGAGCAGGCCGAAACCACCGAAGCCCGCCTGGCCGAGCTGCAAGACACCGTGCCCCAGCTGGACGAAGACCGCCGCGCCCGCCAGCAGGACGTGAACACCGAGAGCGCCCGCCAGACTGACCTGTCGGCCCGCATGGAAGCCCTGAAGGCGCTGCAGGAAAAGGTCAAGACCGACGGCAAGCTGCGCCCCTGGCTGGCCAAGCACGGCCTGGATGGCATGCAGGGCCTGTGGAGCCGCATCCACATCGAACCCGGCTGGGAAAACGCCTTGGAAGCCGCCCTGCGCGAACGCCTGGGCGCGCTGGAAGTGGGGCGCCTGGACATGGTGCGCGGCTTCCTCGGCTCCAACGAAAACGATGCGCCCCCTGCGCGCCTGGCTTTCTACAGCGCCCCCGCCGCCGGTGTGCCTGAGCCCACGGGCGCGCACACCCGGCTGGCAGACCTGCTGCGCATCCACGACGCCAGCCTGCGCGCGGTGCTGACCGACTGGTTGCAGGGCTGCAGCATCGCCCAGACGCTGGACGAGGCCCTGAACCGCCGCGCCAGCCTGCAGCCGGGCGAAGTGATCTACGTGCCCACGGGCCACGCCGTCAGCAGCCACAGTGTGAGCTTTTACGCGCAAGACTCCGAACAGTCGGGCCTGCTGGCGCGTGCGCAAGAGATTGAGCACCTGGAAAAGGAACTGCGCGCCCAGGCGCTGATTGCCGACGAATCGCGCACCGCGCTGGTCCGCGCCGAAGCGGCTTACGCCGACGCCTCGCAACGTCTGGTGGCCGCCCGCCGCGAGGCCACCGAGGCCCAAAGCCGCGCCCACGAGCTGCAGGTGGAAACCTTGCGTCTGACCCAGTTGTCCGAGCAGACCCGTGCGCGCAGCGAGCAGATTGACGCCGACCTGGGCGAGGTCGAGGCCCAACTGGCCGACCTGCAAGAACGCCGCGTGGCCGCCGAGGCCCGCTTTGAAGAGCTGGACATGCAACTGGCCGACAGCCAGGAGCGCGAAGCCCAGCTGGGCGACCGCGTGATCGAGACCGAGCGCAAGCTGAATGCCTGCCGCGAACAGCAGCGCATGCTGGAACGCCAGGTGCAAGAGGCCACCTTCTCGCAACGCAGCCTGGACGCCCGCCGCGCCGAGCTGAACCGCTCCATCGAAACCGCCACCCAGCAGGCCACGGCCCTCACCGACGAGCAGCAGCGCGCCCGCGACGAGCTGGCACGCCTGTCAGACGCTGCGGCACAGGGCGGTTTGCAGCAGGCGCTGGACTTGAAGATGGACCGGGAAAAGGCTCTGGCCGCCCAGCGTAGCGAATACGACGACCTGACGGCCAAGCTGCGCGGCAGCGACGAGCGCCGCATGCAGCTGGAGCGGGCGCTGGATCCGCTGCGCCAGCGCATCACCGAATTCCAGCTCAAGGAACAAGCCGCGCGCCTGGGCCTGGAGCAATACACCACGCTGCTGACCGACGCCCAGGCCGACCTGGAGGCCGTCGAAAAATCCATTGCTGACGGCAACGTGCGCGTGCAGGGCCTGCAGGGCGAAATCGACCGCCTGCACCGCGAGATTGCAGCGCTGGGCGCCGTCAACCTGGCTGCGCTGGATGAACTGAACCTGGCGCGTGAACGCAAGGTGTTTTTGGACGCGCAAACCGCCGATTTGACCGAGGCCATGAACACGCTGGAAGACGCGATCCGCAAGATCGACGGCGAAACGCGCCAGCTGTTGTCGGGCACGTTTGAAACGGTGAACGGGCACTTCGGCCGCATGTTCCCTGAGTTGTTCGGGGGCGGGCAGGCCAAGCTCATCATCACCGGCGACGAAATTCTGGATTCGGGCGTGCAGGTGATGGCGCAGCCGCCCGGCAAGAAGAACCAGACCATTCACTTGCTCTCGGGTGGCGAGAAGGCACTCACGGCCATTGCGCTGGTGTTTGCGATCTTCCAGCTCAACCCCGCGCCGTTTTGCCTGCTGGACGAGGTGGACGCGCCGCTGGACGACGCCAACACCGAGCGCTACGCCAAGCTGGTGGCCAGCATGAGCAAGGAAACCCAGTTCCTGTTCATCAGCCACAACAAGATCGCCATGGAAATGGCCGAGCAACTGATCGGCGTGACCATGCAGGAACAAGGTGTGTCGCGCATCGTGGCGGTGGACATGGAGTCCGCCCTGTCCATGGCCGACGCTTGATTTGAACTGACCCCCATGAACTCATCCCTGTTACTGAGTCTGGCAATCACCGGCGGGCTGGTGCTGGCGGCCATCGTGGCCTACAACGCCTGGATCCTGCACCGCAACGCTCCCAAAAAAGCCTTGCCCCCTGACCCGGACCGCCCGGCCCCCGTCGCAGGCGATCCCTTGCTTGAACCCACCCTGCGCCAGGAACCTTCGCTCGACGCCGACCTGGGCCCGAGCGACGCCGCCAGCTATGTGAATCTGGACCAGGGGGCGGAGCCGCACGAACACACGGTGGATGCGGGCGATGCCCTGCGCATGCCGGTGCCCACGCACAGCCTGGAACGCCGCCCAGGGCTGGACCCGCTGATCGATGTGATCGCGTCCATCCAGCCCGAAGGCCTTGTCTCTGGCGACGCGGCCCTGGCTGCCTTGCCACCCACGCGCCGCGCTGGCAGCAAGCCTTTTGCCATTGAAGGGCTGAACGACGCCACCCAGCAGTGGGAGACCCCTGCACCCGGCCAGCGCTACCGCAGCTTCCAGGCCGGGGTGCAACTGGCCAACCGCATGGGCGCGCTCAACGAAATCGAGTTCTCTGAATTCGTGATGAAGGCGCAGGGCTTTGCCGACGCCATCAACGCCGCCCCTGACTTCCCCGACATGCTGCAGGAAGTGGCCCGCGCCCGCGAGCTGGACCAGTTCGCCAGTGACCACGACGCGCAGCTTTTGTTTGTGCTGCGCGCCCGCCAGGCCGCCTGGAGCCCCGGCTACCTGCTGCAAAACGCCGCCCGCGTGGGCTTTGTGGTGGGCGCCATGCCCGGCCGCCTGGTGCTGCCCGCCAGCGCACCCGGTCTGCCGCCCGTGCTCACCTTGGGCTACGACACCCAGGCCGCCCTGGCCGACGACCCCGAGCAGTCGGCCATCCGCGACATCAGCCTAAGCCTGGACGTGGCCCAGGTGCACCGCACCGAACAGCCCTTTGCCCGCCTGCGCGAAGTGGGCGCGGCCCTGGCGGAAGCCATGGACGGCGTGCTGTGCGACCAGAACGGCCAACCCTTGCCCGCCATGGCCATGGACCCGATTGCCGCAGACCTGGAGCTGCTGTATGACCAGCTCGACGCGCGTGATTTGTCGGCCGGCTCGGTGCTGGCCCGGCGCCTGTTTAGCTAGAACGTGCTGCCTCTTTTGAGCCGTTTTCGGCGTCTTCTCCCCTGCGGGGAACGGCGCCCTCTCTGCGAGGCGGCCTTTGCTCGGTGTTCCGGGCGCCAGCCTTGCCCTTTGCAGGCAACGCGCCCCGTGTCTGTCGATGCCGATCACAACCCATGACCGAAAATTTAGACCTTTTTTCGGCTCCAGCGCCCGAAAATAAAGCGCAAGCAGCTATCGATTTGGAAGCAAAAGCTGCTGCATTGCGCGCCCAATTGAATCAGTGGGCCCACCAGTATTACGTGCTGGACGAGCCCACCGTGCCCGATGCCGAATACGACCGCGTGTTCCGCGAGCTGCAGGCGCTGGAAGCTGCGCACCCGCACCTCATCACCCCGGATTCGCCCACACAGCGCGTGATTGGCGCGGTGATGGAAGGGCTGGCCCCGGTGCGCCATGTGGTGCCCATGCTCAGCATCCACACCGAAACCGACACCGAAGCCACGGGCGCGCAAGCGTTCGACGCCCGCGTGCGGCGCGAACTGGGGCTGACCGACGCCGACCCCGCCATTGAATACGTGGCCGAGCCCAAGTTTGATGGCCTGGCCATGAGCCTGCGTTATGAAAAGGGCCGCCTGGTGCAGGCCGCCACGCGGGGCGACGGTGAGGTGGGTGAGGACGTGACGCACAACATCCGCACCATCCGTCAGATTCCGCTGACCTTGCCCGAGGGCGTGCCCCCGGTGCTGGAAGTGCGTGGCGAGGTCTACATGCGCCGGGCTGACTTTGATGCGCTCAACGAACGCCAGCGCGAGCAGGGCGGCAAGACCTTTGTGAACCCGCGCAACGCGGCGGCAGGTGCCGTGCGCCAGCTGGATTCGAACATCACCGCCCAGCGCCCGCTGAGCTTTTTTGCCTACGGCCTGGGCGCCATCACGCCGCCAGCCGAAGGCGGGCCGGTGTTCCGCACGCATTACGAGATGCTGCAGACCCTGAAATCTTGGGGTTTTCCGGTCGCAGCGCAGGTGCAGATTGCGCGAGGTGCTACGGAATTAGTAGCGTTTCACCAGCAGGTAGGCGCCAGCCGCGATGCGCTGCCCTACGACATTGATGGCGTGGTCTACAAGGTCAACTCGCTGCAGTTGCAGCGCGACCTGGGCTTCAAGACCCGCGAGCCGCGCTGGGCCGTGGCGCACAAGTACCCCGCGCAAGAGATGGCGACCAAGGTCGAAGGCATCGACATCCAGGTGGGCCGCACCGGCAAGCTCACGCCCGTGGCGCGCCTGGCGCCGGTGTTTGTGGGTGGTGTCACGGTAACCAATGCCACGTTGCACAACCTGTTCGAAATCCGCAAGAAAGGCGTGCGTGTGGGCGACCAGGTGATCGTGCGGCGCGCAGGCGATGTGATTCCCGAAGTGGTGGGCGTGATGGCTTCCGGCCCGCGCCCGGCCTACGTCCAGAACTTCCGCATGCCGCGCCAGTGCCCCATTTGCGGCAGCGAGGTGGTGCGTGAAAAGGGCGAGGCCAACCACCGCTGCACGGGCGGCCTGTTCTGCGCGGCGCAGCGCAAGGAAGCCATCCTGCACTTTGCCGCCCGCCGCGCCATGGACATTGAGGGCCTGGGCGACAAGCTGGTAGACCAGCTGGTGGACGCCAACGTGATTCGCACGCTGCCCGACTTGTACCGCCTGGGCCTGAGCGCCCTGGTGGTGCTGGAGCGCATGGCCGACCGCTCGGCCCTGAACCTGCTGGCCGCGCTGGAAAAGTCCAAGCAAACCACGCTGCCGCGCTTTTTGTTTGCGCTGGGCATCAGGCATGTGGGCGAGTCCACGGCCAAAGACCTGGCCAAACACTTTGGCACGCTGGATGCGCTGATGGGCGTGGACGCAGAATCTGCCGCCACCGAAGAGCAACTGCTGCAGGTGCCCGACGTGGGCCCCATCGTGGCGCGCAGCGTGCACACCTTCTTCCAGCAGCCCCACAACCGCGAGGTGGTGGAGCAATTGCGCGCCTGCGGCGTGACCTGGCCCGAGGGGGCACCCACCGAACGTGGCCCGCAGGTGCTGGCGGGCAAGACCATTGTGCTGACGGGCACCCTGCCCACGCTCAGCCGCGACGCGGCCAAAGACATGCTGGAAGCCGCAGGCGCCAAGGTGGCGGGCTCGGTCAGCAAAAAAACCAGCTATGTGGTGGCTGGTGATGACGCGGGCAGCAAGCTGGCCAAGGCCGAGGAACTGGGCGTGCCCGTGCTGGACGAGGCAGGCATGCTGGCGCTGCTGGCCGGTGAGGGCGGTGCCGCGTGAGTATGGTGCGGTGCCATGTGCCCAGCCTTGCCACGGGCGCCACCAGGCCGGTTGATCCATTCACTGAGCAGCCCTAACCCGGGCTGAACTGAACCCATGCTCCGTTTTCTCTCCACTTTGCGCACAGGCCTGATGCCCGGCGTGCGCTGGGCGCTGCAAACCCTGCGCACTGTGCCCGCCCTTTGGGGCCGCTTGCAGCCCCGCAGCTGGCGCACCTGGCTGCTGCTGGTGCTGGCCCTGCCAGCGCTGCTGGCGGTGTACACGCTGCTGCTCATCCCGTTCACCCCATCGATTGCCGACATCACCAAGGCCAAGACCGAGCGGCCCGCGCAGCTTTTGTCGGTGGACGGTAAGGTGCTGGCCGAGTACCGCTGGGCCAACCGCGAGTGGGTGGCACTGAACCGCATCTCGCCCCATGTGGTCAACGCCCTCATCGCCACCGAAGACCACCGCTTTTACGAGCATTCGGGCATGGACTTCCGGCGCACGGCGTCGTCGGTGGTGCACACGCTGCGCGGCGATCCGCAGGGCGGCTCCACCATCACGCAGCAGCTGGCGCGCAACCTGTTCCCTGAAGAAATCGGCCGCTCGCGCACCATCACCCGCAAGCTCAAGGAAGCCATCACCGCCTTCAAGATCGAGTGGACGTACTCCAAGGATGAAATCCTGGAGACCTACCTCAACACCGTGCCGTTTCTGTACAACGCCTACGGCATCGAGATGGCCGCGCGCACGTATTTCGACAAGTCGGCCGACAAGCTCAACCTGCTCGAAAGTGCCACGCTGATTGGCATGCTCAAGGGCACGGCCTACTACAACCCCGTGACCCAGCCCGAGCGCTCGCAGGCGCGGCGCAACATCGTGCTGGCGCAAATGGTCAAGCGCGGCAAGCTGGAAGAGTCCAAGCTGGCGGCCCTGCAAAAGCGCCCGCTGCGCATTGACTTTGAACGCCAGACCGAAGCCATGGGCCTGGCCCCGCACTTTGCGCAGCAACTGCGCAAGCAGCTCATCGCCTGGGCCGATGCCAATGGCTACAGCCTGCACGCCGATGGCCTCATCGTGCGCACCACCATCGACTCGCGCCTGCAGGCCATGGCCAACCAGGCCGTGGCACGGCAGGGCCGCCAGTTGCAGGGCATTGCCGACAACGCCTGGTCGGCCCGCAACGGCTGGAACCCCAAGAGCGAACTGGTGCAAGCACTGGTGCGCGAAACCCCGCAATACCGCGAGGCGGTGGCCAAGGGCGAGCCTGCGGATGAAGTGCTGAAATCCCTGCTGGCCGACACCCGCTTCATGACCGCGCTGAAGCAGGAAAAAACCCGCGTGCAGGCGGGCTTCATGGCCATGGACCCCGTCACCGGCCATGTGCTGGCCTGGGTGGGCAGCCGCGACTTTGCGGCCGACCCGTTCGACCATGTGCAGGCCGCCCGCCGCCAGCCCGGCTCCACCTTCAAACCCTTTGTGTACGGCGCTGCCTTCATGCAAGGCGCGTTGCCCACCGACGAGCTGATGGACGAGGCGGTAGAGATTCCGCTGGGTGGCAACCAGGTGTGGCGCCCCACCGATGGCGTTGCGCCCAGCAACGCCCCCATGACGCTGGCCGACGGCCTGGCGTTTTCCAAAAACACCATCACCGCCCAGGTCATGCAGAAGGTGGGCCCGGCCCGTGTGGCCGCCCTTGCCCGCGCCATGGGCGTGCGCGAGAGCAAGCTGGAAGAAGTGCCATCGCTGGCGCTGGGCACCAGCCCGGTCACGCTGCGCGAAATGGTTACTGCCTACAGCACCATCGCCAATGCGGGCCGGTACGTCGAGCCCATCCTCATCACCAGCATTGAAGACCGCCACGGCAAGGTGCTGCAAACCTTTGCGCCGCCCGCGCCCGAGCAGGCCATGCCCCTGCAGGCGGCACAAACCCTGCGCAACGCCATGCGCGGCACCATCGACCGGGGCACGGGTTCCGCTCTGCGCAGCCGCTACGGCCTGCGGGCCGACCTGGCGGGCAAAACCGGCACCACGCAAGACAACACCGACGGCTGGTTCATTGCCTTGCACCCGCGTGTGGTAGCGGGTGCGTGGGTGGGCTTCAACGATGGGCGCATCACCCTGCGCAGCGATTACTGGGGCCAGGGCGCCCACAGCGCCCTGCCCATGGTGGGCGACTTTTTGCAGCAGGCCTTCCGCACCAACACCCTGGACGGCCGCGACCGGTTTGTGGACGAAGAAACCCCCAGTTTGCTGGGCGATGCCATGAACGGTGTGCGCACCTGGGTGCGTGATCTGTTTGGCCGGGATGTTCCCCCGCCGCCCGAGCTAGGTGCCGACCCGCTGCCACCATCCCTGCCGCCAGGCTCGCTCCCGCCCGTGATTCGCGATGCGGACCCGCCGCCACCCGGCGCCCAAGGGGGGCAGGGCGGTGCCGTGTTTGGTGGCAGCCCCGTGCCACTGACGCCTGCAGAAGCTGCAGCCACCCCGGTGCCCGGTGTGGTGGTGCCATCGCAGACCGACAGGCCTGTGCGGGACGGGGAACCGTGAACGGTTGATTCACCCGCCCGCAGCTCGCCGCCTGCTGCCTGCCAGCGGCAGGGTGAGCATGGTGCAGCGGCGAAGGCTTTGCAGCTTGCTGCTGTAGTAGTGGCCGCCTCTTTCAAGGACTGCCGGATGCTACTTTTTTGAGGCTTTCGCTGGCTGTGCCGGCTGAGGGGGGCTGAAAAAGAACCCAAGCCGGTGTGCGACTGCTCCTTGCTTCATGCGGGCAGATCAAAGAGCGGCACGGCCCGCCGCTCGAAGCACCTCACTGACGTGGAGTGAAATGGCAGTCAATCACTCAATATCCACGCAGTGCAGCCCAAACGCTCCGGCCTTGCGATCGGCAAAGTAGGCTTCCAGGGTTTCCTTCACCGTGCGGAAGGCGATCTCGTCCCAGGGCACTTCTGCTTCGGTGAACAGGCGCGCTTCGATGGTTTCAAAGCCGGGGTTGAATTTTTCACTGAGCAGGCTGGCCAGGTAGAAAAAGTGCACCTGCCCCACGCGCGGCACGTTGAGCACGCTGAACAGTGGGCCCATCTGGATTTGTGCCCCGGCCTCTTCATCGGTTTCGCGGGCTGCGCCTTGCGAGGTGGTTTCGTCCAGTTCCATGAAGCCTGCGGGCAGCGTCCACTTGCCCCAGCGCGGCTCAATGTTGCGCTTGCACAGCAGCACGCGCCCATCGGGCGTGGTGGGTACGGTGCCGACGACGTTCAGCGGGTTTTCGTAGTGCACCGTGTTGCAGGCAGGGCAGACGGCGCGCAGCTTGGTATCGCCATCGTCAGGCAGGCGGTACACCACGGCGTTGCCGCAGTTGCGGCAGTGTTTGATGGGGCTGCGGTAGGTCATGCAGAAGTTTGAGTCAAATCGGCTTGTAGCGCTTGATGGATAAGCGCAGCAAGCTATCAAAATAGTAGTGAATATGGCAGGCGTTGCTGGCGCGGTGGGCGGGGGGCAACGATGCACCCCCGCCGCGCGGCGCATTACACCAGCTTGAGACGAATGCTGCCCAGCCCGTCCACGCCGCCTTCCAGCACGTCGCCAGTCACCACAGCGCCCACACCTTCGGGGGTGCCGGTGTAGATCAGGTCGCCGGGCTGCAATTCCCAGGCGGCCGAGAGGTGCTCGATGGTTTCGGCAATGTTCCAGATCAGTTGGGCAACGTTGCTGCGCTGGCGGTCCACCCCGTTGACTTGCAGCCAGATGCCAGCCTTGCCCACATCGCCCGCCTGCGCTGCGGGGGTGATGGGGCCAATGGGCGCGCTGTGGTCAAAGCCCTTGCCAATGCTCCAGGGGCGGCCCTGCTTTTTCATGTCGTTTTGCAGGTCGCGGCGGGTCATGTCCAGGCCCACGGCGTAGCCGTAGATGTGCGAGAGCGCATCAGCCGCCGCAATGTTCTTGCCCCCCTTGCCAATGGCCACCACCAGCTCGATCTCGTGGTGCAGGTTGGTCGTGAGGGACGGGTAGGGCAGCGGGGTGGTGGCGCCGGGAGCGGCAACCACGATGGCATCGGCTGGCTTCATGAAGAAGAAGGGTGGCTCGCGCCCTGTGAATCCCATCTCCTTGGCGTGCTCTTCATAGTTACGGCCCACGCAATAGATGCGGTGCACCGGAAATTGCGCTTCAGTGCCCACCACAGGAACGCTGGGCGCTGGGGCGGGGGGGAACACGTAGCTCATGTCTGCCTTTCGTTGTGGTGTGGCTGCTGTGCGCAGCCCAAAAACAGTGCCGCGCCCGCTAGCGAAGCATGGCTTGGCTGTGGGCGCATGAAACGCAGTGTGCCACGGGCACGGGCTGTTTGCAGGGGGGCGCTACACTCGCGCCCATGCCCAAGAGCTTCGATTTACACACCGCGCCGGGCCACCTGGTTCGGCGAGCGCACCAGCGCTCGGTGGCGCTTTTCATGGAAGAAGCCGCCGACTTTGATGTGACGCCCGTGCAGTTCGCCATCTTGCACGCACTGCTGGAACAGCCGGGCGAAGACCAGGTGACGCTGGCCACCCGCGTGGCGTTTGATGCCGCCACGTCGGGCTCTGTCATCGGGCGCCTGGAAGCGCGCGGCTGGGTGCGGCGTGAGCCTGATACCCAGGACCGGCGCCGCAAACTCCTGTGGATCACCCCCGAAGGCGAAGCCGCCGTGCTGCGCATGCGCCCGGCCGCCCAGCGCGTGCAGGAAAGGCTGGTCGCCCCCCTGACGCCGCAGGAACAAGCCCAGCTCAACGCCTTGCTGACCAAGCTGGTGTTCAGCACCGGCACCGAAAGCCATGGGCGCTGAGGTGTTGGGGGCGTCCCCATCCCTGCGTCAGTACCCCCGTTATCCGCATTGCGCTTGACCATGAAGCTCTACAACTATTTCCGATCCTCGGCCTCTTTTCGCGTGCGCATCGCGCTCAACATCAAGGGCCTGCCTTATGAGTACCTGCCGGTGCACCTGCTGCGTGGCGAGCACCGCGACCCGGCCTACGCCAACCTGGTAGGCGACGCCCTGGTACCCGCCCTGGTCACCGACGAGGGGGCCGTGCTGCCGCAATCCATGGCCATCATGGAATATCTGGAAGAGCTGCAACCCACCCCTGCGCTGTTACCCACCACGCCCCTGGCCCGCGCCCGGGTGCGCGCCCTGGCGCAAATGGTGGCTTGCGAAATCCACCCGCTGAACAACCCCCGCGTGCTCAAGTACCTCACCGGTACCCTGCACGCCGATGAAGACGCGAAAAATGCCTGGTACCACCACTGGGTGCGCCAGGGCCTGGAGGCCTTTGAGCGCCAGCTGGCACTGCTGGCCGCCGAGCGGCAGGCGCAGGGGCTGGCCCCCTCGGTGTATTGCTGGGGTGACACCCCCACGCTGGCCGATTGCTGCCTGGTGCCGCAAATCTTCAACGGCAAGCGCTTTGGCGTGAACCTCGATGGTCTGCCGCTCACCATGGCTGCATTCGATGCCTGCATGGCCCTGCCTGCATTCGCCCAGGCCCAGCCCTCGGCGTGCCCGGACAACGCGCCGTGAGCGGCGGCGTGGGCGCTGCGCTGCCCGCAGATTGGCTGGTGCCTGAGTGGCCCGCCCCGGTGGGCGTGCAGGCCCTGTGCACCACACGCGCAGGCGGTGTCAGCCAGGGGCCTTATGCCAGCATGAACCTGGGCACGCATGTGGGTGACGACCCGCAGGCGGTGCAAACCAACCGCGCCCGCCTGCAGGCGGCCCTGGGTCAATCCACACCGGGCGCCCGCCCTGTGTTTTTAAGCCAGGTGCATGGCACCGGCGTGGCTGCGTTGACCGCCTCTACCCCCGACAACACCGAGGCAGACGCCTGCGTGGCGACTGATGCCGGTGTGGTCTGCACCATCATGGTGGCCGATTGCCTGCCGGTGTTGCTTGCCCACACCAGTGGCGCCGTGGTGGGTGCAGCTCATGCGGGCTGGCGGGGCCTGGCGGGCCAGAGCGGCGTGGGTGTGCTGGAATCAGTCATGCGTGCGTTGTTTGAGCGATTTCAGGCTCTAGCGCTTATCAATAAAGCGCAAGCAGCTATTGAAAATGTAGCAAGCAACACTGAAAGTTTTGAAGCGGTAGCCTGCGGCACCTTGGCCTGGCTGGGGCCTTGCATTGGGCCGCAGGCTTTTGAGGTGGGCCCGGAAGTGCGCGAGGCGTTTTGCGCTGCTGGCCCCCAATACAGCGCCTGCTTTGTTCCATCGCCCACCCAGCAGGGCAAATGGCTGGCCGATTTGGCAGGCTTGGCCCGCTTGCGCCTGCAGGCCATGGGCGTCACGCGCATTTATGGCAATGACAGCAGCGCAGCGTGGTGCACGGTCACCCAGTCAGCCCTGTTCTTTTCCCATCGGCGTGACACGGCTTTGCTCGGCGGCAGCGGGCGTCTGGCCGCCTGCATCTGGCGCGGTTGAGGCGGGCGCCGCCGCCTGGGCCTGTGCTTCCTCGTAGGCGGCCCGCTCGGCCATCTCGCGCGCCTTGATGGCGCGTTTGCGTGATGGGGTGCCCAGGATGTAGCCCACGATGCCCATCGGCAGCAAGCCATACAGCACAAACGTCATGACAGCGCCCAGCACGGTGCCCATGGGGCTGGTGGCCTCGGCCACTGCCATCATCAAAGTGACGTAAAGCCATGCAATCAGGACAAGGTACATTAGTGTGTATGTAGGTGAAATGCTCCATCATGGTTGCCATGCCCCAGCGGGCTGGGCAACAATGAAGCAGAGCGGGTGAAAACCCCTGCAGCCCGCCCGACGGACCACACTTTGAGGAACGCAGCATGAATTCTGAAGCACTCTGGGCCCAAGGTGCCCAGCAATTCCAACAGATATTTGGAGACAGCTGGGCCAAAGCGCTGCAATCTTTCCAGAACCTGGACCTGGGTGGCCCCCCGGGCAAGGTGCCTGCGGTGCAGTTGTCTCCCGCCAAGCTGCAGGCCCTGCAAGAGCAGTACCTCAAGGAGGCGCAGGCGCTGTGGTCACAAAGCCTGCAAGGCACGCCCGAGGTGAAAGACCGCCGTTTCAGCGGCGACGGCTGGGCCTCCAACCCCGTGGCTGCTTTTTCTGCGGCCGCCTACCTGCTCAACGCCCGCACGCTGATGGGTCTGGCTGATGCGGTGGAGGGCGACGAAAAAACCCGCGCCCGCATCCGCTTTGGCGTGGAGCAGTGGATGGCCGCCATGGCCCCGAGCAACTTTCTGGCTTTCAACGCCGAAGCGCAGAAAAAAGCCATCGAGACCAAGGGTGAAAGCATTGCCAAGGGCATGCAAAACCTGCTGCACGACATTCGCCAGGGCCATGTGTCGATGACGGACGAGAGCCTGTTCGAGGTGGGCCGCAACGTGGCCACCACCGAGGGTGCGGTGGTGTACGAGAACGAGCTGTTCCAGTTGCTCGAATACAAGCCCCTCACCACCAAGGTGTACGAACGGCCCTTTTTGCTGGTGCCGCCTTGCATCAACAAGTTCTACATCCTTGATTTGCAGCCTGACAACTCTTTCATCCGCTACGCGGTGGAGCAGGGGCACCGCACCTTTGTGGTGAGCTGGCGCAATCCTCACGAAGACTTGGCCCACAAAACCTGGGACGACTATGTGGAAGACGGCGCCATGGCAGCCATCGACGTGGTGCAGAGCATCACCGGGGCTGACCAAATCAATGCGCTGGGCTTTTGCGTGGGCGGAACCATCCTGAGCAACGCCCTGGCGGTGATGGCTGCGCGCGGGCAAGAGCCCGTGGCCAGCGCCACCTTCCTCACCACGCTCATCGACTTTGCCGACACCGGCATTCTGGACGTGTTCATTGACGAGGCGTTCGTGCAGTTCCGCGAGTTGCAAATGGGCAAAGGCGGGCTGATGAAGGGGCAAGACCTGGCCTCGACCTTCAGCTTTTTGCGCCCCAATGATCTGGTGTGGAACTACGTGGTGGGCAACTACCTCAAGGGCGAAACACCGCCCCCGTTCGACCTGCTGTACTGGAACAGCGACAGCACCAATCTGCCCGGCCCCTTCTACGCCTGGTATCTGCGCAACTTCTATCTTGAAAACAACCTGGTGCAGCCGGGCAAGCTCACCGTCTGTGGCGAGAAGCTGGACCTGGGCCAACTCACCCTGCCCGTGTACATCTACGGCTCGCGCGAAGACCACATCGTGCCCATCAACGCCGCGTACGCGTCCACCCAGGTGCTGCCTGGCAAAAAGCGGTTTGTCATGGGGGCCTCGGGCCATATTGCCGGGGTGATCAACCCGCCTGCCAAGAACAAGCGCAGCCACTGGATTCGCGCCGACGGCAAGCTGCCCGCCACCCTGGAGCAATGGCTTGAAGGGGCCACAGAACATGCGGGCAGCTGGTGGACCGACTGGTCCCACTGGTTGAAGGCACACGCTGGCAAGCAGATTGCCGCCCCCAAGACCTATGGCAAGGGAGCCAAGTTCAAGGCCATCGAGCCAGCTCCTGGCAGCTACGTTAAGCAAAAGTCCTGACTTGCAGGGCTGCGAGAATGTTTAGGTTCGCCCTTCAAGGCGCATGTGGTGCGCCGCCGGGCCGAAGAGATTCACACTGAAAGGACTTTCATGGAAGACATCGTTATCGTTTCGGCCGCCCGCACTGCGGTGGGCAAGTTTGGCGGATCGCTGGCCAAGACCCCGGCAACCGAGCTGGGCGCCGTGGTGATCCGTGAAGCCATCGCGCGCGCGGGTCTGGCGTCTGACCAGATCGGTGAAGTCATCATGGGCCAGGTGCTGGCTGCTGGCGTAGGCCAGAACCCAGCCCGCCAAGCCATGATGAAGGCTGGTGTGGCGAAGGAAACACCTGCCTTGACCATCAATGCCGTGTGTGGCTCCGGCCTCAAGGCCGTGATGCTGGCTGCCCAGGCCGTGGCCTGGGGTGACAGCGAAATCGTGGTGGCGGGTGGGCAGGAAAACATGAGCCTCTCGCCCCACGTACTCAACGGCTCGCGTGACGGCCAGCGCATGGGCGACTGGAAGATGGTGGACACCATGATCGTGGACGGCCTGTGGGACGTCTACAACCAGTACCACATGGGCATCACGGCCGAGAACGTCGCCAAGCAATACGGCATTACCCGTGACATGCAAGACGCGCTGGCCCTGGCCAGCCAGCAAAAAGCTGCAGCCGCCCAGGATGCGGGCAAGTTTGTGGACGAAATCGTGGGTGTGAGCATTCCCCAGAAAAAGGGCGACCCGGTTGTCTTCAACGTGGACGAGTACCTCAACCGCAAGACCAGTGCCGAAGCCCTGGCTGGCCTGCGCCCCGCGTTTGACAAGGCCGGCAGCGTAACGGCCGGCAATGCCTCGGGCATCAATGACGGCGCCGCCGCCGTGGTAGTGATGAGTGCCAAGAAGGCCGCAGCGCTGGGCCTCAAGCCCCTGGCGCGCATTGCGGCCTTTGGCACCAGCGGCCTGGACCCCGCCACGATGGGCATGGGCCCCGTGCCTGCTTCCCGCAAGGCTCTGCAACGCGCTGGCTGGAACGCCGCCGATGTGGACTTGTTCGAGTTGAACGAAGCGTTTGCGGCACAAGCCTGCGCAGTGAACAAAGAGTTGGCCATTGATCCCGCCAAGGTCAACGTCAACGGCGGTGCCATCGCGATTGGCCACCCCATTGGCGCGTCGGGCTGCCGCATCTTGGTGACCCTGCTGCACGAAATGCAGCGCCGTGATGCCAAGAAGGGCCTGGCTGCCTTGTGCATTGGCGGTGGCATGGGCGTTTCGCTGGCGCTGGAGCGCTGAGCCAAATGCTTTCGAGTTATTGCGAGGCCGCGCAGATGCGCGGCCTTTTTCATGCCCGTTGCACCCGTGCGACGGTCTGCGTGTTTCGTTACTTTTTTTGGAAAAGACCGCACGCCCCAGTGTTTACCTGCACAGCCAGCTCACAAATTTTCGGTAGAGTGGTGCCAGGCAGATCACTTACACAAGGAGAAATAGCATGAGCCAAAAAGTAGCGTATGTAACCGGTGGCATGGGTGGCATTGGTACCGCTATCTGCCAGCGTTTGCACAAAGATGGTTTCAAGGTCATCGCCGGCTGTGGCCCCACGCGTGACCACGCCAAGTGGCTGGCAGAGCAAAAAGCCCTGGGCTTCACCTTTTACGCATCGGTGGGCAACGTGGGCGACTGGGATTCGACCGTCGAGGCATTCACCCAGGCCAAGGCTGAGCATGGCACCATTGATGTGCTGGTGAACAACGCCGGTATCACCCGCGACCGCATGTTCCTGAAGATGTCCCGCGAAGACTGGGACGCTGTGATCGAAACCAATCTGAACAGCATGTTCAACGTGACCAAGCAAGTGGTTGCCGACATGGTGGAAAAGGGCTGGGGCCGCATCATCAACATCAGCAGCGTGAACGGCGAAAAGGGCCAGGCGGGCCAGACCAACTACTCTGCTGCCAAGGCTGGCATGCACGGTTTCTCCATGGCTTTGGCGCAAGAGCTGGCCACCAAAGGCGTGACCGTCAACACCGTGAGCCCCGGCTACATCGGCACCGACATGGTCAAGGCCATCCGCCCTGACGTGCTGGAAAAGATCGTGGCCACCGTTCCCGTCAAACGCCTGGGCGAGCCCAGCGAGATCGCTTCCATCATTGCGTGGCTGGCGTCGGACGAAGGCGGCTACGCGACCGGCGCAGACTTCTCTGTGAACGGTGGCTTGCACATGGGCTGATCGTGATATTGGCGCAGGAGGCGTGCCCGTTGGCGCACGGGCCTCCGTCGCCAATCTTGAGGTCGCTCGGACATTCTTTCCCGAGCAACTCATCAAAGCAAAAGGGAGCGTGCTTGGCAGGCTCCCTTTTTTGTTTCAGTCTGGGTTGTGCGTTGATTGCACAAGCAGCTGGTGGCTTGTAGCAGTTTGCGCAACTTCAATAGACCGTCATATCCTGCCCATGAGCAGCAAGATGACCAGTATCAGCACTACCAGACCGATCCCCCCGCTGGGGCCGTACCCCCAAGAGCGGCTGTGACCCCATGTGGGCAGAGCGCCAATCAGGATCAAGATCAGGACGATTAGGAGAATCAGGGAAAGGGACATGGCGCTTCCTCGGTGTGTTGAGATGAAGTGCATTGTGGGAGGGCCAGTCAATGCCCCGTGCAGGTAGCGAACCTGCTGCGGGGTCAGGGATTTCCCACAGATACCGAGCGACTATCCGCCCCTAGCCCCTGTGCCTGCCAACCAAATTTGGAGACCCCAGGGAAGTGCAAATCATGCACTTCCCTGCGTATCGCTCGTGGGCAGCCTATGCCTTAGGCGCCGCGTGTGATGGGCACGCCCGCGTCGCGGCCGTAGCTGCCGTACTTGCCCAGCTCCCACTTGGCAATGGCGTTGCGGTGCACTTCGTCCGGGCCGTCTGCAAAGCGCAGGGTGCGCGCACCGGCGTAGGCGTAGGCCAGGGGGAAGTCGTCGCACATGCCGCCGCCGCCGTGGGCCTGCATGGCCCAGTCGATCACCTGGCAGGCCATGCTGGGGGCTACCACCTTGATCATGGCGATCTCGGTCTTGGCCACCTTGTTGCCTGCCACGTCCATCAGCCAGGCGGCCTTCAGGGTCAGCAGGCGGGCCATGTCGATCTTGCAGCGGGCTTCGGCAATGCGCTCTTGCGTCACGGTTTGCTGGGCCACGGTCTTGCCAAAGGCTACGCGGCTGCTGGCGCGCTTGCACATCAGCTCCAGCGCGCGCTCGGCCAGGCCAATGAGGCGCATGCAGTGGTGGATGCGCCCGGGGCCCAAGCGCCCTTGAGCGATCTCGAAGCCACGGCCTTCGCCCAGCAGGATGTTGGAGACGGGCACACGCACGTTTTCAAACGTCATCTCCACGTGGCCGTGGGGTGCGTCGTCGTAGCCAAACACGTTGAGCGGGCGAATGATCTTGATGCCGGGGGTGTCAGCGGGCACCAGCACCATGCTTTGCTGCGAGTGCTTGGGCGCATCGGGGTCGCTCTTGCCCATGGTGATGAAGACGGCGCAGCGCGGGTCGGCCGCGCCCGAAATCCACCACTTGCGGCCGTTGATGACGTATTCGTCGCCCTGGCGCTCGATGCGGGTTTCGATGTTGGTGGCGTCGCTGGATGCTACGGCCGGTTCGGTCATGGCAAAGGCGGAGCGGATCTTGCCTTCTAGCAATGGCTTGAGCCAGCGTGCCTTGTTCTCTTCACTGCCGTAGCGAGCAATGGTTTCCATGTTGCCAGTGTCTGGTGCTGAGCAGTTGAATACTTCGCTGGCCCATGGCACGCGGCCCATGATTTCTGCCAGGGGCGCATATTCCTGGTTGGTGAGGCCTGCGCCTGCGTAGCCTGAGGCGGCGGCGCTGTCCACCGGCAAAAACAAATTCCACAGGCCTGCGGCTTGGGCCTTGGGCTTGAGGTTTTCGATGGTGTTCAGCGCACTCCAGCGTTTTCCTGCAGCCGTGTTGGCCTGCAGCTCGGCCGTGTAGTCGGCTTCGGCTGGGTAGATGTGCTCGTCCATGAACTGGAGCAGTTTGGCCTGCAGTTCTTTGGTTTTGGGGGAGTAGTCAAAGTCCATGGGGTTCTCCGTGAAAAATTGGTCGTGTGGTTCTGTGGGGCAGGGTTAGCCGCGCTGGGCAAAAGACCAGGCCAGTTGCGCCATGGGACGGGCCGTTTCGCCCGAGGCCTTGGCCTGCGCGCTGGAGGCGGTGCCTGCCTCCACCCGCTTGGCAATGCCCTGCAAGATGGCCGCGATGCGGAACATGTTGTAGGCCATGTAGAAGTTCCAGTCGGCCCGCAGTGCTTCGGGCGTGGCAATGCCTGTGCGCTCGCAGTAGCTGCGGATGTAGCTGTCTTCGTCCGGAATGCCCAGTGCGGCCAGGTCTTGCCCTGCAATGCCGCGCCCCAGTGCCGCCGGGATGTGCCAGCTCATGCAGTGGTAGCTGAAGTCAGCCAGGGGGTGGCCCAGGGTGGACAGCTCCCAGTCCAGCACGGCCACCACGCGAGGCTCGGTGGGGTGGAACATGAGGTTGTCCAGCCGGAAGTCGCCATGCACGATGGAGACTTGGCTCTCATCCCTGGCGCTGGCAGGCATGTGTGCGGGCAGCCATTCCATCAGTCGGTCCATCTCTTCGATGGGCTGGGTGATAGAGGCGATGTATTGCTTGCTCCAGCGGCCAATCTGGCGGTCAAAGTAATTGCCGGGCTTGCCATAGTTGGCCAGGCCCCGGTCAGCAAACTTCACGGTGTGCAGCGCGGCAATCACGCGGTTCATCTCGTCGTAGATGGCGCTGCGTTCGGTCGGCGTCATGCCGGGTAAGGATTGGTCCCACAGCACGCGACCTTGCATGCACTCCATCACGTAGAAGGCGCGGCCAATCACCGATTCGTCTTCGCACAGCACATGCATGCGGGGCACGGGCACATCGGTGCCTTGCAGGCCGCTCATCACGGCGAATTCGCGCTCGATGGCGTGGGCCGAAGGCAGCAGCTTGGCCACTGGGCCGGGCTTGGCACGCATCACGTAGCTGGCGCTGGGCGTGATGAGCTTGTAGGTGGGGTTGGACTGCCCGCCTTTGAACATCTCGACGGTCAGGGGCCCTTCAAAGCCTGGCATGTGGCGACCGAGCCAGCTGGTGAGCGCGGCAACATCGAAGGCGTGTTGTTCGGACACAGGGCGTGTGCCCACGAAGTGGTCAAAGTTGCTCATGTGAGGTTGTGTGTGTAGACGCGGCAAGGCTTTGCGGACGTGCAGCGCGCCGCATGCGGTGACATGGGAGGGACGAGCCTGCCGCTGCAGGTGCGGCAGGTGTGGGGTGCGCAGGGTTTGCGCACGGAGAACACGGCGGTGACCGGAAGTGAATCTTCAGATGTCTGCTTCGGCAATGCGCATCAGAGCTTCGCGGTTGCGCACCACCAGGCCACCCGGCTCGATGCGAATCGCATCCTCGCGTTCCATGGCTTTGAGTTCCTGGTTCACCCGCTGGCGCGATGCGCCCAGCAGCTGCGCCAGCTCTTCCTGGGCCAGTTGCAGGCCAATGCGCATCTCGCTGCCGTCCGACAAACTGGGAATGCCATAGCTGCGCACCAGGTGCACGAGCTGCTTGGCCAAGCGCGCCCGCAGGGGCAGGGTGTTGAGGTCTTCCACCAGCCCATACAGCTGCCGAATGCGGCGTGCATGCAGGCGCAGCATGGCTTCGTAGAACTCGGTGTGAGCGGCCAGAATTTTCTTGAAATCTGCCTTGGCCACGCAAAGAATGGTGGTGTCGCCGTGCGCGTAGGCATCGTGCGTGCGCCGATCCCCGTCGAAGATGGCTACGTCCCCAAACCAGATGCCCGGCTCCACATAGGTCAGCGTGATCTGCTTGCCCGAGATGGAGGTGGAGCTGACCCGCACCGCGCCGCGCGCGCAGGCAATCCACTCCTCGGGCGGATCGCCGCGGGCGGCTATGAGGCCGCCGTCCTTGAAGCGTTTGACGTATGCACATCGGAGGATGTCGTGTCGCAATGACGGAGAAAGGGATGAGAACCAGCGACCGGAATTGATCGCTTCACGTTCTTCGATGGTAAGAATCGGGTCGTCCATGGTCTGTCTTTTGGGTGACTGGAAACAGCTTCATTGTCGCGTGAGGGACCCGGGGATTTGCCTGGGGTTGTCACCTGTGTGTCTGTGTCTTCTGGCGGGGGGGCGCAGGTATCTGGCTTCAGGCCCAATGGAAACAAAAATGCCCTGGTCCTCAAGGACGCAGGGCATGGTGCGTGTCATGGTGGGGCTGCAGCAGCGGCGGGGCACTCACTCGTAGCGTGGGCTGCGCTTTTCAAGAAAGGCCGCAATGCCTTCGCCCGCATTGGCATGGTGCAGGTTTTTGACGAAGTGGTCGCGCTCGCTGTTGAGGTGCGTGCTCAGCGGCTGGTGGGGCGCATCGCTGACCAGCTCCTTGATGCTGGCGAGCACGTTGGGCGCCCGCTGGTTCAGCCGCTGTGCCAACTGCAAGGCCGTGCCCAGGGCATCGCCGGGGTTGCTCAGGCGGTTGACCAGGCCCAGCGCGTGCAGCCGTTCGGCCGCGATCTTTTCGCCGCACATCAGCAGCTCGGTGGCCAGCGGGCGGGGCAGCGCGTGGGCCAGGCTCCAGCTGGCGCCTCCGTCGGGCGACAGGGCCACATTGCTGTAGGCCATCAAAAACACCGCATCGCGTGCCGCCACCACCATGTCGCAGGCCAGGGCCAGCGAAAAGCCTGCGCCAGCCGCAGCGCCTTCCACCGCCGCAATGATGGGCTTGGGGTAGGTGCGGATGGTCTCAATCCATTGGTGCAGGCCTTCAATGCTCTGGGCTTGCACTTCGGGGGGCTGCTGGCGGTTGGCCTGCAGGCGCTGCAGGTTACCGCCCGAGCAGAACATGCCGCCCGCGCCTGTGATGACCACGCTGCGCACATCGGGGCTGCGCTCGGCCACGTTGAGCGCTTCGATGCACGCCGCGCCCATGGAGGGCTCCATCGCATTGCGCAGACCGGGGTTGCTCAGGGTCAGGACCAGCGTCTGACCTTCACTGGTGCTCAGCAGTTGGGCGGGCATGGATTCAGCTTTCTTCGACGTGGGTCAGGCTCAGGCCGATGGCGCCTCGCCGGCGCAGCCAGGGGCTGGGGCGGTAACGGGTGTCGCCGTACACGGTCTGCATGTTGAACAGCACTTCCAGGATATTGGTGGGACCCCAGCGGTCACCCATGGCCAAAGGCCCCAGCGGGTAGCCCAGGCCCAGGGTGACGGCGGTTTCCAGATCCTTGGGTGAGCAAATGCCTTGTTGGCAAATATCTGCCGCGATGTTGACGATGGTGGCCACCACGCGCTGGGTGACAAAGCCGCCGCTGTCACGGATCACGCTCACCGGCTTGCCATCGCCGGCAAACAGGGCGTGCGCGGCGTTGCGGATGTCCACGCGCGTGGCCGGGTTGGTGGCCAGCACGCGCCGCTTGGTGGCGGCTTCTTCCACCAGCATGTCGATGCCAATGGTGCGAGCTGGGTCCAGCCGTTCGACCACTGCCACGGTGGTCACATCAAACCCCAGGGGGGCGACCAAGGTGATGGCAGTGGGTGAGGGCGATGCACCGGTCTCGATGGTGGCGCCCAGGTCCTTGAGCAACTGGTACAACTCCATGCGTCGCGACGCTCGGGGCGAGACCCACACGGGCGGTATGTCTTGCACCACCGGCACAGGCGGCTCTGCGGGCACCTGGGCCACACCGTTTTCGTAGCGGTAGAAGCCATCTCCCGCTTTCTTGCCCAGCACCCCGCCTGCCAGCCGTTGTGCCGTGATGACGCTGGGGCGAAAGCGCGGCTCTTCGTAATACTGGTGGTAAATGGATTCCATCACGGGGTGCGACACGTCCAGTGCCGTCAGGTCCATCAACTCGAAGGGTCCGAGCTTGAAACCCACCTGGTCGCGCAGGATGCGGTCAATGGTGGCGAAGTCGGCCACGCCCTCGCTGACGATGCGCAGTGCCTCGGTGCCAAAACCACGCCCGGCGTGGTTGACGATGAAGCCCGGTGTGTCTTGCGCCTGCACCGGGGTGTGCCCCATTTCGCGGGCGTAGGCTGTGAGGGCTTGGCACAGGGCTGGATCGGTCTTGAGGCCTGCCACCACTTCTACCACCTTCATCAGCGGCACGGGGTTGAAGAAATGGAAACCGGCCAGTCGTTCGGGTTGTTGCAGCGCGGCTGCAATGGCCGTCACAGACAGGGAAGAAGTGTTGGTTGCCCACACCACGTTGGCTGGCAGGGTGCGCTCCAACTCTGCGAAGAGTGCTTGCTTGACCTCAAGACGCTCCACCACCGCCTCAATCACCAGTTGGCAAGGCCCGAGATCAGCCAAAGTGTTGGCAATTTGCAACTGGTGACTCCAGGCCTGGACTTGCTCTTCTGTTACGCGGCCTTTGGCGGCGAGTTTGGCCCATTGCTGCTGGATGGCTTGCCTGGCTTTGTCTGCTGCGCCGGGCTTGGAATCAAGCAACCAGACGTGACTGCCCGCTTGTGTCGCAATCTGCGCTATGCCTTGGCCCATGGCCCCCGCGCCCACCACGGCGATGCTGGAAAAATGAATTTTCATAGCGCGATTATGGCTGCGGCCCTGCGTTGCCACTTATGTGCAAGATTCCAACGAGCCAAGAACAAAATTAATTGTGAAACTCCGTAACAACATCCTCGGAGCCGGTCTGTGGGCTATCGCAGCCGGTGCTTCAGCGCTTTCCCTTGGGGCAAGCAGGGGAGCTGTGGTCCTGGGTAGTTCGCTCGACCTCACTTTTGATGTGCAGCCAGATACTGGCTCGGACGTGGCTTCTTCTTGTGTTGCTGCTACGGTGAAGTCGGGCGATGCGCAATTGAGCGAATCAAAGGTCTTCGTCACGCCCTTGCCAGAAACCAGCGGACGTACCGGCGTTCGTGTGCAAGCTTCTGTTGCGATCGACGAGCCCATCGTCCAGGTCACCCTGACAGCGGGCTGCGCGGGCCGGGTGGCCCGTACCTACATTTTCTTTGCAGACCCTCCGCAGACGGCACCGCGCAGCGTTGCAGTTCCTGGGCCGCAAGCGACGGTGACCACTCCATCGCGCATCGCAGCACCGACAGCGGTGGATGTGCCCGTCTCAAATTCCGCCCCACAGGGTAGCAGCGCCACCGTTCCGCGCCCTGCGCCCACCAAGGCGGCATCTGCGCCCGCTGTGGCGCGCAAAGAAGCGCGTGTTTCCCCGCGTCCATCGGTCGTCAAGCAGGCTGCGCCCCGGGAGCCTGCGCGCTCTCGGCTGGTGATGGAGCCTTTGGATGCCTGGCTTGAAATGCCGCTGGCCCTGCGTACCACGCCGGAACTGCCACAAGCCCCCGCATCAGAAACTTCACCCCAGCGGGAGCAAGCGGCTGCGTTGTGGCGTGCCTTGAATCAGGATCCCCAGACATTGGCGCAGCAGGAAGCAGCCCTGCGCAAGCTGGAAACCGAATTGACCCAGTTTCGCGCCAGCGCGAGCCGTAACCAGGCCGCGACCGCTGAGTTGCAAAGGCAGGTGCAGGAGATGGAGGCTGATCGCCTTCCCTCGTGGATGGTCTATGGCTTGGGTGGCGCGCTGGCCGTGGCCCTGGGCTTGTGCGGATGGTTGTGGCGTCGCTCTGACCGGGCGGCATCCAAGTCCGAACATTCATGGCGTGAGGCCGTGGCGGTCAGCAGTCGAAGGGCTGACGAGCCAAGTGTGGTCGATCTGGAAACTGTGGAAGAGGTGGTTGCACCGCCCACAGACCGCTGGGGTCGTCCTCTGACCCCTGCTGCCACCCCGCCCGCGGCTTCGCCCATGCCTGTAGTGCAGGCGGTAGCGGCAGAAAATGCGGCCGAGCCCGGTGAAGTCTCGCTGGAGGACGCTGGTTTTGAACCGGCCCCCACGGCTGCACCAGCAGCGCAGGCACCACTGCACCACATCATCAATCCAGAAGAGCTGTTCGATATTCAGCAGCAGGCAGAGTTTTTCGTGTCCGTAGGCGAACATGACCAGGCCGTGGAGGTGTTGCGCCAGCACATTGCCCAGCATGAGGAAACCTCGCCGGTGGCGTACCTGGATTTGCTGCGCCTGTACCGTACCTTGAGCCGTGCTGCAGATTTCAATGCCCTGCGCCAGCAGTTCATGCGCCATTTCAATGCGCATGTGCCGGAGTTCTCGGCGTTTGACCGCCTGGGCAAGTCGCTGGACCAGTACCTGGACGCGCTGGCTGAAATTGAGGCTGAGTGGAGCTCTCCCAACGTGCTCCATGTGCTGGAGAAGCATATGTTCTACCGGCCCGGTGACACGCGCAAGGCGCCCTTTGATCTGGCTGCCTTTGATGACCTGCTGCTACTGTTGGCGATTGCGCAGACGACGCCATCGAGCGCGCGGGGCGCGCCACCTCCGCGCAAACGGACCACGCCGCAGCCACAGTCTTTTGAGGCCGCAGCCGCGCATGCCTTGAGTTCGCTGACACCGCTGGACCACACGCCAGACTTCCCTCTGGACTCGCTGGCAGCGGCTCTGGAGTTTGGCTTTGAGCCGCCCGCACCGCGTGCGGAAGCTGCGGTGGACGAGAACAAGCTGACATCTCAGGAGCCCAAGCCGGTAGCGCAGCCTCCTGCATCAGCTTCTGCTGTCGGTTCGGCAGGTACAAAGTACCAATCGTCCGTCACGCTGGACATCGATTTGTCCGAGCCCGTCCCCATCACCATCAGTGATTTGCCAGCTGTTCCGGTAACGCCGCCTCCAGCCCCTGGCACACCGATTGGGTTCGGGTCTTCCAACGATCTGATGGAGTTGAGCTTGGAGCTGGAGCCGCTCAAGCCTACCGATAAGAAGCCCTGAGCGGGTTGTTGGAGGGGTTGCGCAACCCAGCTTTCCGATGCCGCAGCAGCAGCCTTGCAGTGACGCAGGCGGAAACATCAACAACTTCGCCTGCAGATCACTCAACCTTGCATTGCCGCCATCAGGCTCGCTGCAGCTTTTTCAGGCTGGTCGGCATTGACCAAGGCGCGCACTACCGCGATGGAGCCGACCCCGGTGGCCAATACCTCGGCAAATTGTTCTTGCCCTATCCCGCCGATGGCAACTTGGGGGTAGCTCTTCATGAGCTTGGCATAAGCCGCCAGCCGCCCCAGCCCTTGCGGAGCCGTCGCCATTTTTTTCAGCGTCGTGGGGAAAACGGCGCCCATGGCGATGTAGCTGGGGCCCACCGCATCGGCGCGCACCATCTCGGCATACCCATGGGTGCTGACGCCCAGCCGCAGGCCTGAATCGCGCAGGGTCTGCAGTTCTTCGGGGGTGAGTGCGTCCAGGTCTTCCTGCCCCAGGTGCACACCGTAGGCCCCGGCGGCAATGGCTTCCCGCCAGTGGTCGTTGATGAACAGCAGGGCGGGGGTGCCCGCGACTGCAGCCACGGCTTTGCGCACTTCCTGGGCAATCGCTACAGCGTCATCCGACTTGTAGCGCAGCTGTACCGTGGGCACGCCCGCACGTGCCATGCGGCCCACCCAGTCGGCATCGGGCAACACGGCATACAAGCCGAGTGCCTGGGGGCAGGTGACAAAGGCACTGGCCCGTGGTGTAGGTTGCAAGCCAAAGTCGCGTGGATCACTGGGCCAGAGTGCTGCGTCGAACTGACCGGTGCGCGTGGATTGAGCAAGCCAGGCACGGGCAAGGCACTCTGCGTCGTGGGCGATGAAGCCTAGCTGGCTGCAGGCGTGCAAAGCGGCCAGGTAAACCGGATCGTTACCTGTGGGGGCTGGGGGCTGCAGCGGTTCAAAGCCCGCAAACGTTGCTGCGTGCAGGTTCTGTACGGATTGGGCCATGGCGGCCGTGGTGGCATCAAGCATGTTGGTCGTGGTGCCAGAAGGGCGTGCCCAGCACGGGGGTGCTGGGCTGGGCGGAGTCCTGTGCGGTCATCGCGCCTGCGCGGTAGGCAGCCCGGCCAGCCTGCACGGCATCGGCAAAGGCACCGGCCATGGCCACGGGGTCTTGCGCCAGGGCCACGGCCGTGTTCAGCAGCACGCCGTCGTAGCCCCATTCCATGACCTGGCACGCGTGCGATGGCAGGCCCAGGCCTGCATCCACCAGCAGTGGCACGCTCAGCCGCTCACGCAAGGTTTGCAGCGCGTAGGGGTTCACAGGGCCGCGACCGGTGCCAATGGGCGCAGCCCAGGGCATGACGGCCTGGCAGCCGACATCGACCAGGCGTTGGCACAGCACCAGGTCTTCGGTGCAGTAGGGCAGCACCTGAAAGCCTTCTTTGATGAGGTGCTCGGCCGTGCTCACCAGGTTCAGCGTGTCGGGCTGCAGGGTGTAGTCGTCGCCGATCAGTTCCAGCTTGATCCACGGGGTGTTGAACACCTCGCGCGCCATCTGGGCGGTGGTGATGGCTTCCTGGGCGCTGTGGCAGCCCGCGGTGTTGGGCAGCACGGGCACATTGAGCTTGCGCAGCAGCTCCCAGAAGCTGGCGCCACTTTCGGCTGGGTTGCTGCCCTGGCGGCGCAGCGAGGCGGTGACCATGGCGGGCTGGGCGCGTTCGACGGCGGCCTCAAGCACAGCAGGCGAGGGGTACCGGGAGGTCCCCAGCAGCAGGCGGCTGGCGAAGGTGTGGCCGTAAAGGACCAGCGAATCTGGAGGGGTGTGAGCGGTCATGGGTTGTTGGGGCGTCAGCCGCCCGTCACAGGGGAGATGATTTCTACGCGGTCGCCCGGCTGCAAAGCGTGTGCGGCGTAGCGCGTGTTGGGCACAAAGCTGGTGTTGACAGCGACAGCGAAGGGCGGCCGGGCCTGGATGGCGGCCACGGCATCGGTCACGGTGGCGCCTTCCGGCAGTTCGTAAGGATGGTTGTTGATGAAAATCTTCATGCCAATGCGCTGGCTGCCTGAACGGCGGGGGCCGGTTGCCCCAGCAGTTCAAGCCGCAGATCAAATCGTTTTGAAAGCTGCGATTGTCCTGTGTTCAGAATTTCCAGGGTGACGTCCAGCATTGCCGGAGAAATCATGAAGCCGTGCCGGTACATGCCATTGACCTCCAGCACGCGCGGCTGGGGCTGGCGAATGGCGGGCAGGTTGTCGGGCAGGGTGGGGCGGCACTGGGTGCGAATTTCGAGAATGCGCGCCTCGGCAAAGCCAGGGTGCACGGCATACGCTGCGCTCAGCAGCTCCAGCGTCGATCGCACGCTGGCGGGCGACAGGTCGTCGGACTCTATCTCGGTGGCGCCAATCACAAACACATGGTCTTGCTTGGGCGCCAGGTAGATGGGGTAGCGGGGGTGCACCAGGCGGGTAGGGCGTTGCAGGGTGACATCGGGTGCGTACAGGCGCACCACCTCGCCTCGCACACCGCGCAAGTCCTTCCAGTCCTGGCGAGCGCCCAGGCCCCGGCAGTCCAGCACCCAGTCGGGTTGCCCTGGCATGCCCGGCGCAAAGGCCTCGGGCGTGCGGGGCGCATTCCAGTGCATCTGCACACCCAGCCGTGTCATTTCGGCGAGCAGGCTGGTCAGCAACTGGCGGTTGTCCAGCTGGCCTTCGCCGGGCAGATACAGGCCGTGGTTGAAGCGCTCTGCCAGCGTGGGCTCTGCTTGCGCCAGAGCAGCGCTGTCCAGCTTTTGCAGTGGCGGCAGGTCTGGGGTGGTTTGCTGGTTGGCTTCCAGCACGCGCGTAAAGCGTTGGGCCTCCGCAGCATCTTGGCGGTGCCAGACGATCAAGGTGCCCGCCTGCTGAAAGAACACCGGCTCGGTCAGCGACGCAATCAACTGCTGCCAGCGCGGCAGCGCGTAGTGGCCCATGCGCACCACGCCCGGCTCGGTGATGGCGGATTCGGCCAGCGGCGCCAGCATGGCGGCGGCCACCGTGGCGGCCGATTGTTCTGCCTGGGGGCTGCCTGCGTCGTAAATCTCAACCCGGTGGCCCTGGCGTGCCAGCTCTACGGCGAGCAGGCGGCCCATGAGGCCGGCGCCCAGAATTGTGAAGGATGAAGGGGAAAGTGACATAGAGGTCCGTCTGGCGTCCGTCTGTAGAAAGGCAACAGTGGACAAAACGGAGGGCGCAGCGCCGTTGGTGGAAACTCCCCACGCCAGCATGACCTGGATCGGGTAGCGGGGCGCAGTGCAGCGTGGCTGCGGGCCCCAGGGTATTTCTCAGTCACACACCGTTGAAGCGGCGGGACACCCCTGTTTCGTCCGGAAAAAACAATTACAGCACATCCCCTTTTGGCGCGGCTTGACCTGGCGCATAGGCCATAATTTTTGCCATGACTTCCTCTTCTACAGGGCCCCACGCGGGCCGTCCACACGCACGCGTGTTGCCCAGTGACGCGCGCGTGTCATCCCGTTACGCACGCGTGTTGTCGATTGCCGGCTCAGACAGCGGCGGCGGCGCAGGCATCCAGGCCGATCTCAAAACCTTCAGCGCCCTGGGCTGCTACGGCATGACGGCCATCACCGCCATAACGGCGCAAAACACCTGCGGCGTCACGGGCATCCATGGCGTGCCGCCCGACATGCTCAAGGCCCAGATCGATGCCGTGGTGCAAGACATTGGCGTGGATGCGGTCAAGATTGGCATGCTGCATTCGCCCGACGTGGTGCGCGTGGTGGCCGATGCCATTTGCGCCTACCAGCTGCCCCATGTGGTGCTGGACCCGGTGATGGTGGCCACCAGTGGCGACCGACTGATTGCGCAGGAGACTGTGGGCGTGCTGGTGAGTGAGCTGTTCCCGCTGGCCGAGGTGATCACGCCCAACCTGGACGAAGCGGGATGGCTGCTGGGCCGCAGCCTGCAAGACGCCGATGCGCTGGAGGCCGCCGCGCAAGACCTGCGTGCGCTGGGCGCGCAGGCGGTGTTGCTCAAAGGCGGGCACTTGCCCGGCGATTGGGTGGTGGATGTGCTGTCGATGCCCGGTGCACCGCAAGCGCACAAGCTTCAGTCGCCGCGCATTGCCACGCACAACGGGCATGGCACCGGGTGCACGCTGTCGTCCGCCATTGCTGCCCACCTGGCGCTGGGGCTGCCGCTGCAGCAGGCGGTGGAGCAAGCCCGCAGCTACATCCTGGGCGCAATTGCCGCCGGGGCCGATGTGACCACGGGGCGCGGCCATGGGCCGCTGAACCACGGCTACGCACCCATCGCGCAGCGGGTGTTTGAGAATTCTTAATCATTTTGGCCGCGAGCGCTTATCAATAAAGCGCTGACAGCTCATATTTTGATAGCAATCAGCGCGCCTTGGGCCGGGTGGCCCAGGCCAGCGCAAAGCTGAACGCCAGTGCTGGCAAGGCCGATCCAGCGCCCGGCAACACCTTGGGTGCCAGGTGGTACACCGCAATGCCCGCCAGCCACAGGGCGACGGGCAAGGCGTTCACCACCCGGGCCTGCGCCAGCAGTGTGGGGGCGTGGGTGCCAAACGCCAAGCGCCCCAGGATGACGCCGAACAGCGGCACGAACACCGAACTGAGCAGTAGCAGGAAGGGCTCTAGGCTGTGCATGGGCAGCACCAGGGCGAGACCCGTGCATAGGGCGGCTACTGCCAGCCCCCAGCGGCGAATGCTCCAGCGTGGCAGCAGGCTGTGGGCCGACACCGCGCCGGAGTAGGTGTCGCCATAAGCGTTGTCCACCTCGTCGATCAGGATCAGCGACAGCGCAATCAGCCCGCCCTGCGCCAGCAGCAGCGCCTGCACCAGGTCGGTGGAAGGCAACGTCAACGCCACCAGCACGCCCAGGCTGTAGCACCACATGTTGGCCAGCGCATAGCCCAGCCAGGTGCCGCGCAGCGCAGCGCCGCCGCTCTTGCCGTGGCGGGCGTAGTCGGCCACCAGCGGCAGCCACGAGATGGGCATGGCGATGACCAAATCCAGCGCGGGCAGCACGCCCATGCCGCCTTCGCCCTGGCGGTTCCACAGCGCGCTCAAGCCCTGGGCTTGCGCCAGCGACACAAACTGCCAGCTCAGCCACAGTAGCGACAGCACCACCAGGGGCAGGGCCACGCGGGCGATCAGCTTGCGCACCAGTTGCACCATCGACCCGCTGATGAGCAGCATCACCACGCCGCCCCACAGCAGCGTGGCCAGTACGGGCCACTGGGCCCCTTGCAGGCTGCCTGACTGCTGCCCAATGGCCACGGTGGCATCGCGCATCACCACCAGCTCAAACGTGCCCCAACCCACCAGTTGCACGATGTTCAGCACGATGGGCAGGTTGGCAAAGCCCCGGCCATACACCGCATGCATCAGCCCCGCGCTGGCCAGGCCGCTGTCGCATCCCAGCTTGGCGACCCAGCCCAGCAGCCCGGCGCCCAACAGCGAGCCCGCCACAATTGCCCACAAGGCCTCCTGGGTGCCCAGCGCGGGCATCAGGTAGGCGCCGACCTGCATTACCAGCAAGCCCACGCCCAGGCTGAACCACAGCGAGGCGTGGTCGTGCCACTGGAAGACGCGGCGATCGGCAGACACGGGCACCAGGGCCTCGTTGACTGCCGATGGTTGGGCTGCCGATGGGGCAGGGGGGTGGGGTGACGTCATGCAAAAGCTCCGCAGCGGTCTGTTTAATCGGCTAACAACAGCGTTACAACAGCGCAAGGTAGCATCGCCCGCCCTGGCGCTGCCCGGTGCAGGCATGGCTGTGGCGTGACGGCTTCCCTGCGCGAGGATGATCTCGGGCCCCGGTCTTGGTGACTGGCGCGCAATCAGGTTCAAAGGGACTCTCTCAGCCTGCGGCTTGCGCTGCAGACACCCCTAGCACGCATTGGCGGCCGGAGGCCATCCAATGCGGGTTGGATTGTAGGTCTACGCCGCTGCGGACTCAGGCAGGGGTTCAATCACGGGCCACTGCAGGCGCAGTCGGCTTTCAAAGTGGCGCTCCAGCCCGGTCAGCGGGTCGGTAAAGCGCAGCGACCGGGCCAGCAGCTGCAAAGGGCGCGAGTAGTCGCCTTCGGGCGGGTCGTTCACCTCGGGGTAGAACGGGTCGTTGCGCAGCGGCAGGCCCAGCGCGGCCATGTGCACGCGCAGCTGGTGGCGTTTGCCGCTGATGGGCTCCAGCCGGTACAGCGCCCAGGGGCCTTGCACGGCCTGCACGGCCATGTGCGTGTGACTGTTGGGCTCGCCGGGCACCTCTTGCATGCGAAAGAACTGGGGGGATTCTTCCATGCGGCTGCGGTGTTCACGCGGAAAGGGGATGTCAGCATGCCAGGGCGCCACGGCGTCGTAGGTCTTGGCCATGCTGCGCTCTCTGAACAAGGCCTGGTACGCGCCCCGCGTGCGCGGCTGCACCGAGAACAGCACCAGCCCCGCCGTGTCGCGGTCAATGCGGTGCAGGGGCGATAGATCCGGCAGGCCCAGTTGCCGCTTCAGCCGTACCAAGAGCGACTGCTGCACATAGCGCCCCGTGGGCGTGACGGGCATGAAATGCGGCTTGTCAGCCACCAGCAGGTGCTCGTCCTGGTACAGCACCTGGTGTTCAAAGGGCAGCTCGGGCTCGTTCGGCAAGTGGCGGTAATAGAACAAGCGCACGCTGCCTTTCACCACCTGCTCGGGGCGCGCAGCCTGGCCCTGCGCATCCACCACATCACCCGCCAGCATGCGCGCCAGCCATTCATCGCGGCCCACTACGGGCAGGTGGGTGGCCAGCCTGTCGAGCAATGGGGCTGCATGGTGCGCGGGCAGCACCACGCAACTGGGGCTCACGCCTTCACGCATGGGCAGGGGTGTTTCGGTGGGGAGAGGGGGGCTCAAAGTATCGAGGCGACAGGGATGGGGACGAGCAGGGAAGCCTGAAAAGAATAGCACTGCAACCCGCCCTCTGGTGGGCCGTGGTGGTGCGCGGAGACCTCACCTGTCCAATCTGTGAGAATGATTTTTGCTATGAAATTAGTAGCTTCCAGCGCTTTTACAGAAAGTGCTGGAGGCTCAAAACATCCATCATTCAAGGGCGGTGCCTTGATCGGGGATGGCCGGGTTCAGCAGCGCTCGCACATGCTCCGCCAGCCGCTGCACGGTCAAGGGGGCGCAGCCCTCGGCGTGGTTGCTGATGGTGACGTAGGCGTTCTGGCCCCTGCCGGTGATGCCAACGATCACCTTGGCCAGGGCTTCTTGTGTGGCGGGGTCCAGGTCGTGCAGCCGGTCGTAGGGGGCGTAGCGCTTTTCCGCGTCTTCGTAGCCGTAGGGGCCGTGCACTTCGTTCAGGTTCCAGCGGCACACCAGGGGCGTGGGCCACAGCGCCCGCAGCAGCGGCAATTGGTCTGCCAGTGGCGGCAGCTTGGGGTGCAGACCCAGGCAGTAGGTGGCGCCGGCGTTGCGCAGCACGGCGGCAAATTCGGGCGTGAGCCACTCTGGGTCACGCACCTCCACGGCAATCACCCCATCAGGTGCCCGGCTGGCCACGGGTGGCAGGGCTTGTAGCAGCGTGCGCAGCTGCTCCAGCACCTGCGGCATGCGATCCAGCAGCGCCATCGGCAAGGGGCTGATCTGGAACACCAGTGCGCCGACTTTGCTGCCCAGACCTTCCAGTGCAGGCTCTACAAATTCGCGCAGCGCCAGTTCGGGGTTCAGAAACGCGGGGTTGGGCTCGCGGCCCCGGCCGTCTTCGGTGCGCACCAGCGCGTCTGTCACCAGGCTGGGGGCTTTGACCACAAAGCGGAAGTCCTCGGGCACCTGCTCGGCGTAACGCTGGTATTGGCTGACGGTGAGCGGCCGGTAAAAGTTACGGTCCAGGCTCACGGTGCGCAGCAGAGGGTGGGCTGCATAGGCCGCCAAACCTTGCTTGGACAACTGCGGTGCCTCGTATACGGCATCCCACACCAGACCATTCCAGGCCGGGTAAGTCCACGACGACGTACCCATGCGCAACTGCGGCGGCAGCGCCTGGGCCAAGGCATGCAGCGCATCATCCTGCGGTGCCGGGCGCACCT
>ENA-UOOA01001494-UOOA01001494.1-human-gut-metagenome-genome-assembly--contig:-P61old-NODE-1494-length-37503-cov-8.717956_pt1 | contig 37503 bp, 29 predicted proteins | sample MGYA00242467_ERZ724014 | MGnify/ENA metagenome assembly ERZ724014 | reverse complement strand
CGTATTTATTGAGGATTATTGAGATATAAAATCAGGTAGCGGTCCTCCGATACCAAGTTTCATGGATGCTGATCTCTCCTCTTGTTTCGAGTATGTTTTGCACCTATTATAGCAGACGAGTACGGCTCTCACAAGCCCCAAATATCAGTTTGCGGCGCGGCGGTCATAGAGCTTTGCAAGGCCGCCTTCGGAGGTCTCGCGGTATTTTGCGCTGATGTGCAGGCCGGTCTCCTTCATCGTGCGCACGACCATGTCGAAGCTGATGTTGCGCGAGCCGCACAGCAGGCCGGACAGGTTGAAGGCGTCCATGGCGCGCTTGGCAGCCACGGCGTTGCGCTCGATACACGGGATCTGGACAAGGCCGCAGATCGGGTCGCACGTCAGGCCGAGGTGGTGCTCCATGGCGATCTCGGCGGCGTATTCCGTCTCCTCGATGCTCAGACCCATCAGAGCGCACAGCGCGGCGGCGGCCATGGAGCAGGCCGTGCCGATCTCTGCCTGACAGCCGCATTCTGCGCCGGAGATGGAGCCGTTGCGCTTGACGAGAGCGCCGAACAGGCCGGCGACGGCCAGCGCGCGCAGGACCTGCGCATCTGGGATATTGTGCGTTCTCTGCATGTACAGCAGCACGGCGGGCAGCACGCCTGCGGAGCCGCAGGTCGGCGCGGTGACGATGGTGCCGTTGTCGGCGTTCTGTTCCGAAACGGCAAAGGCATAGGCACACACGATGCGCAGCTCGCGCACCTGCGGGCGCTCATTTTCCTTGCTCTGCGCATAGAGGCGCTTGGCCTTGCGCTCCACGTTCAGGCCGCCCGGCAGCGTGCCCTCGGCGGCCAGACCGTCGGCAACGGCCTGCTTCATCGTCTGCCAGACCTCCGCGAGAAAGTCCCAGATGCCGGGGCCCTCGTTCAGCTCCACATATTCGCTCAGCGAGATGTAGCGCCAGCGGCAGAACTGCGCGATCTCCGCAAAGGAATTTTCGGGATAAATTTCGTCCTGGTCCTGCGGCGCATCCTGCCCCTCGATACGGATGTCGCCGCCGCCGATGGAGGCCACGCGCATGGTGGCGTAGGGCTTGCCTTCGCGGCAGGCAAAGAAGTCCAGCGTGTTCGGGTGCGGCAGGCTGTGCGGCGTCTCCTCCGAGAAGACGACCTCCGTCCGCTCGCGGCCGAGCACTTCATACAGCACGCGGTCCGTGCCGTGGCCGCGCCCCGTCTTGGACAGCGAACCGTAAAGCACGACACGGTAGGTCTCCGCGTCGGGATATTTGCTCAGGAAAAGTCTGGCGGCGCGCTCCGGCCCCATGGTGTGGGAGCTGGACGGCCCCTTGCCGATCTTATAAACGTCGCGGATCGATTTCATCCGGGATCCCTCCATATTTCTGTGATCCCGGATATTATAGCATTCTGCCATGGAAAAAACAATCCCGGCCATATCCGGCAAGGGAACAAAAACCGCGAAAAACCGCCTCAAAAGGTGGAAAAAAATGCCCCGTTCCCGAATCGTGATATCCGGGAACGGGACGGCGGTCAGGGCTTGCGGAGCGCTTCGAGGGAAAGCTCGCCCGCCAGCTTGAACAGGGCGTCTGCCACAACGGTCTCCAGCGGGAGCCGGGCGCTCTCCGCCACACGGGTATAGAAGGCGGCGGCCGCCGCGTCAAGGTCAATGGTGAGTCGCAAGGGAAACGGCCTCCTTCGGGGAAAGAATCCTGCTCCATAGTATGCTGAGGCTTGACAGGCGTGTGAAAATGGGTTAAATTATTATGGTATATTGGTATCGCTGCGCAACGGCGTCTTCCGGCGCGCTGCGGCAGCTTCGAAAGGATGAGGCAGGCTATGGCCAAAGAAAAGAAAGTTGAACAGATCACCGATATGGAGGTCGATTTTGCCCAGTGGTACACGGATGTCTGCAAAAAGGCAGAGCTGATCGACTATTCCTCGATCAAGGGCATGTTTATCTACCGTCCGTACGGCTATGCCATTTGGGAAAATATCCAGCGTCTGATGGATGCGGAATTCAAGAAGACCGGCGCAGAGAACGTCTATATGCCGATGCTGATCCCGGAATCCCTGCTGCAGAAGGAAAAGGACCACGTCGAGGGCTTCGCGCCGGAGTGCGCGTGGGTCACGATGGGCGGCAGTGAGAAGCTCGAGGAGCGCTACTGTATCCGCCCGACGTCCGAGACGCTGTTCTGCGAGCACTTCCACGACATCATCCACTCCTGGCGCGATCTGCCGAAGATGTACAACCAGTGGTGCAGCGTGCTGCGCTGGGAAAAGACGAGCCGTCCGTTCCTGCGCCACCGCGAGTTCCTCTGGCAGGAGGGACACACCATGCACGCCACGGCCGAGGAGGCCCGCGAGGAGACAGAGCGCATGCTCAATGTGTATGCCGACTTCTGCGAGAACGTGCTGGCCATGCCAGTCACGCGCGGCCAGAAAACCGACAAGGAAAAGTTCAACGGCGCCGAGGCGACCTATACGATCGAGTGCATGATGCACGACCGCAAGGCCCTGCAGGCGGGCACGTCCCACTTCTTCGGCGACGGCTTTGCCAAGGCGTTCGACATTTTCTATACGGATAAGAACAACCAGAAGGTCAACCCCTTCCAGACGTCCTGGGGCGTCTCCACGCGTCTGATCGGCGGCATCATCATGACCCACGGCGACAACAGCGGCCTCGTCCTGCCGCCGAAGATCGCGCCGGTGCAGATCGTCATCATCCCGATCGCCATGCACAAGGAGGGCGTGCTCGAGAAGGCACGCGCCGTCGCCGAGACGCTGCGCGCGGCCGGCCTTCGCGTGAAGCTCGACGAGTCCGAGCAGAGCCCCGGCTGGAAGTTTGCGGAATATGAGATGAAGGGCGTGCCGCTCCGTCTGGAGCTCGGCCCGAAGGACATCGAGCAGAACCAGTGCGTGCTCGTCCGCCGCGACAACGGCGAAAAGAGCTTCGTCTCGCTCGACTCCCTGGTCGAATCCGCCAACACGCTCATGGATGCCGTGCACGACGGCATGTATGCCAAGGCAAAGCGCAACCTTGACGAGAATATCTACGATGCCTTCACGCTCGAGGAGGCCAAGCGCCTGCAGCAGGAGCACGGCGGCTTCATCCGCACGATGTGGTGCGGCGACGAGGCCTGCGAGATCCGCATGAAGGAGGAGGCCGGTATGACGAGCCGCTGCATCCCGTTTGCGCAGCAGCACCTCGCCGACACCTGCGCCATCTGCGGCAAGCCTGCCAAGAAGATGATCTACTGGGGCGTTGCCTATTGAGCTGTTGAAGAAGTCCAAAGGACTTTTTCAACAATGGGATCTCAGTCCGCTGCGCGCACGAATCGCCCGTCAAAGACGGGCGATTCGCACACTGGCGGACTGAGCGGTATTTTCTCCGACGTACACGCCGCCGGAGAAAATGATCTCACTTTTTTCGCCGCCTGCGGGCGACGAACTCTGCGAGGCTTTTTGTACACGAAGCCCGGAGCGTTTTCCCTGGGTCAGCTTGGTAAAGAAGTCCCTTTGAACTTTTTCGCCAAGCTGCTTTCCAAATTGCAAAATCAATTTTTGTATCATGATTTTGCAATTCTGCCGCTGCGGCGGGTTATTTGACGCGAAAGGAAACCCTGACGGTTTCCTTTCACACGATCCTTCCCTCCAAAATTTGGGGCTGGACTGGTTTTTCAACAGTCCGGAATGCCTGTGAAGCATTTTCCCTGAGATTCCCACGTCGCTTCGCTCCTCGGAAGGACACGACTGGGAGTTCTCTGTCAAATGCAAACCGCCCGCAGCAGGGGCTTCCTGCTGCGGGCGGTTTGAAAAAGGAGGGAAAAATGAAAAAAGAAAGAAAAGAAAATGCATCACACTTACTATCCATATTATATCCGGGAATTATTAAGAAGAAAACCAAGAAAATATTAAGTTTATTTGAAGTTGACGGCTCCCACGCCTAGGACGGGGCAGCCGATCTGGTTTAGCCTGGGATTTTTGGGGAAGAATCCCAAAAAGAATTGCAGGCAAGTGGCTGGCTTACCTGCAACTCCCGGTTTAAAGTAAGAGGGGGAAAATGAAAAAGATTAACTCAACGCTTCTGGTATTATTGTACCCCGGAGATATTAAAAATATAAGCCAGAAGAAATTAAGTTTGTATTAAGCGGGCGGGCCGTACCGGCGCGAAAAATGGTTGACAAATCACGCGTCCGCTGATAGAATAGTCCAAGAATCGTGAGAATTCGCGTTGAAGAAGCCAATCTGCGGCAGAACCGTCAGCGAGCAGGGGAGAGTGCAAGCCCTGCGGCCGATGCTGCAGACCGCCACTTCCGAGCGGCCCGCGACGAGCGGGACGGCCCATCCCCGTTATCCGATGACTAAGATGCCGCGCTGCGGTAATTAGGGTGGTACCGCGAGAAGCCTCGCCCCTATATCCGGGGGTGGGGTCTGCTTTTTATTCCGAGTATTTTCAGGAGGATGATTCCCATGGCCACAAAAAAGTATGGCGTCAATGAGCTGCGCGAGATGTTCCTCTCGTTCTTCGAGAGCAAGGGCCATCTGCGCCTGCCCAGCTTTTCTCTGATCCCGCAGAACGATGCGTCTCTGCTGCTGATCAACTCCGGCATGGCGCCGATGAAGCCCTATTTCAAGGGCGAGGTCACGCCGCCCCGCCGCCGTGTCTGCACCTGCCAGAAGTGCATCCGTACCGGCGATATCGACAACATCGGCCACACGGCGCGCCACGGCACCTATTTCGAGATGCTGGGCAACTTCTCATTCGGCGACTATTTCAAGCATGAGGCCATTGCCTGGTGCTGGGAATTCCTGACGAAGGTCTGCGGCCTCGAGGAGGACCGCCTGTATCCGTCCATCTATGAGAACGACGACGAGGCGTTCGAGATCTGGAACAAGGAGATCGGCATCCCGGCCGACCGCATTTTCCGCTTCGGCAAGGAGGACAACTTCTGGGAGCATGGCTCCGGCCCGTGCGGCCCCTGCTCCGAGGTCTATTATGACCGCGGCGAGAAGTATGGCTGCGGCAAGCCCGGCTGCACCGTCGGCTGCGACTGCGACCGCTATATGGAAATCTGGAACAACGTCTTCTCCCAGTTTGACAACGACGGCCACGGCAACTATACCGACCTCGTCCAGAAGAACATCGACACCGGCATGGGCCTCGAGCGTCTGGCCGTTGCCTGCCAGGACGTTGACTCCCTGTTCGATGTCGACACCGTCATGAACATCACCCACAAGGTCACGGAGATCACCGGCGCGCACTACGGCATGAGCCATGAGAAGGATGTCTCGCTGCGTGTCATCACGGACCACATCCGTGCATCCGTCTTTATGATCTCCGACGGCGTGCTGCCCTCGAATGAGGGCCGCGGCTATGTGCTGCGCCGCCTGCTCCGCCGCGCCGCCCGCCACGGCAAGCTGCTCGGCGTGGACCATCCGTTCCTGTGTGATGTCGTCGAGACCGTTATCCACGAGAACGAGGGCCACTATCCCGACCTTCGTGAGCGCGCCGCCTATATCACCCGCGTCGTCCGCGTGGAGGAGGAGAACTTCGCCCGCACGATCGACGGCGGCATGCGCATTTTCTCCGAGATGCTGGCGCAGCATAAGAAAAACAACGAATCCGTCTTCTCCGGCGCAGATGCCTTCAAGCTCTATGACACCTACGGCTTCCCGATCGACCTGACGGTCGAGATGGCGCGCGAGGAGGGCATGGAGGTCGACCTCGAAGCCTTCCGGAAGCTCATGCAGGAGCAGAAGGTCCGCGCGCGCGAGGCGCGCAAGGCCCTCGGCGACCTCGGCTGGGCCGGTATCGACTTCGGCCAGGATATCCCCGAGACGCAGTTCGTCGGCTATGACAAAAACGAGACCGAGGGCACCGTGCTTGCCATCGTGGCGGAGGACGAGTCCCGCAGCGAGATCGCCGCAGGCGTCGAGGCTATCGTGGTGCTCGACCGGACGACGATGTACGCCGAGATGGGCGGTCAGGTCGCCGACCACGGCACGATCACCGGCCCGGACGGCGTGTTCGAGGTCACGGACGTGCAGAAGAACAAGGGCGGCAAATTCATGCATTACGGCCGCGTCGTGAGCGGCACGATCAAGCTGGGCGAATCCTGCGAGATCATGATCGATCCTGAGCGCCGCGCCGCCATCCGCCGCGCTCATACGGCCACGCATCTGCTGCAGGCCGCGCTGTTGCGCGTGCTCGGCGAGCACTGCCATCAGGCCGGTTCTCTCGTGGAGCCGGATCACCTGCGCTTTGACTTCACGCACTTCTCCGCCGTCACGCCGGAGGAGCTGGTGGAGATCGGTAATCAGGTCTCCGAGATGGTGCTGCGCGGTGAGCCGGTCGAGACGATGGTCCTGCCGATCGCCGAGGCACAGAAGCTCGGCGCAACGGCCCTGTTCGGCGAGAAGTACGGCGAGACCGTGCGCGTTGTGAAGATGGGCGAGGATTCACTGGAGTTCTGCGGCGGCACGCATCTGGACAACACCGCAAAGGTCGGCCCGTTCCGCATCCTGTCCGAGGCCTCCGTTGCCTCCGGCGTGCGCCGCATCGAGGCCTACACCGGCAAGGAGGTCCTGCGCCAGACGGAGCAGATGAGCCGCCTGCTGCTGGATATCGCCCACGAGCTGAAGACGACGCCGAAGGAGCTCATGCAGCGCGCCCACGCCATGGTCGGCGAGGTCAAGGAGCTCAAGCAGCGTCTGGACGCCATGAAGGACAAGCTGTTCAGCGGCGAGATCGACCGCTGCCTGTTTGCAGCGCGCGAGGTCGGCGGCCTGAAGGTCCTGACCGTCATGCGCAATGACATCGCGCCGAACGACCTGCGCAAGATGGGCGACCAGATCCGTGACCGTGAGCCGGACGCCGTTGCCGTGCTGGCCAGCACGCAGGGCGAAAAGATCACGCTGCTTGCCGTCTGCGGCAAGAACGCGGTCGGCCGCGGCATCAAGGCCGGTCAGCTCATCAAAGAGGTTTCCGCAGCCTGCGGCGGCTCCGGCGGAGGCAAGCCCGATTCCGCCATGGGCGGCGGCCGCGACCTGCTGAAGCTGGACGACGCGCTGGCGGGCGTGGATGATTTTGTCACCACGCATCTGGCGTAAATCTGGGAGGAAAAATATGAACGACTGCATTTTCTGCCGCATTTTGGCAGGCGAGATCCCCTCGAAGAAACTGTATGAGGACGAGCAGTGCCTGGCGTTTTACGACATCCAGCCGCTGGCACCGCAGCATTTCCTTGTTATTCCGAAGGCCCACATCGCCTCGGCCGCAGAGCTGGGCGAGGAGCAGGCCGCGCTCGTCGGTCACATCTTCGCCGTCATTGCGAAGCTCACGAAGGAGCTCGGCTTCGCCGACGGCTTCCGTGTCGTGACGAACTGCGGCGAGGACGCCGGTCAGACCGTGAAGCACCTGCATTTCCATGTGCTCGGCGGCAAGACGCTCGGCTCTTTCAATTAAGAATAAAAACGAATCTGATCACCAACGCTGGGGCGGGCAATAGCCCGCCCCGGTTTTTTCGGCGGAAGGGAGGGCGGACCATGCGCATTCTCGCGATGTTCTCCGCGGCGTTTGCGACGGCAGCCGCGCTGTGCGCCTATGCGCTCCCGGCTGCGTGGGGCTGGCTGCCCGGTCTGTGCCTCGCGGCCCTTGCTGCCGTGCTCCTGTTCCTGCACGGCGACCCGGTCCGGCGCGTGCGCACGATCGCCCTCGGCCTTGCGGCCGGGGTTCTCTGGTGCTGGGCGGATGCCGGGCGGCTCGTGTCCGTCCGTGCCCTCTGCGGCGAGGGGCAGACCATCGAGGCCGAGGTCTGCAGCTTGCCGGAAAGGACACAATACGGCTATCGCTGCCTTGCCCTGCTGCAGGGGAACCGCATGCAGCTCTATCTCCGCAATGCGCCGGAGGATGCCGCGCTCGGCGACCGCGTGCGCGTCACGGCGGATGTGACGGAGACAGGGAATTCCCTGTATCTGGCTTCCAATGACATTCTCCTGCTCGGCTTTGCCCGCGGCGAGGCCGAATGGGAGCATCCGGAGCAGGTGTCGCTGCGCTATGCTCCGCAGCGGGCTTTGCTGACCGTGCAGCGCACGATCACGAATTGCTTTCCGGCCGATACTGCGCCGCTTGCCATCGCACTGGTGACGGGCGACACGTCCGGCCTGCCCTATGCTCTGCAGACGGCCATGTCCGACGCGGGCATCTCCCACATCGTGGCGGTCTCCGGCATGCATGTGACGCTGCTGCTCGGCGTGGTGCGCCTGCTGTGCCTGCGGCGCAGGCGGCTGACGGCGGGCGTCGGCATTACGGTGATGGTCTTCTTTGCTGCCATGCTGGGCTTTCGGCCCTCTGTCACGCGCGCCGTGGTCATGAACGCCGTGCTGCTGCTCGCGCCGCTGCTCGGGCGCGAGAACGACGGGCCGACGTCCCTGTGCTTCGCTCTGCTTCTGCTGCTCCTGCCGAATCCGCGCGCCATTGCAAACGTCGGCCTGCAGCTGTCGTTTGCCGCCGTGGCGGGTCTGCAGCTGTTTTCCGGCGATCTGAACGGCTGGATGCAGGGCAGGCTGCATGTCGCGGCCCTGCGGGAGCGCCATCCGCTTCCGGCGCGGCTGCTGCGCGCGATCTGTGCGTCGCTTGCGGCCACGCTCGGTGCACTGGCCTTCACGCTGCCGCTGGCGGCGTGGTATTTCCGGTCGATCTCGCTGGCCGCTCCGCTGACGAATCTGCTGGCCCTGCCGCTGTTCAGCCTTGCGTTCTCGCTCGGGTGCGTCACGGCTGTGCTGGGCCTTGTGTGGCTGCCGCTCGGGCGGATCGCAGCGTGGCCCGCGGCGTGGCTGCTCCGGCTGGCGCGCGGCATCGTCACCACGGCGGCCGGGCTTCCCTATGCGGCCGTTTATCTCAACCGGACACTCCTGTGCGTCTGGTTCGCCGCTGCGGTTGGGATGTTTGCGGTCTTTCTGGCCCAGCGGCGCAGGCAGCCCGGCGCGTTTGCGGCCTGCCTTGCCGTGACGCTGACGGCAGCGATCCTCGGCGCGGCCCTGTGGGAGACGGACCCCGTCTCCATGACGGCGCTGGACGTCGGGCAGGGCGCCTGCACCGTTCTGCGGGGCGGCGGTGCGACATTTGTGGTGGACTGCGGCGGCGAGGGCGGAGAGGCCGTCGGCGAGACGGCTGCACGCGAGCTGCGCATGGGCGGCGAAACGTCCGTCGACGGCCTCATTCTGACACATCTGGATGCGGACCACTGCAACGGGGCCGCGCAGCTCATGGCGCGGGTGCAGGTAAGGCGGCTGTTCCTGCCGGAGCAGGAGAGCGACCGCCGCGAGGCGATCCTGACTGCGGCGGAGCGCTGCGGCACGGAGATCGTCTTTGTCACGGAGGACCTGACGCTGGACTTCTCCGGCGGCAGCCTGCAGCTGTTTGCGCCGGTTCTGCCCGGCTCGCGCAATTGCGGCCTTGCCGCATTGATGTCCGCGGGAGAATATGATATACTGATCCCGGGCGATATGCCGGCTGCCGCAGAGCGCGTGCTGGCCGATACGCACAGCCTGCCGCAGGTCGAGGTGCTCGTTGTCGGGCACCACGGCGCGGCCGGTTCCACCGCGCCGGAGCTGCTGCAGGCCGTTTCGCCGGAGATCGCAGTCATTTCCGTGGGCGCAGACAATTCCTACGGCCATCCCGCGCAGGCCGTGCTCGATCGCCTGACGGAGGCGGGCGCGGCCGTATACCGCACGGATCAGGCGGGCGATATTACGATCACGAGGTAAGGCTATGGCAAAAAAAGCGGAATCCGGCGGCTATGCGCGCCTGAAGGGCGACCTGGCGCAGAAGACGCCCGGCAGCTTCTATGTGCTCTACGGCGAGGAGGACTATCTTCGCCGCTACTATCTTTCCATGCTGCGCAGGCAGCTCGTCGACGGGCCGACGGAGGACTTCAACTTCCACCGCCTGACATCGGAGAATTTTTCGATGCAGGTCCTCTCGGAGAGCCTCGAGGCCCTGCCGATGATGGCGGAGCGCACGATGATCCAGGTCGACGACGTCGATCTGTTCGCCCTGCCGGAGGATGACCGCACGCAGCTGGCGGCGCTGTTTTCCGACATCCCGGACTATGCCTGCCTAGTGCTCGTCTATGCGGACTTCAAGCCGGACAAGCGGAAGAAAAAGCTCTGGGATGCCATGGAAAAGAACGCCGTGCTGGCGGAGTTCGCCTACCAGACCGAGCGCGACCTCACGGCGTGGATCGTGCGGCACTTCCGTGCGGAGAAAAAGAATATTTCGCCTGCGCTCTGCGGCTACCTGCTGCAGCGCTGCGGCTCGTCCATGACACGGCTCGATGCCGAGATCGCGAAGATCTGCGCCTATTCCGGGGCGGACGACATCGTCCGCGCGGACATCGACGCCGTTGTGGAGCCGACGCTCGAGGCGGTCGTCTTTGAGATCACCGACGCGCTGGGCCAGCGCGAGTTTGACCGTGCACTCGAGCGCCTGAGCATCATGCTCAAGCTGCGGGCAGAGCCCATCGCCATGCTCGGCGCGGTCGGCAGCCATATGCGCAGGCTCCATGCCGCGCGCATCCTGCAGGCGGCCGGGAAGACCGCACAGGATCTTGCCTCGCTCTGCGGCGTCGCGCCGTTTGCGGCCAACAAGTGCTTTGCGCAGGCGCGGCGGCTGTCGGACCGCTTCTGCGCGCAGGCCGTGCTGCTGTGCTGCGAGGCCGACCGGCAGATGAAGACGTCCTATGACGACCCGGCGCGGATTCTGGAGCTTCTGATCCTGCAGCTCGCCGAGGAGGCCCGCCATGATTAAGCTGCGGCAGGCCATCGTCGTCGAGGGGCGCTACGACAAAAATGCCCTGTGCCAGCTCGTCGATGCGCCCGTCATCGAGACGCATGGCTTCGGCGTGATGAAGGATAAGCGCCTGCTCGGCTTTCTGCGGCAGGTCGCCGCGGCGCGGGGCCTCATTATTTTAACGGACTCCGACGGTGCGGGCTTCGTCATCCGCAATTTCCTCAAGGGCGCACTGCCGCCGGAGCAGGTGCTGCACGCCTATATCCCCGATGTGCCGGGCAAGGAGCGCCGCAAACGCGCCCCCGGCAGGGAGGGCAAGCGCGGCGGGGAGGGCATGCCGCCGGAGGTGCAGCTCGAGGCGCTGCGGCGGGCCGGGGCACAGGCGGAGGACTCGCCGGAGCCGCCGGACCCCATCACAAAAACGGACCTGTATCTCGCCGGGCTTTCCGGCGGGGCGGACAGCGCGGCGCGCCGCCGCACGCTGCAGCAGGAGCTTGGCCTGCCGGAGCATCTCGGCAGCGCAGGGCTGCTGCAGGCGCTGAATCTGCTGATGACGCGCGAAGAATTTCAACACCGCTATGGAGAACTGCGATGATCGATATTTCGGTAAACGAGCTGGTCAAGTCCTTTGAGGTCGGCCAGACCCTGCTGGACGGACTGAGCTTTGACATTCACGAGGGGGAATGCGTCGGCATCATGGGCCGCAACGGCTGCGGCAAGACGACGCTGTTCCGCCTGCTGACGGGGGAGCTGTCCCCTGATTCCGGCGAGATCCATATCGCCGCCGGAAAGAAGCTGGGCCTCATCTCCCAGATCCCGGTCTATCCGGCCGGCTTTTCCGTTGAGGATGTGCTGCGCACGGCCTTTACTGCGCTGGCCTCTCTGAAGCGCCGGATGGAGGAACTGGAAAAAACACTCGAAAAGGATGCTTCTCGAGCGAATCTGAGCGAATATGACCGCCTGAGCAACGCCTATCTGACGGGCGGCGGCTATGAGCAGGACACGGAAGTCGACAAGGTCTGCAACGGCCTTGGCATCCCGGCCGAAATGCGCGGCCGGGAATTCGACCGCCTGTCCGGCGGCGAAAAGACGCGCGTGAACCTGGCGCGCCTGCTGCTTGAGAAGACGGACATCCTGCTGCTCGACGAGCCGACGAACCATCTGGACCTGCGCAGCGTGGAGTGGCTGGAGGACTACATCCGTCACTTCAAGGGAACGGTCCTGACGATCTCGCATGACCGCTATTTCCTTGATCAGGTCGTGCAGCGCATCATTGAAATATCCGCAGGCAAGGCCGAGTTCTACAGCGGCAACTACAGCTTCTATCTCGAGGAAAAGCAGGAGCGCTTCAACCATCAGCTCCGGCAGTATGAGCAGGAGCAGGCCAAGCTCAAGCAGCTCGGCTTCACCGTCGAGCGCATGAAGGGCTGGGGCATCAACAACCGCGTGCTCTACCGCCGCGCCATGTCCATCCAGCACCGCATGGAGCGCATCGAGAAGACGGAGCGGCCGACCAAGGAGAAGACGCTCCGCGCCCGCTTCGGCGAAAAGGAGTTCCACGGCGACGAAGTCCTCACCGTCAAGAATCTCAGCAAGCAGTTCGGCGGCCGGACGCTGTTTTCCGGCGTGGAGCTGACGGTGCGGGGCGGCGAGCGCATTGCGCTGCTCGGCGACAACGGCACCGGCAAGACGACGTTCCTGCGCGTGCTGCTCGGCGAGCTGCCCGCGGAGGGAAAGATCAAGTTCGGTCCGTCCGTCAAGTCAGGCTATCTGCCGCAGGTCATTCACTTTGCCCACCCGGAGCGCACGCTCTATGACACGATGCTCTATGAGAAGAACTGCACGCCCCAGACGGCGCGCGACCGCCTCGGCGCATTCCTGTTCTCCGGCGAGGACGTGTTCAAGACCGTCGGCACGCTCTCCGGCGGCGAGCAGTCGCGGCTGCGGCTGTGCATGCTCATGGATGAAAAGATCAATCTGCTCGTGCTCGACGAGCCGACGAACCATCTGGACGTCGCCTCGCGCGAATGGATCGAATGCGCCCTCGAGGACTACGAGGGCACGCTGATCTTCGTCTCGCACGACCGCTATTTTGTCGATAAATTCGCCACCCGTGTCTGGGAGCTTTCAGACGGGACCATCCGCGACTTCCCGTGCGGCTATGCCAAATACCGCGCCATTCTGGAGCACGAGGCGGCCGCCCGTCAGCGGCCCGCCCAGCCGAAGAAGGAAAAGCAGGCCAAGCCGGTCTCCGGCAGCAAGGAGCTGGAAAAGCTCGTCCGCAGGCTCGAGCGGGAGATCGCTGCGAAGGAGGACGAGGCGGCGCAGCTCGAGCAGACGCTGGCCGGGGCTGCGAGCGACTATCAGGAGCTGCTGCGCCTGACGGAGGAAAAGGAGCGCTGCGAGGCGGAGCTGGAGGACCTGATGGCTCGCTGGGAGGAGGCCGCGCAGGCGCTGGAGCAGGGGTGAGGCCTGCACGCCGGATTGTGGAACGGGAAAGGGCACTCGTATGGTTTCCTTTCCCACTTTTCTTCCCTCCGAAACTTTCGGCTGGGCAGGTTTTTTTGACAGCCCGAGATTTCTTAATGGAATATTCATGAATTCTGCGGCTTTCGGACTTGTGTCCGGGGGCCGCAGCGGCTATAATATACCATGACTATATCTGCTCCGTACACCCCGGAGCGGTCAGAAGGAGATTTTTGCATTATGAGTGAATCCTGCGGAGGCAACTGCTCGAGCTGCAGCGAAGCCTGCTCGGAGCGCAAGCCGGAGAGCCTGCAAGCGCAGCCCAATCCGAAGTCCAAGATCGGCAAGGTCATCGCCGTCGTGTCCGGCAAGGGCGGCGTCGGCAAGAGCACCGTTTCTGCCATGCTGGCAACGGCCATGCAGCGCACCGGCCGCCGCGCCGGCGTGCTGGATGCCGATATCACCGGCCCGTCCATCCCGAAGGCCTTCGGCGTCAGCGAATGCGCCAGTGCGGATGAGGAGGGCATTTACCCGGCCGTGACGGAAAGCGGCATCCAGATCATGTCCGTGAACCTGCTGCTCGAGCATGAGGATGACCCTGTTCTCTGGCGCGGACCCATCATCGCGGGCGCGGTCAAGCAGTTCTGGACGGACGTCGTGTGGGAAAATGTCGACTATCTGTTCGTCGACATGCCTCCCGGAACGGGCGACGTGCCCCTGACGGTCTTCCAGTCCCTGCCGGTGGACGGCATCGTGATCGTCACCTCGCCGCAGGAGCTTGTCTCCATGATCGTGGCCAAGGCCGTACGCATGGCCGAGATGATGCACGTGCCCGTCATCGGCCTTGTGGAGAACTACAGCTACTTCCGCTGCCCGGACTGCGGCAAGTGCCATCAGATCTTCGGCAAGAGTCATCTGGACGAGACGGCGCAGGCCTATCATCTGCCGGTGCTCGCGCGCCTGCCCATCGATCCCGCCGTGGCGGAGGCCTGCGATGCGGGCCGTGTCGAATCGCTCGACACGACGGAGCTCGAGCCTGCCCTGCAGGCCATCCTCGCGCGCTGAGGCACCTTTTCCGCGGAATTATTTTCCGATACAAGGGAACGAACGGCGCACCGGCGCCGTCTATATAGAGGAAACAGTCCGGCGAAAAACCAGAGGGACTTTTTCGGCTGGCTGAGAGGAAGCGCCGCTGCGGCGCAGAAACGGAGGATCTACAATGAAGAAACGAATGCTTTGCTGCCTGCTGGCATTGGTGCTTGCGGTCGGGCTGCTGTCTGCCTGCGGCTCCGGGAAAGCGGCGGTTTATGTCCAGTCTGTGGCGGCGCTCACGGGCTATGGCTCGCTCGGCGGCGCGAACGCCAGCTCCGGCGTCGTCGTGGCGCAGAAGGAGATCAAGGTCGAACGTGATTCCAGCCGGAAGATCAAGCAGCTCAATGTCGAGGTCGGCCAGGAGGTCAAGTCCGGCGAGGTCCTGTTTACCTATGATATGGAGGATATGCAGCTCACCATCGACAAGGCCAAGCTTGAGATCGAGCAGATGAAGAACAACGTCAAGGATCTGACGACCCAGATCTCCCAGCTCGAGAAGGAAAAGAAGAGCGCGCCCACCTCGGAGCAGCTCTCCTACACCGTGCAGATCCAGGCACTTGAGGCCGACAAGAAGGAAGCGGAGTATAATATCACCGTCAAGCAGAAGGAACTCGATGCCATGACCTCCGGCTCCGGCACCGCGAATGTGACGGCTCCTGTGGACGGCAAGGTGCAGGCCATCAACGAGAACGGCACGGACAGCAGCGGCAATGCCGCAGCCTACATCACGCTGGTGCAGGACGGCGCTTACCGCGTCAAGGGCAAGATCAACGAGCTGAACCGCAGCGACATCGCCGTCGGCGTTCCCGTTGTCATCCGCTCCCGTGTGGACGATTCCGTCTGGTCCGGCACCATCACGGAGATCGATACGGAAAACCCGAGCTCCGGCAACGCCGGCGTTTCCTATGGCTACGGCTATTCCAATGCCGATGATACGAGCAGCTCCAGCAACTATCCGTTCTATGTCGAGCTCGACAGCACGGACGGCCTGATGCTCGGTCAGCACGTCTATATCGAGCCGTCGGACGGCGGAACGGTCTCCGACACCATGAAGCTCGACGCCTCATTCCTGCAGGGCACTGCGGAGGAGGGCTTCTGGGTCTGGGCCGAGAAGGACGGCAAGCTCGAGAAGCGCACCGTCACCGTCGGCACGTTCGACGAGACCTACAATACCTATGAGATCCTCGACGGCCTTGCGGCGGAGGATTATATCGCCTTCCCCGAGGACGGCATGGAGGAGGGCGACCCGACGACGCACACCATGCCGACGGAGGATCCGAGCGCAGAGCCGAGCGACGGCGTCGATGACAGCGGCGCGACCGGCGACGGCGTCGATGACAGCGGCGCTATCGGCGACAGCGCGGACACTGGCCCCATCGAGGGCGGCGAAGAGGAGTCTGCAGGCAGCGAGGACGGCGAGTCTTCTCAGACGGGAGGAGTCACCTATGCTCGTTGAAATGAAGGATATCTGCAAGGATTATCCGCAGGGCAAGGAGACCGTCCGCATTCTGAAAAACGTCAACCTGCAGGTCGAGGAGGGCGACTATCTCGCCATCATGGGCCCGTCCGGCTCCGGCAAGACGACGCTCATGAATCTCATCGGCTGCCTTGACGTACCGACGAGCGGCGAATACCTGTTGACGGGCGAGAATGTCACCAAGGCCAACGAAAACCAGCTGGCGGAGATCCGCAACCGCCTGCTCGGCTTTGTGTTCCAGAGCTTCTATCTGCTGCCGAAGCTCTCGGCTGTGGATAATGTCGCCCTGCCGCTGCTGTACGCCGGTGTGAACAAGAAGGAGCGCCGCGAGCGCGCCATTGAGGCGCTGCAGATGATGGGCCTCGGCCAGCGGCTGAATTTCCGCCCGAACCAGCTCTCCGGCGGTCAGTGCCAGCGCGTCGCCATTGCGCGCGCCATCGTGGGCCGTCCGAAGCTGCTGCTGGCGGACGAGCCGACCGGCGCGCTGGACTCTGCTGCGGGCAACCAGATCATGGATATTTTCGATGCGCTGAACGACACCGGCTCTACGATCATCATGATCACGCATGAGCAGGAGATCGCCGAGCGCGCAAAGCGGATCAATTATATCCGCGACGGCATCCTGTCAGACGGCAGAAGGGACGGTGAGAGCCTTGCATAAGAAAAAGAGTGTCAAAGCGATCGTGATCTCGGGCATCAGCCTGCTGCTCGTAGCGGCGATCGTCGTGGGCGTGCTGTGGTACCTTGGACACCGCAGCGAGCCTGTCAAGGTCGCGCCCGTGTCCATGTTTATGGGCTGGCTCTCGAACGAGAGCACGCAGTCCGGCAACGTGACGGCAGATAACCTGCAGAAGATCTATGCCTCCGATACGCAGACCGTCACGGCCCTGCTCGTGCAGGAGGGCCAGACCGTCAAGAAGGGAGACCCACTGTTCCGCTATGACACCACACTCTCCGACATTCAGGTCGAGCGGCAGGAGATTGCGGTCAAGAAGGACGATCTGAACCTCAACAAGGCCAAAAAGGACCTCGCCAACATCAACCGCCTGCGTCCCTATGTGCCGACGCAGCCGACGGATCCCCCCACGGAGCCGACGGAGCCGGAGCCGACGGACGAGCCGACCCAGCCGCCTGAGCCGACGGAGCCGACCGTTCCCATTGCCCCGGAGGAGCTGCCCTATCTCATGGGCGGCGAGGGCACGCAGGCCTCTCCGCTGTTCTACCTCTGCGCGGCGGATATGCAGTATGATCAGTCCTATTTTGAAGAGCTCCTCGGCGAAAAAACGGAGCTGTGGGTCGTGTTCCAGGTGCGCGAGGGCAATGCCCTGCACGCCGAGCTGCTCAGCGAGCTTCCGCTGAAGCTTACGCGCGACGAGGAAACGCAGACCATCCGCTTTACGGTGTTCGTGCCGGAGCAGGATGACGTGCAGACGGAAACGCAGGCTGCTCCCCGTGTTTCGCCCGGCCCGGATGTCACGGTCGTCGACTATGACGGCGAATACACTGCGGCGGAGATCGCAAAGATGCGCGCCGAGAAGCAGAAGGAAATCCGCGACCTCGACCTGAAGCTCCGCATGGACAAGGTCGAGCTGGAGCGCATGAAGCGGGAGGCGGCGAACGGCGTCGTAACGTCCGCGCTGGACGGCACGGTGCTCCGTGTGAATGACCCCGATACAGCCAAGCAGGAGGGAAGCCCCGTGATCGTCGTCTCCGGCGGCGGTTATTATGTCAAGACCGGCGTGACGGAGCTGGACCGCGATAAATATCCGGTCGGCACCCAGATGCGCATCCAGTCGTGGGAGCACGGCGAGGTCTACGGTACGGTGGCGGAGATCTCCGATACCCCGGTGTCCTCCTCCAATAATCCCTATTACTCGTCCGGCAACCAGAACGTCAGCTTCTACACCATGCTCATTGCGCTCGATGCGGACAGCCCGCTGCGCGAGGACGAGTGGGTCGACGTCTACTTTGACGCTGCGTCGACGGCCAGCGAGGATGCCCTGCGCATCGAGACACGCTTCATCCGGCAGGATGAAGGCGGCAGCTATGTCTATCGCCGCGGTGAGGATCAGCTCCTGCACAAGCAGTATGTCACGACGGGCGTCGTGCAGTGGGGCTATACGGAGATCAAAAGCGGCCTGACGGCCGACGACTGGATCGCCTTCCCCTACGGGAAGGATGTGAAGGAGAACGCAGAGACCATTGAGAGCGACAACTCGGATGATTTCTACTACTACGGCAGCTATTAACGGGAGGCGAGAGCATGTTTGAAAATATCCAGCTTGCATTTCAGGGCGTTTTCGGCCATAAGCTCCGCTCGTTCCTGACGATGCTCGGCATCATCATCGGTATCGCTTCCATCATCACGATCATCTCGACCATCAAGGGCACGAATGAGCAGATCAAGCAGAATCTCATCGGTTCCGGCAGCAATATCGTCAATGTCCAGCTCTATCAGAATGACTGGGCCGTCGACATGTCCTATCAGACGCCGGACGGCATCCGCGTCCTGCAGGACGAGCAGCGCGATGAGATGATTGCCCTCGACGGCGTGGCAGATGTGACGCTCTACCGCAGCCGCGAGAATGTTGAGGGCTTCTATTACCGCAACACGGGCTTCAGCGGCAAGCTCTACGGCGTGGACGATCACTATTTCTCCGTCTACGGCTATGAGGTCCGCAGCGGCCGCGGCTTTACGGCCCGCGACTTTGCCTCGGCCAGTAAGAACGTCATCCTCGATGAGACGGCGGCCCAGACGCTCTTTAGCTCGGACGATCCCATCGGTAAGATCGTGGAGATCTCCGGCGAGCCGTTCACGGTCGTCGGCGTTGTGAGCCAGAAATCCAGCTTCGAGCCGAGGATCAACTCCGTGAAGGACTATGCGATGTATGTGCAGGAGTCCAGCGGTCTGGCCTTTGTGCCGACGTCCGTCTGGCCGGTGCTCTACCGCTTTGACGAGCCGCAGAACGTGGCCGTCCGCGCCACGTCGACCGACACCATGACCGACGCGGGCAAGGCCGTCGCGGACTATCTGACGAGCCATCAGATCATCGCCAGCAAGGCCACGGGCGACAACAGCTATTCCTACCGCAGCGACGATCTGCTCAAGCAGGCCCAGCAGCTGCAGGAAATGAGCAGCGCGACGAACAACCAGCTCATCTGGATCGCCAGCATCTCCCTGCTCGTCGGCGGCGTGGGCGTTATGAACATCATGCTCGTGACCGTCACGGAGCGCACGGCGGAGATCGGCCTGAAAAAGGCCATCGGCGCAAAGCGCCGCCGCATTCTGGCGCAGTTCCTGACGGAGGCGTCCGTGCTGACCGGCATCGGCGGCCTGCTCGGCGTGCTGGGCGGCATCGGCATGTCGCAGCTCATCTCGAAGTTCATGGACACACCGACGGCGCTGAGTGTCCCCGCCATTCTCGTGGCGGTGGTGTTCTCCGTCCTCATCGGCCTGATCTTCGGCCTCGTCCCGGCCGTGAAGGCGTCGAAGCTCAACCCCATCGAAGCCCTTCGCCGCGAATAATGCGTTTTCTCATGCAGCCGCCCGAAAACCGGGCGGCTGCATTTTTGTGTTGCAATTTGCGGGCCGTTCCGCTACAATTACCGTGCCGGGCTTTCCGGCGCGACATCTGCAAAAGAGGGAACACGCATGGAGAAAAAAGCGGTCTATCCCGGGTCGTTCGACCCGTTTACCAACGGCCATATGGACATCGTGCGCAAGGCTTCGGCCATTTTTGACCGGGTCTATATCGTCATGGCCGTCAATTCCGAGAAGCGGCGCGCCTTTGACTGCCGCCGCATGCAGGAGGCCATGGAGCGCGCGCTGGCGGACAGCGGCATCCGTAACTGCGAGGTCAGTATTTATGACGGCCTCATCGCCGAGTATACGAAGCATCACGGCATCGGCTACATGGTCCGCGGGCTGCGCAACAATATGGACTACAACTACGAGGAAAACATCGCCGAGGTCAACAAGCTCATCGATCCGTCGCTGGAATATGTCTACTTCCGCGCGGACAACGTCGCCGTGTCGTCCTCCATGGTCAAGGAGCTGCGCCACTACGGGCAGGATGTCTCGAGCTATGTCCCGCCCGCCATCGCCGCCCTGCTGGCGGATGGAAATACGGAGCGCTGAGGATTTGCAGCGGCTGTTGTTAAAACGGTAAACGCTCGCCGCGCCCGAACCGCCGGCCTTGCCGGCGGTTTTTTACGCGCAAAAACGGAAAAACTGAAAAAAGTTCTGCGCTCCATCTTGACAGAATACCCTGCAGGGGTATATAATCAAGATACCCCAATGGGGTATCTGAAAGAACGAGGTGACCGTCATGGAAGAATGCTGCTGCCAGAAGACCAAGGTCCGCACGGACGAGGAATACAAGAGCCTGATGAACCGGCTGAACCGGATCGAGGGCCAGATCCGCGGCCTGAAGGGCATGCTGGAGAAAAACGCCTACTGCCCCGACATTCTGACGCAGGCGGCCGCAGCCAACGCGGCGGTGAACGCCTTCTGCAAGGAGCTGCTGGCCGACCATATCCGCACCTGTGTCGCGGAGAATATCCGCGCCGGGAACGACGAGGTGATCGACGAGCTTGTGCGCACCATGCAGAAGCTCATGAAGTGAAGCGATCCCGGAAATTCATCGGAAAGGATGGGAACGATGGAACAATATCAAGTGACCGGAATGAGCTGCGCGGCCTGCAGTGCCCGCGTGGAAAAAGCCGTCTCCAAGGTGCCGGGCGTGACGTCGTGCAGTGTGAGCCTGCTGACGAATTCCATGGCCGTTGAGGGAACGGCGGACGAAGCCGCCATTGTCGCCGCCGTGACAGAGGCGGGCTATGGCGCAAAGCGCAAGGGCGCAGAGCCGTCGGCCGCCCGGCCGTCCGAGGCACTCGAGGCGCTGGAGGACCGTGAAACACCGAAGCTGAAGCGCCGCCTCATCGCCTCGGTCGGCTTTTTGCTCGTGCTGATGTACCTCTCCATGGGCCATATGATGTGGGGCTGGCCGCTGCCGGGCTTCCTGGCGGGCAACCACGTCGCCATGGGCCTTACCGAGATGCTGCTGACGATCATCATCATGGTCATCAACCAGCGTTTCTTCCTCAGCGGCTTCCGCAGCCTGCTGCACCGCGCGCCGAATATGGACACCCTCGTGGCCCTCGGCTCCACGGCTGCCTTCGGCTACAGCACCTATGCGCTGTTTGCCATGACGGCCGCGCAGCTGCACGGCGATGCCGAGCTGGTCATGCACTATATGGACGAATTCTATTTTGAGTCCGCCGCCATGATCCTCACGCTCATCACCGTCGGCAAAATGCTCGAGGCCCGCTCAAAGGGCAAGACGACAGACGCCCTCAAGAGCCTCATGAAGCTCGCCCCGAAGACGGCGACTGTCGTCCGTTCCGGTAAGGAGACGCTCGTCCCCATCGGGCAGGTGCGCACCGGCGACATTTTTGTCGTCCGCCCCGGTGAGACCATCCCTGTGGACGGCGTCGTCGAGGAGGGCAGCAGCGCCGTGAACGAGGCCGCGCTGACCGGCGAGAGCATCCCTGTGGATAAGGCCGCGGGAGATGCCGTCTCCGCGGCGACCCTGAACCAGTCCGGCTTCCTGCGCTGCCGCGCCTCGCGCGTCGGCGAGGATACGACGCTCTCGCAGATCATCCGCATGGTCAGCGACGCCGCCGCGACAAAGGCCCCCATCGCCAAGGTGGCCGACCGCGTCTCCGGCGTGTTCGTCCCGGCGGTCATCGGCATCGCGCTCGTCACATTTGCCGTCTGGATGCTTGTCGGCCAGACCGTGGGATATGCGCTGGCGCGCGCCATCTCCGTGCTCGTCATCAGCTGCCCGTGCGCCCTCGGCCTTGCCACGCCGGTGGCCATCATGGTCGGCAACGGCGTTGGCGCAAGACACGGCATCCTGTTCAAGACGGCCGCTTCGCTGGAATCGGCCGGGCGCGTCGAGATCGTCGCGCTGGATAAAACCGGCACCATCACGCAGGGTGAGCCGGAGGTCACGGACCTGCTGCCCGCGCCGGGCGTGACGGAGGATGAGCTGCTGCGGCTGGCCAATGCGCTCGAGCAGCGCAGCGAGCATCCGCTGGCCCGTGCCGTGGTGCGCCGCGCGGCCGGCATGGACGCGCCGGAGGTCACAGACTTCCGCGCCGTGCCCGGCAACGGCCTGACGGCCGAGCTGGACGGGCAGAAGCTCGCGGGCGGCAATCTCGCCTTCGTGCAGAGCCTTGCCGCGATCCCGCAGGAGACGCAGGACCGCGCTGCCCGGCTGGCAGAGCAGGGCAAGACGCCGCTGTTCTTCTGCCGCAGCGGCAAGCTCCTCGGTGTGATCGCCGTGGCGGACATCATCAAGCCGGACAGCCCGCAGGCCGTCCGGGAGCTGCAGGGCATGGGCATCCGCGTCGTCATGCTGACGGGCGATAACGAGCGCACGGCAAAGGCCATCGGCGCGCAGGCCGGCGTGGACGAGGTCATCGCGGGCGTCCTGCCGGACGGCAAGGAGGCCGTCATCCGCCGCCTGAAGGAGCAGGGCAAGGTCGCCATGGTCGGCGACGGCATCAACGATGCCCCCGCCCTGACGCGTGCGGACACCGGCATCGCCATCGGCGCGGGCACGGACGTCGCCATCGACGCGGCGGACGTCGTGCTCATGAAGAGCCGTCTGCTCGATGTTCCGGCTGCCATCCGCCTGAGCCGCGCCACGCTGCGCAATATCCACGAGAATCTGTTCTGGGCATTTTTCTACAATGTCATCGGCATCCCGCTTGCCGCCGGTGCGTGGATCCACCTGCTCGGCTGGGAGATGAACCCGATGTTCGGAGCGGCGGCAATGAGCCTTTCGAGCTTCTGCGTCGTGACGAACGCCCTGCGCCTGAACCTGTTCCACATCCGCAGCACGAAGCACGACCACAAGCGGAAGAACCATGCAAAGCAGACCGTTGCAAAAACGGCTGAAGATCATAAGGAAAACAAGGAGGAAACATCCATGGAAAAGACGATGAAGATCGAAGGTATGATGTGCGGTCACTGCGAGGCCCGCGTGAAGAAGTGCCTCGAGGCCCTGCCGGGCGTGGAAAAGGCCGAGGTCAGCCATGTCAGCGGCACGGCCGTCCTGACGCTGTCCGCACCGGTCGACGACGCGCTCCTGAAGAAGACCGTCGAGGATCAGGGCTATCAGGTCATCTGAATCCGGAAAAGCAATGCCGCAGGGGTTTGCTCCTGCGGCAGTATTTTTGTGGCGCAATGCCACCAGATTTGTCATTGCGAGGAGGCCGAAGGCCGACGTGGCGCCCTGAGCGCGAAGCGCGAGGAAGTGCCCTTGGGGTGCAATCTCGCAGTACCCGATTGGATGACAGGCAGGCTTCGGCGAATTCGCAGGCTGTTGCGAAAGATTCCCACGTCGCTGCGCTCCTCGGAATGACAAGCCTGTTTACCTTGCGCCGTTGAATTACCGCTGCGATACCTGCAACTGCCTTAGGCGCTTACTAAGCGCCGCTACAGACGCAATCGGTGCATGCCATTTCAACGACAGCCATTACGAAGCGGTAGAGACGGCACGAGATTGCCACGGGCGCAAAGCGCCCTCACAATGACAATTCGGGGGCCGGTGCTTAGCCGCCACAGGCGGGCTTCTGATTCCTGCTATTTGATCGGCGGCCTGTTTTTCGGCATAAAACGACCACCTCTCCGGCAGAATAATCGGAGAGGTGGTGCAGATGAAAAAAGTGCTGATCGCGATCCTGCTGCTGGGCCTGCTGCCGCATGCGTCGGCGGACTACATTCACTGGGTGGACTTCCGCCTCAGTGCGCCGGTGCTCCGCAGCGCGCTGGAGCTGGACATGGCCTCGCAGGGCGGGGAGCAGCCCCTTGACTGGATCGATATTCTGGCGCTGGCCGCGGCATGGCGCGGCGGAACGGGTGTGACTGTGGCGGACACACAGCGGGCGGCGCAGGCCCTGCGCGGTGATACGCCGCCGGAGCGGCTGCCCGGCATGGCGGGGCGCTTTTTTTCCTATTACCGCGCGGCATACGGCGCGGCGCTCGGCGGGCTGGTCGGGCATTTTGCCATCCGGCGCACGGACCCGCAGACCGACGAAGCGGAGTGGATCCCGGCCTACGGCCTCAAGGCGTTCTCGCCCATTGCGGCGGGCTATCCCTGGTCGCATTACCCGGACTTCGGAGCGCAGCGCAGCTATGGCTATGCGCGGCCGCATCTCGGCAACGACATCCTCGGTGCGCTTGGCACGCCCATCTGCGCTGTGGAGGGCGGCACGGTCGAGGCGCTCGGCTGGAACCGCTACGGCGGCTGGCGCATCGGCATCCGCTCCGACGACCGGAAGCGCTATTATTACTATGCCCATCTTCGCAAAGACACGCCCTATGCCGAGGGACTTGCCGTCGGGCAGCGGGTGCAGGCGGGGGACGTCATCGGCTTTATGGGCCGCACGGGCTATTCTGCGCAGGAGAACGTCAACAATATCGAGACGGTGCACCTGCATTTCGGCCTGCAGCTGATCTTCGACGAGTCGCAGAAGGAGTGCGACAGCGAGATCTGGATCGACGTCTATCCCATTATCGAGCTGCTTGCCTCGCATTGCAGCAGCGTGGCCCGCGACCCGCAGACCGGAAGGTGGGAGCGGCTGTATCCCTACTGCGATCTGGATGCGGAGCCGCTCAGATCAGCTGCTGCTCGTTGATGATGAGCTTGAACTGCAGGCCGAGCTTTTCGGCCGCCTTGCGGCAGAGGATCATGCGCTGCATGAAAATTTCAAAATAGTCCATGACGGAGCCAAAGTGCGTGTCGACCGTCAGCTTCAGCTTGACGAGCGTGCGGTCCTCGTTGATCTTCAGCGTGGACTTTTTCACGGAGTAATTCACGCGGTCGTGGATGTCGAACGTCGTCGTGTCCTGATTGCGCACGCGGCTGCGGCGCACATCGGCCTTGTCCGCGAGGATGAGGGCGGCCGCGACGGCGTTGACCGGCACGCCGGTGCCCTCGTCGTGGTTGCCGATGGCCGTGACGATCGTCGCGACGTCCTCGGCCCCGAAGCCGAGCGACGTCAGGATCTGGAACGCCATGACGGCGCCGCTCTGCGAGTGCTCGATGCGGTTGACCAGATTGCCGATGTCGTGCAGATAGCCTGCAATCTTCGCCAGCTCGACGGTGTGGGCGTCGTAGCCGAGCGTTTCGAGCAGATAGCCCGCCATAGCCGCCACATGCGTCACATGGGCAAAGCTGTGCTCCGTGTAGCCCAGCGCCACGAGCGATTCGTCCGCCTTGGAAATATAGGCGCGGATCGTTTCATTTTTTTCGATCTCTTCAAAAGTCATAAGTCATACCTTCTTCCTGTTATCTCTGTCAGTATAGCAGCTTTTCCGGCCGGAATCAACGAAGTTTGTGTTAAAAATTCACAGATATGGATGCGCAAAACCGGGAACTTGCTTGACAGGCCCATCGTCTCATGATAGGATGGAAATAGTAAGGAAGCTCTGAATAAATCATCTGCGGCGGATGCCGGATCTTTTTCGTCAATCCATCGGTTCGGAAAGTTTGTGGTATTGCGCAGCCGTTGGCGGCTTTGCCGCTTTACGGATGCGGCATGCCCTTTGCGGGTACACAAAGTGCATCTGCACTTTCCGTACCTCGACATGCCCAAAAATCTCTCGCCATCCGCTTTTGCTGATTTATCCAGAGCTTCCTTGACAAACCATGATACCATTATTCTGACAGGGAAACAGAGAAAGGGAAAATTATGAAGTATTGTCATAACTGCGGCGCGCCGCTTGCCGATGACGTGCGCTTCTGCACCGCCTGCGGCAGCCCGCTCGACCCGCCGGAAACGGAACCGGCGATGCCCGAGTCGGCCGTAATGCCCGAAATGCCGGAGCCTGCGCCGGAAATGCCGGTCGTGCCCGGAGAGGTCCTGCCGCCGGAGCCGCCGAAAAAGCGCAAAAAGCGGATCTGGCTCTGGATCCTGCTCCCGGTCGTTGTGCTGGCGCTGGCCGCCGGAGCGCTGTATTACTTCCTCGTGTGGAATGCGCCCGAGGCCCGCGTGCAGCGCGCGTGGCAGAAGACGGCCGCTGCCCTCGAGACGGAGATCGGCCGCCCGGAGAAGCTGATGGCCTTTGCCGAGACGCTGCGGGGCCCGCTGAGCGAGCAGCGCGCGCTGACGGCCTCGCTCACGTTCGAATTCAACGGCGAAACGCTCGCGGCCGAGCTCCATTCGCAGCGCGACAATGCGGCGCGCCGCCTCGGCGGCACGGCTGAGCTGACCATGCCGTGGGGGGAGGGGACGCTGCCCATTTCGTTCTATGGCGATGCGGAGGAGCTGCAGCTCACGCTGCCCGGCATCACGGACGAGGTCTACAGCATCCCGGCGCACGGCATTGCCGAGGCCTATGCCGATTCCGCCCTCGGCGAAATGCTGGGCGAGCTCGGCTCGCTGGAGGACCTTGATCTGTTCCCGGAGGAGACCGCCAGAGACCCGGCCCTGTCTGCTGATCTGCAGGATAAGCTCCGAACCTTCGGCGACAGCCTGAAGGTCACGAAGGCCGGGACGTCCGTCCTGGCGCTGGACGGGCGCAGCGTGCCGGTCACGAATTACGACATCGATTTCAGCAAAAAGCAGCTCACGCGCCTGTGCAGAGCCTTCTGCGATGCCTATGAGATCGATTTCACCGTCAATATGGGCGTGAAGATGAGCACGGATACCGTGATCGGCGAGCTGATCGACAGCGTGCGCACGCCGCTGCATGTCTCGGTGGACGGCGACGGCATGGTCCGCGCGTGGGAGATGACGACCCGCGAATCCGGGACGGACATCACGATTCGCATCCAGCTTGCCGGAGAGGAGAACCCGTGGAGCCGCATCGAGGTCTGGACGGCCGAGGACGATGCGGAGCCGGAGGTCCTGTTTGTCTGCGGCCTTTCCGGGCTGGACGGCGTGCTGACGCTTGCCGTCGGCGACGAGACCGGCAGCTATGGCCTGCAGCTCGTGCTGGATGACGCGGCGCAGAGCCTGACGGCGCGCCTGTCAATGGATTACGGTGCCGAGCGGATCGACCTGCTTACGGTAAGCTATGGCACCGCGGACGGCGGCGCGCAGCTTACGGCGACGCTTGACCTGACGGAGCAGCAGGGCCTGCTCGGAACGCTTGCAATGCACTGGGCAGCGCTCGAGACGCAGCCCGAGGCCCTTTCGGACAGCCCCGTCGGCCTGTTCGACCTCTCCGAGGACGAGCTGACGGCGCTGGAGAAGCGCATCGGCGCACAGATCGCGCGGCTTCTCTACGGGGAAGACATGACGACGGGAGAGACGGATGCGGTACTTACCGGGACCTGGAAAATGCAGGTCGACCTGACGCCGAACCTGCTCGATGCGCTCAACGATGCGCTCGGCCTGGATCTGCAGATGGATGATCCCACGGTGATGACGATGCTCGTCACGTTCGAGGAGGACGGCAGTTATCACATGGACTATGACGCAAAGGCGCTCCGGGAAGAGCTCAATGCGCTGGAGGACGCGCTGTGTGAGAAGTATCCCGATCAGGAGGCGCTGCTGAAACAGGCTTTTGCCGGTTTGCAGCTCGATGTGGACGGCTCATCCGGGACCTATACGGCCTCGAACGGCATCCTCTACCTGACGCAGAGCGGGGAGGACTGGGAGGATATCCTCTACTATTCCGTGGAGGACAACAAGCTCTATCTGACGCCGCCGCAGGACGAGGAAAGCGGCGACTGGGGCGGCGTGTTCGGCTCGGAATACCCGATGGTGTTCGAGCGCGTGGACTGAGGAGCAACGACTGCGCGCACCCTGTAGGGGAGCGGACAGCCGGACCCGGCACTGCTCCGACGCAAGAAGCGGGCTATCGTCAAAACGGTAAACACTCTCGATTTGTCATTGCGAGGCCCCAGCGGGGCCGTGGCAATCTCGGGAAGGTACTGCCGATGCGAACCAGCTGCCGATAAAATGGTATGCACCGATTGCGTCTGCAGCGGCGCTCATTGAGCGCCTATGGCAGCTGCAAATTTGGAGGCATGCCCGGCGATCGAGTAAGGCTCCCAGATTTGTCATTGCGAGGAGGCCAACGGCCGACGTGGCAATCTCGGGAAGGCAGTTACGTTTTCGCCATAGCCTACCTGTTATCCACCATGGTACTGCGAGATTCCCACGTCGCTTCGCTCCTCGGAATGACACGTCAGGGGAGTGCCACGGTGCACCAGTGCTCTTCTGCATTTGAATAGCCCCTTACAGGGCGCTCACTGAGCGCCGCTACATTGGCTTGTGTGCTCGGCGGAGTGCCACCAAACCTGCAGTCTGCAAGGCGCTCGCTGAGCGCCGCTACAGACGCAATCGGTTGGTGGGCTTCCACGATACCCATTACGGCCTGCAAGTGCCTGCCGCGAGTGCCAACCACGCCTTTGGAAACGGAGGTATCCTTCATGAAAAAAGCGATCCCGATTTCATTGGTCGTATTTCTCTGCCTGCTTGTCGCTTTTTCCGCTGTCTGCGAATACCGGCAGCAGCACCCGGTGCCGGAGGAGATGCTGGTTTCGTTTGAGAGTCACGGAAAGTGTTGGTTCAAGAATGCAGAGGGAGAGACGCTGGAGTGCGAAGGAACGAATTACAGCGGAGATATGCAGGTCATAGATGCGTCGATCGGCGGTTTCAGCGCTTCATATTTTTCTCTGAGAGTTCCATACAGCAAAAGGATCGAGGCTTCCCTTGAGAATGCGCGTCCGGATTCTATCATCAGCGTCGGCAGCGATCTGGGCACGTGGGGCGTACTCGGGAGTGGGGTCCAAAGGGCCATATTCACCGACTCTGGCGTTGAGACCACGGGCGAGAATATGGAATACAGCGTACGGTTTTTTTCCATCGAAGAGTTCTATCTGGAGGTGACCGGCAGTGGGGAAAGCCATATCCGCTGTGTGCGGAAAGGCGGGAAGCTGTATCTCACTGCGCAGGACGCTGCGTTTACCGTGGAGTTTAAAAGCTTTCTCGAAGAAGGGTCAATGGACTCTATGGATTTCTCTGCCGGAGAGACCTGCACCATCCGCATCCGCGACGGCGGTATGGAGTTCGTGCGCTAGATCGGAAACGGCCCCCAGATTGTCATTGCGAGGCCCCAGCGGGGCCGTGGCAATCTCGGGGAGGCAGTTACGTTTTTGACGTCAACCCGCGCGGCTCGGCAGTGCCGCGCCGGGTCTGACAGCCGCACTCCTGCAAGCGAAATTGCAGAACATGTAAAAAAACAGGGCGTGCAGCTTTCGAGCTGCACGCCCTTCGCGGTTTCTTCAGTTCTCCGAGACATTCAGCACATCGGCCAGCGAGGTATCCTCAAAATAGGTGTTTGCGTTATAGAGGAACAGCACGTCCGTGACCTGCTCGCGGGAGATGACGGACTCGACGTTGTCATAATAATACCGCGGATCGATGAGGATGATGTGGTCGTAATAGGGATAGAGGAACTGCATGAGGCAGTTGGCATAGGAGTCCTTGAACAGCAGCAGCGTCTTGCCGGTTTCGGCCGTCGTATAGACGTCCACGCGGGGGTAGTTGCCGCCGAAGAACACGGTGTATTTGTCCTTCTGGTCCAGCGCGCTGCGGTCGTAGATTGTGGCGGACGTCTCTGCGGCGTCGCCATAAGAGACGTAGTATTCCACGTCCGTCTGCGGGACATACAGCTCCACGGTGTCATAGGCGGCGTGGCTGCCGCTGCGGGAGGCCAGCGTGCCCTCGAACGTGGTGGAGACGGTATAGGTGTCGTAATTCTGGATGGGCTGCGAGATGCCGAGCTGCGCTGCCATGGCCTCAAAGGCATAGCGCGCGCCGAGGCTCGTCCAGTGGTGGTCCGTGCGGTAATAGAGCTGCTCGTCCGTGTGAGCGGAAAGTGCAGCCGAGACGTCAAGGAACGAAATGCCCTGCAGGCTGCCCGCCAGCGCGGTCAGGTCGGCGCTCTGGTCGCGGACCGGCGCATTTTTTGGGAGCTTGTCCGCCAGAATGCACGCGGCGTTCGGAATGACTGCCATGTTCAGCCGCAGGTCCGTGTGGCGCGCGGCAAAGGCGTTGATGGCCTCCACATTGCGGCTGTCCTGCGGCGGATCGGCGGGCGGCTCCATGAGATAGTCGCCGCTGCAGAGGTAGACGCCGTTGGATTCCTTTTGCCCCGTGAGCTTCAGGAAGCGAAGCCGCAGCGCGATCCAGAAATCGCGGCCGGCGAACTGATCGGCCGTGTAGGACTCCAGATCGGAAAACCAGCTGCCGTCCTTCACGGCGGACCAGCTCAGCTTCGGGAACTGGGCCAGCTTGCGGTTCTCGCTGTCGGAATAGGTGCGGTCCGGGGTGAGCAGGCTGCCGAGCGTCAGGCAGAGAATGGTCCCGAGCAGGATGACGCTCATAAGAAGGCCCTGCTGCAGCCGGGCGCGCTGGTAGGCAAGCCGCCGGGAGCGGCGCGGATTTCTGTGTTCTTCCAAAACCATCGCCTCCGATCAGAACTGGAAATACAGGAAGGTGGAATAGGTGTCGTTCATCATCAGGGCGATGCACAACAGCAGCAGCGCCAGGAACAGCACCACGGAGAAGGCCTGCCAGGCCTTGCTGCGGCGCAGCAGATTGGTGCCCACATGCGAGACGACGGGGAACGAGCCGATTGCGCCCACGAGCAGCAGGGGCCAGCAGCCTGCCAGATAATACTTCGCCGTGGCGTCGACGAGCGCATTGCCGCTGCCGAACATCCGCCCGATCCAGCCGAAGGCCGCGGCGGGCGAGGACGAGAAGAAGAACACCCAGCCGATGAGCACGAGCAGCAGCGTCAGCACATGGCGCAGCAGGCCGGGCAGGTGCTCCAGCACGCGGCGCAGCACGAACTTTTCGAGGAGGAGCAGTATGCCGTAATAAACGCCCCAGAGCAGGAACGTCCAGTTTGCGCCGTGCCAGATGCCGGTCAGCAGCCAGACGAGCAGCAGGTTCGCGATGGTGCGTACCGTCCCGGCGCGGCTGCCGCCGCAGGGAATGTAGACGTAGTCGCGGAACCACGCGCCGAGCGAGATATGCCAGCGCCGCCAGAATTCCGTGATGCTCTGCGAGACATAGGGATAGTCAAAATTCTTGCCGAAGCGGAAGCCGAACATCGAGGCAAGGCCGATGGCCATGTCCGAATAGCCGCTGAAGTCGAAGTAGAGCATCAGCGCATAGCACACCGCGCCGAGCCACGCGCTCAGCGTGGAAAGCTGCGTCATCGGCAGGGCGGAGAGCGCATAGAACGTCGTGCCGAGCGTATTGGCCAGCAGGACCTTCTTTGCAAGGCCGATGAGGAACAGACGCGCGCCCGAGCCGAAGCCCTCGCGCGTGACGGGGTGGTCGCGCAGCTGCGGCTCCATCTCGGCATACTGCACGATGGGGCCGGAGACGAGTTTCGGGAAGAACGTGACATACAGGCTGAAGTCCAGCACATTGCGCGCAGCGGGCGCGCGGTCGCGGTAGACGTCGAACAGATAGGACAGCAGCGAGAACGTGAAGAACGACACGCCGATGGGCATCGGCAGCTCCCGGGCGCGCAGCGCCGTGCCGAGCAGGGCGTTGAGATTGTCCACAAGGAAGCCATAGTATTTGAAGAAGCCCAGCAGCAGAAGATTCACGAGCACGGACGAGACGAGCACGAACCGCCCGCTCCGGCCGCGCGCTTTCTGAAGCGCCAGCTCACGGCCCGCAAAATAGTGGAACGCGATGTCCAGCACCATGAGGACGAGGTATTCCGGCGTCCCCCAGGCGAAGAACACGAGGCTGCACACAACGAGGGCGGCGTTTTTCAGCCGCTTCGGCAGCACAAAATACAGGATGAGGCTGACGGGCAGGAATACGAACGGGAAGACGAGTGTACTGAATGCCATAGCTTCCCCTCCTTACAGCGCGCCGCGGAACGCCTGCTGCACGGCAGCGGCGTCCTTATGGACGATGAACAGAACATAGTTGCCGCGGATATCCAGAATGGAGTGATTCGTCAGCAGGTCATACTGCTCCAGGCCGTAGCCGTCGAAGCTGGTCTTCTGCGTTTCGAGCCGGGCCTCCACGGCGGCGCGGACAGCCTCCTGCTGCGACGTATCGCGCAGCTTGAGCAGCAGAAGCTCCTCGGCCTCCATGTTTGTCTGCGGGTAATAGAGCAGGCAGCCGTCAAAATCGGACGGATTCAGGCCGTACAGGCGCTTGACCATCTGCACGCTGCCCTCCTGCAGGGCACTCAGGTCGATGCTCGCCGTGACGGCGGAGGCCACATCCTCAAAGGCGGCCGAGCTGACCGGCTCCTGCCGGAAGCTCACCACGAGGAACACGACGGCAAGCCCTGCGCACAGCCAGCGCAGCAGCTCAAGCAGGATCGTTTTCTGTTTCATTTGTCGCATCCTCCGCTTCTGCAGGGCTGTCCAGCCCGGCAAGGATCAGATTGGCAGCCCAATAGGGGTAGAATTCCGGGCGGACGTGGATGCCGTCCGGCTGCCAGAGATCGGCATAGGTCTGGCAGATCTCGGTATTATCCGCAAAGGGAATGCCGTTTTCGGCGCAGGCCGCGCCGACGGCCTCGCTCCACTCGGGGATATTGCGCCATTTCGAGCTCTTCTCAAAAGCAGGGTCCTGCGCGGGCAGGATGGAGCTGACGACGACCGTCACGCCGGGCAGGGCCTCCTTCAGGTCGGCGACGACCTGCAGCAGCTCCGCGACATACTCCTCCTTCGTGTCCCAATAGCCAATGCTGATGTCGTTCAGACCGTAGCACAGGTAGACATAGTCCGGCTGCAGAGCGCGGATGTCGTCCATGTGCGCGGCGACGTCGCGGATGGTGTTTCCGCCGTCCGCCAGCACGCGGCTCTTTTCCAGAAAATCGAAGTAATAGAAGCCGACGGCGCGGGAATCGCCGAGGATGACGTAGCTGTCGAACATGGACCAGATGTCCAGCTCACCGCTCGTGATCTTTGCAACGAGGGCATCGCGCTCCTCCTGCTTCTGCTTGGCCAGCAGCTCCGCGCGGCGCTGCTTCTCCCGCTCGCGCAGCGTTTCGGCGATGGCGGAGGCGTCCTTTGCGGCCGCGCTGTCCAGATAGGCCGTGCCAGCGGCGACGGCCGCGCCCTCCTTCGGGGCGGCGGGCATACTGCCGAGCACCCATACCGTGAGAAGTACGGCGCACAGCAGCGTCAGGATCCACGGCATCAGGCCGCGGCTTTGTCTTTGTTTCATGCTCTCTGCTCCTGTTCAGCGGCTGTGTCCGGAGAGCACAGCCAGAGTAATTATATTCTATCGTATAGACGAAAATTTTGCAACCGAAATCCCGTATATAAGACAGCAGTGCGTGCCGGATGTTTCACAGCCAGAGCTGGACCGCTGCGCCGAGCAGGAGCTGCACGGCCAGCATTACGGGCATGCCGACGGAAAAATGGCGGTGGAGCGTTTTGTGGCGGAACAGCTGCATGGCGAGTATGCCGCCGAGCGCGCCGCCGGCCGCCGCCCAGCCGAGCAGCACGCGCTCGGGGATACGCCTGCGGCGGCAGCGGGCGAGATGCTTATCCCATCCCATAAGAAAAAACGTGACGGCACTCATGAGAAGCAGCCAGCACACATAGTATTTCAGCATCAGGATCATCCTTTCGGAGGTGGAACATGAAACGGATTCCATGCATTGCAATTGCCTGCCTGATTTTAACATTGAGCGGCTGCGCTGTCAAGAGCGCAGCGGATGCGGAGACGGTCTGTGACCTCGGTTCCGGCCCGGAGCCGCCGCAGTTCTGCCTGACGGCCGAGCTCCCGGCGGAGCTGCAGCGCTCGGCGGAGGACTCCGCAGAGGGACGAAGCGTCTATACGCGCGCGGACGGGGCCTATGAGGTCGTCATCGAGACGGCAGCCGGGGCGCCCGATGCGGTGCTGCGGCAGCTGACGGGCCGCGAGGCGGCTGCGCTGGACCCGGTCTATCTGGCCTGGCCGCAGGCAGATCAGTACCAGTTCGCGTGGACGGGCGCGGACGACGAGGGAGAGCTTGCCTGCTGCGGCACGCTGCTCTATGACGGCACGACGTGCTACACTCTGACCATCCGCTGCGCGGCAGAGCTGGAGAAGACCTATCATGCCGAGTTTGCCCGCATTCTGGCGCACACAAGGCTGACGGACGCCGCATGACCGGCCTGCGATACTTTTTTGCTTGCGTTTTCCCAGCCTTTGCGGTATGATAGGGCATACGGTCCGCAGAATGCGCGCCGATTTTTGTTGTTGGAGGCGCTGCCTGTGAGATCTGTTTCCTGTTTTCTGGCCATTGTCCTGGCCGCCGTCCTGCTGTGCGCCTGCGGCGCGAAGGACGAGCCGAGAGCCTCGGTCGAGTCCGTCGTGCAGGAGAACTGGCCGCAGTTTTCCGATGCCGAATATGACGAGACGGCCGGAACGCTCCGCCTGACGCAGGAGAGCACCATGACCTATGCCTCCGCGCAGAAGTTCGGCGGTGAGGTCTACAAGGACGACCTGTCGCTCGAGAGCTACCTCGATATCGTCGGTGTCATTTCCTATGATGTCCGCAGCGCCTGCGGCCTGCAGGAGCTGACGGTCACACTTGAGGGCGTCAGCAGCGACGGACAGACAATCTACACCGTCAGCAGCGATGGAACGATCACGTCCTGCTGGCAATAAAGAAAGAAGAATCCGTATGAAAGAAAAGCTCCGAATGCTGTTTGACGAAAAACTGTGGAAGTTCCTGCTCGTGGGCGTGCTCAACACGCTCGTTGGCAACGGCCTGATGTTCCTGCTGTATAACCTCGCCGGGTTCTCCTACTGGCCGGCGACGGGCCTGAGCTATGCGCTTGCAAGCGTGATGAGCTATTTCCTCAACCGGTATTTCACGTTCAAATATCAGGGCAGCGGCTGGGGGACGGCCCTGCGCTTCGCGCTGAATATTGCCGTGTGCTACGGCCTTGCCTATGGCCTTGCCAAGCCGCTCGTGCGGCTGATCTTCTCCGGCCTGTCGAAGAAATGGGCGGAGAATCTGGCCATGCTGGCGGGAATGGGCCTCTTTGTGGTGTTCAACTACTTCGGCCAGCGCTTTTTTGCCTTCCGCGAGAAGAAGGCGGAGTAAGGAACGCTGGTGGAGGGAGCCAGCAGATTCCCGGGCATTCCCGCCGGCCGCACGCGTTATGTAGGGGAGGGGCATGCCCCTCCCGGCGCTGTACTGTCGACTTGTGTAGGCTCTCGTTAAAATAGGGATGACTCCCGAATTGTCATTGCGAGGAGGCGCAGCCGACGTGGCGCCCTGAGCGCGAAGCGCGAGGAAGTGCCCTTGGGGTGCAATCTCGCAGTGCTTGGTTGGATAACAGGGTACTCCCGGCGAAAACGCAACTGCCTACCCGAGATTGCCGCGTCAGGTGGTGCGGCAGTGGATCAGTGCTCTCCTGCGGTTGACTTTATCCCGGCGGTTTGCTATAATCTCCGTATTCTGTTCCAGGAGGTGGTAGCTTGCTGCGCAGGCTCCTGCATAAGATCGTCCCGCCGGAAAACAGCCTTCCGCTTGCCATCACGGGCCTGATGAACCTCATCGCGTTCAGCGGCCCGAAGCTGCTGCAGGTCCTGGGTTGGAGCCTTCCCATGCACGATATGACGGCGGCCTTCGACCGCGCGTTCCCGTTTTCGCCGGTCTGGGTCTTCGTCTATGTTGCGGCGTTCCCGTTCTGGATCTACCAGTATTCCGTCGTGGCCAAGGAGAGCCGCTCCCTGTGCTATCGCCTTGTGGCGGCCGATTTTGCGGCCAAGGTGATCTGTCTCCTGTTTTTCGTCCTGCTGCCGACGTACAATGTCCGCCCACCGCTGGAAACGGGCGGCTTCACGGGCTGGGCCATGCGGACGATCTGGCTGCTGGACACCCCGACGAACCTGTTCCCCTCCATCCACTGCTTTGTCTCGTGGCTCGGCACGCGCTATATCTATGAGTGCCGCAGCCTTCGTCATCGCGGCCTGACGTGCACGCTGTGCACCGTCGGCTCCGTGCTCGTGTTCCTTGCGACGATGTTCACAAAGCAGCATGTGTTCTACGATGTCATTGGCGGCGTGGCTGTGGCTGAGATCGGCTGGCTTGTCGCGCGCTATACCGGATTACCGCGTCTGTTCGAGCGCCTGAACGGGCGCTTCCTCCGCACAAAACTTGCCCAAATGATCTGAGGCAGCGCTGCACGATTGCATCTCGCTGAATTGTGAGGTGTTGCCTTGCCGTCTCCGCGTCAATAAGAGCGCAAAAAGCGAAAGAAGCCCGCTGCGGTCCCGCAGCGGGCGAATATTTTAATTCCGGAAATACGATCCGTCCTGCCGGGCAGGGCGCGGCATGCGTGCTCCGCAAGCAGCGTGCTGCCTCCGCCGCAGCAGCCCGGTTCAAGCGCCGCAGAGGGCGGCTGCGCGGCGGAACGCGGCGTCATGCGCTCCGCACTTCCACCCATAGAATAGCATACGGCGGCGTACCGTACCAGCACGCCGCCGTAAAATCTTTGTTAAATTTACTTTACACGGATGATGCACTCGAAGCTCTCGCCGTAGTAGGTGACGGTCACGCGCGTGACGCCGCTGGCCTTGCCCGTGATCTTCGAGCCGTCTGCCGTGCAGACAGTCGTGTCCTTCACACTGTAGCTTGCGCCCTCGACACGCTCGTCGTTCTCATCGAGCAGCCGCAGGTTGAAGCTCTCGCCCACGCTGAGCGTGACGTCCGTCAGGGAGAGGTGATAGCCGCCCTCGGCTGTGTCCTCGAAGCTGCAGCGCACGATGAGCTCGGCCGTCTTGCCGTCAACGTCGGCGGTGATGGTCGTTACGCCGGGGCCCTTGGCCGTGACAAGGCCGTCCTCGTCCACGATGGCGACCTTCTCGTCCTTGCTCGACCACTTCACGGCCTTCCCGGCGGGCAGGTTCGTGACCTTGACGCGGAGCGTCTCGTTGTGCAGGCTCATGGTCACGTCGCTGTAGTTCAGCTCAGGTGTGAAGCTGGCGGATGTCGTCGGCTCGCTCGGCTCCGTGGCGTCCGTAGCCGGCTCCGTGGAGGCGTCCGTGGGACTGCCGCTGAAATCGCAGGTGACGGCACAGGTCATTTTCCGTTCGCCGCACGTCACGGTGATCGTGGCCTGCCCCTCGCCGACGGCGACGATCTGGGCCAGTACCTCGGTCTGGTCGTAGTCCGGCGCGCTCACAACGGGGTCGCCGGAGATGCGGACGATGCTCTCATCCGAGCTCTTGAACGACACGGGCTGCTCGCAGCTGGCGTTGATGGCGACCTGCAGCTGCAGCGTCTCGTCCGCAGCGGAGAACCTCAGATGATCGGGCGTCAGATTCAGGAAGGTGCAGGAGGAATCGTCCTGCGCGGCGGCCGTCTCGCTCGGTGTGGTCGCCCGGAGCACATCCTCCAGGCCGGGCCACCAGCCGATCATATCGCCGATGAAGAACAGCACGACGAGCACGGCCATCGTCAAAAAGACCACGGCGGCGCGCAGATAGCCGCGCGGGATGCCGCCCTGCGTCTCGGGTGCCTTGGAGCTGCGCTGCTTCTGCGGAACGCGGCGGCGCTCCTCCAGCCGGGCCTGACGGTCCTCCTCACGCCTGGCACGCTGCGCATCCTGCTGCGCGCGCTGCTCCTCCTGCTGGGTGCGGCGGCGGGCTTTGCGCTC
>ENA-UOOA01001493-UOOA01001493.1-human-gut-metagenome-genome-assembly--contig:-P61old-NODE-1493-length-37509-cov-25.304373_pt1 | contig 37509 bp, 30 predicted proteins | sample MGYA00242467_ERZ724014 | MGnify/ENA metagenome assembly ERZ724014 | reverse complement strand
GCTTCAGGCCTGCCATGGCCAGCACGCCCAGCGCCAGCGTCCAGTAAACGTTCTGTGCACTGGGGTCAAAGGGGGTGCGGAAGAACGCAAGGTCAAAGGGTACCTCGCTCAGAAGGCCGAACAGCACCAGCCGCCCAAGGTAGCCTTTGACGTTGTGGGTGTGCACAAAGCCCTCCACCAGCAGAAAGCAGAACAGCGGAAAGGCCAGCCGCCCGGTGAAGCGCAGCACCATGTCCAGCCGGTACAGCGGGTAGGCAGAAAGGGTGTCTTGGGAGAAGGTGCCGGCATCCAGCCCGGGCGTAAGGATGCCCGCCTCGATGCAGGACGCGCCGATGTGGTCCACCAGCATGGTGATGCAGGCAATGGTTTTAAGGGCGGTGCCGCTGAAACTGCAGCGCGGAGAAAGTGCGGTCATAAAAAACACCTCGGTCAGTTTGTAAAAAATCGTTATAAGAACTATAACGGAGGAAAGGTGGCATTTCCTGCGTCTGCTGCGGCAAAATCTACACAGAGCGTGCACAAATCCGCCCAAAATGCTTGACAGGACGGGCGCGGGATAGTAAAATCAAGAAGATAATTGAACTATCTCAAACCAAAGATGAAAAAGATTCACAGAGGATCGAGCGTCTCCGAACCAGATCAGACCGGAAGGAGGCATTGGGAATGACGCTGTTTTCTTATGAGATTTTCGACGCAGTTGCACGGCAGGGCAGCTTTAACAAGGCGGCTCAGCAACTGCATCTGACCCCCTCAGCCATCAGCCACGCCATCGCCGTGATGGAGGCTGAGCTGGGCTTCACCTTATTCAATCGCGGCAAAAACGGCGTTACCATGACCAGCTACGGCGCTTCGCTGTACCCCTCCATCCGTGCGGTGCTGAACAGCGACGAGGCCCTGCAGCAGAGCATTGCCCGCCTGAACGGCCTGGAAAAGGGCAAGGTCAAGCTGGGTGCCTTCAACTCGATCTGCTCCGGGCTGCTGCCCAGCATCCTCAAGGGCTTTATGGCCCACTACCCCCAGATCGAAGTCGAGGTCTATCAGGGCACCTACGACGATGTTAAGGAGTGGCTGCGCACCGGTCAGGTGGACATCGCCTTCCTCTCCAACAACTGCCGGGAGGAGTTTGTTCTGACCGAGCTGTTCCACGAGCCGCTGCTCTGCATCACCCCCATGGACTGGCCCGAGCCGCCCAACGGCGTGATGACCCCCGCCCTGATGAACGGGCAGAACTTTGTGGTGCAGTGGGATGCCACCGATGCGGAGATGCGTCAGTTCCTCAAGAAGTATTCCCTCTCAACGGAGCGCCGCTGCCATGTCATCGACGACCAATCGAACATTGCCATGGTCGAGGCGGGCCTGGGCATTTCCATCATGCCCCGGATGCTGCTGCGCAACTGCACGGCAGCGGTCAAGATCTACCCCATCGAGCCAGAAGAGGACCGCGTGGTGGGTCTGGCCGTCCAGCGCCCCACCGCCATGGCTCCCGCCGTGGAGCAGATGTTCCACCACATCGTGGAGTGCTGCAAGGATCTGGACTGAACAACAGTGTAACATAATGGGCCGGTGTGCGCAACACCGGCCCGTTTTTTGCCGCCCGGAAAACTTTGGATTGTATCCCCGTCCGGGATACGGTATACTAAGAAAAAATCCATTCTGGTTTTTGAGGGGAAAAATTATGGATCGAAGAAGTTTTTGCAAGGTGCTGGGGTTTGCGGCCGGCAGCACTCTGCTGCCCGGGCTGATGGTCCAGGCCGCTGGGCAGGGCTCCGTAGGCCATGCAGTGCCGGATGGCCGCTACACCATCGGCATCCGCAGCGACCTGAGCGGCTGCGACCTGACCCACGCGTTCTATTACTCCGACAGCTTTTTCACCCACCCGGCCACCCAATATGACCACCAGCTGGCGCTGGCAACGCTGGGTCTGGTCTGCGCTGCGGCCAACACCGTGGCCAGCGATGCGGAATACTGGGTCAACGGCTCTGTGGGGCGGGAAGCCCACATTGCCACCGCCTACGAGACCCTGGGCTTTGAGGACGCGCTGTTCTACAATTACGACCTCGACACCGGCCGGGCCGGGGACTTCGTGGGCTACTCGCTGGCCCGCAAGACCCTGACCCTGAACGGCCAGCGCACCACCCTTGTGGCGCTTGTCCTGCGGGGCGGCGGCTACGGCGGCGAGTGGGCCAGCAACTTCCACACAGGTGATACCAGCGCGCACACCGGCTTTGTCACGCCTGTGGCAGCGGTGTTTGCGTCCCTCAAGGCCTATCTGGCCCGGGCAGGGCAGAGCGGTGCCTTCAAGCTCTGGCTGGGCGGCTACAGCCGCGGTTCCATCATTGCAAATCTGCTGGCGGCAAAGATTGCCCGGGAGCTCCCCCAGCTGAGGCGGGAGAACATCTATGCCTACGGCTTCGCGGTGCCTGCAGCCCTGACTGCCGCCGACCGACCTGACCTGCAGCAGGATTTCGATGCCAATCATGCCCCGGACGGCACCCTGCTGGAAAACTGGCCCGAGAGCAACATCTTCAGCATCATTTCCAGCGGCGATGCGGTGGCCCGGGTGCTGCCCGCTGCCTGGGGCTACCACCGCAACGGCTGTGACCGCTTTCTGCCCGCCACCCGGAATGCCGAAGAGCTGGCCGACCTGGACGCACTGGGGGCGGAATTCGGCCCCACGCCGCTGGTGATCAGCAGTCTTGCCACCGCCGAGGACACCAGTGCCCTCATCGACATCGTGGCCAGGTTCTGCGTTTCCCGGGAAAATTTCCACCAGAAATACGAAGCCGCCATCATGGACATGATCCAGTGTGCCTTTCTCCGCTCCGAAAAAGAGGTGGTCGATGGCTACATCCTCAGCGACGGTGAGATCGTGGAGCGGCTGCAGAGCCTTTCCCACATGAAAGCGATCGATTACTGGCAGATCGTGGGCAGCGTCTGGGCCGCCTCCACCATGAGCCGCCCCATCCTTGAGCGGTACGGCCAGAACGTGCCCCTGCTGGCCCGGCAGATCCTTATCCCGGTGCTGGCAGTCGGCCTGTGCTACGGCATCGAGACCGATGTGGTGCAGATGGTGGCCCAGTACATCATCCGTCTGCTCACCGCCCGGGGCGAGCTGGACAGTGTTCTGCGCGCGGCGTTCTGCCACCACCCGGAAAACTACATTTCCCTGATGGAATACTATACCCCCGAGGAGCACGGTATGGAGCCCTTTACCCGAAAGTGATTCACTTTTCTTCACCTTCCACCTGAAATCTCTCCACCGGTGAAACGCCTGCGATTCGTTGAAATCCCGTTTTCTCTATGTTACACTTGATTTTATCAACTGGAAAAGAGGAAAAAAACATGGAAACTCAACACAAGCGCAGTGCGTTTTCCGGCAAACTCGGATTCGTGCTGTCCGCCGCCGGTGCGTCGGTCGGGTTGGGAAACATCTGGCGCTTCCCGTATCTGGCCGCAAAATACGGCGGCGGCATTTTTCTGCTCATCTACATCCTGCTGGCTGTCACCTTTGGCTACACCATGATCATTGCCGAAACGGCGCTGGGCCGGATGACCCGCAAAAGCCCGGTGGGCGCTTACAGCCATTTTGGCAAGGGGAAGGGGCTGGCGTTCGGCGGCTGGATCAACGCCGTCATCCCCATCCTGATCGTTCCCTATTATTCGGTCATCGGCGGATGGGTCATCCACTATCTGGCCCAGTATCTCACCGGCCACGGCAGCGCGCTGGCATCGGACGGGTATTTCTCCGGCTTCATCTCCAACGGTCTGCTGGCCGAGATCGCGTTCCTGCTGTTCACCTTTATCACGCTGGGCATCATCTTTGCGGGTGTGCGCAACGGCGTGGAGCGCGTTTCCAAGGTGATGATGCCGGTGCTGGTGGTGCTCTCGGTGGTCATTGCCGTCTACTCGGTCACACGGCCCGGCGCACTGGCGGGCGTAAAGTATTTTCTGGTGCCCAACCCGGCCAACTTCTCGTGGATGACCGTGGTTTCCGCCATGGGGCAGATGTTCTACTCCCTCTCCATTGCCATGGGCATCCTGGTGACCTTTGGCTCCTACATGAAAAAGAACGTGTCCATTGAGCAGTCCACGGAAAACGTGGAGATTTTCGACACCGCCATTGCCATCATGGCGGGCCTGATGATCATTCCCGCCGTGTTCGCTTTTTCGGGCGGCGACCCTGACACCCTGCAGGCGGGCCCGGCCCTGATGTTCATTACCATCCCCAAGGTCTTTGCCAGCATGGGCATGGGCACTGCCGTAGGCGTGCTCTTTTTTGTGCTGGTGCTGTTCGCAGCCCTCACCAGCTCCATTGCCCTGACCGAGAGTGCTGTTTCTACCTTTGAGGACGAGCTGGGCTGGGACCGCACCCGCTCCACCATCCTCATCGGCTGCATTATGATCACACTGGGCAGCCTTTCCGCGCTGGGCTACGGCCCCCTTGCCAGTGTGACCGTGTTCGGGATGCAGTTCCTCGATTTCTTCGACTTCCTGACCAACTCGGTGATGATGCCCATTGCGGCCATTGCCACCTGCCTGCTGGTCTCCCGGATCGTCGGTGTGGAAAAGATCGAGGAAGAGGTCACGCAGGAAGGTCAGCCCTTCCGCCGCAAACCGGTGTTCAACTTTATGCTCCGGTATCTCTGCCCCATCTTCGCGGCCATCATCCTGGCCAGCTCGGTCGCCAACGCACTGGGCTGGATCGCGATGTGACCCTGTTTTCTGCACGCAAAAAGCCCCCGGCCTGCATCCTCACAGGCCGGGGGCTTTTCGATCATTCTTTTTCAAACACGAGGAAGCGGAACGCGATATCCGTGGTCAGCTCGGGCAGGGCGGCCAGGCGGGCCGCGCCATCCCGTGGCGTTTTCCAGTAATAGGGGGTCATGGCGAACAGCGCCTCCAGCTGCCCGGCAGGCACCGTGATGCTGCCCGAGACTTCCCGCTCCCCGATGGGGCGGAAGCCCTCATAGGCCACCTCCTGCACCGGGTTCTTGTAGGGCGTGTCGTAGAGGACAGCCTTCATCTGGTAGAGGTGCTCTGCACCGGGCACGACATAGATCATCCGTCCGCCCGGGCGCAGCACACGCCGGAACTCTTCCTGTGCAAAGGGCGAGAAGCAGTTGAGCAGCAGGTCGGCCCATCCGGTGCGGACAGGCTGGGCAAAGCTGGATGCCACCGCGTATTTTGCGGCAGGCAGTGCCTTTGCGGCCAGACGCACCGCAGGCTTTGCGATATCAAAGCCCGCCAGCTGCACCGGCCTGCCCGCCTGCGCAAAGGCCTGTGCAATGCAGCGGTCGTACCAGCCCTCGCCGCAGCCCGCATCCAGCAGGTGGAGCGGTGCATCTGCCCCGGCGGCAGCGCCGTACGCAAGGCACAGTTCCCCCAACGCCCGGCCGAAGATGCCGTAATACCCGGCGTTCAGGAAGGCACGGCGGGCGGTGACCATCTCTTTGCTGTCACCCGGGGCCTTGGTGCGCATACTCTGCACCGGCAGCAGGTGCCAGTACCCCTCTTTCGCCCGGTCAAAGCAGTGGTTCCTGCCGCATTTCAGAGCAGTGTCCCCGGTCAGGGGTTCGCCGCAGAGCGGACACTGCCAGGGGGCAAACGGCTCAGGTTTCATCGGTGTGATCCTCAATGGGTGCGGTGGCACCGCCGTGGGCGGTCATATACTCTTCAAAGTTGGTGAACTTCTGCTGGGGCGGGCGGCGGCTGATCAGCATCAGGCCCGGGTCCTCGTCCCGTGCGGGGGCGGTGTTCCGGCTGCGGCTGCGGGGTGCCTCGCTCTTGGCGGGGCGGTCCGGGCGGCTGCTCTGCACTGCATTGCGGTTATTGCGGCTGCCCTGCTGGCTCTGGCCGTTCTGGGCCGGGCGGGCATTGCGGCTGTTCCGTTCTGCCCGCTGCTCGGTGCGCGGATCATTGCGTTCGGTGTGCTGCTCGGCACGGGCAGGCTGACCGCCGCGCTGACGCTGGCCGTTCTGGGCCGGAGCAGTCTGCTTTGCGGCAGGCTGCGCAGCCGGAGCCTTTTTGACCGGGCGCAGAGGGGTAGCCTCCGGGGCGCTCACAAAGTGGGGGTCGAATTTGGGCTGGGCGTTGCTGCCGCGGTTGGCCGGCTGCGGGGCATTGCCCTCGCGGCGGGTGCGGCTGTTATTGGAGCGGCGGTTCTCACTGCGACCGCCGGAAGTGCGCTTCTGGTTTTCCTCCATGGATGTTCCTTCTTTCGGTTCGGTATTCTTGGGGCTGGGCTGTTTTGCAGCCGCTTTTTCCTTCTTGGGGGCAGCGGGCTTTTCGGCCTTGGCTGGCTTTTCTGCTTTGGCAGGCTGCTCTGCCTTCACAGGCTTTTCCGGCTGCTCTGCTTCCGCCTTGGGCTTTTTGCCCCGCACCGGGGGCGCAGCCTTGACAGGGGCGGGCACGCCGTCCCAGGGATGGCCGGAGACCACCGGGATCTGGCGGCGGTTCAGCTTTTCGATCCCGGCCAGATATTCCTTTTCCTCCGGGGCGCAGAAGCTGACGGCAGTGCCGTCGGCACCGGCACGGGCCGTGCGGCCAATGCGGTGGACGTAGGTCTCGGGCACCTCGGGCAGGTCGTAGTTGAACACATGGGACAGCTCGCTGATGTCAATGCCGCGGGCGGCGATATCGGTTGCCACCAGCACCCGGGTCTTGCCCGCCTTGAAATCCTCCAGCGCCGTCACGCGGGCGGTCTGGCTCTTGTTGCCGTGGATGGCGGCAGCGGGGATGCCCTGCTTGTTCAGATCTTTTGCAATTTTATCAGCTCCGTGCTTGGTGCGGCTGAACACCAGCGCGTTCACCACCTCAGGCTTCAGGTTTTTGATGAGCCAGGGCAGCAGGAACTTCTTGTTGCCCTTCTCCACAAAATACAGGCTCTGCTGGATGCGGTCCACCGTGCTGGACACCGGGTCTACCTTGACAAAGGCCGGGTCATGCAGGATGCCTGCGGCCAGCTGCTCGATCTCCTTGGGCATGGTGGCGCTGAACATCAGGTTCTGGCGCTGCCTGGGCAGCTTGGCGATCACCTTTTTCACGTCGTGGACAAAGCCCATATCCAGCATCCGGTCGGCTTCGTCCAGAACAAAGATCTCAATGTTGGAAAGGTCCAGCAGCCCCTGCCCCACCAGGTCGTTCAAGCGGCCCGGGCAGGCAATGAGGATGTCCACGCCCTTTTTCAGGGCCGCGACCTGCGGAGCCTGACCCACACCACCAAAGATGACGGTGCTGCGCAGGGTCAGATACTTGCCGTAGGCTTCAAAGCTCTCGCCGATCTGCAAAGCCAGCTCCCGGGTAGGAGTCAGGATCAGGGCGCGGATGGCACCCTTTTTGCGGGGCGCGCTGGCAGTCAGGCGGTCGAGCATGGGCAGCGCAAAGGCAGCCGTCTTGCCGGTACCCGTCTGGGCGCAGCCCATCAAGTCCCTCCCGGCCAGCACCGGCGGAATGGCCGCCGCCTGAATGGGCGAGGGGGATTCATAGCCCGCCTGTGCCACAGCACGCAGCACAGGCGCGGAAAGATTCAGTTCATTAAATGTCATTCTTCACCTAAAATGTTTCTGCATTCCATATAATAGCGCTTTTCCTCTGCGTGCCCCATGCTGAAGGTCTTGCGGGGCAGCACACCGCCCATAACGATGCCCTTGAACAGGTCGCTCTTCTCAAAGGGCGGCATCAGGAAAGCCACACCCCCCTGCCTGCACAGGGCGCGGACAGCGGGCTCATCGTGGACATAATCCACCCGGGCCTCGATGTGGCGGGCCATGAAATACTCAATGAATGCGTCAATGGTGCCCACGGTCAGCGGGGCAACGGGATGTTCAAAGCTGAGCACATTGGCCACATGGGGGCCTGCCAGCGTAAAGGACTGCTGTTTTGCATCGCCGAAGCAGATGCCTGCCGCGTGGGAATCGCTCCACGCGATGAGGGCCAGCAGCACGGCACCGCAGTCCACATTGAAAAGGACACGGTGGATGGGCTCGATCTCAATGGCCGGAGAGTGGACATTGCAGACCTCAGCCAGGCACCAGCGGGCCGGGTGGGTCAGCTGCTGCTCCGGGGTCAGGGTCTTTTTCAGCTCCTCCCAGCAGGCCTTGGCGGAAGCCAGCGAATGGTTGCCGTCGCCCACGGCCAGCGTCAGGGGCGCGCCGCCCTTTGCCTGGGGATACCGGGCATCAAAGGCCTCCTGGCTGCCCAGAGCGTTCAGGGCGCTGTCGATCTGTGCCAGCAGGGCGGGATCTTCCACTGCCCAGCCGGCAATGTGGCCGCCGTTCAGCATCAGGTCGCCCTCGTAGACCTTGCGCAGCTGCTCCTTCTTCTCGCCGATGGGCTCGATGAGGGTGCAGCCGGGGTCATCGGCCAGCATCATAATATGGGGCGTTTCCAGCCTTGCCCCCCGGCGCACCGCCATGCGGGGCGGGATGCGGCTTTCCACTGTGTGCTCACTGGGGCGGATGGCAGGCACCGCACCCTCGGCATAGCTGTATGCCTCCAGGTCGATCCTGCCCACAAGGCCCTGCCGCACCCGGCCGCTCTGCTCAGTGCGCTCCACATAAATGAAGCCGTCCACCGCGCGGGTCAGCACGTTCCGGGTATAATCGTCCATGGCCGCATGGATGGCGCTGATCCTTGCATCCACGTCATCCTCTTCCAGATAGACCTCCGGCAGGATCAGGTCCAATGTGCTGGGGCCGCCTGCGGCGGCCTGCGCAGCCTTTTCCCAATAGGAGCGGTCACTGGTGAACTGATCGCAGGCCACACAGCCCCACTGCCCCACCGGGATCTGTTCCGACGGCAGCAGGATGTGTGCCGGGGAAAAACAGGGTGTTTTGTTCATAATACTTCCCTCCCTCTCACAAAAACGCAGGGATCACTCAAAATAGCTGGCGGCATCGTCCCGGATGACCACATGCTCCACACCGGCCTCGGTCAGGGAGAGGGTCAGCTCCTCCCGGGCCGCTGCATCCAGCGTAGAGGAGGACGGGACCTTCACCAGCAGGTTCTTCACGCCCAGCTGGGCCGCAGGGGCTCCCAGCTGGCTGGAGGAGCCGGTCACCTCGGCCAGCGAATAACCGTACCAGAGCGTCACCGCATCTCCGAAGCGGGCCTGCCAGGCGGCGATATCCGCAGTCAGCTGCCCGGCACGGTCCACACCGTTGGTGGTGCCATAGTCCTGCTTGGCGCTGGTGGACGAGGGGAACTGGACATTTTCCAGCAGCACCTGATCAAACCCGGCGGCGTGCACCTCGGCGATCAGATCACCGATATACTGCACGGTCTCCGCAGCGTAGGGGTTCAGCCAGGGGTTGCCTCCGGCGGAAGCCTTGTTGTCCAGCCAGAGGTACTCCTGCCCCTGATACCGGATGGCCAGAGCGTGGTCGGCCCGGGCACCGGCAGGGTCACGGAAGGCAGTCAGCGCAGCCACCGGCACCAGCCCCTCCTCCTTGAAGATGGATGCCACGCTCGTCAGCTCGACCTGTGTGGGGGCTGCATTGGCGGCACCCACCGCCGTCTGGGAGGCGTAATACACCTGCCCGGCGGTGTCCTTCAGGGTCAGGATGGCATAGGTCATGCCCTGTGCCTTGAGCTGCCGGGCGGCGGAGCGGATGGCGGCCTCGTCGGTCAGGGTGGCCACATCCACCTCTGCCCACAGGCCCGTCACAATATCAGTGCCCTTGACCTCGGGCTCCGGCTCCTTTTCCGGCACCGAGGAAGCTGCCGGTTCGCTGGCAGCGGTGCTCTGCGCCCCGGAGGATGCACTCTCGCTGACGGCACTGGATGCGGAAAGGTCACGATTCCGCACCACGGTATACCAGGTGTGGGTGGCCCAGTCCAGCACATGGGGCGCGGCCACCCAGGCCGCTGCCAGCACGGCCACCACCAGCACCGCAATGCCGATGCCCTTTTTCAGCCGCATCTCACGGGTGTAAAAGCTGCGCCGGTAGCGCTTGACCTTCTGGCGTTTGGGATATCTTGCCATAATCAACCACCCTCCTTGGGGTCAACTTACAGGATCACGGAATGGCCGGTAAAGCCGTAGATGGCCAGCGCCAGCACACCGATATAGATCAGGGTGATGGGCAGGCCGCGGAATGCTTCGGGGATGGCCTTGCTGCGCAGGCGGTTGCCCGCCTCGGTCACCAGCATCACAGCCAGCAGGTAGCCCAGGCCGCTGCCCAGGCCAAAGCCGATGGACTGCGCCAGCGTAAAGCTCTGGGTGCGCTCCACCAGCGCGGTGCCCAGCACGCCGCTGTTCACGGCGGCAATGGGCAGGATGCGGATGAGCAGGCCGCTGCGGGGGCCTTTGACCGCCCGCAGGATGGCGTGCTCAAAGATGCAGACCACCGCCACACAGGCCAGGTAGAGCAGCGGGCGGAGCGGGGCACGGTAGGGCAGATCCACGATCTGGCTGCCCGCAAAATACGCCAGCGGGGCCACCAGCGTCTGGGTAACACAGAGCAGCAGGGCAAACCACCAGCTGCTGGTGCGCTCGTCACCCACCAGCTGGATCAGGCGCGACACGCCCAGACCACGGGTAAAGATGGCGTTCTGGGCAAACAGGGCCAGCACGGCGTAGGCAAAGGCCACACCGATGGTATTCATCACAGCACTCACTGATCCTGCACCTCCTTCCGGGGGTGCGCAGCCAGAGTGCCGCGCGCCTCAGTTTTCAGGTATTCCTTGTGTTTGCGGGCCAGCGCGCGCCAGACGGCACACACCACGCCCAGCACGATGAAGCCGCCTGCCGGCATGGATGCCATGGGCAGGACAGAGCGGTTGAGCTGGATCCCGAACACACTGCCCAGCGCCAGCCACTCCCGCAGGCAGCCCACGATGAATAGGATGAGCGCGTAGCCCACCGTGATGCGCAGGCCCTTGGAGACAGCCTTGCGCATGGTTTCCTGCACACGGCCAAAGCGGTAGGTCAGCAGGGGCTCCACCACCAGCATGGGCAGGTAGATGCCCAGCATCAGCAGGTCGGTGCCGAACACAGCGTTCAGGATGGGATAAGCGGCAAGGTAGACCACCGCCGCACTGCCGCTGTACACCAGCGCCCGGGGCAGCAGCTTTTTCTCCAGCTCTTCCGGGGCGGGCTGCTCGTCCCGCAGGGGGAACAGGCGGCTGACCAGGCAGGCCAGCATCCGGGAAGGCGTGAGCAGCAGGGCCACAGCCACGGCCAGCATCAAAGCATTTTTGCCCGTGGTGGCAAGCACCACCAGCGGAGCCAGACCCATGCCCTGCATGACAACGGGGTTGTTTTTGAACACCCGGTCATGGTGGGCAAACTTCTCCGGATCGCGGGTGATCAGTTCTGCAATGGAGCGTTTCATTCAGCGCCCTCCTTTCCGGCCGCAGGGCGGTGCATCAGCTGGTACAGGCGGCTCTCGGTGCGGTCCATCCAGCCGGAAATGCTGTTGACCGTGAGCAGAGCAAAGCAGACACCCGTCTCGTACACGCCGTAATACCGGAAGCCCATGGTGATCGCACCCACCAGCACACCGTACAGGATGCGGCCCAGATGGTGATGGGCGCAGGTGTAGGGCTCGTTGAGCAGGAACACCGCGCTGAACAGCATGGCACCGGTCAGCAGCTCATCCCGCACACACTGCAGGCGCAGGGCGATGTCCACGCCGTTTACCCCCACCTGACGGGGGAAGAGGAAGGCGATGAGGGCACAGGTGACCACAAAGCTGACAGAAGCGCCCAAACGGACATCCTTTTGCAGCCAGAGGAAAAGCCCGCAGGCCAGAAGGATGAGGGCGGCACCGGTGCCCATGGGGGCGGCGTACTCGCCCAGGCCCAGCGAAATGGCGCTGATGTTCAGGCTGCCGCCGCTGCGCAGGGTATCCGAGATGGTGCTGGACACCGGCACGCCGGTGGCATCCCACAGGGGGATGTTGGTATAGGGCTGGGGGTAGCGGAACACCTGCTCCGGCCAGGACACCGCCGCCACGGCGTAGCCCACAGCAGCGGGATTGAAGGGATAGCTGCCGTAGCCGCCGAACACCTCCTTGCCGATGAGGACACCGGCCAGCACCGCCATAATGACCACATACCAGTCCACCGTGGCGGGCATGAGCAGAGCGATGATGAGGGCAAAGCTCTCGTTGGAGAAATCCCCGGCCCGATACACGCGGCGGCGCAGCAGGGAGACCAGGCGGTCACACAGGTTGCCGGTGAGCAGCGCCGCGCCGCAGAGCAGCAGGGGCCGCAGACCGTACAGGAAGCAGGCCATGCAGAGCAGCGGGATGGTCATAAAGCAGACGTGCAGATAGTACCGCCCCGTCTTTGCAAGCTCCTGCTCCTGCTGCTGGATCAAACGTTCATCCATGGTAAGGCACCTCTCACAGGGCGGCCAGACGGCGCACCGCCGCAGCCGGGTCGGCTGCGCCGAACACGGCACTGCCCGCCACCAGAATATCGGCACCCGCCTCCACACACAGGGGGGCGGTGGTGTCATCCACGCCGCCATCCACTTCCAGCAGGTAGCGGGCGCTCCGCTTTGCCCGCTCTTCCTTGAGCCAGCGCAGCTTTTCCAGCGCCGATGGCATGAACTTCTGCCCGCCGAAGCCGGGCTCCACGCTCATCACCAGCACCAGATCCAGCTGGTCGAGATACGGGGCCAGCGCCTCCGGATCCGTACCGGGCTTGATGGTCAGGCCCACCTTGCAGCCCAGTGCCTTGACTGCATCGATGGTCTGCTGGATGTCGTCCTCGCACTCGAGGTGGAAGTTGTACAGGCTGGCACCCGCCTTGATGAAAGGCTCTGCATACTGCAGCGGGTGGCTGATCATCAGGTGGACATCGTAGAATGCTGCGGGCATCCCCTTGTGCAGGCTTTTCAGTACCGGCACGCCAAAGCTGATGTTGGGCACAAAGTGGCCGTCCATCACGTCATAATGCAGCATCTGCGCACCGGCATCCAGCACCATGCGGCAGTCTGCGCCAAGCTGATTGAAATCAGCCGAAAGGATCGAAGGACTAATGATCGTCATTGTGTTTTATACTCTCCGTTATTTTTCAGAAAGATTACACCATCCGTTCTGCCGGAGCACCTGTTTTGGGGCCGGAATGCAGGGCGGGCATGGTTACTCTTAGTTTACATGAAAACACGCAAAAAATCAAACCCGGAGCCGTGTTTTTCACGGAAAAGTCTCAAACCTGCCCCTGTATCCATCCAAAATCCATTCCAAAACCAAAAACGACCAGACCGCCCCGCCCGTTTCAGGGGGACAGTCTGGCCGCGGATTCAGTTGACAGGCTTCATGCTGGCGGGGTCCTCCACCGGCACAGGCTGACCGGATTCGTCCGGCAGGCGCTTCATGCCGCTGGGGTTGGGGGGCGTGGCGGGCAGGGTGAACACGAACTGACACCACTCGCCCTGCTGGCTCTCCACACGGATCTGGCCTCCGGAAAGATTGACCAGCACCTTGCAGATATTCAGGCCAAGACCGGCCCCCCGGGCGTGCAGGCCGCGAGACCTGTCCTCTTTGTAGAAGCGCTGGAACACATAGGGCAGCGCCTCGGGGCTGATGCCCTGACCGGAATTCCAGATCGAGATCTCCACCTCGGGGCCCAGCTTCTCCACATGGAACTTGATGGTGCCGCCCGCCGGGGTAAACTTGATGGCATTGTCCAGAATGTTATAAGCCACCTGATGGATGAGGTCGGGGTCCGCGTAGACCAGCACCTTTTCATCCATGGTCAGGCCTTCCAGATCGATCATGCCGTCATTGATGCGCTGCTCCGCCGAAAGGGCCACACCGGTGAGCGTCTCCCAGATGTTGAACATCCGGGCGTTCACCTGATACTCGCCGCTTTCCAGCTTGGAGAGATCGAGCATGTTCTGGATGAGCCGGGCCAGGCGGCCGGTCTCCTCGCTGACCAGCTGCAGGTAGTGGTTCTGCATATCGGGCGGGATGGTGCCGTCCAGAATGCCGTCCACAAAGCCCTTGATGGTGGTCATGGGGGTGCGCAGCTCGTGGGCGATGTTGCCCATGAACTGGCCGCGGGAATTGTCGTTGGACTGGATGTTCTCCGCCATCTGGTTGAAGGTGCGGGCCAGATCCACCACTTCGCCCTCACCTTCCACGCCCTCGACACGGACAGAGAAGTCCCCGCCGCCAAACCGCTGGGCGGCATCGGTGATCTTCTGGAGCGGGTCTGTCAGCTTCCGCATCAGGAAGGAGGTCAGCACGCTGGCGCAGAGCAGCATGATGCAGGCCGAGAAGAAGAAGTTCGACCAGAACTCCTCCTTGAAGTCGGTCAGCCGCGCACCGGAGGAGCAGAGGAAGAGATAGCCGCTGTTGTTGCCCTGGGCATCCTGCATGTGCCGCACCGAGACATAGCTCTTCTCGGTCAGCACACCGTCCAGCGTGCTCAGGGTGTGGTAGGGCTGATCCCCGGCAACTTTTTTCATAAGCTCCGGCCCCACAACATCTGTTCCCACCATCTCGGGATTGGAGGCAATGAGGACCCTGCCTTCTTCATCGGTGAAAAAGAGGTAAGCCTCGGCGCTCTCGCCGATGATCTCCAGCTTGGTGTTCAGGGCATCCAGCTCGGCCCCCTTGGGCAGAGCCGCCTGCTGCACGATATAATCCGCCGCGCGCTGGGTCACATCCGCCACGCTGTCCAGCGTGTCGTACCGCTCCTGGGCAAAATAGCGGCTGAACAGCAGCCATTCGGAGCAGCCCAGCACCGCCGTGCCCAGCACCAGCAGGGTGGCCACCATCGAAAAGAAGGTGACCGAAATACTTTTGCGCATTACTGACGCACCTCGAACTTATAGCCCACGCCCCAGACGGTCTTGAGCTCCCACTTGTCGGAAGCGCCCGCCAGCTTTTCGCGCAGGCGCTTGACATGGACATCGATGGTGCGGCTGTCGCCGTAGTACTCAAAACCCCACACCTCGTCCAGCAGCTGGTCGCGGGTGTAAACACGGTTGGGGTGGGAGGCCAGGCAGTTCAGCAGCTCCAGCTCCTTGGGGGGAGCCTCTACCACCTTGCCCTTGACCCGCAGCTCGTAGCTGTTCATGTCCAGCCGCAGGTTGTCGAACTCGATCACGCCCTCGGTGCTCTCGGTCTGGGCGGTGGTGGTGGTGCAGCGGCGCAGCACCGCCTTGATGCGGGCCACGACCTCCTTGGTGTCAAAGGGCTTGACCATGTAATCGTCTGCGCCCAGCTCCAGGCCCAGCACCTTGTCAAAGGTCTCGCCCTTGGCGGTCAGCATCATCACCGGGGTGTTGCCCAGCTTGCGGATGCGGCGGCAGACCTCCAGGCCATCCATCTTGGGCATCATCACATCCAGCAGCACCATATCGGGCTTGACCTGATTGAACTTGTCCAGACCTTCTTCGCCGTCGTTCGCAGTGGTGACCTGATAGCCCTCCTTGGTCAGATAAAGCCGCAGCAGCTCGCAGATGTTGGTATCGTCGTCCACGACGAGGATCTTTTCGTTGGCCATAGTGGTTTCCTCCCCAATTCTGTATATTCCGGCCCTTTCGGGCCTTGTGACAAAGTATCCACTTCTTATTATACGGAAGAGTTATGACAAAATAAAGAAGGTTTTGTATGATTTTTGGGACGCAGGCTCCGCCGCTCAGCTCATCATCAGCCGGATGATCTCCTCATTGGTCTGCCGCATCCCGTCCTTGCCCAGACGTCCGATGCCCTTGATGGTGGTCTCGATGTCCTTCATCACGATGCCATCGCCGCCCTTGAACTCCTGATTGCACTTGTACATGTTGTAGCCCAGCAGCGCCGCATCCACCGAAGATGCGATCTTTGCGGCGCAGGAAGCCTTGGCTCCGTCGCACACGATGCCGGACACGATGGCAAGGGCGTTGACCACCGTGTGGATGGCAGCCTGATAGCCGTCGCCGCACAGGTACACGATGCCTGCGCCTGCACCCGCACCCGCGCTGACCGCGCCGCAGTAGGCAGACAGGGTGCCGATGCCGGTCTTTTCGTGGATGGCCACCAGATTGGAGATGATGAGGGCGCGGTAGAGCTTTTCCTTGCCGCTGTGCAGCTCCTTGGCGTACTCGATGAGGGGCACCGAGCAGGTGATGCCCTGATTGCCGCTGCCGGAGTTGATGATGACCGGCAGCTCGCAGCCGTTCATGCGGGCATCGGAGCCGGCGGCGGCCTTGGCTTTTGCGCGGTTGGAAACATCGTTGCCGTAAGTGGTCAGCAGCACCCGCCCGATGTTGGCACCGTAGTCGCCCAGCAGGCCCTCTTCTGCAATGGCGTTGTTGTAGCGGATCTGCCGTTCCAGCAGGTCTGCCACGTCCCGCAGGTCGGCGGTCTCGGCAAAGTCCCAGATGTCCTGCATGTTCAGCAGGCTGCGGTCAGCGCGGGCATCCTCCTGCACGGTCTCGTCCAGCAGGGGCACCTCGTACAGCACCGTGCCGTTCTTCTCGATGCGGCAGATGTTGGTGTGGTAGTCCGCGATGCGCACCCGGGCGTAGTCCTGCCCGCAGCGCTCGGTGACGACGATGTCAAACACATGCCCCTGCTCGGTGTGCTCGATGGTGATGGGCACCGTCTGCAGATAGTCCCGGATAGCAGACTTCTTTTCCTCGCTGACCTCCGAGATGACCTCCAGCTCCTTCTCAGCGGAACCGGCGATGATGCCTGCCGCCACCGCCGCCTCCATGCCCTTCAGGTGCCCGGTGTTGGGCACGATGACGCTTTTCACGTTCTTGATGATGCTGCCGCTCACCTGCAGCTGCACGCTGTCCGGCAGCACCCCCAGCACCTCTCGGGCTTTTGCCGCCGCATAGGCCAGCGCGATGGGCTCGGTGCAGCCCATCGCCGGGATCAGCTCCTCCTTCAGGATCTCCACATAAGCCTGATAGCGCGGGTCGTTGCGTTCCATAACATCCTCCTGCCTTCCCTTCTGGAAATCGGTTCGTATTTTAAGAACAGTATAATATAGAACTCCCGCCGTGTAAATCCGTTGTTTTGCGCCCATCCCCTTGCGCTCCGGGTTTTCATCGCGTATAATGATAGTTGTATCGTTATGCCAAAAAAACGTGTAAGGAGCGTATTTTATATGAAGTTAGGTATCGTCGGTCTGCCGAACGTCGGCAAGTCCACTCTGTTCAACGCCATCACCTCCACCAAGAACGCGGAGGCTGCAAACTACCCCTTCTGCACCATCGAGCCCAACAGCGGCATCGTGGCCGTGCCGGACAAGCGGCTGGATAAGCTGGCTGAGATCTGGCAGACCAACAAGAAGACCCCCGCTATCGTGGAGTTCGTAGACATCGCCGGCCTCGTCAAGGGCGCAAGCCAGGGTGCCGGCCTCGGCAACAAGTTCCTCGGCCACATCCGCGAGTGCGATGCCATCGTCCATGTCGTGCGCTGCTTCGACGACGACAACATCATCCATGTCGTGGAGGACGTGACCAAGGCCGAGGCCGTGGACCCCATCGCCGACATCGACGCCATTGACTACGAGCTGATCCTCTCTGACCTCGAGGTCGTTCAGAACCGCGCGGGCCGGATGGCCAAGGCCGCCAAGAGCGGCAACAACAAGGGTGCTGCCGCAGAGGCTGCCTGGCTGCAGAAGCTGGCTGATCACCTGAGCGCAGGCAAGCCCGCCCGCAGCTTTGACTTTGACGAGGGGGATGCCGAGCAGCAGGCCGTGCTGCACGAGATGGGCCTGCTGAGCTCCAAGCCCGTGCTCTACGCCTGCAACGTGGGCGAGGATGACCTGATGGAGGGCATCGAGAATAACCGCTATGTCCCGCTGGTGGCCGCCCGCGCCGCCGAGGAGGGGGCCCGCTATATTCCCATCTGCGCCAAGACCGAGGAGGACATTGCCGACTACTCCCCCGAGGAGAAGAAGGCTTTCCTGGCCGAGATGGGCATCGAGGCCAGCGGCCTGGACAACCTCATCACTGCCAGCTACGACCTGCTGGGCCTCATCTCCTTCCTGACCGACGGCAAGAAGGAGTGCCGTGCCTGGACCATCCGCAAGGGCACCAAGGCTCCTCAGGCCGCCGGTAAGATCCACAGCGATTTCGAGCGCGGCTTCATCCGCGCCAGCGTCATCGGCTACGGCGACCTGGAAGCCAACAACTTCGATTATGCCGCTGTCAAGGCCAAGGGCCTGCAGCGCACCGAGGGCAAGGAGTACGTTGTGAAGGATGGCGACGTGATCGAGTTCCTGTTCAACGTCTGATGTATGATAAAAGTGTCTCCCGCGCGGCGCGCGGGAGACACTTTTGCCCGGGAGAAAGGACATCTATATGATTATCGGAATTATGGGCGCAATGCCCGATGAAGTCGATCAGCTGTGTGCAAAACTGGAAAACGTCACCGTGGAGCCCTACGGCAGCGTGGAGTACCACAGGGGCACGCTGGCAGGCAAGCAGGTCGTGGTCTGCTGTGCAGGCATGGGCAAGGCCAATGCCGCCGCCACCACCCAGGTGCTCATCACCCGATACGGTGCCGAGAAGATCATCTTCTCCGGCATTGCAGGCAACATGACCAGCAAGATCGGCATTGGTGATGTGGTCATTGGCAAGACGGTGCTCTACCACGATGCCCAGCTGGACATGATCTGCCAGAACCCGCCCTACCTGAAGGAGTACGCCGGTGATCCGGCCCTCATCGCCGCCGCTGAAAAAGCCTGCGCCGAGGCAGGGGTCAAGGCCCTGACCGGCAAGATCGCCACCGGCGACCTGTTCGTGGGTGACAGCGAGACCAAGGCCGCCATTGAGGCCAAATGCGCCCCCGACTGCGTTGAGATGGAGGGTGCTGCCGTGAGCCAGATCGCCGCCAAGAACGATGTGCCCTGTGTGATTCTCCGGGCCATGAGCGACAACGCCGACGAGGACGGCCACGAGGTGCTGGTGGTGAAGAAGTTCAGCATCGCCGAGTACGTGGCTACCGCCACCCGGATCGTGGCGGCCATGGTAGAAGCACTCTGAGCAGCCGGAGCAGCCTTTACAGAAACTGCTCCAGTTTCAGCCGGTTCTCTTCCTCCAGATCCTGCAGCTTCTGCATCAGGCGCTTGGAGCCGGGAGCCGCATCGGGATAATCCTTCTGGCTCTTGATGCAGTCCATCACGCCCTGGCTGCTTCCCTCGCTGAGCATTTCGGCCAGATTGCGGGTGGATCTGTCGGTGAGCGTTTTCATCCCGATGCCCATTTTGGTGTTGAGCTTTGCCATGATGCTCTGGCCCTGAGCCGTGCCGCCGCAGGCCTCGATGGCGGTGTGGGCTTCCTGATTCAGTTCCCGGTAGAGGTTCCGCTCCCGCAGGAGCTCGGCCCGGAAGGCAGGGTCCTCGGTCATGGGCACGATCTGTTCCAGCGTGTTCTTGCCCATCTCCGTGTTCTGCACCACCGCTTCCAGCAGATTCAGGTTATCATTTTTCTGATTTTCCATACAAAAATCCCCCTTTGTGGCACTAGCTTGTACCGCAAAGGGGGATTTTATGCATTCGGTTTATTTGCTGCAGATCTGGTCACCGCCGGCGGTCTGGGCCGCCTTCAGGCGCTGCTCACACAGCTGATACAGCGCGTCCCAGTTTTTGCCCCGCACCTCGCCGGTGCAGGCGCAGCCGATGGACTGGGTAAAGGGCACCCGGCGCATCAGGCCCACCGATGCCACGCACGCGCGGGGCATCTCGGCATAGATGCCGTTCAGCTCCTCGGCCAGCTCTGCGCAGTTCTTATCCGCACAGCCGATGGCGAACAGCGTGTCCGTCAGGCGGCAGACCACCCGCTCTGCAGGGCGGTCGTAGTGCTTTTTCCACTGGTTGGCCACAAAACAGACCAGCTGGTTCATCACGGCATCGCCCTGCCGGGCGCGCATCCCGTCCTCATCGTCCAGCGCCACCAGCGCCAGCGAAGCACAGCGGTGGGCATCCGTCCACTCATCCAGCCGGGTGCAGAACTCCGTTTCAAAATAGCGGCGGTTGAACACGCCGGTCAGGAAATCGTGATTCATGTCGTCCCGGCAGAGCTCCCGCTCCCGCGCGGTCATCCGATCCTCCGGCAGGTCGCTGCCCGCCAGCGGAGCCGTCATCTGCAGCTGCCAGAGCTTGCCGTCCGCCTCGATCAGGCGGCGCAGCACGCAGTCCACCTGCCCATTGCGTAGAACATAATCCACCTGCAGGCCATCGTCCTGCCAGGTGTCCGCGGCCTCCTCATCGGCTTCCGTCAAGGTCACGTCTTCAAAGGCGGTCTGTGCGTTTTCTGCAAAGGCGCGCAGATCCTGTTCCGTCCATTCTTTTTTCATGCGTTTTTCCCCATTATCCGGTGCCGGACTCTCTCCCCTCCGGCACAGCTTTGCCACACGGCCGCTGAAAGCGCAGCCCCCATTACCGGAATTATACCATCTTGTGCCGGGCGTTTCCAGCAAAACGCACAAACTTTAACGTATTTTTTTACATTTTCGTCAAACTGCTAAACACACTCCGGGTTTCCGGCCCGGTTCTGTACGGCAGTACACGGCGCACTCCGCCAGAATGCGCTTGGCCAGCGCGGCAGTGTCGAACCCGTCGGCGGCGCGCCAGCTCCAGTTTCCGCCCAGCTTGCCGGGGCTGTTCAGGTGGGCTTCCTCGCCCAGGCCCAGCCAGTCGGCCATGGGGATGATGGCACGATCGGCCACAGAGCCCAGCGCAGCCCGGAGCAGCGCGGTGCGGGCCGCCTCTGTTTTGACAGCGGCCACCTCCTTTGCGGTGGGCTGATAGCCGGTCAGATGCAGGTAGGCGGCAGCCACAGCCTTCTCCTTGGCCGATGCGCTCTCGTCCCACCAGGCGGTCAGCGTCGTGTTGTCATGGGTGCCGGGGTAGACCACGCTGTTCTTGACGTGGTTGTGGGGCAGATACTCGCTGTCCCCGCCGCCGAACGCGAACTGCAGCACCTTCATGCCCGGGAAGGTGCTGTCTGCCAGCAGCTCCCGCACACTGGGGAAGAGCTCCCCCAGATCCTCGGCGATGATGGGCAGCTTGCCCAGCGCACCTTCCAGCGCGTTGAACAGCTCCATCCGGGGGCCGGTCTCCCACTTGCCGGTCTTGGCGGTAGTGCTGTCTGCCGGGATGGCCCAGTAGGTATCAAAACCACGGAAGTGGTCGATGCGGAGCAGATCATAGATGCCCAGCGCATGGCGGACACGCTGGATCCACCAGGCATATCCGGTCTGCTTATGGTAGGGCCAGTTGTACAGCGGGTTGCCCCAGAGCTGGCCGTCTGCCGAGAAGTAATCTGGCGGGCAGCCTGCCACCCGGGCAAAGCCGCCGTCTGCATCCAGCTCAAACAGCGGGCCGCCCACCCAGGCATCCACGGAATCTGCCGAGACATAGATGGGGATATCGCCCAGGATCTGCACGTTGTTGGCGTTGGCGTAGGCTTTCAGCTTCTTCCACTGGATGCTGAACTCGTACTGCAGAAACTTCCAGAAGCCGATCTCTTCCTCGTTCTCTGCCTTAAAAGCTTCCAGCGCCTGCGGCTCCCGCTTGCGGTACTCCCGGGGCCACTGAGTCCAGCTCTTCATGCCGTTGGCGGTCTTGAGGGCCATATAGAGGGCATAATCCTCCAGCCATCCCTCGTTTTCCAGCGTGAAGGCATAGTACGCATCCGGATAGTAATGGGCACAGCCGTGCCGGCCTGCACACTGCCTGCGCCAGGCGGCATAGGCAGCACGCAGGATCTTGTAGCGGCTGGTGTACAGGGTGCCGTAATCCACGTTCAGCGGGTCCTTGCCCCAAGGCTCGGCCTTGAGCTGGGCGGCTGTCAGCAGCCCCTCGGCTTTCAGAGCATCCAGATCAATGAAATAAGGGTTGCCCGCAAAGGCAGAGCAGCTCTGGTAGGGGCTGTCCCCATAGCCCGTGGGGCTCAGGGGCAGGATCTGCCAGATCTTCTGGCCTGCCGCCGCAAGGAAATCCACAAATTTTTCTGCCTTTTTGCCAAAGCAGCCGATCCCGTAGGGGCCGGGCAGGCTGGACACCGGCATCAGAATACCACTTTCACGCATTGTAAATCCTTCCTCGTCTCAAACTTTTTGCTGGGGCTTGTCTGTTTTCTATCATAACATAACTGCAGACTATTTTCCACAGGCAAAAAACGTGGTATACTTGTTTTTATATTAGGAGGTGCTTATGCAGCCAACCGAAAAATACTATGAACACGATGCCTACCGCCGGGAGGCGGTGGGGCATATTTTAGCCGCAGAGCCGGACAGCCGGACCGGCGGCGGGCGCATCGCGCTGGACGGCACGGTATTCTACCCCGAGGGCGGCGGCCAGCCTGCCGACCGGGGCACCCTGACCCTTGCCGACGGCACGGTGCTGACCGTCACCGATGTCCACGAGCAGGCGGGTGTCATCTGGCACATGGTCACTTCCCTGCCCGCCGGGGCGGTGCCCGGGGCCGAAGCCGCACAGGCCCTCGACTGGGCATGGCGCTTTGACAAGATGCAGCAGCACACCGGCGAGCACATCCTCTCCGGCATCCTGCACAGCATGTTCGGGGCCGAGAATGTGGGCTTCCACATCGGCTCCGATGCCGTGCGGATGGACACGAACGTCCCCATCTCCGCCGAGGGGCTGAAAGCAGCCGAGACTGCCGCCAACCGCATCATCTGGGAAAATGTGCCGGTGAACATCACCTACCCCACCCGGGAGGAGCTGGCCGCCCTGACCTACCGCTCCAAAAAGGAGATCGAGGGGCAGGTGCGGATCGTGACCATCCCCGGGGCGGATGTCTGTGCCTGCTGCGGCACCCACACCGCCTTTACCGGTGCGGTGGGCCAGATCAAGATCCTGGCCGCTGAAAACTATAAGGGCGGCGTACGCCTGAGCATCGTCTGCGGCGGGCGCGCGCTGGAAGCCGCACAGGCCATGCGGGCACGGCAGGCAGAGATCGGTGCCCTGCTCAGCGCCAAGGCCAGCGAGACGGCCAACGCCGTGCACCGGGTGTATGACGAGTACACCGCCCTGAAATTCACCCACTTCGGGCTGTGCAGCCAGCTCTTTGACGCGCTGGCCGCGCAGGCAACGCCCGGTGCGGATGCCATCCGCATCGTGCCGGGGCTGGACCCGGACGGCCTGCACCGGCTGGCTAGCCGCCTGAGCGAAGCCACCACCGGCCTGTGCGCGGCCCTGACCCCCAACGAAAAGGGCACCGGCTACTGTATCGCCCAGGCGGGCGGTGATGTCCGTGCCCTGACCAAAGCCCTGAACGCCGCCCTCAATGGCCGCGGCGGCGGCAAACCCGGCATCTGTCAGGGAAGCTGCGCCGCAGAGCCGGAACAGGTGGAAGAATTTTTGCGGGAGCAAGACCGGTAAGCATCCTCGCCCTCTCCGTCTTTGCTTCGCAAAGCCACCTCTCCCAAAGGGAGAGGCTTTGGCAGTACGGAAAACCTTCCGGCTTTGCCAAGGGCTCCCCCTTTGGGGGAGCTGGCGCGTCAGCGCCTGAGAGGGCGAGCCACGTTAATTTTAAGGAGAACAACAAACTATGAGAATGCGTTTCAAACCCTATGCCCACGACGAGCTGATGGCAGCCGACTTCCATGTGCACGAGCCGCTGATCTGGGGCGGCAAGTGGCACGCCCAGTATGCCCGCCCGGAGCAGCCCTTTGTGCTGGAGCTGGGCTGCGGCAAGGGCGGCTTCCTCTCCCAGCTGGCCTGCGCCCACCCGGAGAACAACTATTTGGGCATCGACATCACCGACAAGGTGCTGATCCTTGCCAAGCGCAAGATCGAGGCCGCTTACACCGAGGCAGGCCGCCCCATCGACAACGTGAAGATCATGAGCACCGACATCGAGCGCATCAAGGGCGTGCTCACCGCCGAGGATACCGTCAGCCGCATCTACATCAACTTCTGTAACCCGTGGAGCAAGAACGCTTCCTCCAACAAGCACCGGCTCACCTATCCCCGCCAGCTCATCCAGTACCGCGAATTCCTGAAGGACGGCGGCGAGATCTACTTCAAGACCGATGACGACGACCTGTTCCGCGACAGCCTGGAGTATTTCCCCGCTTCCGGCTACGAGATCACCTGGAAGACCTTTGACCTGCACGAAAACGAGCCGGAGTGGAACATCCGCACCGAGCACGAGGGGATGTTCACCGAGATGGGCATCAAGATCAAGGCCCTGATCGCCAAAAAGCTGCCCGGCGATGCCGCCGTGACCTGGATCGAACCCAAGGTCCTGAAAAAGAGGAAGGCTGCGGAGGAAGCCGCTGCCGCCGCAAAGGAGGAGTAAGATGTCCTTTTTTGTCAACACCATGGTCTGCGGCTTTTCGCTGTATCAGATCCTGGCGTTTTTCCTGATCTACTCCTGCCTGGGCTGGTGCCTGGAGGTCATCTATGCCGCCGTTTCCACCGGCCAGCTGGTGAACCGCGGCTTTCTGAACGGCCCGGTCTGCCCCATCTACGGCTTTGGCATGATCATTGTGCTGTTCACCCTTTCGCCGCTGGCAGACAACCTGCTGCTGCTCTATCTCGGCGGCGTGATCCTGCCCAGCGTATTGGAGCTGGTGGGCGGCTGGGCGCTCTACAAGCTCTACCACACCCGGTGGTGGGATTACAGCGACTTCCCCTTCAACATCGGCGGATATATCTGCCTGGAGTTCTCCCTTTTGTGGGGCGTTGGCACCGTTGTGGTGATGAAGGCCGTTCACCCCGTGATCGCGGGCTTTGTGGAGATGGTCCCCCAGATGGTGGGCTTTGTCCTCATGTGCATCCTGTACGCCTGCTACGCCGCCGACGTGGTGGTGACCGCCTTTGCGGCCTCTGACCTGGCCCGTGAGCTGGATGCTCTGGAAAAGGTGGCCGACAGTATGCACGCCGTGTCCGATGCCATGACCGAGCTGCTGGGCACCACCGCCATGGACGTGGACCAGAAGATGGACGAGAGCCGCCTGCAGCTCAAGCTGGCAGCTGCCGAGGCCCGGGACAATGCCGCCAAACTGAGCCCCCGGGATGCCGCTGCCGCCCTGCGCGCCAAGGCCGACGAGGCCATGGAGGCTGCCCGCAAGTCCTCCCAGGAGGCCCGGCTCAATGCCTCTGAGGCCGCCGCTGCCGTCAAGCTGGCCGCCAAGGGCACCGCAGAGCGCACGGCAGAGCTGCTCCGTCTGGAACAGCTGGCCGAAGAACTGCAGGCCCGCAGCGAGGAGATGCGCGCCCGCACCCGGAGCTCCAAGTACTTTGGCAAGGGCCGTATGCTCCGCGCTTACCCCAAGCTGCGCCACGGCGAAAAGCACCGCTCTCTGGACGAGCTGCGGGAGCGCCTGAAATACGAGCGCAGGCACTGACCCTGCCCGCTGCAGCAACCCCAAATGCCCCTGACCGGCTTCTTGCGGTCAGGGGCATTTTTCTTGCACTGCACCCTCCATAAAGTCAGGCAGATCTTGTGCTGCCGCAGGATTTTATTCTCATTCTGTTTTCCACATTATACGTTCCTTTTTTGTACATTCTTCCAAATCTATTTTCGTCATATTGACAAAAAAAGAGTATTTTATCCTGTGCAATATGCTATTCCCGCTAAAAACTGAAGAATCGACAAGCTAGTCGAAAGACTGCGACGCAAAGCGAAAGGGCCTGTAATATGGCAGCCAGCCGCACGTTATCCTCTCCGGGTAAGGTAATATGAAACCTTGCACCTCCTCGTGAAGATGCGCCGGTTCCCCTTCGGGAGCGCGAGCGCGCAGCGGGTCTACAAGGGTTCAGAGTGTCGTACCAGCCGTTTGGCCGGTGCGGCGCTCTTTTGTTTTGGCTGAAATAGAGAGATTTTTTGGGAAAATCATTGAAAAGGAGTAAAAAATTATGAGACCTAAGCGTTTGATCAGCTTATTGGTTGCGGTCTGCATGATGATCACCATGCTGCCCCTGTCGGCAGTCACAGCATTTGCAGCAGACACGTCATCGTCAACTGAACAAGAAATCAGAGTTGGCGATTACAAGTATGCCTATAAGGTAAATGCAGACGGTGCAACCATCACGGATTTTCTTGGCCCTGTTGATTCAGCAAACAATGGCCCCTACGACATCACCATACCCACAATGTTGGGCGACCACCCTGTAACTGCTATCGGCGTAGGCGCATTTGCCGGCACAGGCGTAATCAAACATCCAAAAAAACCAGAATTATGCAAGTTCTGTCGGCAGATCAAGGTCGTTACAATTCCAAAGGGCATTACCTCCATCGGTGAATCTGCCTTTGAATCTCCCTATCAAGTCCACACTGCCTTGACAGACGTTACCATTGATGCGGATATAACCTCCATGGGCAGTCTCGCCTTTGCTTACTGTAGCGCTCTTAAAAATGTTACGTTAGGCGATGGTGTCCGGGAAATCAGCGATTATGCTTTCGCGTGGTGTGAGCAGCTTGAGCATCTTACGTTAGGCAACGGCATTCAGACGATCGGCGAACGCGCCTTTAACAACTGCTTTGTCCTAGACAACGTTACCCTCCCTGCAAGTTTGACCTCCATTGGAGAGTGTTCTTTCTTGGGCTGCAAAAACCTGCACCAAATTACAATCCCAGAAAAGGTCACACATATCGGTGATTACGCATTCGGCGAATGCGCTGAACTTGGCTCTGCCACGATAAAAGGCCCGGTAACGTCAATCGGAAAATGCACATTTACGGTATGCTCTAAACTAAAGACCGTTGAACTTCCCGAAAGTTTAACAACCATTGGTGATTCTGCTTTTTGCAATTGTGACGACTTGGATCATGTTGTGATCCCCGACAATGTAACCCATATTAAAGATCGCGCTTTTGTAGGTTGCGAAACGCTTTCTGATCTTACTCTGGGCAGCGGCCTGACTGAAATCGGAAATGACGCATTCGGCGGCTGCAAAGCACTGCAGAACATCCAACTGCCTGCCCATCTAAAAACAATCAACGACTATGCCTTCTCCAACTGTGCTAACCTTTCAAAGGTCACCATGCCAGACGGAGTGGAAACCATTGGAAAGTGGGCTTTTAGCAACTGCGAAAACCTCGACTCGATCACTCTGCCGGACAGTGTAACAACCATTGGGGAGTATGCTTTTTACTCCTGCAAAAAAATCGGCTCCATCACTATCCCGAAAAATGTAACAACCATTGAACCTAATACCTTTTCCTATTGCCTAGGTTTGAAAGACATTACGCTTCCTGCCGGGTTGACCTCCTTCAAGGATGATCTGAGCACTTGTACGGCTGGGTATCTTTCTCCTGTCTACGAGTATGATGAAGAGGGCAACCCTATTATCGACACTTACGTTGCCAATGGTGCCATCTACTACAAAAACTACAAGGCCGCCGCAGATGCTCTGCTTGCAGACAATGATGACAATTCTAACATTGATGACAATCATAACCTGAGAAAACGCAATTTTCTTTACCTCTGCAAGGTGACCTTTGATGCCAAGGGCGGCAAGACCGACTACCCTGAGGTGCCGGTTTATAAGACCGAAAAAATCACTGATACCAAGGCAAACGATCTGACTGCCATCCATGATCCCACCCGTGCGGGTTACAAGTTCACCGGCTGGTACACCGAAGATGGCAAGGATAGCAAGCTCTTTAATGTGAAAGATACCGCAATTATGGAGGACATCACCCTCCATGCCGGTTGGGAGTTCGACCCCGATGCTTTGGTCTGCCACCCGCTGACCGTGACCGGCGGCACTGTTACTGTGAAATACGACGGCAGCGATGTGACCAGCAAGCTGCGCAGCACTGACGCAGCCACCGGCCAAAAGACCTACTATGTACCGGAAGGCGCAGAAGTGACCGTGACGCTGGACAAGACCCTGATCCCTAAGGGCAAAGTGTTTGACGGTTGGTCTACCTCCCTGCCCACAGGTCAGGACTACAAGGCAGAAAGCATCACTTTCTCCATGAGCAATGATGTGAATGTGTCTGCAAAGTACCGTGATGCCGCCGCTGACCACACCCACGATACCGCAGCCTGCCGCCCGCTGACCGTGACCGGCGGCATTGTTACCGTGAAAAACGGTGACAAGGATGTGACCGATACCCTGACCGTCACCACTGACGAGACCACCGGCAAAAAGACCTACTCTGTACCGGACGGCGCAACAGTGACCGTGACGCTGGACAAGACCCTGATCCCTGAGGGCATGGTGTTTGACATCTGGTCTACCGGCAAGTTCTCCCTGCCGCTGGGTCAGGACTACAAGGCTGAGAGCATCACCTTTACCATGAACTCCATGAGCAGTGATGCGGATATTGCCGCACAGTACCGTGATGCCACCATTGAAGATGATGGGCCCAATGTGCTGGGTACTGCCGCGATCATTGGTACTGCCGCTGTGGGCACCGCAGTGCTGGGCTATCAGGCCTATTCTCTGGGCGCTGAATTTGCAGGCAAGCTGATGGCTCTGCCCTACTTCCCCAGCAACCGCAGCGCCCTTGCCATGATGCTGTGGGAGGATGCAGGCAAGCCCATGCCCGAATCCGAACTGCTCTACCCCGATGTCGGTCAGGAAGAGCGGGATATGGACCTGCAGCACGCCGCCCGCTGGGCCATGGAAAACGAGCTTATCCCTGACCTGAACGATGAAGGCACGGCTCCGGAAGAGATGAAGTTCTTCCCGGCCAATCCCGTAAGCAAGCTTGATGTGCTGAATGCATGGCAGAAGGCACAGGAGCTCAAGAACAACTAACGCCATCCCCGAATATTCCCAAATATACGTAGAAGCGCCTCATCCTTCACCGGATGGGGCGCTTCTGCGTTGTAATGAGTTAATGAGTCGCAGCGGGTGTGGTCAGCTACTACATCTGCAAGTGGCTTGAGGAACAGTTCAAGGCCGGTAAGCACTAACCCCTAGCAAGCAGGAAGCCCCCTTGGTATTCGCAGTACCGAGGGGGCTTCTTGTTGCTTTGGTGGAACCATGGAATGGTTCCGTAGTCTCATCTACAACTTTAGTATATGCACTCCTGCGCAAAAAGTCAAGAGGGCCGCCACAGATTTTGTTTCGCTCCTGCGCCCGTTTCAGCTTATCACGCCCACAGATCCTCAGGGTACAGGCCCTCCTGGGTTTTCTGGGCGATGGCGGCCACCACGGTGGGCTTATCTTCGCGGTAGGTCACACCGTACCACTTATCGGTGCTCTTGAGCACGGTGACCGCTGCTTTGCCCTCATCGATGAGCTCGCTGGCCACAGTGGGCAGGAAATACTCGCACTTGAGGGGGTTCTTGGGCAGATTCTCACGCAGCCAGCCTGCAAAGCGGCGGTCGGCCTCGTCCAGGAAGCTCTTGCCGAAGCCCCACAGGTTCATGCTGACAGGTGCTTCCACCGGCAGGTCATCCGTGCCCTCACCGGTGAGGGAGGTGCAGCGGATGCCGCCCTCATAGGTCTCAATGCCGGTGCGCTCGGTCACGCTGTGCAGGGTGCCGTCCGGGTTCACCACGCAGACACCGCGGGAGACGGTGCCGTTCTCAGAGACGGTATTTTTGAGCAGGTAGCTCACCATACAGTAATCGTAGACGGTGCCGTCCTGATGGGTGGACAGATACTCATAGATGACCTTGAAGGCCTCGGGGCCGTAGTAATCGTCCGCGTTGATGACGGCGAAGGGCCCATCAATGAGGTCTTTTGCGGCCAGCACGGCGTGGCAGGTGCCCCAGGGCTTAACGCGTCCCTCGGGGATGGTGAAGCCTGCAGGCAGCTCATCCAGCTGCTGGAAAGCGTATTTCACGTTCATGCCCTGAGAGACGCGGTCGCCGATGGCAGCCTTGAAGGCCTCCTCGATCTCGTGCTTGATGACAAAGATCACGGTCTCAAAGCCTGCGCGGTGGGCATCGTACAGAGAGTACTCCACAATGGGCTGACCCTTGGGGCCCACCGGGTCGATCTGCTTCATGCCGCCGTAACGGCTGCCCATGCCGGCAGCCATGACCACCAATACCGGTTTGTTCATTTTTCTTTCCTCCTGCGTCAGTGCGCTGTTCTTTGAGTCTATTATACTCCAAATTTTCCCGGGCAACAAGGGATAGCTTTTCCTTGAATTTTTGCATGGATTCTCACCCGCTGCCGTGATAGAATAGAGGCAATGGAGTTTCCGCAGAAAAGGAGAATGCTTATGTCAACCAAAACTGTCTGGATCACCGGCGCGTCCTCCGGCATCGGGCGGGAGTTTGCCCGCCGCTATGCCCGGCTGGGCTTCCGTCTCATCCTGACCGCCCGCCGCCGCGACCGGCTGGAGACCCTTGCCGCCGAACTCCGGGCGAAACACGGCACCCTCTGCCGCATCGTACCCGCCGACCTTGAGCAGGATGCGCAGGTCACCGCCCTGTGCGAAGCACTGGCAGACGAACACATCGACCTGTTCATCAACAACGCGGGCTTTGGTGCCTGCGGTGCCTTTTCCGAGACGGACGCGGGCAAGGAGCTTTCCATGCTGCGGGTGAACGTGCTGGCCATGCACCGGCTGTTCAAGTTCACCCTGCGCAAGATGGAAGCACAGGGCTATGGCACCATCCTGAACGTGGCATCCTCGGCGGGCCTGCTGCCGGGCGGGCCCTATATGGCGGGCTACTACGCCTCCAAGGCATACGTTGTCAGCCTGACCCGCGGCGTGGCCGAGGAACTGCGGGAGCAGCACAGCCCGGTCTATGTCTGTGCCCTCTGCCCCGGCCCCGTGGACACCGAGTTCAACGACCGCGCCGACGTGGTGTTCGCCCTGAAGGGCATCACCCCGGAGCTCTGCGTGGAGGAAGCCATGCGCGGGATGCTCCGCCGCAAGACCATCATCGTGCCCAGCACCCTGATGCGCCTTGCCACCACGGCCCAGAAGCTCGTTCCCACGCCCCTGCTCATGCCCATCGTGGCCCACCAGCAGAAGAAAAAGCTGGGCTGATGGCCGCTTGACAGCGCACCGCCGCTCATGTATCTTAGAGGTATCCGAAAAAACAGGAGGAATGTTCCATGAAAATTGCACTCATCAACGAAAACAGCCAGGCCGCCAAGAACGGCATCATTGAAGCCGCCCTGAAAAAGGTGGTGGAACCCATGGGCCACGAGGTGGTCAACTATGGCATGTACACCGCCGAGGATGCCGCCCAGCTGACCTATGTTCAGTGCGGCATTCTGGCCGCCATCCTGCTGAACAGCGGCGCGGCTGACTACGTCATCACCGGCTGCGGCACCGGCGAGGGTGCCATGCTGGCCCTGAACAGCTTCCCCGGCGTGATCTGCGGCCATGTGGAGGACCCCGTGGACGCTTACACCTTTGCCCACGTCAACGACGGCAACGCCGTTTCCATGCCCTTTGCCAAGGGCTTTGGCTGGGGCGGCGAGCTGAACCTCGAATACTGCTTCGAGAAGCTGTTCGGCTTTGGCCACGGTCAGGGCTACCCCAAGGAGCGCGTTGTGCCTGAGATGCGGAACAAGGCCATTCTGGACGATGTGCGCGCCGCTACCTTCAAGCCCCTGATCGAGTGCCTGCAGAGCATCGACCAGGACCTGCTCAAGGGAGCCATTGCAGGTGAGAAGTTCAGTGAGCTGTTCTTCGCCTCCTGCAAGGACGAGCAGCTGGCCGCCTACATCAAGACCCTGCTGTAAGCAGAAGCGGCAGGATATATTTTCAAGCGCTTTTCACCCGGAGAGTCTTTTCTTTATTGAGAAGGCTTTCCGGGTGTTTTTTGTCATTTTTTACATTTCTCAATTGAAATTTTGTCGATTTCAACAATTGACGATATATATATATAATGGTTATAGACAAAATTCATCGAGTTTCGACACTCTTTTGCTGCTTCATGGAGGTGAAGCCAATGGCCGGAAAGCTCTGCCCGAACTGCAAACAATTCACATTTTTCAAAACAGTTGGTGAAAACCGTGAGTGCACCAAATGCGGGTACAGAATGGTCGTTCCGATCCAAAGCAAGGGCCGCGGCGAACGCTGCCCCAACTGTGGAAAACTGACTGTACAAAATCAAGGTGGAAGGAAGTGCTGCACAAACTGCGGCGCAACCTTCAAAGGAGGAAAAAATGGCTAAACCCAAAGTTACAATGCCGGATGACCTGAAGAGCAAATGCGCCGCTGTCATTCACACTGCCACAACAGCTGCCGCCGCTGCGGGTGTTATCCCGATTCCTATGGCTGATACAATTCCCATCACCGGTGCTCAAATGACCATGATCATGGGTCTTGCCAAAGTGTTCGATATCCCCATGACACAGGCTGCCGCTCAATCCATTCTTGGTGGTACGATGGCCAGTCAGGCGGGTCGTGCAATTTTCTCCAACATCATTAAGGGAATCCCCGGTGTCGGAACCGTTGTGGGCGGTGTCATCAGCGCTGGTACTTCTGTTGCATTGACCGAGACCCTTGGCTGGATCGTTGCGGAGGACTTTTATAAACAAAGTATCGGTCTCGGCTCAGACAGCCCTTTGGAGGGCGCAAAAGATGCCTATACCGGTTTCAGTGACTTTGCCAAATCTGTAAATACCAGCCAGTCAAAGAAAAAACATTTCGGTGGTTTTTAACAGCTGCTTTTCATCAGTAGAGGAGTTATTATGTCCTTTTTCAAGTCAATCTTCAATGCCGTCTGCGATGCCGGTTCTGAACTGCTGGATAAGCAGCAGGATTATGCAGAGGGCTTTGAAGGGATGAGTGATTATCAGTTAAAGCAGCTCTACCGAGAGATGAGAGCACATCCATATAACGTCGGCATTCTGAATGGAATTGCGCGAAATTCAGCTTTAGAGCAGGAATGCGTCGCACGGGGTATCGTTATCTCGAATCAGGAAGCCGAACGCCAGCGGCAGTATTGGCAAGGCCGCTACTCAAAAATGAGTAGTCATGCACTCAAGCGAGAACATCAATCCATCATCTGTAAATACAGAAGTTATGCATCCGGCCCAGCAAGAGATGACGATTCCCTTTTGAAAGCCTCTATTCTGAAGCCTCAAATAACCGCTCTCGAAAATATCTTCCGTGAAAGAGGACTATCAACCTAATTTTTGTTTGAAAGGGGAATTGTTCATGGCTTTCTTCAAATCACCGGAAGAAATGTATACTGCTCGCGCCAAGAGTTTTAGAAGCAGTGCGGATCGTCACTGGTCAATGGCAAAATCCGGGCAAGGCGGTTTTCACTATGCCGCAGCACGGAAAGACTACGAAGCAGCAGAGCACAATGAGGCCTGTGCAAAACGTGCGCATGATACGAATGCTACCTTCGCCAAACATAAATGCAAAAAATAAATCCGAGTTGCCGTACACTCCTGTAAGTTTGTACGGCAACTTTTTTGCTGTTCCTTCAATTGACTTTTCCCCGGAAACCGGATACACTAATCTTATCCAAACACATCCTGCCCGCCCTGAAAAGGGCGGTTTATGATACGAAACACGAGGAAGTCTAATATGGCATGGTTGTACCATTTCAATCAGATCGTCACCCACGGCATGGAGGGGTTTCTGGAGACAGCGGTGCCGATGATCTCCGGGCTGGCTGAGATCATCGGCCTGTTCATCATCGTCACCAGCCTTGTCAAGGCCACCTACCACTATGTGCGGGCCACCTTTTTCCATGGCCAGCACGATTTCCTCCACGAGATGTCCAGCGGCCTGACCACGGCGCTGGAGTTCCTGATGTCGGCGGAGATCGCCAAGACCTTCCTGCTGCAGAATCTGGAATCGGTGGTGCCGCTGGCGGCCACCTTTGCCCTGCGGGCCATGATGAGCCTGATGCTCCACTGGGAGATGGAGGGCGGGCACCGCTCCGGCCGCAAAAAGGAAGAACCGCCCGCCGGTGAGGCCGAGAAAAAAGAATGACTTATAAAGTTTCCCTCTTTTTTCTCGGTTCTGTGTTGTGTAAAACGTAAAAATCGCACCCCGGCTCTTGACAGTTTTGCACAAAGGGGCTATACTCGTGCCATCGAAAGCAAAGGCGCTGACGGAAGTGATTCCGCCAGCGCCTTTTGTGTTTTCGCTGGATATTGCTCGGGAGGAATAGAGGGCCTCCTGAACAAGGCTCCCGCGCACATTCGGTGCGGGGAGCGCATTACAAACCGGGGAGGTATTATAATGTTCAGTTCCATAAACACCTGTTGGGTGCTGGTTGCGGCATTCCTGGTCTACTTTATGCAGGCCGGTTTTGCGCTGTGTGAGGCGGGTTTTACCCGCGCCAAAAACACCGGCAACATCCTGATGAAAAACATGATGGACTTCTGCATCGGCACACCGTGCTACTGGGTCATCGGCTTCGGCCTGATGTTCGGCGGCACAAGCGCTCTGATCGGTGGGTTCGATCCGTTCATTCAGGGCGATTACAGCCACCTGGGGCTTGATATCCCGCTGTGGGTGTACATCGTGTTCCAGACCGTGTTCTGTGCCACGGCAGCCACCATCGTGTCCGGCTCCATGGCCGAGCGCACCAACTTCAAGGCTTACTGCGTTTATTCTGCTGCGATCTCGCTGGTGGTCTACCCCATCTGCGGCCACTGGATGTGGGGCGGCGGCTGGCTGCAGAGCATGGGCTTCCATGACTTTGCCGGTTCCGCAGCCGTGCACAACGTGGGCGGCGTCATCGCCCTGCTGGGTGCCTGGATGCTGGGCCCCCGCATCGGCAAGTACGACAAGGACGGCAAGCCCCACGCCATCCCCGGCCACAACCTGACCGCCGGTGCGCTGGGCGTGTTCATCCTGTGGTTCTGCTGGTTCGGCTTCAACGGCGGCTCTTCCCTGAGCCTTGCCACCGATGAGGCCATGACCCTGACGGGCCTTGTCTGCTTCAACACCAACCTGGCCGCTGCCGTTGCCACCTGCGTGACCATGATCTTCACCTGGCTGCGCTACGGCAAGCCCGATGTCTCCATGACCCTGAACGGCTCTCTGGCCGGTCTGGTCGCCATCACCGCAGGCTGCGACGCGGTCTCTCCCTTCGGTGCCTTCATCATCGGCTTCGTGGCCGGTATCCTCGTGGTCCTGAGCGTTGAATTCTTTGATAAGATCGCAAAGATCGATGACCCCGTGGGTGCTGTCTCCGTTCACTTTGCAAACGGCGTGTGGGGCACCATTGCTGTGGGCCTGTTCTCCAACGGCGGCGACGGCGTGGGCAAGGGCCTGTTCTACGGCGGCGGCTTTGCACAGCTGGGCACCCAGCTGCTGGGCCTTATCACCGTTGATGTGTACGTTGTGGTCGTGATGTTCATCATCTTCAAGATCATCGACAAGACCATCGGCCTGCGCGTCCCTGCTGAGGTGGAGATCGACGGCCTGGATATCCACGAGCACGGCCTGACTTCTGCTTACGCCGGTTTCTCCATCTCCGATGCCAACGCCGCTGCCATGGTGCCCAACGAGAACACCGATCTGGGCGAGGATGATGCCTCCAAGGCAAGCGCCGTGCAGATGAACGCTGCCGTGCCTGTGGTCAAGGAGCCTGCCGTCATCCACGATGGCATCTACGACACCGGGATGCACAAGGTGTCCATCATTGCAAAGCTCTCCAAGTTCGATCAGCTCAAGACCGCGCTGAACGATCTGGGTGTGACCGGCATGACCGTGACCCAGGTGATGGGCTGCGGCATCCAGAAGGGCACCACCGAGAAATACCGCGGCGTGCCTGTGGACAGCACCCTGCTGCCCAAGATTAAGGTTGAGGTCATTGTTTCCAAGATCAGCGTGGACGCTGTGGTGGATGCCGCCAAGAAGGCCCTGTACACCGGCCACATCGGCGATGGCAAGATCTTTGTTTACAACGTGACCCGCGTGGTCAAGATCCGCACCGGCGAAGAGGACTTCGCCGCCCTGCAGGATGTGGAGTAACGCTCCGCACAATTTCAACCGCTGTCCCGCTTTGAAAGCGTGACGATATTTGTTCTCCTTGTTCTCCTTTTTCCTTTTTCTGAAATCAATTCGGCAGAACCCCTGCTTCCTCCGCACAAGGAAGCAGGGGTTTGTCGTTGTCATCACGATGTGAGCCCCCCTGCAATGGTTCCGGGTTGACATCCCTGTGCGGGCGTGTTATTTTGGAGTGTAAAATTTTCAGTTTTTTTGTATCAGGAGTTTCTATGAGCAACTTGAATGATTTTAACCGCGAGGCCAAAGCCGCCCTGCGGGTGGCCCTGCAATGGCTGCTGCTGGCCGTGCCCACGGGTCTGGTCTGCGGCGCAGTCGGCACAGCGTTCCACCTGAGCGTGGAGTACGTCACCGAGCTGCGGGCCGCGCAGAGCTGGCTGCTGCTCTGCCTGCCGCTGGCGGGCCTTGCCATCGTGGCACTCTACAAGGTCACAAAGTGCGAAGGCGTGGGCACCAACAATGTCATCCGCGCCGTGCAGAGCGGCGAGCCGGTCAGCCTGCTGCTGGTGCCCGCTATCTTTCTGGGCACGGTGCTCACCCACCTGTGCGGCGGTTCTGCCGGCCGCGAGGGTGCCGCTTTGCAGATGGGCGGCAGCATCGGCTGGAACGTGGGAAAACTGCTCCACCTGAGCGATTACGTCCGCCGCACTGCCACCATCAGCGGGATGGCCGCGTTCTTTTCCGCCCTGTTCGGCACCCCGCTGACCGCCGCCCTCTTCGCCATGATGGTGGAGGACGTGGGGCTGACGTTCACTTCGGCCTTTATGCCCGCGTTCACTTCGGCCCTCATTGCTTACGGCGTATCCCTGTTCTTCGGGATCGCCCCGACCAATTTTGTGCTCAATTCCATCCCGCACCTGACGCTGGAAACCGCGCTTCAGACCGCCCTGCTGGGCATTGCCTGTGCCGCCGTGACCCGGCTGTTCTGCTGGACGCTTCACACCCTGGAGCACGGGATCCCCAAACGGATCCCGAATCCCTGGCTCCGGGCTTTTGCGGGCGGTGCAGCCGTAGTAGCGTTCTCGTATCTGTTCGGTGTCGGGCGGTACAACGGGGCCGGAATGGCCGTCATTGCCGATGCCGTGGAGCAGGGCGCCGCGCTGCCCTGGGATTTTGCCTGCAAGATCTTCCTGACCGCCCTGACCCTGGCAGTAGGCTTCAAAGGCGGCGAGGTGGTCCCAAGTTTCTACATCGGGGCGACCTTTGGCTGCATCGCCGGGCCATGGCTGGGCCTGCCCGCCGGGTTTGCCGGTGCCATCGGTCTGGTCTGCGTGTTCTGCGGAGCCACCAATGCCCTGATCCCCTCCATCCTGCTGGGATTCGAGCTGTTTGGCGGGCAGGGGCTGGTGCTTATTGCGCTGGGCTGCGGCGTGTGCTACATGCTCTCGGGCCACCACGGCCTCTACAGCAGCCAGACCTTTGTCACCAACAAGCTGCGGCCGGAGTACGCCTCCCACAAGTGGCGGGTCAAGCTGAAGAAAAAAGAAGAATGATTTTTCGCAGATTTTCGCCGCGGAGAGCTTGATTTTTTGCCGCCATCGTGCTACAATCAGCGTAGTTTCATCCTGACCAAAGCGATGATGCGGACAAACCGAAGCTCGTTCCCCATGACGCAGAGAGGGCTGCCCCGGATACCGGGTGCTGCAAGCAGCCTGCCGTGCATCGGGCTTCTACCACCGCAGAGCGCAGAGGAGAACCTCTGCCGGGTGCGCCCGTTACAGCAC
>ENA-UOOA01001474-UOOA01001474.1-human-gut-metagenome-genome-assembly--contig:-P61old-NODE-1474-length-37835-cov-11.561885_pt1 | contig 37835 bp, 28 predicted proteins | sample MGYA00242467_ERZ724014 | MGnify/ENA metagenome assembly ERZ724014 | reverse complement strand
TGGGCGTGGTGTCTTCTGCCACTGCGTCAGAGTCCTCGGGCGCAGCGGTGGGGGACTCGGCGTTTGCCGCATCGTCCGCATCCACAGCTGCACGCGCGCCGCGTGTACGGGGCGTGGCGGCCTTGCGTGGGCTGGCGGCAGGCTTAGCGCTGTCTCCACTGCGCGCACGGCTGCGGCGAGGGGTGGCAGATTCGGATCTGTCGGTCTCGCTGGACGCACCGCCTTCCAGCGTGTTCTCACCCTCTTCCACTTCGGCGCGCAGCTCTTGTGGCGCGGTGGTGTCGGTCACCTGCTCTGGCGGCACCGCCTCAGGGGCCACGGGCTGGCTGAAATAGCGGCTGGTGGGGCGATCAGCGGGGGTATCGGCCTGCTCCGACTCAGGGTGTTCGTTGCGCTGCGTGGGGCGATTATCTCCACGGTCTGCGCGGTCTGCACCCTCACCACGACGCCCTCGGCTGCGTCCCGGCGCGCCCTGCCCTTCTCCACCTTCAGAGCGCAGGTCAGGCGCCGTTGCCACCGCATGGAAGTCGTGCCGTGTCGCTCCGCCTTGGCTGGTGCGCTCATTGGTGCGCTCAGTGGTGCGCTCTCCGGTGCCTTCGGGCCGTGCAGATGCGGCTGGGGCGCTCGGCGCACCATGGCTGCGGTACACATACGCGCCCGATTTCTCATCGCGCCCAAACTCCAGCAGCCCACGCGCCTGCGCTTCTTCCAGCAGGTTGCCAAAGGTGCGGAAGCCATACCGGCCTTCGCTGAAATCGGGCTTGCGGCGCTTGATCGCCTCCTTGAGTACCGAGGCCCAGATCTTGCCCGTGTCGCCCCGCTCCAGCAGCAGGGCCTCGAAGGTTTCGGCGGCCAGCTCCACTCCCTGGGTGCGGCGTGCGTCCTGGCTTTCCTTGCGGCTGCGCTCCTCCTCAGGGCTGCGGCGGGGCGCGGGTGGCTGGTTGCTGCCAGGGCTCTGGCGACGGGCCTGGGCGCGCTGGTTTTCGCGCACCAGGTCGTCGTAGAAGATGAATTCGTCGCAGTTGGCGATCAGCAGGTCGGACGTGGACTGCTTCACGCCCACGCCGATCACCTGCTTGTTGTTCTCACGCAGCTTGGACACCAGCGGCGAAAAGTCCGAGTCGCCGCTGATGATGACGAAGGTGTTGACGTGTGACTTGGTGTAGCAAAGGTCCAGCGCGTCCACCACCAGGCGGATGTCGGCCGAATTTTTGCCCGACTGGCGCACATGCGGGATTTCGATCAGCTCGAAATTCGCCTCGTGCATCGTGGCCTTGAAGCCCTTGTAGCGCTCCCAGTCGCAATAGGCCTTCTTGACCACGATGGAGCCCTTGAGGAGCAGGCGCTCCAGGATGGGCTTGATGTCGAATTTTTCGTACTGCGCATCGCGCACGCCCAGGGCGACGTTTTCAAAGTCGCAGAACAGGGCCATGCTGATGCTGTCGGAGGGGGATGCCATATCGTGTGTGAGTTCCGTTCAATGCTGCGGATCATCACACGGAACGCATTGCCCCCTCCAAAGGGCGTGGCCTCAGGTGGGTTTGGCCAAGCCCAGTTTCTCGACCAGCGCCTTCTCGCGGGTGAAGGTGTCCTGCGCAAACTTCTTGTACGCCGACGTGCTCATGTACATGGGCACCATGTCGTAGCGGGCGAGTGCGGTTTTGTAGCTGTCCTGCTCCATGGCCTGCTTGAAGGCGTCGTGCAGGCGCTTGACCACGGCAGGTGGCGTGCCCTTGGGTGCGCCAATGCCGAAGGGCGAGTTCTGCACCAGGTCCAGCCCCAGCTCCTTGAGCGTGGGGGCATCGGGGAACTTGGCCAAGCGCTCTGCGCCCCAGGTGTTGAGCACGCGCAGCTTGCCCGCTTCTACCTGCGGGGCGAACCCGGTGGAGTCGGCCGCGGCCATGAGCTGCCCGCCCAGAATGGCCTGCATCAAATCGGCGCTGCCCTTGTAAGGCACGTGCAGCAGTTCCATGCCCAGCTTCTGCGCCGCCAGTTCCATGGTCAGGTGCGGGCTGGTCATGGTGCCGGTAGAGCCGTAGCTGAGCTTGCCCGGATTGGCCTTGGCCCAGGCCACAAAGTGCGTCCAGGTCTTGAGCGGGGAGTCTGCCGGCACCACCACACCAAAGGCGTAGCCCGTGACGTTGAGCACGTAGCTGATGTCCTTGACCGGGTCCCAGTTGATCTTGGTGGTGTAGGGCAGGCGGAACACGCCCAGCGGAATCTGCGCCAGCGTGTAGCCATCGGCCGAGGTGCCTTGCAGGGCCTGCGCGGGCAGCGTGCCGCCAGCGCCGGGTTTGTTCTCCACCACCACGGGCTGGCCCAGGATCTTGCTGGCGTTGTCGGCCAGAACGCGCATGGTGATGTCGGTGGGCCCCCCGGCGGGGAAGGCAATCACCAGCTTGATGGGCTTGACGGGAAAGCTCTGGGCGCGCGCTGTGATTGTCGGCGCGGCGAGGCTGGCGGCCCCCCACTGGATGATCTGGCGACGTTGCATGGTGAGGCGCTCCTGACTGGCAAAACAATGACGGCGCCATTGCACCGCAGGCAAGCCGCCCGCCGTAATGCGGAAACCCCTTAGAGCCTGTCGCCCATGCGGCAGCCCCTAAGCTCAGGAGGCGCGCCCTGCCACGCCCGCACATCGATGAGCCTTACGCCTTGTAGGTGGACAGCAGGATGCTGGTCTCCGTGTTGGCGATGCCGGTGGTCAGGCGAATGCGGCCGAGCGCCGCGTCAAACGCCTCCAGGCTTTCAGCGCGCACCTCGGCCACGATGTCCCAGCGCCCATTGGTGGTGTGCAAAGTGCCCACTGCGGGCTCGCCGCGCAGCGCGCGAATGACTTCGGGGGCTGCGTTGCCCTCCACGGCAATGCTCATCCAGGCGCGGATGCGCTGCGGCTCTGACTCGGGGCGCAGGCGCACGGTGTAGCCGGTAATCACACCGCTGTCTTCGAGCTTGCGCAGGCGGTTTTGCACCGTGCCGCGGGCTATGCGCAGCTTTTGCGCCAGCACGGCCACGGGCGTGCGCGCATCGGCACGCAGGATGCTCAGGATCTCCCGGTCCGTGTCGTCCATTTTGAACATTTGGTCATACCTGCAATACAAAACGCCAATTTACAGCACTATTTGAGCAGCTTGCGGGCTGTTCGCTGGCGCATGCCCTCGGGAGAATTTCTTCCGTTGCACCGCGACATTGCTTTTTTGATTCACAGAGCGACCCCAAAAACTTCTCCTCGACCGCCTTGGTGCCGCAGGCCATCGCAGCCCGATGCTCACCGTGCGCAAGGCAGTTTTGTGAGCCGCTTTACACCGGAGACTTTCATGACCCGCCTGATCGACCTTCCCACGCTGGCCCAGCTCGTTCACCACATCACCCCTGCCCGCTTCATGACCGAGCTGGCCGAGCACCTGCACAGCGACTACCTGCGCTGGCAAGACTTTGACAAGACGGCCCGCGTGGCCAGCCACAGCGCGGGCGGTGATCGAGCTCATGCCCGTGGCCGACAACGCGTACTACAGCTTCAAGTACGTCAACGGGCACCCCGGCAACCCCATCAGCGGGCTGCCCACGGTGATGGCGTTTGGTGTGCTGTCCGAAGTGGCTACCGGCTACCCGCTGCTGGTGTCCGAGCTGACGCTGACCACCGCGCTGCGCACTGCGGCCACATCGGCCATGGCCGCACGGGCCCTGGCACGGCCCGATGCACGCTGCATGGCGCTCATTGGCAACGGCGCGCAAAGTGAGTTCCAGGCCATGGCGTTCCACGCCCTTCTGGGGGTGAACGAGTTGCGGGTGTTTGACATTGACCCTGCCGCCACAGCGAAACTGCAGCGCAACCTGGCAGCCGTGCCCGGCTTGCGCGTGGTGCCCACATCGTCTGCAGCCGAGGCGGCGCGCGGTGCCGACATCGTCACGACCATCACCGCCGACAAGGCCAACGCCACCATCGTGACGCCCGACATGATCGAGCCCGGCATGCACCTGAACGCGGTGGGCGGCGACTGCCCTGGCAAGACCGAGCTGCACCCCGATGTGCTACGCGCCGCAAAGATTTTTGTCGAATACGAGCCGCAAACCCGCATCGAGGGCGACATACAGCAGCTGCCTGCCGACCACCCCGTCACCGAGCTGTGGCGCGTGCTGGCAGGCGAGGCCGCCGGGCGCCAGTCGGCCAGCGACGTGACCGTGTTTGACTCGGTGGGCTTCGCGCTCGAAGACTACGCTGCATTGCGCTACATCCATCAACGGGCCACGGCAGAAAACCTGGGCATAGAGGTCGAACTCGTGCCCACCGATGGCGACCCCAAAGACCTCTTCGGCCGCACCCGCGGTGACCGCCAACGCGTGGCCCTGCGCCGTGTGGCTTGATGGCCGGTGGACATGCCATGACCCACGCTTCACCCTGCGCCACGCCCAGCGCCACACCCCAAGCCATCTCCTCTGCGCCCCCGCGCCAAGGACCAGCGCGCGCCTCCATGCAGGCACCTGCCGCCGTGGTGATGGTGCGCCCCCACCACTTTCACCCCAACCCGGAGACCGCTGCCGACAACGCTTACCAAGGCTGCAGCGGCGCACCCGCCAGCGAACTGGCACGCCGTGCCCACGCCGAAGTGACCGAGGCCGCAGCGCAGCTCCGCCAGGCCGGGGTGCGCGTGCACCTGTTTGACGACGAAGACCCGCACGGCAGCATGGGCCAGCCAGCCACGCCGGATTCGGTGTTTCCGAACAACTGGTTTTCCACCCACGCGGGCGGCCATGTGGCGCTGTACCCCATGTACGCGCCCAGCCGCCGCCGCGAGCGGCGCAGCGACATCATCGAGCTGCTCAAGGCACAGTACCGGGTGCAAGAGGTGGTGGACTACTCCGGCCTGGAAGCCGACAACGTGTTCCTCGAAGGCACCGGCGCCATGGTGCTGGACCATGTGGGCCGCGTGGCCTACACAGCCCAGTCGCACCGCGCCAACCCGGTGGCGCTGGAGCGCTTTTGCACCCACTTTCAGTACGAGCCCATGCTGTTTGCCACGGCCGACGCAACGGGCCAGCCCTGCTACCACACCAACGTGATGCTGTGCATCGGCACCGAGTTTGCGATGGGCGGGTTTCACATGGTCAGCGACCCGCAGCGCCGGCGCGAGGTGCAAGAGCGCCTGTGGGAAAGCGGCCGCAACCTGATCGAGTTGGGCCCAGAGCAGATCACCAACTTTGCGGCCAACGCACTGGAACTGCAAAGCCGCAGTGGGCCCGTGCTGGCCCTGTCGGCCCGCGCGGCTGCGTGCCTCACGCCCGCACAGCGCCGGGCGCTAGAGCAGCACACCACCTTGCTCCCGCTGGCGGTGCCCACCATTGAACTGGCAGGCGGGTCGGTGCGCTGCATGCTCGCGGGCATCCACCTGGCACCCCGTCCCAGCATGGCGCCGGCATCGCGTGAAGCCAGCGCCACAAGCACGAATCTCATTCAAATTGGCACCTAGCGCTTGATACACAAGCGCAAGCAGCTATATTTTTAATAGCAAAAATCATGCATCAGGTGGCGCGGCCTGCGCCTGCAAGTCGGCATCGCACCCCACGCCCGAAGCGATCCAGCGCCGCGCCAGCAGCGACAGGCCGCGCACCACCCACGGATGGCGCCAGCCGGTGACGCTTGCAGGCTCGGCCACCATGCCGCACCAATAGCGCTGGTCGCGGTCACTCCAGCGCAAGGCCACGCAAGCACCACGGCGTCGGCGCGATACCAGCACCCCCAGCGGGCAGGGCTCTGCCAGGCAACACAGGCCGCAGCCATTGCAGGGCGCGCCCTCGGCTGGCTTGGGCGGTGCCGCAGGCTGCAGCCACACGACGGGCGCAGAAGGCTGGGTCATGCCAAGGCAACGCCCAAAAGGGCTGGCGTGAAAGAGACGATGGGCATGGAAGGCGAGGCAATCAGAGCAGCGTCTGGCGACGCCGCAGCAGCCCCAGATCATGCCCCGCGCAAGGGTGCAGCAAAAGCCCCCAACGCCAAAAAAAGACCCCAGCTATTGCGGAAATAGCTGGGGCGAAGAGGCCGGTCAGAAGGGAGGAGAGAAGAACCGGCCCGAGGGGGACAAGGGACAAGACAGACAAGGAAGGTGCCCTACTCCGCGCTTCAGCGCTGTGGGCACCGTGGGGCCAAAGCCCTATCAGCAGCCGCTGGGGCGTCCCGTGCGCATGGGCACGATGCCGCTCACCTTGAGCGTCGCGCCGGAGCCGTCGCTGGCCGTCAGGGTCTTGCTGGTAAAGCGCACACGGTCGCTTTCGCGCTCTACGGCGGTGTCCACCGCCTCGCCGCTGGCGTATTCCTTGCCGGCAAATGTCATGAACACCTGGTAGGTGACGGTGCCGTTGACCTGGTAACGGATGTCACCGAACGCGGTGGCATCAGAGCCGACCTTGTTGGCACCGTCGAACTTGAACGTGCACACCTCAGGCGAAGAACCCACCGGGTTCTTCTTGTCCACATCGGTGATGTTCAAGGAGCCGTTGCCGTAAATGCCGTTGAGACCGTCCACGGTGGAACTGGTCACGGTGAGCACGCCTGGCTCGTTGCTGGGGGTGGGGTCATCGTCGTTGCCGCCACCGCAAGCCACCAGCAGAACGGAGGATGCAGCGAGGGCCAGGCAGGTTTTGAAGGAGGCGTTCATCTCAGTGGGGCCATCTGGCGGCCGGGGTTGGTTGGCAGTGGGGTCATCGTAAAAACCCGACTGCACCGCCCGCGTCCGACAACGGCAGCACCAGCCGTAGGACGGCACCGGCACGCGCTGGGGGCACAGCCGCCCTCTCCGGCCAGCGCCTGCTCAGCGCCTGCTCAGCGTGCATGCTGAGCCGGAATCTCTGACTTTCAGCCGAACAAAAGCGCAGGGCGTCTCAAAACCCGACACTCTTTTCACCACATCAGCACACCGTTGCATTGCAACAACGCGCGCGGCGCGGGGGTGGTACGCGGCATTTCATCGACCCATTCCCCTATATGCCGAAGAATCACCCCCGTCTATCCACACATCGCAAACCAACCATGACCGCATTGCCGCAAGTACAAGCCCTCCTCCTTGAAATCCACCAAAGCCTGGGGCGCGAGACATATCAAACAAAGATAAAAGATAACTTTGCCCAAGGTCGCGGCACCATCGAGAGCCTGAAAGACATGGTCAGTGAAATCCTAGAGTCCATCTTTGAAGGGCTAGATATGGACCCACGGCCGCGCCTAGACGCCATCGACTCGCTCATGGAGTTTGGCAACGCCCACAAATTCTTGGAACTCAATATCTGGACCTTTGCCGCTGACCAGCGGCAAGTGTTGTGGTCACTGCTGAGCCACTTTTATATTCCCAGCTTGGCACGCCGCATCGCTTTTTGGAATCTGGGACAGCCTATGGACAAGGGCATGCCCGGCGGGCGCTTCTGGTATCTGCCTGAGCTTGAAGAGAAGGACGGGCAAACCAGCTTCCACATGCCCGTAGCGCAGGTGGTGGACTGGTTGCTGGATTTGCTCGAGGCATCTTCCAAACAAGAGAAGGCCAGCCTGTTGGGCCAATCGCAGAAGGCGGACGAATTCTTGCGCTCCCTCTACAACTGGAGCAAAGGCGCCAGCACCATCACAGCCAAAAAGATAGAGGAGTACTTCGCTGGCGACGACAACGCGAGGCTGGATTTCAAAGGCGTCTTCACACCCGACCCACGGCAAACACCTGTCGAACAGTTCAATCAAGCGCTCAAATTTGTCCAGAGAAAGGGGCTGACTGCATCCGCCTTGCGCCTGGAAATTCCAATGACCCAAGAAGACGTATTGGAAGCTGTGCTTGACGGACAGGCGGACGAAGCCACACAGGCTGCATTCGTCCACCACGTGGCCGAGCGCTATGCACAGCCCACCATGCGCACCATTCGCCAACGGCTGCGCGTGGCGCGCATGGTGCAAGACGGCTACATCCGTCTGCTCAAAACCCTTTGCCCAGGCACTGATCCGCTGTGTGCCGACCCGCAGCAAAACAAGCTGCTGCAGCTTTTCGCCCTGTACAAAGGCGTCTACAACCTGACTATTGACGCATGGCGCCATGGCCATCACCTGGGCGAGGCCGCAGAAAACCAGTGGTTTGATGAGCATCTGCCACCATGGGACAAACACAGCCTGCTGCTTTCCATCACCCCATCGCTGCGGCACAGGGGCAACCAGGTGCTGGCCCACTGGCTCACGCGCCAGTTTTTTGACATGCAGCCCGGTGCGCCGCTGGAGGACTGCTTTCCACTGGATGCAGCCCAAGCCCCCGCCATCCTTCAACGCAAGCTGGAACGCATCCAGACCTTTGATAATGAGATCGTCCGAGAAAATCAACTGATCGAGCGCATCCAAACCTCATCCCCTTGGCGGGCCTTGCAAGGCGAGGCGAGCTACTGGGTGGTGGCACAAGTGGCGCAGAACCCTGCAATCAGCCCTGTGGCCCGACAAGCAGCAACGCAGCGCTTGCGCGAACTGGCCATCACACCTGCACAGACCGTCCAGACGGTCATGCTAGAGCTCGATGCTTACCTCAATGCAGAAAAACGCCATCGCCCCAAAGACGTACAGGCGCGGGTGGAAGCGCTGCTGGCCGAAGCCGAGGTCAGCGAAGGGTATGCGCTGTGGAAAGCCCCGCTGTTGCAATACAAGGCAAAGCATCTGCTGGCCTGCAACGACTTCGCAGGGGCGGAGCGCTGCTTTAAAGATGCACTGGAGGCTGGACGGGAGCGTAACTATGGCCCCTTTGTGGGCGAAGCCGGGCGGGATGGACTGGCCTGCGCCGTGGCCAACCAAAGGCTCCTCACAGACAACCACAACCCTTACTACCGGGCCATTTTGCAGGGCGATGTGGTGGACTGCTCCGACCACATTCCTTCAATACAGGATGTCGCACGCCAAGCTGCAGAGTACTTTTGGAACGCCTTGTACAAGCCGTATCCGGATGTAGAAGCAGAGCAGCAGCGAAGCCTGGCTGAGACTCAGAAAATTTTCAGGGGCTTGATGCCGCTGTTTCAATCTGGTGATCAGGCAGGCATGCAGAAGTGGGTGAAAAGCCATCGCAAGCTGTTTGCGTCGCGCCTGCCCGATGTGGATGGCAACTCTGTGCTTATGGCACTGCTCAAAATACGAGCTCACTTTCAGGCTGTGCCGCAGTGGGAGCTACAAGAGCAGCAGGCCGAAGCATGGAGCGCCATGCTAAAGAACTGGCAGTGGTTGATCGGGCACATCGCGCAGCAAGCCACGCCCAAGCAGCTTGATCTGCAAGACCTGAAGGGCCAAACGCCTTTGATGCTGATGGCAGAGGACGGCGATACGGAACTGGTTGCCGTTTTGCTGCAAGCGGGGGCAAAACCAGACCTGCAAGACATTCGCGGGCTCACAGCTTTGCATTCCGCCTGCAAATCCCATGTTGACGCCTGTGTGGATGCACTGCTGGACCACCCATGTCAGCTGACCATCACAACCCATGAAAAGCGCTCTGCATTGCACACCGCAAGCTGGGCAGGCCATGTGTATGCCGTCAAACGACTGAGCCAGCTCGCGCCTGCGCTAGTGCGAGGCCGTGACGTGCTTGGACAAACGCCTCTGGAAATGGCGGAAGACCTTCTGGAGCATCCAGACAAGCTGCAGGCGCTTGCCCAAGAGCGGGCACGCAGCGGCAAGCGCTGCGCCAGCGTGTCTGAACTTCAAGAAATCGTCCACGTACTGGAAGCTGCGTAGGCAAAGACCAACGCCCCAAACGACTTAGGCCCGGATGCACTGAGCCATCCAACCCGTTTCCTCTGAGCGAGAAGAAGCGCTGCGCAAGGCTTCGACAGGTTCAGCCCGAACGGGCTTCTGGCGGTGCAAGCAAGCCACCTCCAAACCGCAAACCACTTTTAAAACCACAGAGCAGCACGGGGCGGCAGTCCCGGGCCCGGTGCTGCTCACCCTGAATCCGGGACGATGGAGAAAACCAATGAGCAACACACCAGCCAACGGCCCCAGCAAGACGGGCAACCCCTCGGGCGGCGGTCGCGGCAATAACCCGCCGCGCAAGTAAGTAACAGCACCCAACGCCCCGCCACCCACCACGGCGGGGTATCCCGTCTTACCTCCACAACCAACAACCTATGTCACGCAACCTTGGTGCCGCACTCGCGGCCATATCCCTGTCTCTCTTGGCGGCCTGTTCCGCCCCCGGCCCCAAATACCGGCAGGTCGGCCAGTTCAGCGAAGGTCTGGCCCCGGTGCAATCCGCATCCGGCCAGTGGGGATACATCAACCTGCGCCAGCAATGGGTGATCACGCCCCGCTTTGAAGAGGCGCGAGAGTTTCAAGGGGGCCGCGCTGCTGCCAAGCAGAGCGGTAAGTGGGGCTTTATCAACAAGCAGGGGCAGTGGCAATGAGGTACTGCCGCATGCCAGAAATCGACCGCATCGTCAGCCAACTGGTGCAGCAGGGCTGGCAGTATCGCCGGGGGCGCAAGCACGGCAGGCTGTATGCGCCGCGGGGGTGCGGGGTACTGACAGTGCCCGGAACGCCCAGCGACCGCAGGGCGTGGCTGAACTTCAGGCGGGATGCGCGGAAGCTCGTGCAACGCATTGACCGCAACCCATCAACTCCATGGACACACGCATGAAACGCAAGATAGACCCCGAGGACAACGCCAGCAACATCCCTAACCCCAACCACGGAACAAACGGCACCAATCGGCAATACGACCAAAACCAAGGCAACAGGGGTAAGCAGCTCAACCCCAATCATCAAGATTTGGCAAGCCAGGAATCCCTCGAACCGGATCGCTTTGATCGGCTATTAGTGCTGTACAAAAAACACGTTGACCACTCTGCAGTCATTCCATCAGGCGCTACCGCCAACGGCCCCGCCTTGGCAGAGGAGGACCTCGACCAAGGAGATGTTTTTTGGTACAGCGGGTGTGGAGATTGAGAGCGGCCAACAGACCCCGCTAGGCTGCCTTGATTGAGCATTCCGTCTCAGGCAGTACAAGCAGCCCGCCAGAGGTGAACAAAGGCGCTACGGGGTTGTGTTATCCGCTCCAAGTGGCATCCGCTGCTACTCAGCGTGCCAGCACCGGCCCCAGTGCCTTGCCCGTGTGCGTGCCCAGGCGCACCAGGTCCTCGGGCGTGCCGGTGGCCACGATGCGGCCGCCGTCCTTGCCGCCTTCGGGGCCCAGGTCGATGATCCAGTCGGCCTCGGCGATCACGTCCAGGTCGTGCTCGATGACGACCACGCTGTGCCCGCCATCGACCAGGCGGTGCAGCACGCGGATGAGCTTGTGCACGTCGGCCATGTGCAGGCCCACGGTGGGCTCGTCGAGCACGTACAGGGTGTGCGGGGCCTTCTGGCCGCGGCGGCCCACCTCGTCGCGCACTTTGGTCAGCTCGGTCACCAGCTTGATGCGCTGCGCCTCGCCGCCACTAAGCGTGGGCGATGGCTGGCCCAGGGTGAGGTAACCCAGGCCCACGTCTTTGAGCAGCTGCAGCGGGTGCGCAATGCTGGGCATGCTGGCGAAGAACTCCACCGCCTCGTCCACCTCCATCTGCAGCACATCGCCAATGCTCTTGCCGCGCCAGGTCACGGCCAGGGTTTCGGGGTTGAAGCGCGCGCCGTGACAGGTTTCGCAGGGCACCTTCACATCGGGCAAGAAGCTCATCTCGATGGTGCGCACGCCCGCGCCTTCGCAGCTGGGGCAGCGGCCTTCGCCGGTGTTGAAGCTGAAGCGCCCGGCCGCGTAGCCGCGTGCCTTGGCCTCCAGCGTCTCGGCAAACAGCTTGCGGATGGTGTCCCAGAAACCGATGTAGGTGGCGGGGCAGCTGCGCGGGGTTTTGCCGATGGGGGTCTGGTCCACCTCCAGCACGCGGTCAATGGTTTCAAAGCCTGCCAGCCCGGTGCTGCCCACGAGGGCCGGGGCCTTGCCAGCGTCCATGGCGTCGCGCCCGGCCTTGGTACTGCGCTGCTGCACCCAGGCCTGCACATTGGTCAGCAGCACATCGCGCGCCAGGGTGGATTTGCCGGAGCCGCTCACGCCCGTCACAGCCACCAGTCGGTTCAGCGGCACGGCCACATCCACCTGCTGCAGGTTGTGCAGGTGCGCGCCATGCAGGCGCAGCCAGTGCAGGGGCTTGTCGCCGCCCTGTTCTGCATCTTTTTGGCCTGCAGCGCTTGCTGGATGAGCGCCGGCAGCTACCAAATCCATAGCACCCACCGCCCGGCGCGCCTGCAGCGGGTGGCGCATGGCGTGCAGCAGGTAGCGGCCGGTTTGCGAATCCTCTGCGGCTTGCACATCGGCCACGCTGCCCTGCGCCACCAGGCGGCCGCCGCGTTTGCCGGCGCTGGGGCCAATGTCGATGATGTGGTCGGCGCGGCGGATGGTGTCTTCATCGTGCTCCACCACCACCAGCGTGTTGCCCTTGTCGCCCAGCTTGTGCAGGGCGTTGAGCAAAATCTGGTTGTCGCGCGCGTGCAGGCCGATGGTGGGTTCATCCAGCACGTAGCACACGCCCTGCAGGTTGCTGCCCAGCTGCGCCGCCAGGCGAATGCGCTGGGCTTCGCCACCGCTCAATGTGGGCGCGCCCCGGTCGAGCGTGAGGTAGCCCAGGCCCACTTCTTCCAAAAATTCGAGGCGGCTCTGAATCTCGGGCACCAGGTCGCGGGCGATGTCGGCCTCGCGTTGCGTCATGCCACCTGCGGCGCGCAGGCCCTCCACCCAGCGGCGCACATCGCTGACGGAGAGCGCGGCAATGTCGGCAATGCCCACGCCCGCAAACTTCACGGCGCGGGCCGTGGCGTTCAGGCGCGTGCCCTGGCAGGTGGGGCAGACGGTGGTGCCGTCCAGGTCTTCCACCTCGGGCTCGGCAAAGGTCTGCTCGCGGCCTTTTTCCTTGTCAGCCAGCACCGAGTCGTCAAACACCTTGCGCTGGTCTTTGGTGAGCTTGACGCCCGTACCCACGCAGTCGGGGCACCAGCCGTGCTTGCTGTTGTAGCTGAACAGACGCGGGTCCAGCTCGGCATAGCTGGTGGCGCACACGGGGCAGGCGCGCTTGGTGGAATACACCTGCAAATGCCCGATGCCCGCCGTGGGCGCGCCGCTTTCCATGGCGGCGGCCAGGGTGCCGATGCTGGAGAGGACATGCACCACGCCCTTGCCGTGGGTCAGCGCATCGGCCAGCGCGGTGCGCAGGGCGGCCTCGTTCTCGGGCGAGACATCGAGGCTGGCCACGGGCAGTTCGATGGTGTGTTCCTTGAAGCGGTCGATGCGCGGGAAGTGGGTGGTGGGCAGGAAGTTGCCGTCCACCCGCAGGTGCGTGTAGCCGCGTGGGCGGGCCCAATCGGCCAGCTCGGTGTAGACGCCCTTGCGGTTGACCACCAGCGGGGCCAGCAGGCCGATGTGCTGGCCGCGGAACTGCGTGAGCAGCTGCGCGGCAATGCTCTCGGGCGTTTGCGGCTGCACGGCAGCGCCGTCGTGCACGCAGTGCTGGGTACCCAGCTTGACGTACAGCAGGCGCAAGAAATGCCACACCTCGGTGGTGGTGCCCACGGTGGACTTGCGCCCGCCGCGCGACAGGCGCTGCTCAATCGCCACGGTGGGCGGAATGCCGTACACCGCATCCACCTCGGGCCTGCCTGCGGGCTGCACGATGCTGCGGGCGTAGGCGTTGAGGCTTTCGAGGTAGCGGCGCTGGCCTTCGTTGAAGAGGATGTCGAACGCCAGCGTGGATTTGCCCGAGCCGCTGACGCCGGTGATGACGTTGAACTTGCCACGAGGGATGTCCACGCTCAGGCTCTTGAGGTTGTGCTCTTTGGCGTTGACGATCTCAATGGCGTTTTTAGTCAAATTGGCCTCTGGCGCTTTACCAGCAAGCGCAAGCCGCTCACTTTTTCGTAGCGCCGCAGCCTTTTCGTGCACCGAATGGCCGCCCACGCCCAGCGCCAGTTCGTAGTCGCGCAGGGCCTGGCCGGTGTGCGATGTGGCGTGCTCGCGCACGTCTTCGGGCGTGCCTTCGGCCACGATGAGGCCGCCGCCCTCGCCGCCTTCGGGCCCCAGGTCGATGAGCCAATCGCTGGCGCGGATCACGTCGAGGTTGTGCTCGATGACGATGAGCGAGTGCCCGGCCTCCAGCAGCTTGCGCAGCGCGCGCATGAGCTTGGCAATGTCGTCGAAGTGCAGGCCGGTGGTGGGCTCGTCAAACAAGAACAGCGTGCCTTTGCGGGCCACGTTCTGGCGCGACTTGGCAGCGGTCTTGGCCGCCTCGGCCAGAAAGCCCGCCAGCTTGAGGCGCTGCGCCTCGCCACCGCTGAGCGTGGGCACGGGCTGGCCCAGGGCCACGTAGTCGAGCCCCACATCCACAATGGGCTGCAGGGCGCGCACCACGTCCTTGTCGCCTGCGAACAGGGCTACGGCCTCGGCCACGGTGAGTTCGAGCACATCGGCCACGTTCAGTGTTTTGCCGCCACGTTCGATGGTGATTTCCAGAATCTCGGGGCGGTAGCGCTTGCCATCGCAATCGGGGCAGCGCAGGTACACGTCACTCAGGAACTGCATCTCCACATGCTCAAAGCCCGAGCCCCCGCAGGTGGGGCAACGCCCATCGCCACTGTTGAAGCTGAACTTGGCGGCGGTGTAGCTGCGCTGCCTGGACAGCGGTGCGGTGGCAAACAGCTCGCGAATGCTGTCCCACGCGCCCACGTAGCTCACGGGGTTGGAGCGCGCCGTCTTGCCAATGGGCGACTGGTCCACAAACACCACATCGGCCAGATGGTCCGCGCCCAGCAGGCGGTCGTGTGCGCCGGGGGCTTCGGTGGCCTTGCCAAAGTGGCGCATCAGCGCGGGGGCGAGCACGTCCTGGATCAGGCTGGATTTGCCCGAGCCGCTCACACCCGTCACCGTCACCAGCCGCTGCAGCGGAAATTCGACCGACACATCCTTCAGGTTGTGCTCCCGCGCGCCTTCCAGGATGAGGCGCGGGGTCGAATCGGTGACCATGCGCTTGAAGCCAAAGCCCACCTGCTTGCGCCCGCCCAGGTAGTTGCCGGTGAGGGTGTCCGCCTGGCGCAAATCGGCCGTGGTGCCGTCAAACACAATGCTGCCGCCCTTGCGGCCGGGGCCGGGGCCCATGTCGATCATGCGGTCGGCCGCCAGCATCACGGCGGGGTCGTGCTCCACCACCACCAGGGTGTTGCCCGCATCGCGCAGGCGCAGCATGGCCTCAGTGATGCGGTGCATGTCGCGCGGGTGTAGGCCAATGCTGGGCTCGTCCAGCACAAACAAGGTGTTGACCAGGCTGGTGCCCAGGGCGGTGGTCAGGTTGATACGCTGCACCTCCCCGCCGCTCAATGTGCGGCTTTGCCGGTCGAGCGTGAGGTAGCCAATGCCCACGTCGCACAGGTACTTGAGGCGTGCGGTGATTTCTTCGTGCAGCAGTTTCAGCGCCTGGGCGTCGCCGCCCTTGGCATCGTCGCCCACCGGCAACTGCATGCGCGCAAAGAACTGGCGCAGGCGGTCGATGGGCAGCAGCATCAGGTCGTGCAGGCACAGGCCGGGCAAGGCTTCGAGCTGCGCACGCGACCACTGCACACCTTGGGGCATGAAGCGTTGGAACTCTGCGCCCCCACGCTCGGCACTTTCGTGTCCTCGCTGCCCCCCAAGGGGGCTGCCATTGCTTGGGGCGGCCCGGCGCTGCGGCGGGTCCATCACCGCATCGGCGTCTTCCTTGCGGCCGATGCGCCAGAGCAGGCTTTCCGTCTTGAGCCGCGCACCGGCGCACACCGGGCACGGCGTGTAGCTGCGGTACTTGGACAGCAGCACACGGATGTGCATCTTGTAGGCCTTGCTCTCCAGGTAATCAAAAAAGCGCTGGATGCCGTACCACTGCTGGTTCCATTTGCCGTTCCAGTTCGGCGATCCTTCAATCACCCACTTCTTCTGCTCGGCCGTGAGCTGGTACCAGGGCGTGTCACGCGGAATGCCTGCGGCCTCAGCATGGCGCATGAGGTCGTCTTGCGCCTCTTGCCAGGCGGGCGTCTGGATGGGCTTGATCGCGCCCGAGCGTAGCGTGAGCTTGTCGTTGGGGATGACCAGGCCCCAGTCCACCCCGATCACCCGGCCAAAGCCCCGGCAGGTGTCGCACGCGCCCACGGCGGAGTTGAACGAGAAGGCGGAGGGGATGGGTTCGCTGTAGCGCAGGTCGCTGTCGGGGCAGTGCAGGCCTGTGGAGAAGCGCCACAGTTCGGGCTCGCCTTCATCCACCAACCGGTACACATTCAGCCGCCCGCTGCCGCGCTTGAGCGCTACTTCAATCGCCTCCACCACGCGCGCGCGCTCGGCGCTGCTCCAGCGGAAGCGGTCGGCCACCACATCCAAGATTTTGCGTTCACCCTCGTCCCGCTCGGCCTGCACCTTGGTAAAGCCGCTGGCCGAAAGCCATTGCTCCACCTGTTCGGCACTGGTGTTGGCAGGCAGCTCGACCGGAAACGTGAGCACGATGCGCGGGTCACCGGCCACCGCGCAGCGCGCTGCCAGCTCGGCATAGATGGTGTCGGGCGAGTCGTGCCGCACGGGTTGCGCAGTCTGCTTGTCAAACAATTGCCCCGCGCGCGCAAACAGCAGCTTGAGGTGGTCGTTCAGCTCCGTCATCGTGCCCACGGTGGAACGGCTGGAGCGCACGGGGTTGGTCTGGTCAATGGCGATGGCAGGCGGCACGCCCTCTACGCGGTCTACCGCGGGCTTGTCCATGCGGTCCAGAAACTGGCGCGCGTAGGCGCTGAAGGTTTCCACGTAGCGGCGCTGCCCCTCGGCGTACAGCGTGTCAAACACCAGACTGGATTTGCCCGAGCCGCTGGGGCCCGTCACCACCGTCAGCTCGCCGGTGCGGATGTCCAGGTCCAGGTTGCGAAGGTTGTGCTGGCGTGCGCCACGGATGCGAATGGTTCCCTGGGTCATGGAGGCGGTCTTTCTGGGGTGAGGCGGGACATTCTAGGCAGCGCCTGCTGACAACGCAGTGGCAGCAGGTTGCAACCCTTGACGGTACTGCGGTGTTAGCTCGGCCCGCGTCAGCGCGCAGCCCAACACCAAGACGGCATCCCTGCCCAATCCGCCCTGAATAACGTGCGGCCCTGGGGAGTTACGGAGGAGAAACAGGACTCCGCTACAGCAGCGACAACAAAAATTCACCAGGAGAGACAAGCCATGCACGCCTTGAAGAAATGCTGGATCGCCGCAGCCCTCTGCGCCACGCTGGGGGCCGCCCAGGCCCAATTGCTGGTGGGGCAGACCGCAGGTTTCACCGGGCAGGTGGCTGCAGGGGTGAAAGAAGCCTCTGATGGGGCGAAGCTCTACATTGACATGGTCAACGCCAAGGGCGGCGTCAACGGCCAGAAGATCGAGCTCATCGCGCTGGACGACAAGTTCGACCCCAAGCTCGCTGCCGAAAACGCGCGCAAGCTGATCGAAGAAAACAACGTGCTGGCGCTGTTCCTGAACCGGGGCACCCCCCACACCGAAGCCATCATCCCGCTGCTGGACAAGCATGGCGTGCCGCTGGTGGGCCCATCCACCGGGGCCATGGTGCTGCACCAACCGGTGCGCAAGCATGTGTTCAACGTGCGCGCCACCTACCAGCGTGAAGCCGAAAAAGCCATGACCCACCTGGCATCCATGGGCATCACACGCATTGGCGTGGTCTATGCCGATGACAGCTTCGGTGCCGATGGCCTGGCGGGCGCACAAAAGGGACTGGTGGCCGCCAAACTCACGCCGGTGCTGCAAGAGAAGTTTGACCGCGCCAAGCCCGACTTTGCGCCCATTGCCGCCAAGCTGAGCAAGGCCGATGCACAGGCGGTGCTGATCATTGCCTCGGGCTCGTCCGTGGTGGAAGCCAATAACGCCATTCGCGGGGCAGGCTCTGCTGCACAGATCGTGACCTTGTCGAACAACGCCTCTACCGGCTTCATCAAAAGCCTGGGCGCCAACGCACGCGCCGTCATCGTGACCCAGGTCTACCCCAATGAACGCGCAGTAACGTAACCCATGGTGAAGGAAGCCCAGGACCTGGCGCGCGCCCAGGGCCTGGGCGATATCAGCCCCGCCATGCTGGAAGGTTTCGCCGCTGCCAAGGTGCTGGTGGAAGGACTCAAACGCGCAGGGCCCAAGCCATCCCGCGAAAAAATCCAGGCGGCGCTTGAAGGTTTGCGCAAGTTTGACCTGGGCGGCCTGGAGGTTTCCTACAGCCCCGAAGACCACACCGGGCTGGACTTTGCGGACCTCTCCATCATTGGCACCGACGGCAAGTTCCGACGCTAAAGCAGCAAGCCCCCACAAAAAAAGGCCCGCTCTGATGAAAGAGCGGGCCTTTTTACTTGGCGAATGCTGCGCAGCAGACTACGCGGCCCAGAATGTCACTGAGCGCTGGCAGGCGCGGCTGGGGCTGCAGGCGCGGCGGATGCAGCAGGTTCAGGAGCATGCACAGCGTCTGCGCCGTGCTTTTCACCGCCCATATCAGCCTTGTCGCCCGCCATGATGATCACGTACATCGACACGGCGGCAAACAAGACGAAGCCAACAATAATTTTCCACATAGCAATTCCTTCTGGGTTGGGTTTGTTCAATCAAAGGGCCTGCCTGAGGCGCAGGGTTGTGGGTTGTACTGGTGCACGACACAAGCCCCTTGATGGAACACAGGACCCAACCCTTTCGAGGCGGGCCCTGTACACCGCTCAGTAACGATCAGTCGTTGGCGTAGATGTCCACGTCCTTGGTTTCCTTGATGAACAGGCCACCGATCACCACCGTGGCACCAGCAATGATGATGGGGTACCACAGGCCGTTGTACATGTTGCCGGTCTGGGCCACGATGGCAAACGCTGTAGTGGGCAGCAAGCCACCGAACCAGCCGTTACCGATGTGGTAGGGCAAGGACATCGATGTGTAGCGGATGCGGGTGGGGAACATTTCGACCAGCATGGCGGCGATGGGGCCGTACACCATGGTCACCAGCAGCACCAGGTACACCAGGATGGCCGTGACCATGACCTTGTCGATTCGGGCCGGGTCGGCCTTCGTGGGGTAGCCGGCGGCCTTGAGCGCATCGGCCACGGCCTTCTTGAACTCGGCGTCCTTCTTCTTGGCTTCGTCAGCGGGCAGGCCCTTGCTGCTGTAGCTGGTGATGGAGGTTTCGCCGATCTTGATCACAGCAGGGGTGCCTGCTGCGGCAGGGGCGTTCTCGTAGCTCACCGAAGCGCCCGCCAGCACCTGCTTGGCGATGTCGCACGAGCTGGTGAACTTGACGGTGCCGGTGGGGTTGAACTGGAACGAGCACTCGTTGGGGTCGGCCACCACCACCACCTTGTTCTTGGCCTGGGCTTCCGCCAGGGCGGGGTTGGCCGCCTTGGTCAGTGCACCGAACACGGGGAAGTACGTGAGGGCCGCCAGCAGGCAGCCTGCCAGGATGATGGGCTTGCGGCCGATCTTGTCGGACAGGGCACCGAACACGATGAAGAACGGCGTGCCGATCAGCAGCGAAACGGCCACAAGGATGTTGGCGGTGGCGCCATCGACCTTCAGCGCTTGCGTCAGGAAGAACAGGGCATAGAACTGGCCCGTGTACCACACCACGGCCTGACCGGCGGTCAGGCCCACCAGTGCCAGGATCACGATCTTGAGGTTCTTCCACTCACCGAACGATTCCTTCAGCGGAGCCTTGGAGGTCTTGCCTTCAGCCTTCATCTTCTGGAAGGCAGGCGATTCGTTCATCGACAGGCGAATCCATACCGAAATGGCCAGCAGCAGGATCGACACGATGAACGGAATGCGCCAGCCCCAGTCGGCAAAGGCTTCTTCACCCAGCGCGGTGCGGGTGCCCAGGATCACCATCAGCGACAGGAACAGACCCAGCGTGGCAGTGGTCTGGATCCAGGCCGTGTAGGCGCCGCGCTTGCCGTGTGGAGCGTGCTCGGCCACATAGGTGGCAGCACCGCCGTATTCACCGCCCAGTGCCAGGCCTTGCAGCAGGCGCAGCACGATCAGGATGATGGGGGCCGCCACGCCGATCGAAGCATACGTCGGCAGGATGCCCACGATGAACGTGGACAGGCCCATGATCAGGATGGTGACCAGGAACGTGTACTTGCGGCCGATCATGTCGCCCAGGCGGCCGAAGAAGATGGCGCCGAACGGACGAACAATGAAGCCCGCGGCAAAAGCCAGCAGTGCAAAGATGAAGGCCGAACCCGCATCCAGGCCACTGAAGAACTGCTTGGCAATGATGGCTGCCAGCGAACCGTATAGATAAAAGTCGTACCACTCGAAAACGGTGCCGAGGGACGAAGCGAAGATGACCTTCCTCTCTTCGGGCGACATCGGCCGCGGTGCGGGATGGGTTGTTGCCATGGTGTGTGTCTCCTGTGTAGGTGTTTTCGGATGCGAAAAAGGCGTTACACCGAAATGCCCTCACCGCTCCGTGGGCCGCAATATCAGAGTCTCATCTGACCCAAAACTGACAAAGTCATACCGCCATTGAAAGCGCAGCTGCGACTAACAGACGGCCCCCTCGATCCGATCAGTGCCAACCCTGATCTCTTTTTTCTTGATGCGAGAAACAGGCCACACGGCGCCAACAAATGTCGCCCCAGACCGCTATGGGCGACGCCGAGGATTCGGGTAAGTCCCGACTGCACATCTCCGGGACAACCCTGCCAAGGACAAACCCCTAGTCAAACGCAATGCGTGCGTAAGTGGCCGGTCAGTCCCCGTTTTCAGAATCCATTCCTACATGCAGAGGCTGCCGAGCGGCTCTGCAGACGATCCTGAAACCTCTGGAGATAACCATGACCGACCCCGTGGCAGAAAGAATTCAAAGCCACCCAAAGTACCTGGAACTCAAGCGTGAGCGCAACCGTTTTGGCTGGCTGCTCACCATGTTGATGCTCTTTGTTTACTACGGGTACATCGCGCTGATCGCGTTCAACAAGCCGTTTCTGGCCCAGCCCATCGGCAACGGCGTGACCACACTGGGCGTGCCACTGGGGTTCGGCGTCATCGTGTTCACGATCGTCATCACAGGCATCTATGTGCGCCGCGCCAATGGACGCTATGACGCCCTGACCCAAGCCATTCTCAAGGACGCCGCCCGATGAAAACGCGCAACATCACTTCTGTAGCAGCCGTTCTGGCCGCCCTGAGCCTGGGTACGCTGGCGCACGCTGCGGGCGGCGACGTGGGCGAAGCCGCCAAGCAATCCACCAACTGGACTGCGATTGCCATGTTCGGCCTGTTCGTGGCTGGCACGCTGTGGATCACCAAATGGGCCGCCGCCAAAACACGGTCTGCCGCTGACTTCTATACCGGCGGCGGTGGCATCACCGGTTTTCAGAACGGTCTGGCGATTGCAGGCGACTACATGTCTGCTGCATCCTTCCTGGGCATTTCCGCCGCCGTGATGGCCAGCGGCTATGACGGCCTCATCTACTCCATCGGCTTCCTGGTGGGCTGGCCTGTCATCACCTTTTTGATGGCCGAGCGGTTGCGCAACCTGGGCAAATTCACGTTTGCCGACGTGGCAGGCTATCGCTTTCAGCAAACGCCTATCCGCGCCTTTGCCGCCAGTGGCACGCTGGTGGTGGTGGCGTTCTACCTGATCGCCCAGATGGTGGGCGCAGGCCAACTCATCAAACTGCTGTTCGGCCTGGACTACTGGATCGCCGTGGTGCTGGTGGGCGGACTGATGATGGTGTACGTACTTTTCGGCGGCATGACGGCCACCACCTGGGTGCAAATCATCAAAGCCTGCCTGCTGCTGGCGGGCGTGACCTTCATGGCCTTCATGGTGATGGCGCAGTTCGGCTTCAGCCCCGAAGCATTGTTTGCCAAAGGCGTGGCTGTGAAGACATCCATTGCTGCCAACTCTGGCAAGCCCGCTGAAGAAGCCGCCAAGATCGGCTTGGCCATCATGGGCCCCGGTGGCTTCATCAAAGACCCCATCTCCGCCATCAGCTTCGGCATGGCCTTGATGTTCGGTACCGCCGGCCTGCCCCACATCCTGATGCGCTTCTTCACCGTGCCCGACGCGAAGGAAGCCCGCAAGAGCGTGTTCTGGGCCACCACCTGGATCGGCTACTTCTACGTGCTGATCTTCATCATCGGTTTCGGCGCCATCACCCTGGTGCTCACAAACCCCGAGTTCTCTGACACCGTGACGGGTGTCATCAAGGGCGGTGCAGGCACAGCCAATATGGCTGCCGTGCTGGTGGCCAAGTCCGTGGGTGGTGATGTGTTCTACGGCTTTATCTCGGCTGTGGCTTTCGCCACCATTCTGGCTGTGGTGGCAGGCCTGACACTGTCGGGCGCATCGGCCGTGTCGCACGACCTGTACGCCACCGTGTTCAAGAAGGGCAAGGCTGACAGCGCCGCAGAACTGCGCGTATCGCGCATCACCACTCTGACGCTGGGCGTGGTAGCCGTGGTGTTGGGCATCGTGTTCGAGAAGCAGAACATTGCCTTCATGGTGTCGCTGGCCTTTGCGATTGCGGCTTCTGCCAACTTCCCGGTGCTGTTCATGAGCGTTTTGTGGAAGGACTGCACCACCAAGGGCGCCGTGATCGGCGGCTTCATGGGCCTGGTGTCGTCGGTGGGCCTCACGGTGGTATCTCCCTCGGTGTGGGAAGCCGTTCTGGGCAACCCCAAGGGAAGCGCCCTGTTCCCGTACACTTCCCCAGCACTGTTCTCCATGGCCATCGGCTTTGCAGGCATCTGGATCTTCTCCTTGCTAGACCGCAGCGCGAACGCTCAGCGCGAACGTGCAGCCTTCCCGGCGCAGCAAGTGCGTTCGGAAACCGGCCTGGGTGCGGCCGGTGCCTCGGGGCACTGACCGATTAAACGGATGACCCAACCTGGCGGCGCAGCAAGTGCTGTGCCGCCGTAGCTCCATCAAAACTCGTTCATCAAGGGCGGCAACAGTCCGTCCAGGCCCTCTGCCAACGCGCAGGGGGCTACAGGGGAATAGCACACATTCCCCACCAAGCACGCCCCCTCATCTCTCTAATTCCTTCTGAAGCCTGCCTGCCGACGATGACTTGGCGTGCACACCTGGCACCCTGCGGGGGTGGCCGCGACCGCCAAAGCCTTTGGCAAAAGTCTGCAGGCACCTCCAGTTCCTAACAGCTCGGGCACCTTCAGAGACAGCTGAATCAGATGTAGATGCTCCGGTAGGAGATGGCCTTGCCGAAACTCACCAAAACGTATGCTCAATCTGCACATCCACGCCCCCCCGAGAACCTCGGCAGAACACGGTAAACAGTGCAGCAGGTGGGTGGAGTGGAGCGAAACAGCACCTCCTGCGCTCCGTCTTGCCTACTACATCCGTTGCCAGGCACCAAAGCAAAAAGCCTCACATCCCAAAGGATGCAAGGCTCTGTTATCAGACCAAGACCGGCAGCCTCAGCTGCCAGCATTGAAGCCCAATTAGAAATTGTGGCGGATACCAACTGCGAGGGAGTTAGAGTCAACGCCTCGACCAACCGGACTACCCCCCAGGCCATAAGTGCCTTCGCTGCTATTGTTGATACGAGTGTAGTAACCGTACACTTTGGTGCGCTTGCTCAGGTTGTAGTTGTAGCCAACAGTGTACTGGGTAGCATCACTGTCGTTGATGTTCTTGTATTCACCAGCACGACCCACGTTGACGTGGAACTCGGAAGCGCCCATTGCGTACATACCCGACAGACGGAAAGTGTCACGAGTTCCAGCACCGGATGCGAGAAGTTGATTTGCATCCTTGTTACGCTGGTAGTAAGCACCCACAGTGAAATTACCAAACGTATACAGACCACGCAGAGCAGCTTGGTAGTTACTGTCAACAGAACTATACCCAGCGCCCAGAGACAAAGCACCCAGGTTGTAATTGGCAGCTAAGTCGTAGCCGTTTTTGTTGCGAGTGTTAGCAGCCTTCTCATGCAGAATCACTGCGGCATCGACAACCAAACCGCCAAAAGTTGGGGAGCGATATCCAACCTTATTCTTAGTACCAAGGGCTCCGAACCAGACTGGATCGTAATACAGTGCGTCGGCAGAGCTGCCTGTGTCGTGGTTGTGCATGCTGACGTAGTCAGCAGTCGCGTAGTAGGACTCAGGGAAGAAATTGCCCAAACGGACTGTACCGAAGCCACCAGACAGGTTCACTTCGCTTTGGCGACCGAAGAAAGCGCCGGAAGAGGCACCGGTGTCAGATTCAAAACCACTTTCCAGTTGGAAGCCAGCCTTCAGGCCGCCACCCAGGTCTTCCGTGCCCTTGAAGCCGAAACGCGAGGAGTTGTTGAACAGGCCAGTCGTCTTGACGTTGCCCACTTCTTGGCGTTCCACGGTGGTGTTCACGCGACCATACAGGGTCACGCTGCTTTGAGCGAAAGCAGCGGTGCTGCCCAGGAGAGCCAGCACAGCCAGTGCCAAACGATTCGTCTTTTGCATGAGGGTTCCTTGTTTGCTTTTAGTCCATCAGGAGGAGTGGCATTGCAGCTTCACTGGGGTCGCCAGCAAAAGCTGTCACTACAACTACACAAATCTTAGGTGTTGCGCCCCTCCGGACTAAGTGCAGATTGCTATTTGCTCAGCAATTTATGCAAATAAGCAACATTTTCAGAATCTGCCGTCAACAAACAGCCATATTTTCCTGGTCGCTCCATGTTTTTAAGGTGCCGAATGCTCTGGCAGGCTCGGGCATCCGCCCACGGCATCTACCGGTGACGCAAATGACGCAATTTGATGAATGCCAGCGCCGCCATCACAGCATCGTTCAGGGCATCGTGGGCTTCACGCTGGGGCAGATCCAGGTCTTTCATTAATGTCGCCAGGCGCAGATCGATATCGGCGTTGTCGTGCTGCTGGTAAGGCGGCAGTTGCTGGAACTTGTAGTCGTAATACAACGCGGAAACTTCGATGCAGGGCTGGGGCAGGCCAATGCCCAGCAGCGGGCGCACGGCGCGGTTGAGCATCGCCACGTCAAACTCCAGGTAATACCCCACCAGAGGGCGGCTACCGATAAAAGTGAGCAGTTGCTCCACTGCCACCGACAGCGGCAGGCCCTCGGCCAGATCCTGGGTGCGCAGCCGGTGGATGCGCACGCTGTTGGCAGATACCGCGCGCTCGGGCCGAACCAGCAGTTCCAGGCGTTCGCTGGTCACGATGCGGTCGCCCTCGATGCGCACTGCGCCAATCGAGACGATCTCGTCGGTACGCACATCCAGCCCGGTGGTTTCGCAATCCAGTGCTACCCATTCGTGGGGCGGAGGGGGTTGCAGCAGCGATGCAAAGCGCGGGTCACGCAACCGATGGGCTAGCCACCGCCGCCGCAGGGCCGCCCAGCCAGGGAACAGCGCGGGGCGAAGCCCGTCTCCACCGCCCCACATGTCCACCGCGCCCATCACAAAGCCCCCAGGTGAAAGCGCGTACGCAGCAGTTGCTGAAAGCGCTTGACCACACCCAACGCGTCCTTGAGCAAATCCCGGTCCAGGCTGCTGAGCTGCTGCGCCACTACGGTGCCGCTCACCGGCCGCGCCTGTTCCTGCTCGGCCAGGCCCGCCTTCAGTTTGAGCGCCATGAACACGTGCAATGCCTCGGCCAAATCCTCGCCTTCGCCCGGCGACAGTGCCCCCACGCCCACCAGTGCCTGCACGCGTGCAGCGGTGGACGTGGCCCGGACCTGGTGCGCCAGCGCCAGGCTGCGCACGCCATGCACCAGCGGGAAGAGCCCCGCCTTTTTCAGGTGCAGCGGTGGTGGCGTTTCGCCCAACGAAAACAGCTTGCTGAGCCAACCCGCATGGGCCTCGAACGCATCGATGGCGGCGGCGAAGCGCCCCAGCAGCGCATCGTTGTCGGTCGCCAACTGGTGCAGGCTGTCGCTGACCTGGGCAAGCAGCGCCGCATCGCCGGCCACCGCGTGGGCGTCCATGAAGATCGCCAGGTGCATGAGGTTGTCCCCGCCCGGCTGCCACACCCACTCCCGCAGCGTGGCGGCAAAGTCTTTCGCGGTGCGCCGCCAGGCCGGGTTGCTGAGCATGATGCCGCCGGGGCATGGCGGGTAGCCGAACACACCCAGCGCCGCCGAAAAGCGTTCGCAGATGGCAGGCAGATCAGCGGGCGGTTCGTAGCCGTCGCGCAGGATGAGGCCGTTGTCCTGGTCGGTCTTGAGCAGTTGCTCGCCCCGGCCTTCACTGCCCATCACGAACAGGCAGCTGTTGGCCACCAGGTCGGGCGGTGCAATGAGCTGCCAGGCCCGCTCAAACAGGCGGGCGTTGAGCTGTTGCACGAGCCGCGCAATCAGCTCCACCCGCGAGCCACTGCGAAACAGCAATGCGATCACCTTGGTGATCTGCGCTGCGGCAGAGGCGAGACTGTCCAGGTCGCGCGCCTGCTCGATCTGCAAGGTCACGATGTGCGATTGGTTGGAGAGGTAGCTGAGCAAATCCAGCGCCTCCAGCACGCCCAGCATCTGGCCGCCCTCTTCCACCACCAGCCGGTGGATGCGGTGGCGCAGCATAGTGGCCATGGCGTCGCCCAGCAGCTCGGTCGAGCGGATTTCGATCAGCGGGTAGCGTGCCCAGTCACCCACCGGCATGGTCTGCAGGGGCCGCCCGTCCAGAATGGCCTGCTGCAGCAAGGTGCGGCTGAAAATGCCTTTGCGCCCGCCCACCGCGTCCAGCACCACCACGCTGGAGGTGCGCTGTTCGCGCATCAGCCGCACCACGCTCAGGATGTCAGTCGCCGCATCGACGCTGTGCACCGGGCGCAAAAAGGCTTCGCCCACGCGCGAGAGGCTCAGCGACGGCAGCTCGCGCGGCTGCTGGCGTTCTGCCAGCACGCTGAGCTTGTGGCCCAGGTCGGCAAACAGCAGCGCGCCAAACGTGGCGTTGCTGGCAATCAGCTCGATCACCGTCTGCCGCGCCAGCTGGTAGGCCACCACTTCTTGCGCTGCCACAAACCGACTGCTGACGCGCCCGGCCACCAGGCTGCGCCCATCAAAGCAATCGTCCGGCCCCAGCGTGGCCACCACCTCGCCCTCGTCCATCTGCTGCACATAGCCTTTGACGATGACAAACAGGTGCGACGGCGTGGCGCCAGGCTCCAGAATCACGGCCTGCTGAGGGAAGTAGGCAATGTCCACACTGCCGCGCACCTGGCGCCGCTCGTCCGGGTCCAGGCAGTCGAACGGTGACAACGAAAACGGGAATGCGTTGGGCATGCGCAGCGGCCTCCATCGGAACGGTTCCGGATGGCTTCATTCCACCACTGCGCGCTTGCAGGGGGCTTGCAACAGCGCGGTTTCAAGCCGTGGCTTGTCCCACACCACACCGCACCGCACCGCACCGCTGATCGATGTAATTCAACTCAGCCTCTAGCGCTTGATTAGAAAGCGCCACCAGCTATCAAATCAATAGCAAATTAACCCTTGGCGGCTGGCGCCAACCCTGATGGCACCTGCGCCACCGCATCCCACTGCGGGCCGTCGAACCAGGCGTCTCCCGCCAGATACGCGCGCAGCATGGGCAAGCCATCGAGCCCCCAGAACAGCTTGCCGTCCACATCAAAGGCGGGCACACCAAACACCCCGGCGGCCTGAGCGGCTTCGGTGTTGGCGCGCAGCAGAGCTTTGGGGCCATCGCTGTGCATGTCTTGCCCGGGGCGAATCTGCTCGCTGAGTTGCTCAGCCAGCACGCGCAGGCGCTCGGCGTCCAGCGCGTCGTGCCCGCCCTGCCACACGTGGCGCAGCAGTGCACCAGCCACAAAGCGGTTGATGCAGCCATCGTCACTGCAAGCCAGCGCCTGGCGCAGCAGGGGCAGCGGGTTGAACGGGTGGCGTGCCGGCATCTGCAGCGGTGTGCCCTGCGCGTGGCCCAGCCAGGTCACGTGGCGGTAGGTCCAGTCGCGCTTGGGGGCAATGCCAGCAGGCCCGGGGTTGGCGTACTGTTGCAGCAATGCGCCCAGCAGCACCGGTTTGTAGGAAACGCTGTAGCTCAGCCCCTCCAGCGCATCGGGCAGGCGCTCATACGCCAGCCAGGCGTAAGGCGAAACAAAGTCCAGATAAAACGTGATGTGCTTCATGGGCTGGGCTCCTGCGCTGCCAAGGGCTGCGTGCAACAAACAAAGGGAATCAGCGGGCGAGGGTTTCGGGCACATCGGCCCCGGCACGCTGCAGCAACTGCACCCAGATGGCGCGGCGCTGTGCACTGTCGGCGGCCGCCCAGGCGCGGATTTCATCGATGGTGCGAAAGCACCCTTCGCAGCGGCTACGGTCTTCCGTCATGCGGCACACCGAGATGCAGGGCGAAGGCACCACCTCGTCAGAGCTTTCATCAAAATAGCCCGCTTCGCTCATCAAACGGGCGCGAGCTGCTATCGGTTCAGTAGCACTCATGCGGCACCTGCTCCACTCGCCTGTGGGGCGCTGGCCTGCACCACATCCACCACGGGCGCACCCGTCAAACGCTGCAAGTCGCTGGGGTGCAGCGGGAACACGCCGTTGGGGTGCCCGGCGGCGGCCCACACCACGTCAAAGCGCAGCAGGTCCTGGTCGATCAGCGTGACGGGCGGTGTGGCGTGGGCCACGGGCGAGACGCCGCCAATCGAAAAGCCCGTGCGGCTTTTCACAAAATCGGCATCGGCACGGCCGACCTTGCCCACATGGGCTTCGACCTTCTTTTCATCCACCCGCCGGTCGCCAGAGGTGACCACCAGCACAGCCGCGTCGTCGCTCTTGCGGCGGAAGATGATGCTCTTGGCAATCTGCCCCACGGCAATACCCAGGGCGTCCGCCGCTTCCTGCGCGGTGCGGGCCGAGTTGTCGAGCATGCGGGGCCCGTGCGGGTGCCCCTTTTCCTGCAAGGCTGCGGCCACGCGCTGCACGCCATCGGGCAGCGCTGTCAGTTCACTTCCACACATACACATCCATCCTTGTTGCCCGCGCCCCGCACTCAGCCTGCACGCTTGGTCAGCAGTGCGTTGGCCACGCGGGAGTTGGGCTTGCGATCGAGAAAGCCGCTAATGTAAGCGCCAGCGTCGATCAGCCGGTCCAGGTCAATGCCGGTGTCAATGTCCATACCGTGCAGCATGTAGACCACGTCTTCGGTCGCCACGTTGCCGGTGGCACCCTTGGCATACGGGCAGCCGCCCAGGCCTGCAACGGACGACTGGTAGTTCCACACGCCCATCTCCAGCGCGGCCAGCGTGTTGGACAGCGCCCGGCCGTAGGTGTCGTGGAAATGGCCCGAGACTTCATCCACCCCAAAGTGCTGCAAGGTCGCCTCGATGGCGCGTTGCACCTTGCGCGGCGTGCCCACGCCAATGGTGTCGGCCACATCCACCCGCTGTACGCCAATGCCCTTGAGCAGGCCCGCCAGGTACGCCACGCGCTCGGGGGCAATGTCGCCTTCGTACGGGCAGCCCACGGTGCAGCTCATGGCCCCGCGCACGCGGATGCCCGCGGCCAGCGCGGCCTGCACCACGGGCGCAAAGCGCTCAATGCTCTCGGCAATGCTGCAGTTGATGTTGCGCTGGCTGAAGGCCTCGCTGGCCGAGCCGAACACCACGATCTCGTCGGGCTGGTCGAGCACCGCCGCCTCAAAACCCTTGAGGTTGGGCGTGAGTACCGAATACGCCACGCCCGGCTGGCGCACGATGCCGCTCATCACCTCGTGGTTGTCGCCCATCTGCGGCACCCATTTGGGGCTGACGTAGCTGGTGACCTCGATCTCTTTCAGCCCCGCCTGCTGCAGGCGGTGCACCAGCTCTACCTTGACGGCGGCGGGCACGGGGGTTTTCTCGTTCTGCAGGCCATCGCGGGGGCCCACGTCGATGAGCCGTACGCGAGAGGGGATGGAGGAAGTCATGAGAAAGGCCTCAACAAATGGAAAACACGCGCAATCAATAGCCGCGTGCGGGGTTGACGATGCCCGCCACCGCCTCGCCGCGCTCCAGCGCCGCCATCTTGCGGGCGATCTGGGCGATGCTTTCGTCGCGCAGCGTGCGCGCCGAGGTGTGCGGGGTGATGGTGATGCGGGGGTGGTTCCAGAACGCATGGCCTGCGGGCAGCGGCTCGGTGCGGAACACGTCGAGCGTTGCGCCCGCCACATGGCCGCTGTCGATCAAGGCCAACAGGTCCTCTTCCACCAGGTGCGCGCCACGCGCCACGTTGATGACATAGGCACCCGGCTGCAGGCGGCCCAGCGTGTCCTGGTTCATCACATTGGCCGTTTCAGGCGTGAGTGGCAGCAGGTTGACCAGCACCCGGCTGGCCGCCAGAAATTCGTTGAACTGCTCGGCACCCGTGAAGGCGCGCACACCGTCAATGGCCTTGGGGCTGCGGCTGTAGCCATTGATGGGAAAGTCAAACTGCGCCAGCGCTTTGGCCACACGCTCGCCCAGCACGCCCAGGCCCATCACGCCGATGGGAAAGTCGCTGCGCAGGCGCGGCTTGCGGTAGCCCCAGCGGCCTGCCGCCATGTCAGCCTCGTAGCCATCGAACTCGCGAAAGTGACGGATGACCGCGTGGCACACATATTCGGCCATCTGCACGGCCATGCCCGCGTCGTCCAGGCGCACCACCAGCGCCTGGGGTGGCAGGCGCAGCTTGAGCAGCGCATCCACACCCGCGCCGATGTTGAACAGGGCTTTGAGGCCTGCCTGCTCGTCCATGAACTGCTGGGGCGGGGCCCAGACCACGGCGTAGTCAGCCTGTGGCGCGCCCGGCTGCCACACGGAAATTTCAGCGCCGGGCAGCACGGCCGCCAGGCCCTGCAGCCAGGGCTCGGCCTTGGTATCAGTACAGCAAAAGGTGATTTTCATGGCTGCCGAGCGTACAGCGCCCCGCCGCTGCGTGCTGTCACGCAGCGGAAAGCTTGAGCAGCTCGGCCCCTTCGGTCACCTGGTCGCCGGGCGCGTAGAGCAGTTCCTGCACCACGCCATCGGTGGGGGCGGCAATGGTGTGCTCCATCTTCATGGCTTCCATCACCGCCAGGGGTTGGCCCTTGGTCACGGCATCGCCTGCCTTCACCGCAAACGACACCACCTTGCCCGGCATGGGGGCTGTGAGGCGCCCGCCCTCGGCCGCAGTCTCGCCCGAGTGGGCCAGCAGGTCGATGGACGTGATCTGCGTAGCGCCCAGCGGGGTGAACACATGGTCTACCTCGCCCTGCGGGTAGACAGCGGCGCGGGTGCGCTGGCCGGCAAATTGCAGTTCGATGCCACCGGCCCGCTGCTCGAACACCAGGGGGCTGGTCACCATGGCCTCGCCACTGCCTACCGACAGGGTCAGGCTGCCGCCGCGCTCGTAAGTCAGCGATGCCTTGACGTGCTCGCCCGCAAACTCAAATTCAAAACGGCGCTGCACCACGCCATGCGTGTGGAAACCGTCGCGGCGGCTGAACGGGTCCACGCCTTCGCTGGCACGCTCATGCAGCAGCGTTTGGGCCACGGCTGCGGCAGCGGCCAGCGGCAAGCCCACGGGTTCCTGGTGGAACAGCACGGCCTGCTCACGCTGAATGAGGGCGGTGTCGAGCTTGGCCTGGGCAAACGAATCGGTGCGTGCCACGCGGCGCAGGAACTGCACGTTGGTCGCCAGGCCCACGATGTGGGTCTGCGCCAGGGCTTCATCCAGCCGCGCCAGGGCTTGCTCGCGCGTGTCGCCATGCACGATGAGCTTGGCCACCATGGAGTCATAGAAGGGGCTGATCGCATCGCCCTGGCGCACGCCGGAATCGACGCGGACCGCGCCCCGCTCAAAGGTCACGCACTCGGGCAAGGCATACACATTCAGCGCGCCGGTGGCGGGCAGGAAGTTGTTGTCGGGGTTCTCGGCGCAGATGCGCGCCTCGATGGCGTGGCCAGTGATGCGCAGGTCTTCCTGCCTCAGCGGCAACGGCTCGCCCGAGGCCACGCGCAGTTGCCACTCCACCAGGTCCAGGCCTGTGATGGCTTCGGTCACGGGGTGCTCCACCTGCAGGCGGGTGTTCATCTCCATGAAGTAGAACCTGGCCCCCACGGTCGCGCACTGCGTGTCGCTCCCTGCCCCCCGAGGGGGCCGCGTTTGGCAAAACCCCAAGTCCACGCCTTGGGGCGGCCCGGCGGCGAAACCTTCATCTGCACCTTCCAGCCCATAGCCGCCGGGCTGCTCGACGATGAACTCCACCGTGCCCGCGCCCACGTAGTTCACGGCACGGGCGGCGGCCACGGCGGCCTCACCCATGCGGGCGCGCAGCTCGGGCGTCATGCCGGGAGCTGGGGCTTCTTCCAGCACCTTCTGGTGGCGGCGCTGCACCGAGCAATCGCGCTCGAACAGGTACACGCAGTTGCCGTGCGTGTCGCCAAACACCTGGATCTCGATGTGGCGGGGGCGCTGCACGTATTTCTCCACCAGCACCGCATCGTCGCCAAAGCTGTTGATGGCCTCGCGCTTGCACGAGTCAAGCGCCGCCGCAAAGTCCTCGGCCTTGTCCACCGCACGCATGCCCTTGCCACCACCACCGGCGCTGGCCTTGATGAGCACGGGGTAGCCAATGCGGTCGGCCTCGCGTTGCAGCAGCGCGGGGTCTTGGTCCGCACCGTGGTAGCCCGGCACCAGGGGCACCTGGGCTTGCTCCATGAGACGCTTGGACTCGGCTTTTAGCCCCATGGCGTTGATGGCGCTGGCAGGCGGGCCGATGAAGACCAGGCCCGCGTCGGCACAGGCCTTGGCAAAGTCTTCGTTCTCGCTCAGAAAGCCGTAGCCGGGGTGAATGGCCTGCGCGCCCGTGGCCTTGGCCGCGTCGATGATGCGCTCCCAGCGCAGGTAGCTGTCCTTAGGCGCACTGCCGCCAATGTGCACGGCCTCGTCGCACACGGCCACATGCTTGGCCTGTGCGTCGGCGTCGGAATACACGGCGACAGTCTTCACGCCCAGACGCTTGGCCGTGGCAGCCACTCGGCAGGCGATCTCGCCGCGGTTAGCGATCAGGATCTTTTTAAACATTGCGCCCTCCTGCGGCGAGATCGCCTGCGCACGCTACGCGTGCCATACGATTTGTCGAAACGGTTGCTGAGCAACCGTTTTCACCGCGGTTTGCAATCAGAATCTTTTTGAACATTTAAGCCACCTTGGCAGAACCAGAAAAGAAAGAAGACAAGCGCCGCACCACGGCGCGCAAAAACTTGAACAGCACCACCAGCAGCAGTACCGACACGACCACCATCACCACCAGCGCCACACCAAACGCCACCGGGTACTGCGTAGCCAGCCATACCACCGCCACCACCAGGCCATCCTCAAAGAACGACAGCCCCCAGTTGGAAAACGGCTCTGGCGAGGTGTTCACCGCCGCGCGCGTGGTCATCTTGGTAGCCAGCGCGGTGGCCGAGAGCGAGCCCCCCAGCAACCCAGCCACCACAGCCATCGCAGCGTTGTCGGCGCCAAACACGCCGTAGGCCAGCGCCGCCCCTGCGGGCACGCGGATGAAGGCGTGCGCGGCATCCCAGGCGCTGTCCACCCAGGGCACCTTGTCGGCGAAGAATTCCACCAGCAGCATGGCGCCGCTCACCGTCAACACCAGGGGGTTTTGCAACACGGCCAGGCCCGGCGGCAACGGCATCCAGCCCAGCACGCCCATCATCCCCACCAGGAAGACCACTGCGTACAGCCGAAACCCGCTGGCCCAGCCCAGCGCCGCCGCCAATGCCAGCAGGCTGGGCATGTCGAGCTGCGCGGTGGCGTTGGCCGCCGCATCTCCTACGGCACGCGCGGTGCCGCCGTCGATATGCAGCCCCACGGTGTGGAGCCACTGCACGATGTGAAGCCAGAGGGTGTCCATGTCAGTAGCACTCCCCGGCACAGCGAAAGATGGTTGACCGTAACAACTGGCGCGCACCGGGCACAGGACGCCGAGCAAGGGCCGCCCCGCAGCGAGGGCGTCGTCCCCCTGCCCGCTGAGCGCAGCACAGCGAGAGCGGGGGGAAGGCGCGCAGCGCCTCAGGGGGGTGTCGGCTCATAACCAGGAGGGCTTGCGCTTGTTCAGGAACGACTGCACGCCTTCCTTGCCCTCGTCGCTGGCGCGGATGTCGGCAATGCCCTGCACGGTGGCGGCAATCAGCCCGGCGTTGATCTCACGCTCGGCCACGTCGATCACCAGCTTCTTGCACACGCGCACGGCGTTGGGGCTGGCTGTGGTGAGGGCCTTGAGCAGTTCGTCCACCTTGACATCCAGCTCAACGGCAGCCACCACCTCGTGCACAAAGCCGATGCGCAGCGCCTCGGCCGCGCCAAAACGCTCGGCCGTCAGAAAGTAGCGGTGCGCAGCACGCGCGCCCATGGCGCGGATCACGTAGGGGCTGATGGTGGCGGGGATGAGCCCCAGCTTCACCTCGCTCAGGCAAAAACCTGCGGTATCCACCGCCACGGCCATGTCGCATGCGGCCACCAGGCCCATGCCGCCGGCGTACACATCGCCCTGCACGCGGGCGATGGTGGGCTTGGGGCATTCATAAATCACGCGCAACATATCGGCCAGCTTGCCCGCGTCGGCGATGTTTTCGTCGCGCGTGTAGTCGGCCATGCGGCGCATCCAGTTCAGGTTGGCGCCAGCACAGAATGCGGGGCCTTCGGCCGCCAGCACCACGGCGCGCACATCGGCGCGCCCCCCCACATCGATGAAGGCGGCGGTGATCTCGGCAATGACTTCGTCGCTGAACGCGTTGCGAATCTCCGGCTGCGTGAGCGTGATGCGCGCCACGGCGCCGGTCTGGTTGATGGAAAGGTTCTGACTGCTCATGGCTTGGTCGGGTTTTGAAGGAAGTAGACAAGGTCCAGCTCCGGACAGGGCTGGCCCAGTGCGGTCAATGCCGCAGTGATCTGGCCCCGGTGGTGGGTGCCGTGGTTGAACACATGCGCCAGCGTGGCCGCAAACGGCAGCGATGCCGCCGTGCCGCGCATGGTGGTGTAGTCGAGCGTGCCGTTCCAGCGGTCGGGCTTGAACGAGGCGATCAGCGGCGCCCAGCGGGCAGCGCCTTCGCGCAGGCGGGCATCGAGCTGCGCGCGGTCACTCTCCAGCTCGGCGTCCAAAGCCACCTGGGGCGAGATGCCTTCGGCAAAGCGCACGAACCACAGATGGTGCTCGCCTACCAGCAGGTGGTTGAGCGTGCCGTGGATGCTTTTGAAGAACAGGCCCATGTCGCGCCGATACGCCTCTTCCGGCAGCGCCCGCACGGCATCGAGCACGCGCGCAGTGGCCCACACGTTGTAGCGCGCAAGCTGGGTGAAGTGGGCAACAGCGTCCATGGCGACTTCCGGCTCTGGCGGGGTTACATGCGGAACAGGCCGAACTTGGTGTCTTCGATCGGCGCGTTGCGCGTGGCGGCCAGGCCCAGCGCCAGCACGCGGCGGGTATCGGCGGGGTCGATCACGCCGTCGTCCCACAGGCGGGCGGTGGCGTAGTAGGGGTGGCCCTGGTCTTCGTACTGGCGGCGGATGGGGGCCTTGAAGGCTTCTTCTTCCTCCATACTCCACTGCCCACCCTTGGCCTCGATGCCGTCGCGCTTCACCGTGGCCAGCACGCCCGCGGCCTGCTCGCCGCCCATCACGCTGATGCGCGCGTTGGGCCACATCCACAAGAAGCGGGGGCTGTACGCGCGGCCGCACATGCCGTAGTTGCCTGCGCCAAAGCTGCCACCGATGATGATGGTGAACTTGGGCACACTGGCCGTGGCCACGGCCGTGACCATCTTGGCGCCGTTGCGCGCGATGCCTTCGTTCTCGTACTTGCGGCCCACCATGAAGCCGGTGATGTTCTGCAAAAACACGAGCGGAATCTTGCGCTGGCAGCACAGCTCGATGAAGTGCGCGCCCTTCTGCGCGCTCTCGCTGAACAAAATGCCGTTGTTGGCGATGATGCCGACCTGCATGCCCTCGACGCGCGCGAAGCCGCACACCAGGGTGCTGCCAAAGCGCGCCTTGAATTCGTCGAACTCACTCCCATCGACGATGCGCGCGATGATCTCGCGCACGTCGAAGGGCTTGCGCGTGTCGGTGGGGATCACGCCGTAAAGCTCTTCTGCTACATATTTAGGAGCTACTGGCGCTGTATCGGCGGGCGCTGGAGCCTTGTTTTTATTCAAATTGGCGACAGCATGGCGCGCCAGCTTGAGCGCGTGCAGGTCGTTCTGCGCCAGGTGGTCGGCCACGCCGGACAGGCGCGTGTGCACGTCACCGCCGCCCAGATCCTCGGCGCTCACCACCTCGCCCGTGGCGGCCTTCACCAGCGGCGGGCCGCCCAGGAAGATGGTGCCCTGGTTCTTCACGATGATGGATTCGTCGCTCATGGCGGGCACGTAGGCGCCGCCCGCCGTGCAGCTGCCCATGACCACGGCGATCTGCGAGATCCCCAACGCACTCATGTTGGCCTGGTTGAAGAAGATGCGGCCGAAGTGCTCGCGGTCGGGGAACACGTCGTCCTGGTTGGGCAGGTTGGCGCCGCCAGAGTCCACCAGGTAAATGCAGGGCAGGCGGTTTTGCGCCGCCACCTCTTGCGCGCGCAGGTGTTTCTTCACCGTCATGGGGTAGTAGGTGCCGCCCTTCACCGTGGCGTCGTTGCAGACCACCATGCAGTCCACTCCGCTCACGCGGCCAATGCCCGCAATCAGGCCCGCGCCCGGCGCGTCGTTGTTGTACATGTTGAGCGCGGCCAGCGGCGCCAGCTCAAGGAAGGGCGTGCCGGGGTCCAACAGCATTTGCACGCGCTCGCGCGGCAGCAGCTTGCCGCGCGCCACATGCTTGGCACGCGCGGCCTCACCGCCACCGGCAGCAACTTTCTCGGTCTGGGCGTTCAGGTCTTCGACCAGCACGCGCATGGCGGCAGCATTGGCCTGGAAGTCGGCCGAGCGGGCGTTGAGTTGGGTCTGCAATACAGGCATGGTGTGGTTTCTCTGCAAGAGGAATGCGGCTGGACGCGCCAAGGTGTGGGCTCAAGAATACGCCTGAAGGCCGCGTTTGACATGCCAGCGTGGTTGCAAATCACGCCAGGCTTGGGGCACACTCCGGGGGTGACCGCCTGCGCCGATACCCCCTTGCCACCCACCCTGCCCCCAGCCACGCCCACGGCACCCGCTGCCACGCCCATGGCCTTTGTGCGGGCGATTGTGCAGGCCTGCGCGCAGGCCGGTGTGAATGCAGCGCCCCTCCTGCAACAGGCACAAATCGCGCCACAGGAAGTGGAAAACCCTGCCGCCCGCGTGACGGCCTGGCAGTTCGAGCGCCTCTCGGGCCTGGCCATGCAGGCGCTGGACGACGAGGCGCTGGGCTGGTTCAGCCGCCGCCTGCCCTGGGGCAGCTATGGGCTGCTGGCGCGCGCCTCCATCAGCTCGCCCACGCTGGGGGTGGCGCTCAAGCGCTGGTGCCGCCACCACGGCTTGCTGACGCAGGACATAGCCCTCACCCTGCAGGCGGAAGGGGCCAGCGCCACAGTGCGCCTGCAGGTGCACCGGCCCCTGGGGGCGTTTGCCGAGTTCTGCCCGGTCTCGGTGCTGCGCAACATCCACGGCCTGGCGTGTTGGTTCATCGACTCGCGCATTGCGCTGCAGGAGTCGTTCTTCGCCTTCGCACGGCCCACCCACCACGACGCCTATGCGGTGCTGTTTCCTGGGCCGGTGCAGTTTGGCGCCGCCTGCAGCGGCCTGCGCTTTGACGCGCGCTACCTGCAACTGCCGTTGCAGCGTGATGAAGCCGCGCTGCGCCAGATGCTGCAGCGCGCCCTGCCGCTGACGGTGCTGCAATACCGGCGCGACCGCCTGCTGGTGCAGCGCGTGCGCACCCTGCTGACCGCCGAC
>ENA-UOOA01001465-UOOA01001465.1-human-gut-metagenome-genome-assembly--contig:-P61old-NODE-1465-length-37987-cov-80.304624_pt1 | contig 37987 bp, 52 predicted proteins | sample MGYA00242467_ERZ724014 | MGnify/ENA metagenome assembly ERZ724014 | reverse complement strand
TTGCATTTGATGCTTCCCGCTCAAATTCGTTATACGGTAAATCAGACACAGTACAGCCTTATGCAACAAAGAAACTTTTGTACATTGTAGTCGGCAATGTAAAAGTGCAAAGTGCGGCTTCTGATGTTGTGGATGTTACTACAACTGAAAATGACACTGTGCCGTTGTTTACAGGACAGTATTTCAATTTCAAGCCGAACAACCCCAGCTGGCTCAAAGCCGGTGAACAACAAGACAGCGGAGGCATATACACTTCTTGCTATAACAAACTTGTACAAGCCTTAACCGATAATATCTGGGAAATAAAAGTAATAGACTCCACTACTATGGAAGAGGGTACAGACTACTCCGAGTATTGGATTGTTTATCAAGACGCAATGAGGTTTAGGACTCCGTTAAGGCTTTCCGCTGCTCTTTTGGCGAACAATGCTGGGTGCAAGGGGAATGGCATAACAATAGGGCTAAAAAATGGGGTTGACTATTTCGGCTTGGGATATTCAACCACAGCAGCAAATTATAACCAAACCAACGCGGGTTTATATGGCACTCCTGCTGGTACCCCATTAGACGGACAACCCTCGAGCTGGCCTTATAATTCGTCATTAGGTTTAACAACAGACCCGTCAAAATCAGGCATCATAGTAGACACAACTCTACCTGATGATGTGCAGCTGTACTTCAAGGTTGCAAACGCCGTAGAGAATCTGGATATGCTTAACGCGGGCGAGATTCTTGAGGAATTATCAAACAAGGTTAATGTGTCCAATACCAGCTGGGCAACAAGTGCCTGTATGCCAGATTACTCTGCCGGGGTCTCTATTACGTTCCCGTTTACTGCACAAACTGCGGGTATTATCCAAATAGCAGCACTTAACGGGTATAACAATGTTAACGTAAACGGGAACCAAAATTTCAACGGCATACTTTGTGCGGCGCCTTCAAATTGGAATGGCTCCGTTTTCCCTGTTGACAAAGGTGATGTTATAACCCAAGCAAGCGTTACAGGTACAGCCGCTCAAACATTCTACCCATTGAAAGGAGCTATCATTGATTAAATACGCAAAAGTAATAAACGAACAAACAGGCCTGTGCGAAGTAGGAATCGGCACAAACACCACATTCTACAAATCCATCGGCATGAACGAGCAGGACGTCTCTCAATCGGACATAGACGGCAAGTGGTATTTGTCAGACAAATGCCCGATGAAATCCAATGAAACCAAGCTTGCCGAAGCCAAGCAAGCAAAGCTCAACGAGGCAAGCAACAAAGCCTTTGAATATAGAGATAAAACTGGTACTGTTTCATTCGACGGCAGACCTGTGGAGCCTATTATGCCTATGACAGAGGGTGAAGAGCCCCCAGCTACAATAACCGTTCACACAGAGCTTTTAAATCAAGATGATATGTTTCAGCGTGTCATAGGCTTCCAACAGGGCATTTTTACGCAAGACCAAATATACAACACAAAAGAGGATATCCCCGTCTACCTGAATGCGCAAGAAGCACAGGCCGTTTACTTCGCTATAGTTGCACGTGCTCAAAAACTGTGGGTACAAGACTATATGACATACAAATCAATGATTGAAGCGTGCACCACTGCTGAAGAAGTCAATGCAATTGTGATTGATTATGACAATGTACCTGTAATTCAAGAGCCGGAAGCACCTGAAGAACCAACAGAAGAAACAACCGAGGATTTCTCGGATGTTGAGGAGGAACATGAGAATAAACCCGACAAAACCACACCCGATGCCGGTGTTCAAGAGGTTCAGGAAGACACTGCAGGAGAGATTAAAGAATGACAGAAATAATAGAGTTTGCTCCCTACATAGTAATTTTCATTGTGTTTGCTGTGCAGTACAAACTGTTTACAACGCCCAGCCAATTAGAAGCTTTAAAGTCTGAACTGCTTCAATACATATCAGACCACTATGTATCAGACAAAACTTATCGTGAAAATAACAGGAGCCTACAAGAGCAGCTTTCTTTGATTCATCAGGATATTAACGATGTGAAAAATCTACTTATACAAAGGAAAGGTGAAGTATGAACAAAATAATTATCCATTGGACAGCAGGCGCATACACGCCCAATGCAACGGACTTAAAACACTATCACTTTTTGCTTGACGGCAAAGGCAAAAACACAATGAAAATTACTACAAGCGATAATGAGGTGACTCAAGATGACATTTAATTTTAATGTGGGTGGCTTGACCCCGCAAGACGCATTACCGGGCGGCGGTGGAGGCTCTACTACAGTGGTTGAGGGGCTCTGTGCCAAAAGTACCGCGGGTTTATGCGTATGGTTGGACGCTGAAATCAACTCCCGTGCCGGCGTTCATGATGAGACAGTAAACGGTATGCAAAACCTTGTTTACACGCCTTACGTGAAAAAAACAGAAACCGTAGGTTGCTTAGAAAAACTAAACGGAACTCCTACTTTTACAGGTAAAGCGTGCAAATTAGGCGGCACAATGTTTGTTCCATCTTACGAGCAAACAGCCTTGACATTTGAATTCGTCGGCAGTTTTGAATCAAATGTTTTTGACAACGTCATATCACAGCAATTGATTATTAACAATATAATAGGCGGCGGTTTCCAGACGATGTTCACATCAAATGCTTATCATTATCAGGTGTACAATGCTTCATCTGCCAGGACAAAACAACTTCAATATGCTCTTAATATTGAACCCGGCAAGGTTTATCACATAGCTGTGACAGATGTACTGGGCAAAGCGGGCACAACAAAGCTCTACATCGACGGAGAGTTTGTAGAAACAACCCTTCTCACGGACAGTGACGGCGGCGTGTGCCCTACTGCAACTGATATAAGGAACATGGGAATTATGGGTGTTAACAGCACCTCCACAACAAGCATTTACCCCGTAGAGAAAAACACACAGGGCGCGTTTTATGGCGAATATACAAACATAAACACATTGCGTTTATGGAACAGGGCTTTAAGTGCAGAAGAGATAAAACAAAACTACGAGAATGATAAAAAAAGATTCGGGTAGTATAGAACTTAACTTATGTTTAAAAGAAAGGTATGATTACGCATGGCAAACTTAGGAGCTTACAAAATTAATACACTTAATAATTATCAGAAAGTATCTGATTTAACCGGCCTCACTTTCGAAGATGATAAAACTTACACTCTCCAGGTACAAGGGAGAGCTTATATAATTAACTCGGCAACAGTCCCTACCGAAGGTGGGTTTTTGTTAAAGGATAACCAGATAGTGAACTTTACAAAAGAAGCAGGGGTTGACTTTTATATCAAAACTAATTTCTGGCTACCTTGTGTGTTGAATATTGCGGAGTAGTTATGGAAGTTAGCTTTGGTTATTCTCATTGGCTTAAAACCTACTGGTACCAAGGGAAGCTACCAACTGTTAAACGTGGGATATATGGTGGGGAATTAAAGAAAGTTGGCCCCAATCAAACAACTCTTGAACATCTCCTCCCATATAGTAAAGGTGGTAAGACAACTATAGATAATCTCGCCCTTGCTACAAGAGAGAATAATAATAACAGAGACTGTGCGCCTCTACAAGGCGATAAAATTACTTCGGATATAGTAACATACCTAAGGCAGTTCAAAAACGTCGTATACGGCAAGCTAGACGGTAATAGGTATATATCCTTGATTATTAATACTTTAGACGGACAAGGTATCCATATAGACAGAAAGGTTGTATAGCAAAAATGAAGTTATCAAGATTTTTCCAACTGGAAGAGTTTATTAAATCAGATACGGCAGAATCTCTAGGGATAGATAACACCCCTACCAAGGAAGCTATTGTAAATATAACACGTCTCCATGACAACTGTATGGAAAAGATAAGAAGATGCTTGCAATCCCCGGTATATATATCAAGCGGTTATCGTTGTAAAAAACTCAACACTGAGGTAGGTGGGTCTTCAACATCCCAGCATCTAAAAGGTATGGCTTGTGACTTTACTGTTAAAGGACAAAGTTGTGAAGCTATGTTTAATTGGTGTAGGAAGAACCTAGTGTTTGACCAATTGATTCTTGAAGAAGCTGATGGAGTTAAATGGGTCCATATAAGTTACAACAAAGATAATAACCGCAGGCAATGTATGAAGTATAAAGATGGTGTATATATTAATGTTTAGAAAGGAATGAACTATGGCAGAAGAAAAGAAATGGTACGATATCATCCTGGATTATGTTGCAAAAGATTCTACCTACGCAACACTATTCGTCTTGCTTAAAGCTTTCGGAGTAAAGATTTCAACTAATCTTGAACAGGCTATAGCAGAAGTAGGTGTAGCTACTGGTGAGTTTGGTAAAGCTATTGAGAATTTAGTCCTGGTTGTAGAAGAAGAAAAAAAGTTACAAGAATCAACAGAGAAAGCAGAGTAGAACAATGTGGAACATTCTTGTCCAAACTGTATCAAAATCAGTTGCAGATGTTACTAGCTCAATCTTTGATTTCCTTTCTAAAAAGGAAGAGAATAAAGAAAAAGATTATGTAATTGACGATGCTGAAAGATTAAAGAAAGCTACTAATATAGCAGAACAAATGTGGAAGATAGCTTTCAGAAATCTTGATAGGTTTGAAGAAAGAGATAGAGAGAAGTTCTTGAAACTCCACGATGATTTCTTAGATTACAATTAGGAGAGATTTATGGCGAATGATATATTTACTAACCTAAGGATGATGAGTCAAGCAGAAGACCCCCTTGCAAAGGAATGGATACTGAGAGGTAGCGGTGGTTTTGCAACAGCTCCTAATCCTTACTACAACCAAATGCAGGCTATTAGGAATTGGCTTCAGCAACGTGTGTATAATGATTATCCACCTGCTCAACAATACTATAACTCTGCACAATACAAACAAGATATGATGCAAGGATATCCTACTTTCTATTATTAACCGCTCAAGATAAATAGATAAAGAAAAACCCCTCAACCAATTAAGGAAGAGGGGTTCATTATTTGAAAAGGAGACAACAAGAGAGGAAGTAGTTATACCATTGGTTTGGTATAGTCAAAACCTTGTGATTCTTCTGTAGCATATGCCATCATTAATCTACATATGCAATGGGTTAGGTGGGAGTCTTGAGTATCACCAGCTTTGTGAGCTAAGTAATGGGTTATAGCATGGTTCACATGTTGTTCAGCCGGCACCAGTCTCCAATTATTTGTTTGATATTTCTCAGCTCCTTCTTTTAATACCTTAGCTATTTCAAATATCCCATCTAGTACGTAGCTATTCTCTTGAGATATTTCTATTATAGCTTGTCTGAGATAATATTTCTCACGACTCCTCATATATAAAGTAATACGTTCAATAAACTTATCATCGGTAAAGAAGTCTTTCAAGAATTCCGGGTCAAGTAAATGGAAAGCAAATGGTGAATATGATTGCTTCCCACCTTTAGTACTGACTACAGTTTTAACATCTTTGCCAACACCCTCTATAACCTTAGTTATCCCACCAGGTTGTTCGTTAAATTTAAAATCATAACCGTTGGTTTCAAGTTCTATATCTTCTACCATAACAACCTCCTTTATTAAACCTCTATATAAACAGAATAACCTTGGTCAATTAAGTATTCCAAATACTCACTTAGTTTTGTTTTTGCCTGACGTTGTACAAGCTTTACAATATTATCAGACAATTCAAAAGGTTTTCCAATTAAAGCAAAGAAGCTCTTGCCTTCTACCATACCCCAAAGGATTTGGCACTCAGAACCATTCTTGTCTTTAACTGTGATTCTTTCATAATCAAAGTTGCTTATAGTATTGATATCGATTTGTTCTTCAGCCTTAACTACAGGTACTAACTTTTTAGAATTGTTAGCTAGATGTTCAAATGCATTTCTTCTTATCCTTGCCTCAAGAGAATCAAATATATCATCTTCTATTGTTCTTGGACAAGGTCCAAACCATCTATCCGGATGTGGAGTAGTATTACTCATAAAACATATTCTCCTTTCTTGTTCTTATGTTTGATTCTATTTGTTTTAAGATTGTAATTATCAATCCCTAGTATATGAGCCATCATTAAATTTGTTTCAAAATCTTCAACCTTCATCCCATTGTCAATAAATATTTGCCTTATATCATCAACTGTTGTCGTATTGTTGACCAAGCTACAAGCTGTAACGGGGCCGACTCCTTTGCATCCGCTATATCCGTCAGATTTATCCCCAGTAAGGATTTGAACAAATAGATTTTGTCTAGCATCTTCTTCTGTGACTGTGACAACTTCTCCTCCGTTTGGATTGTCTCTGTAAAAATTACACGGAACAGAATAGAAATCTTTGTCAACAGAAACAATAACCTTCTCCCCAGGGAAGTTATCATTATCTTCAAATACGATTCTCGCTGTATCATCTGCTTCTACCCCTTTCAGAAATACCACATTATATTTATCTACCAACCAACTAAGTAACACATCATATATCTTAGGTTTGCCTTTTCTATTATGTTTGTAGGTTGGATTGATTTTCTTTCTAAAGTTATTCTCTATATCACCTACAACAATAACAATCTCACGACCGTCTATGCGCTCTTTGAACCCGTCGATTATATCGTTAAGGTAGGCTTTACCTCTGGCTACTTCATATACCTCGCAGTATGTTCCTTCAGATATTTCTTTAAGAGCGACACAAGCAAAGCAAGCTTTAATCAGGTATGATTCTATATCTAATATTATATAATCAAACTTACAACTCATTACCTACTAACCCTTTCAGCTATTATATAGAGTATTACAAATGCTACTAAAAAGATAACTATGTCCACCGGTTAACTCCAATACTCTGACATCTACTCTTGGATTAGATTTGTCTATATCTCCATCCATATACAGTACTGCTCTAACTATCTTAGCATTATCCTCCGGGAGATAACCCAGCTCTACCAGACTGTCACAAAAGAATTTATCTACAACGCTACAGACATTGGCCACATCGTATCTGCGCTTATCTCCTTTATGGACTTCGTATATAATAACACATCCATTACCCCCTAGTTTTTTTATTGTTGACTTTGTTACTTTAGATTTCTTCAATGTAGCTTTGACAACTTCTTTGTATTTCTTTTTAAGACTATTCAGCACTCTGAAGTGGAGGTTCCTATAAATATTCAGATTAACAGAATATCTTCTTTTGCCATAAGGTATTGTTATAGGAAGTTCTAAAGATATCTCAGCAGGTTTTCCCATTTCTCCTCCTTTGATTATGATTGATTATACCATTAGTTCGGTTAATAATCAACCCCTCTTTTCGCAGGTTGAGACAAACTTAACCTCTTCCCACATTGAGGGCAATACTTGTAATAATAGTTAAAGTCTTGATTACAATTATCACAATGGGTATTAAATCTATGGCGCTCACAATAACAATTACTAGCTATATCACTAGCAGTTATTATCTTCTTCCTTAACTCATGGGAGCGGACCCTTCCTGTCATTGCTACAGTTATAAACTTAATCCTACAGAGAGATATAATATCGTAGATACTTTCTATAGGAATTAAGCCAAGGTCCAGTGCTACAAGTATCTCATCCAGTACCAACACATCCATACGGCTCTGTTCAATAGCTTGTATTATTTCAGTTACGAATTGTTTATGGACCTCGTAATCCTCGTCCTTAATATTCTTAGGGAGAGCTATCTTCTTGGTACCAGCAACTATAACTTCTACCAAAGGTTGTGACTTAAAGAACTCTACTTCAGAAGATGTCCCGTCTTTCAAGCATTGACTAAACAATACCCTCTTCTTATTCTGTATAGCTCTTACTGTTAGCCCTATGACAGATTCGGTCTTACCTTTGCCATAGCCAAATATAGAAAATACTATTGATTCACTGTCTTTATTTTTCTTTTCCATTAGTAGGTGTCTTCCTTATAATAACTACATCTCCCAAAGGTTTCTGTTTTTTAAACCCAGGGTTAGGAGAAGTCTCCTCCTTGCAGAATTTGTCAACATTAACTTGGTCAATCATGGTATAAGGTTTGATAGGTTGACATTCAATAACTAACCTTTGCTTTGTAGGGTTGTACTTAAACCATACTACCGGTTTGATATCCATAAGAACTCCTTTCTTTAAACTTAGTTTTGCTTGCTTGGAATGTGAGGTCTATAGTTCCACATCGCCCTTGTCTATTCTTCCTGATAATAAGCTCAGCCTTTCCTTTATTGTCCAACTCATGGGGATTATAAACCTCATCTCTGTATAAAAACATAACCACATCTGCGTCTTGCTCTAGGCTACCAGAATCTCTTAAATCAGATAAGATAGGTCGCTTATCAGTACGAGTCTCTAACTGTCTAGATAACTGACATAAAGCCAGAACAGGTACATTATATTTCCTTGCTAACTTCTTTAGTCCTTTACTGTTACGAGTGACGATGTCATAATCATCCTTCAATCTCTTATCATCACTAGCCATAAGCTGAAGGTAATCTATTATAACTAATCCACATTCATCATATTTACTTTGACAACTAACTATTGCACTTTCTATTGTAGATAATTTACAGTTAGCATCATCAAGTATATATAATTTTTTGTCAGCGAGTTCCTCACTTGCTTTGTATATCTTCTCGTATATCTCTGGAGTAACCATACCATTACTAATCATATCCTGGTTAGTCCCACACATAGAGAACAACTCTCTCTCTGTATATTCATCCAGACCCATTTCTAAACTGGCGAATACAACTGGCACATCGTTAGCCACATAAGAAGCTATTCCCATAGCGAAACTACTTTTCCCCATTGCCGGTCTAGCACCAAGTAAATACAATCTACCTTTACACAACCCACTAAGAGAGGTATCCAAACTTGGGAAAGAAGTAGCCAATCCTAATATCTTATTCTCAGAGGTTAACACCTTATTTATCTTGTCTACAACATTGTCCAGTCCTGTTATTATATGGGAAAGCTTATCACTTTGCTTTTGCATCATCACGTTTTCTGCACGAGTTTTAACCCATTCAGCAACACTTTCTACATCAGTATTATTATCAAGTTGACTTTGTGCTTCCAGACAAATACTAGCCAGCTCTCTCTTCTTAGCATAGTTTAATATTATCCCACAATAGTTTTTGTAATTACTAGTACAAGCTACATTCATAGCTAAATCATTTATATAATCTCTACCTCCGGATGCCTCTAACTTCTCGTGGAATCTTAACCATTCACTAACGGTAACTATATCCACCTCTTTATCTTTAGATTTAAGGTCAAGTATAGCTTTGAATATTAATCTATGGGGGGTTGAGAAAAAAGAATCAACAGAAAGTCTACTACAAATATCTGCTACTTTCTCAGGAGCTACTAAAGCTATTCCTAATACTTCTTTCTCTGCCTCATCATTGCTCCATTGTGATTGCTTGTTGATATCCAATTCCACTGTCAATCTCCTTTAACTTCTGAACTATATAGTCAGCTACCCTATTAAAACGACAAGTTAAAAACTCCAGCTCTGGAGAGTCTATAAGATTCTCTACCCCTTCTTGTTCTATATAAGCCAACGCCTCATCCGATGTACGGATTTTAAAGAAATCTATCCAACCTTCCGGTCTGGTCGGTTCAGGATGTGTACGCAAATACTCTTCTTTAACCCAACCATTAGCCATAACTTGATAATGATTACAGTCTCTATATCTGCGGTACTTGGTCCTCATATCTTGACTCTCATCTCTATGGGCGTGGAGGTATTCTATATAATCATGGAGCTTTCCTATCATCCACTCTACCATGTCTATAGGATATTTCTTAAGCAAACGAGTTAGTTGAACTTTCTTAAGCTTTACTAACCCGTCTTTATCTTGCTTGCCAAGTTTATTAAACCTTAGGTACTTACTTCTATCAGGAGAGAATTCCTCTCTCAATAATAGATATGCTTTCTTTGCTTGCTTAACAGTCAGCCCCTCACAGTACGCTATCAAAATATCTTTGTCATCTCCTACCAGCATACTAGCAGGTTGTTCACTTTTAACTCTAGGCATTGCCACCTGCCAAAGTAAATAGCATATGGAATAGAGCTAACATAAACATCCAGCAACAGATAATCCAAACATTAACTACAAACCTTGTAATCTTATCTTGTATGTTTTCTGTTTGGCACAATCCATATATCATTCCCATTGTAACAACTAAACTCATTATAGCAAATAATATCCCGCCCATTTAATCTTTTCTCCTTTCATAGAACTTTAAACAATCTTCCTTGTAGATGTAATCAGCCTGACATCCTATCTCATAGGAATATACTTGTCTGACTTTACGAGGTCTTGTAAATAATCTTCCGACTACAAATATCGGGTCCCCAGCATCAAGCTCACTCTCAACATAATCAGCTAACCCACTCACACATAATATATTCATAATGTATTTACGGGTTTTGATTTGTCCTTCGCTAGCTCCGGGGTTTTGAGTCACACCATAAGCTCTTATATATCCCCAACGGCTTCCGTCTTCACCAACTCCGGTACTTGTACTAACAACAACTCCATGCCAATATATATTCGGTTGAGTATTAACAGCTAACATTATCTACCTTCGTATCTATATCAAACTTTTCTACTAAATACTTAACTGCGGGATTTATATTTCTCACGTGGGAAGGAACACTAGCTATATATCTCAAGGCTGTTGTCTTATCTTCGATAGCTTTGTAATCTATCTCACTGTTTATATTGTTTATATCCCTTCTTATATCTCTTAGATGTTCCTTCATTACCAAGTGGATAGCCCAATCCTTTAACTTTTTGTAGCAATCTTTTGGGCGGGTCAGACGATTACGTAAATAACCGTCCAACATTATACAAGCTTCTGATACTACGTCGGCTCCATACTCTCGTACCAGAGCTTGATGTTGTCTAGCAGTTAAAGAAAACTTTTCGAATTCGATTCGTGTTTTATTCAAAACCGATTTCTTTTTAGTTAATCCTTTTTCTTTTTTTATTTCTTCTTTGGTTCTTTCTTCTTTTTTTGTTCTTTTTCCTATTAGACCTTTTTCTTTTTGCTTTGCTACCTCAAGGAAATCATCAATACTAATAGCTAACTTGTACAAAGTAGACAGTATCACATTCAACATATAACGATTAGCCAGAAGTTCTCTAGCTATATCCATTCTTTCTAATTGTCTCTTTGTATATCTATCTCTATACACTAACGATATCTCCTGCACACCAATAGTAAGTTGGGTCTCCAGACTTCTTACCCAGGAACCCATAACGGTATAGTTTTTTAATAGCCTTATAAGCTCCTGACCTATTCTTATAGCCACAAGCTTTTCTTACTTCTTCAAAAGTAAAAGGTTTATTTTCTGCAAGCTTCTCAGCCAAGAACATCAGGACATCAATACGACATCCTGATAATCTTAGCTTAACAAGAGCAGGATAGGAAAGTATAAACTTATAGGGATTTATCCCAAGAGATTTTAATTCCACTTACCCAACCTCCTAGGTAATCTTTGATTTCTGCTAGGTCAACTCCAGCTTCTTCAAAAAGACCTTTCATTGTGTTGTATATCACAACGTATTTACCAGCCTCTTCTTCAAGATTAAACTCTGGTTTTGGTGGTTGCTGGTATGCTGTTTTCTGGTAGCCACCCCCAGTTCCATAACGTTTACTACCACTAGATTGATAACTTGTGTAACCCATTAGTTACTCCTTTCTTTGAAACTTTTACTCTTTGTTTCTAACCGGTTGTCATATTATTATACATCTGTTATTCTAGTTTGTCAACTGGAATCCCAAAGTATTTTTTTAAATCTTCTTCTTTGTAATCCTCCTTTGTCAGTCCATTAATAAGGAATCTAACAGAATTAAGAGGAACATAAGGGACAACTTTCTCCCCTTCAGATTCTATTGTATGTTTTTTTGCATGGCGGATATAACCAAAAGCAGGGCGTCTCCCGCTACATATCCTTTGATTCTCTTTATTATGAATACAATAAACTACATTTCTTAGTGCCATAATTCTTCATGCACCTCCATATATTTTACATCTGACTCTTCGCCTTTAATAAGTTTTTTTGTTAAGTGGATTAGGTAAACCAACCCTGCAAAGAGGTGGCCCACTATGATGTCAATGCGTCCCCAAATAATGGCCAACATTGTAACTGGTATCAACACCACCATAGATACAATGACAAATAAATTACCTAGTGCTTTTCTAAACATGACTTCTCCTTTTTATATTTCCTTTTCTATTGCAAGTGGCTCCCCTTCAAAAGCGTCATCAATAGTTGCTATGATATAGGCCTTTGTCTCCGGGTCTATCATATCATATTCGACGAGCCTATCATACACCACATTAATTGAAGCGGCCAATGCGGCTAATATTCTCCCAATATCCTTTAACTGTTTTTCTTCCATAGACTACTGTCTCCTTTCTTTATTTTATCTAACAACTCTTTACTAACAAACCCCTCATACATATCTCTTTCTGCTTCTGAATTTAACCACACCTCCCAACCTTCTATTATATCTTGAGGCTCTGCTATTCCTTTTTCTTCAAAGGCTTTAGCATAATGTCCCATATCTACATCTACAAATCTATCACTTACAAAGAACTTAGCAACCGTCTTGCTATCCATTATCCTTATCACATCCCAGTTAGTAATCATTTACTCCTCCCTTCCGCCATATCAATGATAGCTAAAATTTCATTAAGCGAGTCACATCTTAACTCTGTTCCGTCTGCAAATGTATGGGTATCTTCCTGGCAGATATTCTTAATCTCGCTTATAATATTCTCTAATTCAATTTCAAAGGCTTCACGAATTGTTTTTAGTTCGTGCTCTTTGCGTTTGAGTTGTTTGAAGTAGCAGGCGCCTTTATCCATACAGCTATCGTAAGTTTCTATTACATCAGGAATATTGCAAATACCCTGGGCATAATATTCACACCCACTCACATCCACGCCATCAATTATTATTTCTTTTTTATCTGTCATCATGCCACCTTCCTATCTTTAAGAAATCTTTCATAACTCTCCATTAAATGGTTGTCAGCCTCCTCTTGGTTATCCACATCTGACCAGAAAGAATCTACATAACCACCTGGGATATAAAACCCACCGTCTTTCTCAATAGACCTTCTCAAGTCCTTATTCGGTCTACTACATGCATTGCCCCCGTTAATCCCACAGCGTATTTCATTAAGATTCCAACTAACTATTCTAAAAAAGGAAGGGCTACAAAGATATGCAACCTGGGGGATTAACCCCTCTATTCCTTTGATAGTAAGAACTGTACCTAGATTGTATTTCCCACTGACTGTAGTGTAATGGGCTAGATGAAAGTTGACCACGACTTTTTGTAAAACCAATTGATTTATAAGCTTCATAATAGCTATTGTCCTGCGATTAATTGTATCTGCCTCAACGTTTCCATAATAACCAATATCTACATAGATATCTATAGATTCTACAGGAGTCAACTCATCCATTCTTAAACAGCATTCAGGTTCCCCTGAGATGACTGCTCCCATGTCATAGGCACAACCTTCAACTCCCATAGCTATCCCCATAGGAGAATCTAATGGAGAAGAAGCTGCAGAAGAAAGCTGTTTTCCAAGGGCTTCGGTAGAAACAATATCTCCAAACATTATCTTTTCTTTTTCCTCTGCCCAAGTTTTTGCTCCTCCTGTAAAAGACCTATCGATACTCCGTAGACTAAACGTTTTGTCCAATGGAGAAGCATCCAGCCAGGATTTCATTTGGGTAAGTGAATCAAACTCTTCAACCAGATAACCTGCTTGTTTAAAAGTTCTCGGTTTATAAGCTAACTGTGTGGGGTTTAAATCTTTATCTTCTATCAACCCTGCCATTACTATACCTCCTTGTCAAAACTTATATCAAATCTTTCAATCTTTCCATCTATTTCTATTTCTACTTCTATTATCCAGGGTCCTTTTATATAATTCTCTCTATTGCCCCCGAATTCCGGATTGGCTTTTACAGTTGACTTCCACTTTCTAAATGAGTTGATTAAGTGGTTGAATTCTACTTTAGACAGGTCAGCGACGTTGTTACCTACATACAACGCTTTCGCACTTCCTTTCTGATATTCTGAAAAGAATTGATGACCGACTATTAAGTTGTAGCTACTTGCCCATCCCCAAACCCTATTGGTAGGGTCTCCGGTTCTGCCTGCTATTGCAATATAAGCCTCGTCCTCGTTTGATGTATAGTTCACAAGTTGCATACTACATTTATCTTTTATACAAGTAAACCGTATTTTGCATGATGTAGAATATTTTATAGACTGGGGTGCTGGCTCTTCCCTTTTAGAGATAGAGTTTAGACTAACATTTCTGAGCGCCTTGGCTTTAACATCTTCCTCCACTCCCTTAAAGACTACCATATCCAACACTTCCGTAGGTGAAAAGCCTTGTTCTAATAAATCTGCTCCGTCCATTAGTGCACGGGGTGACACTGTGATTTTAATCTTTTCTTTGTCGATGTTCTCCCTTACCTTACTTATAATATCGAACCATTCAGGATTACTAGTTAACGCCCTCTCTAATCCCTTGTCATATCCTACCTCTACAACTATAAACCTATCAAGAGTAGCTGCGTCAAGCCTGTTACGTCCGATATATTCCATAGTTGCTCCCTTCCCGTAGGTGTTACAAGCGCATACACATACAAAGTCAGGATGTTTAGTGACAATCTTATCGGCAAAACTACAATGACCGTTAGCTAGTAAGCTGTTAAGAATAGTTACAACCCCGGCGTGAGCGGCGTCAAACTCATCCAATAATAACAGCCCTCCCTTTTCGTAAGCTTCTCTTACTGGAGTCGTCACATAGTTACCTTGCGCATTAACAAAGCCTAGTAAGTCCGACTTAGTTGTTTGTAAACCCACACTCATGGGGTAGAATGGAAGCTGGAGAGATTCAGCAACACATCCAGCGAGGTGAGTTTTGCCAGAACCCGCAGGACCTACAAACATAATGTTCTTTTCTTTTCTTTTTGCAGATGAAAGGATTTTAACCACCTTCTCAAACGCAGGGTGGACTAATTCCTTTTTAGGTTTTGCTGGTTTCCCCAATGTGATGACCAGGGGTTTATCTGCTACCAGACTAGAGATATAATCATCAAGTTGTATTTGTTTCTTTTTTATATCTTCAATCTTTAGGTCGATTGTTTTCTCGATTGATTGCAATTTGTTTTTAACTTGCTCTTTGGCTTTCTTGTCTACTTCCTCAAGGCTTTTACCAACCAAAGAGACAATAGCCTTTTCTACCTCATTCATTTAAAGCCCTCCTATTAATCTAAAATTTCTCTTGTTTTATTCAACAGCTCCTGTCTTAATGCAAAGCTACGGGCGGTCAAAGTACCGCTATTATTAATACTTACCATAGGCACTAAGGAGTATTTCTTACAGAATTCTCCCATTAACTTACTACATTCAGGCAATACTTTTGTCAAATACTCATTAGCTATAGCTTTACTCAACTCGTCCCTTGTCGATTCTTTAGTCCCCGGGGCAAACCCATATACAACAGTATTGCTTGTTTCAATAGCTAATAGATAGGGGTTCTCTCCTTCGTTTACAAAGTCGGATATGTACTCTGTTGCTTGGTCTATATATCCTGGATAGTTGTCTTCTAGGTAGCGATTGAGACTAATTGTTTCAATAATACCCTCCGATGTTATGTCTGTTGTTTTACTTTTCATTTCTTTCCCTCCTGATTTTATTTAATAACTCTTCGGCAGTAGGTGAGAAGTCCTGGCTGTCCTTCTCTTTTCCTGCTTCCTCTATTATTCTAGTAGCCTGCTGGATTAACTTAATACTTGCCCACTTGTTGATAAAACTATCTAACGCTTCCACTGCTTCGTTGTCTTCCACCTTTATAATGTCGTACACATCACGCCTATGTTGCGAAGGCGCTCCTGTGATTAGCTCCATATATGGAAGTAGTCTGTTAGCTAATGGTGTGGTCTTTAGCTCATTAACCAAAACAATTGTAGCTATTTTGTTTACATTATTCAATAAGTATTCGCCATCCATTGTTAAACCTCCCTTTTTCTTGAACCATGGGCGATGAAACACACCTTCTTAGCTGTGAGACAAAGCTGACAATCCCTCATACATTTCTTGCCCTCGGCTGGGTCGATTGTTTGTAACGGGCATAAAGTATATCCCTCTTGCCGCAAGTCGTGGGCATACTCTTGGCTTCCGTAATTCTTCCCTCCATAAGGGGTGACGGAGTTAATGATATTAACATTTAGTAAGCTATTGAAAACCCCAAGGGCATTTGGGAATCGCTCAAAGCATTTACTATACCCATAAAATTTCACATTCGGCAAAGACTTAGCTATCTCTATCCACTTAGCTAGATAATTCAAGTCATAAAAGTCACCGCTTTCATGGATACGGACTATTGAAAATCTTTTTGCAATAATCTCATTCACCATTAGATTAACAAACTCTGGGGTATGAGTCAGTGCAAGATTCTGCTGGCGCAAGTTGCGACAATTAGTCCAGCGCTCCTCTTCTGCCTTAGCGTAACAACTTGCTGCACAATCTCTGCAGTTAGGGCAGGTTTGTACTGCGGGCAAAGAGAATATCCCGACCGAGCGGTCTAATTTTTTGTTTCCTCTTGTTAACATTGCTCCTATCCTTTTATTGCTTTCATTATTTCTTCCGGTGTTTCATGGACGGAAATATAATTTGCTCTTGCAGATGATGAGATTATGTCTGTCCCGTTGTCCTCATCCTCTCTTATAATCGCAAAGATATTATCACTATTAACTATAAGTTTACTCCCATCGTAAAAGTTTGTTAGTTCTATAAACATTATACCTCCATTTCTTTTAACATAAGCTCTAACTGTTCTTTGTCTTCTTTGGTGTGGGAATCTAGCCACCACATACAATCGAACTCCATACAGCTATCACAATTGAGCTCGTCATATTCTCTTATTAGCTCCCCGTCGTCGTCGACATCTATACAATGGTCGATGATTCTGGGGACGCAAGCTTGTTCAGTTATGCCACATTCTTTTTCTATTTCTCGGACTTGCTCCGGGGTTAAAAATACCTCATCACTCGCCCTTATAATTGGTTGCGTTTTGTCTTCCATAAAGTTGCACAGCCTTTCGTTATACCGTTATTCTGCTAATATAGTTGCCAACTCCCTTAGTATTGGTTCGACTAAGTAGTCGATTTCTAAAGAGTTGTTAATTGTTGCCCAAGCTTTTATAGTCTGGGCTTGATTCTGTACTATGCAGAGCGATTCCACGTCCACCGGTATTTGTACACCGGTAAGCGGGTTTGCTTTTTCTTGTTTGATTTTTTCCTCGGTGGTTTTCTCCATATGCGGTAACTCCTTTCTATCCTACAATTAGGAATACAAAAATTACTAAAGAAAAACCCCCTAACAATTAGGGGGCTGGTTTGTAATAGAGTGTAATATGTCCAAAATATTTACTAGTTGTTTATGCGTCTATCCCTTGTCAACCACATCCCAATATTAGTCGAATAAGCTACATAATTCCCCCGGTTGTAATAGATTTTATGGGGGTCTGTTACTTTTGCCCTCGGCGGAACAGTAACCCAGCTAGCAGATTTGTAAAGATTAGGTTTGCTTGCTGCTAGCAATACGGCTTGTCTGTCACGCTCTTTGGCAATAGCTCGTGCGACTTCCAATTTGAGACGGCGGTTAGAGATATGACGCTTCCTTGGTTTCTCTTCCATAAAGCGTTTACCCTCTTGCCTTCCTTCTATAAGCTACTAAACCATATAGCATATATGGGTTTTATATAGTAGTTGTACCTTTGCGGTTTGGATTGCTGACAGCTCGTAAGCTGTATGGTCCAGCCGGTTATCCTAACCACTCTTACATACTACCAGATAAAAAAACTTTTGTCAACAAGTTGACTTTTATATTTGTAATATATCTTAACATTTCCTTGGTTTACGCCCATAGTACGACTTTAAGCGGAGCCTACCATCTGGAGGTAAGCAGTTACGAATAAATTGGAATATATTGCTACCGCCGATAGGTGGGTAATAAGTTAGCTTGCAGGTGGTGGAGCCTACTCGGAGATAAGCAATTAGACAATCTCCACCGCCTTTGATAGCTTCAAGGTCTATAAATACTACCATACATATAATGCCTTTGTTTGATATTAAACGTTGTATATTATACCACAAGAATAAATTGTGTCAACCCAGAGGGAGTGGGTGAACAGTTGATTGATTGTTCAATTGTTATTTATTTCACGATTACAACTGTGTGTTGTGAATGGAGTTGGTTGAAGGTGGTGCCACCCTCCCCTGCTGTCCTCCCCTTTGTGGACCGGGGGGCTCTTACCCGTCGAAGGGACTCCGACGGTGGTGTAGTTGGTTGGGTGTTAATATCCTTATACGCCATTTCCAATTAACAGCCCCAACAACTTACAAAACTAATTTAATACCAATACTATATATTCCTAAAGTTTATATATTATCTTCTTTTACCCTTCCTTAGATTCTTTCCTACCAAAGAAAGGATATATAATATCCTAAAGAAAGGTAAGGTTTTCCTTGTTCCTTCCCTAATGGTTTCTTATCAAACTAAAGCTTATTTAATAGTTTTGGCCTTTACGGCATAAAAATATCTACTAGGTTCTTCTAATCTAGTAGCCAAACGAGTAGTCTTCTTTTTCTACGGTAGTTTCACCTTGTCCGCATCCAAGGGCGACAGCAAGCTGTCTCAAGAAAAGATTATCTTCTATTTACCCCCCCATGAGTTCTACCTGACCACTTCAGGACATATACTCAAAGAAGAGTAACTTTATTGTAACAAATTTTAGAAATCTTGTCAAGTAGTTGACAAAAAAATCTATCTATGATATAATAAACCCATAGCATATACAATAGGGGTGAAACATGGATATAGCAAAAGATTTGGCGAATTGGTTTAAAGAAAAAAATATTAAAAATCGTAACGATTTAAGGCGGGACTTAAAAAGCGCCCTTGATAAATTTCCCCAATTAAATCAACCAATTATCGAAGGGTACTTCTCCCTATACAAATCTTCCTTAACTACTGATGGAAAAGTTAACGTTGTAGCAATAAGCGACTTTCACGTACCGTTCCAAAACAAAGAATTTGTAAAAAATTTTATAGAATTTATCGCCGATTACAAACCTGAAAAGCTAATAATACTAGGCGATTTCGTCGACTTCTACGACTTGAGCAGATTTGACAAAGACCCATCTAGGGTTGGAAATTTACAAAAAGAACTTGACATCGCTTTCTCAATATTGTACCTTTTAAGAAAAGCATCCCCCTCGACAGAAATTATTCTTGTTGAAGGCAACCACGAAGATAGGTTAAGAAAGTACCTCTGGAAGAATTCTAGCGTAGCTTCCATAAGAGAGTTAAAGCTTGAGCGGTTATTGCGGTTAGATGAAATTGATAATGTAACTTTAGTTGGAAGCTATGAACTTCGTGGTGTTATCTTCACCCATGGGGAGCTTGTCCGCAAACATTCTTGCTACTCCGCCAAGGCTGAGTTTGAGAAATATCTTAAGTCCGGAGTAAGTGGCCATACCCACCGTCTAGGATTTTACAATATGAGTACTTGCGGTAAAGATAACTTCTGGTTAGAGATTGGTTGTGCTTGTGAACCTACTATGGAATATGTAAGTAATCCTAACTGGCAGAATGGATTTGCAATACTAGAGTTTGATAACGAACAAGTATTCCCAACGATAGTGAAAGCTTCTAATAATAGATTCTCTGTTAATGGAAAGATTTATGGATAGCTCCTGTCCTACCCTCACCTCCTTCCTACCCCCTCATGAGTTAACCTAGTGGAGGAGCCTACAATATGTAGCGCTAGGTTTTTCTTTAAGAAAGGTATACTATGTGGAACAAACTCAAATACACCCTCTATTCAACGATTATATGTTGTATGAGTTATCTTACCTGTTTGACTATGGTATGGTTCTGTAACGAATACCCAGTATCTTTAAATATATCCAATAGAAAGATACCGAAGGATAAAAAAAACAACGCTATAGCGAGTTTAGATTACGTATGGAAAAACTTTATAATGGAGATGGAAGATGTTAGACGAAAAGCAAAAGAAATTTGTAACAACCTTTTTAGAAACTGCCTCTCCTGAAGCTTCTGCTATACTGGCCGGGTATCCAAGGAAAGACGCTAGAGAGATAGCTCTTGACCTATTGGCTAATAGTGAAGTACAAGAGTATATGAAAAAAAGAGAAGAAGACTTTGTCAATATTACTAAAGCACAAAAGATGAATAAGGAACGCTTGTTACGTGCTATGTATTATCAATATAGCAAAGCCAATAATCTCAACAGGGTTAAAGAAGCAACTGATATACTAGAGAAGATAGCTAGATGGTGTGGAGTCGAACCTGATAATATGAAGGTTGACCAACCAGTTATCAATGTTAGTAATCTTGACCCGAGTAAGATTTAAAAGAGTTGCCACTAGGTGGGGTTCCCCCTTAAATTATGCCTATCAGAAGTAGCGTACGTACTATCTGACCATAGTTAGGAGTCTATGTGGTGCTAAGGTTCACAGCGGAATGCGAGAAGGGAAATGAACCAACTTCTTCAAGGGAGTGATACAGGTGTTGACGGCGGATAAAGACCAAAGAGTAACCGCAGGACGAGGGTTCGAATCCCTCCACTTCCACCAATAAGATTATGACTGAATGTAATTACAATTTATTACCTGCGCAAAGACAGTTCTTAGAAATCCCTCATGATTATGATATAGACGTAGCGCTGTATCAAGGAGGCTATGGTAGTGGTAAAACATTTGCTGGTAGTCTTCTTGGTACTTTGTTGTGTTTGAAATATCCCAAGATAAGAGGGTTGGTAGGTGCACAAACAATAAAGCTTGTAACAGACACCACCCTTGTAAGCTATAAAGAACATTTTGAAAAGATGGGGCTTAAGTATACCCATAATAAATCTAGCAATATAATAACTCTTGAAAACGGAAGCGAGATATTATTCCGCCATCTGGAAGAACCAGATAAGATTAAATCTTTAAACCTCGGGTTCGTAGAGATAGAAGAGATGAGCGATGTACCACAATCTACCTTTGAGATGTTGCTAGCCCGTCTTAGACAAGAGAAGCGTCCTGAATGGGGAGATGATTTTAGATATAGATTATTTGGCCATACAAACCCAGAGAGCCGTAAAGGCTGGATATATGAGAAGTTTGTAGAAAAACCTAGACCAAACTTTAGAAGAATTATAGCCCCAACCACAGATAATATTTACCTCCCTAAAGGATTTGTACAAACTCTAAAAGATACATATGATGAAGATTACTATAGGGTTAATGTACTTGGAGAGGATGTAGATTTTACAAAAGGCTTGGTCACTAAGCATTTTAATAGAGACCTCCAGCTACGTAGTGATTTAAAGATACGCCACGACATGCCGCTCCATATCACTTGCGACTTTAACAAAGACCCTATGTGTTGGTATATATGTCAACATTATGATGGCGACATTTACGTCCTTCATGAGGTAGTGACTCAACATGCGACTACAGAAGGGACTTCAAGATTTGTAGCAGAAGAACTCTTGACAGGATATAAGGATTGCAAAATAATTATAAACGGTGATGCTAGCGGTAAATCAGATACTACCAAAGGTAGCGATTATCTGATAATGCAGAATATATTCAAACAAGCTGGCTATGATGTGAAGCTGGCTGTTATGAATAAGAACCCCGATATAGGCTGGCGTACTGCTTGCTGGAACAGAATGTTCTTAGGTCCTGATAATAAACCCCATGTCTTTATCCATCCTTCTTGCGTGTGGCTGATATACAACATAGAAAACTTTGAAATGGAAGAAGGCGGGAGCCGTCCTAAAAGAATATCTACTGGTAAGTTAAGGGTAGACCCAAGGGCAAAATATCTAGGCCACCCATTTGACGCAGTTAGTTATTTGATTTGTTTATACTATCCGATAAAACCTGTTGATTTAAAAGCTTATCAAGGCCCTCCAATGTTGGATGTGTTCGGAAATAAATATACAAGCGGAGTTTAATTTTGGCAATATACGAATACAAACCTAATAGTAAAACTGATAGACGTAGCTTGAATAAAGCTAAACGTGATGTTATTGTTGCTGATATATTGGATAAATTCCATGATTGGTATGACCAACTTACTGAAAGTAGAAAAGATACTGTTGCTATACTAAAGGAAATATTCCCTTGCTACAAGAATACTTCTGGAGAAGTTAAGAAAATCCCAGATGTTTATGAACAGTATCAAACTTATATGAGTGCAATATATAGAGCAACCTATCAATCATATGATGGGATGTTTGATATAGAAGGACAAGACTTACGTAGTAATGATTTGTCTTCTATATATAAAGCAAGTTTAGTATATGACTTCTATAAGATAAATCTTAAAGGAACACTTGACGGAGTCCTTGAGGACTGGACAACTAAAGGCGAAGCCGCTGTATATATCCATTGGGACCAAGATATTGAGAAAGTCCCACAGGTTGAAGGCGAAGCCATCTTTGATACTGAAGGTAATATAGTTGATATCAATTATAAAAAAACAATGGTTAGTGTGGTTAAACCTGGCCATGTTGATGTCAAGAGGATGGACCCCCACAATCTTTACTACGACCCTAGCCAACGTTGGAACTGGGGAATGTGTGGGAAGATATACAGAAGCTTTGTTCCTCTCCAGTATGTGTTGGCTAATACCGCATTCAACCTTTCTAAAGAGGAGAAAGAAGAACTTATAGATATGGTGAGGAATGCTCCTCAAGTAAATGATATTCTTGACGAAGAGAAGTGTGAGGATATCAAAGTTATAGGAGCAACTATAGAAGTATTAGAATACCGTGGGGATTATCTGGTTCCAGAAACTAACGAACTACTCCGTGATATGGAAATATTTGTAGTAGCTGGTAAGTACCTTGCCCGTATGACTGAGAGTATGTATCCGGGATGTCCTTGGATATATGGGACTTACCTTGCAAGACCAGATACAGGAAGAGGCCAATCCCCTCTTAAGTCAGCTTATATCATAGCTGATGTTGAAAACAAATGTATGGACCTCTCTTTGAAAGCTTGGGAATTAAACGTAATTCCTACTTTCCTTGCTCCTAAAGGTGCGTTCTCAGAATTTACAGAACTTATCCCAGGTAAGCCTGTGGAATATGAACAGACAATCTTAGGCGGACAAGCACCAAGCAAACTTGATTTCTCTTCCGGTTTAAGGAATTTTGATTTCCAAGATTTCTTCAAAAGAAAGATAGAAGGCGCTACCGGTATTACTCAATATCTTTTAGGTAGTCAAGACGGTAGTGTACGTACAGCTAGTGAGTCTACTTATATCCATGCGGGTGCCTCTATGAGGATTAACCACGAAGCTTACAAGTTCTCTTCAAGAATAATACTGAAGATGGTGGAGACGTTCTCAACATTTAAAAAGTATTTTGAAACAGAAGAGTATGATGTGAGAGTTGAAAACGATGGCACTCAAGAGTTTCAAAGAGTAGACCAGGAAGTAAGAAGCGGTAACTATACGTTTATAATCGGAGGTAACCAATCTGCTATTGAAAAAGAAGCAGAAGTGACTAAGTTATTTAACCTGCTTGGCACCCCTGTATTCCAAAGCTTAGCTCAGATTATGGATGTGGATACGTCTATAGAGTTGTTACGTTGGGTACTTAATAGAGCTAACTTTAAAGGTACTAGCCAAATATTTGAGATAGCAGGATTGAGTCAAGCTATTAATAATATTGGTAGGTCTATGGGTATTCAAGAAAAGAACCTCCCAGAATTTAATAACGATATGAAAGAAATGATAAAGATGAATCTGCCAGCTACAGCACAACAGCTAGCTATGGCAGGTCCACAGCCAGAGATAACATAATTAATCATAGAAAGGATTTTTATGGCAACTATCGAAGAACAAGTAGAACTCAGCAAAATAGCTAAAATAGAAGATGCACAAGCTAAGAAGATTGAGAGGGAAGCTAAAGAAGCTAAACGAAAAGCTGATGAGAAGTTTTTAAGAGAGGGGAAATGTTGGTTTGATTTATTCAATGGGAAGGAGAAAGAATTAGAAGACCTTCGTACATATATGGGTAAATGGTGTATGGAAAGAGTATGTATGGGGGAAGGTGTAGGAATAACAAAGGACTTTATGGCCGGTATTAGATTATTCCTAGAGATGATGGAATCATACCCGATAGAGTACAAAGCAATAGCTACTAGATTGGGAGGTCTTAAATAATTATGGAAGGTTTAGAACAACAATCAGTTGCTTCAACTACAGAACAACAAACTCACGCAGATACTACTGGTGAAGAAAATACTTTAGTTGGAGATAATCAAAACAATGTTGACAATGATAATTCAGAAACGACAGGAGCCCCAGGAACCGACGGGGAAATGACAGAAGGTAATAATATACCTGAAGGCGATAAAACTCTTGATAACGGGTCTGCTACGTTGTCTAATGAAGCGGAGCTGAAGAGGAAGTTACAAGAGTATGAACTCAGAGACCAAGAGATTGCTAACCTGAAATCAAGACTTGGTATGGGGCCTGACGTAACAAACGAAGTAGTTCAGCTACAAGGGATAGAAGCTACTTTTGAAAATCAAGCTCAAACTGAATGGGTTAGATTGTGTAACAAGTATGGGGTTGATTCTTCTCCCGAAGGATTTGATTCCTCAGTTAAATCTCTACTGGAAAAGGACCCTAAAGCCTATTACGAGTTTGAAGCACAAGGTGAGAGATTGTACAACTCAGTTGTCTCTCGTGGAAATCAGATAGTAGCTCAGCGCAATGCTTATCAAGCTAGACAAGCACTAGCTCCCCATAAAACTCTTATAGAGAATTCTCCTTCTGTAGCAAAGATAGTTAATGAATTTGTTCAATCAAATATAACTTCTTTTGCTAATCCGCAAGAAGAAATAAACGGGTTGATGGGAGCAATAGGTTCTATCTATGCAGAGGCTATCGAAGTAGGCAAACAAATTGCTAAGATGGAACAAGCACAGAATGACACCTCGGGAGTAAATACTTCTATGGCTGGTGTAAGTGCAGGTAGCTATAATCTTCAGGGCGAACATGTTTATACAAGAGAAGAGATAGCAAAGATGAGCATTGATGAATATGCTAAAGTAGCGGACAAAATAGACTCACAAAGAAAACGTGGATTGATTTAGAAAGGAAATAAGAAATGGCAGATATACAGAACTTAGTAAGAGACACAAACTCTTGCGCAGTATTCTCAGGAGATGTCCTTGTTGACCTCGACCTTTTACCTGCTGGTACTACAGAAGTAGACCTTACTGACGCATTGCCTAAAAACAAAATAATCCTTGGTGGTTATCTTGTTAACAAAGCAGGCGACCTCGCAGGTGGTGCGACTACTATCGCATTTACAGTTGGTTCAACTTCTTTAGTTGCCGCTACAGCAACTACTGCTTTAAAAGGAACTATCAAAGGTGCGTTATTATCAGCTCCTGTTATCCAGAAAGATACTGATGTTGTTAAACTGGCTATTGCTAAAGGTTCATCTGGTACAGATGTTGGTGGTAAGTTAGTTGCTAAAATATTGTATGTGTAGAGTATAAAAGGAAAGGAATAAAAGAATATGGCTCCAAATAATATTCAAGCATTTGTTCCAGAGATATATTCCAAGAAGCTTGCTCTTGCTGAAAGAAAGATGACCAACTTCTTGAACAATTTCTGTAACAGAGATTGGGAAGGTGAAATCAAACAGTTTGGTGATACTGTTAGAATTTCTGTTCCTGACCCGGAAAACATTGTAATTGGCCAGGGTGTGATTGCAGATACTTCTTCAATCTATCCTACTCAGCGTGTTATGACAATCAATAAGTCAATGAACTTCGCTTTCAAAATAAATGATATTGAAAAAGCACAGTCTCAGTTTGATATTATTGAAGGTAGTGCCGCTTTGGCTATGCAGAAAATGCAAGACTTGATTTGTCTTGAACTGCAAAATGAAGTATTTGCAAATGCAGGTGTTGAAGAATATGGTAGCACTGGTGCTCCTATTGAAGTAGACCCTGACACAGTGTATGACTTTGTAGTAGACCTCCGTGTTAAGTTAACAGCTAAAGGCGTGTTGAACTCTGAAGGTTTCTATACTTACAAAGGCAATGCCGAACAGTCAAAACAACTCAACCCGATGTTGGTAGTAACTCCTGAGATTTATGGTGAGTTCCTTAAATCAAGAGTATTAACCCATCCGACTGTAGCTGGTGACGATATCTTGCAATCTGGCGAAAGAAAACAAATCGCAGGATTTGAAATCACAGTTGACACAATGTTGGGTCAAGTAGAAGGTGCAACAGATGCATTGTTCCCTTATATCGCTGGTACAAAAATGGGTATCACATTTGCTAACCAGTTCAACGTAATGGAAACTCTGAGAGACCTCGATTCATTTGCTGATATTGTAAGAGGTTTGGAACTCTATGGTTATGAAATCATCCAGCCGAATTCTCTTATCAAAGGCTTTGTAAAAAAGGCTGACGCAGCAGGAGGCTAATCTCGCTGTATAACTTTCCCTCGGTCGTAACTGGCCGAGGTCTAAGTAGTTAATGGAGCAACTAATGGGCAGAAATTATTTAGAGCTTTGTAACGAAATATTAGGAGAGATGTATTGGGAACAGGTCGAAACTTTCGACCAGTTAACTACTACAGAAGGTGAACGTGTTAAAAGAAAATTAAATCAAATACTACAAGAAATAGTTATAGGTCAAGAAGAAGCTTGGACTTTCAGAGAAAGACAAGATGATTTGATTCTTGTTGGTGGCGTTTGTAATTATGATATGGTTGATGGTTATATTAGAGATATAACTCCTTATGCATATCCTGCGCCACTTATTTATACTCCTGATTTTAAATATATGCCGTTAAGCGCCCACGGACGTCCTGTTAGATATTGGATATGGGAGAATAATATAAGAGTTTATCCTACTCCTAACCAGGAGGATGAAGGGTTTACTTTCAGAATTAGATACTATACAAACAATACTTGTCGTGATAAGAGAGGGAATGAAAAGCCCTACATGACAGAACCTGATGATGAACCTATCATTCCCGATAAATATAGAGATGTGTTGGTGTATGGGGTATGTAAAGACTTAAGAAGCAACGAGTCCGACCCTAAGACAATATTCTACGAGAAAAAATTTCGTAATGCTTATAAAAGGATGTTGAGCGAATGTAGAAGAACCGTAGACTTTCCTAACGGCCTCCATACTGGCAATCCTATATCTATACAACAGTCTTATCTTAATGTGTTCTATAATCCTAGAGCTTATGGAGGAGGTCATAGGATTGGCTAGAAATGCTGTTAGATATGAAGACTTTACCGGAGGGTTAAATACTGTTAGTTCTATAGGAACTATTAACCAATCTCCTCGTCATACAGAATCACCTGATATGGTTAATGTTGAATACTTTGGCCTTGGTGGTTTGAAGGCTATGGAGGGGAATATTCTTGTAGGAGATAAGCAAGATGGTAAAATAACTCTTGGGTTTGAATACCGTAAAGGTAATGATAAGTTTATGTTGATTACAACTTCCACCGGGAAGGTGTTACAGCTAGACCCTGTTCAACAAACTTTTAATCTTATATATACTTTCCCTAGTCCGACAACTCGCCACTCTATGGTTATGTTTAATGATGGAGTTGTTATTACTAACGGGATAGATGATTTAGTATTTTATGAATATGGACGTCATCAAGAGCTTACTGGAGATGTAAGTGGGGTTGAAGGGGAGACAACCATCACTGGATTAAATACAAAGTTTACAGAAGAGTTGATGGTTGGGGACCAAATAGAAGTAGATGGGAATAAATATTATGTTGATTCAATAACAAACGATACATCTCTGAACCTTAAAGAACCTTTACTATCCACATTCTCTCAAGTAAGGATGTATTTGGATGCTATTAGTCAATGTAATGCTAAGCTCGTAAATGAAGATGATGAGCTAGTCCAAGATGATATTAGAGGATTGGCTATCCAGATGTTTCAAGGAAGATTGTGGGTAGGTGGCAACGATGGGAATCTATACTATTCAGAACTTGGTCAATATAACAAATGGGATGTTAAGCACGGCGCTGGAGCAATTCCTCCTTTTTATAATGATACTTCTGATATATATGCTTTAGGCTTGTTTGCTAGTTATATGACAATCCACCGTATGGATTATACTTATATATTATCTGGTGATAATGACCCAGATACTTGGCAGGTACAACCTTATGCAGATATTTCTTGCGAAAGCCAACAATCCTTTATAGCTACTAACAATGGGTACTTTGTATATTCTCGTAGGAATGGCGGGATATATCCATTGTTAAAAAGAACTATCTTCTCAGATAAGTTTGTTGGTGATGAGCTTAGCGTTAAGATTAGAACACTATTTGATTCTCTAAACAATAACCGACTAGACGAAATATATTGCGTTAGTTATCCAAAGAAAAGATATATGTTGTTCTATATGCCTTTTTTTGAAGGTACTAGTTCTAATATAGCTTTAATATTTGACTTCCAAACAAACTCCTGGTTAAGAAGACAAGTCCCTCAAGCTGTTACTTGTGCATTCAGATTCTCTGATGAGGTATATATAGGGACAAATAACGGGGAAGTATTTAGAGAGTTTGATGGGTTGACTTTTGGTGGAGAACCTTTGAATTTCTATTGGCGTTCTCCTTGGTTTGATTTCGGAGATGGTAGCAATAACTACTCATTAAGAGAATTTAGAATTCAAATAGCCGATGATGCAACTAATAACTTCTGGGTTAGAAACCGTAGAGATGGTAAGTCAGGATATAAAGAAAGATTTATTACTAATGGTAAAGGTGATATCAATGCTTTGATTTGGTCTGATGAAAGTGGAGAGATTACCGATACTGTATGGGATGAGTATAACTGGTCAGAGTCCGGATTCTTAACAAGAAGATTTCCTCTTCCTGATAGCTTCTTCCAACAAATACAAATAGAGCTAGCTGGTAAAGGCGATGTTCAAAGTATGAGTTGTTATGGATTTGAATTCGATGGACTCCACCTTGAGGAGGTACCTTGGGTATAGAAGACTACAGTATTAAACTTGTCAATTGGTCCTCAGAAGATGAACCTTTTATACAAGAAGTCTATAGACTATTGAAAGACCAAGAGAATAAAATCTTTGACCTTGTATGTGGGAATAAAGACTATGTTCTTGACTATACTGAGCAGTCTATTAAGAACGGTATGGTGTTTATAGCTTTAGATAAAGACAATTCCCCTTGTGGATTCTTCATGTTGGATGATGTAGTTGGATATAAAAATAATATCCATAGTTGTAATCTCCATTGTGCAATAGGAAAGCGTAGCTGGGGCAAGAACAGCCGTTTAATATGTAAGAGGTTCCTAGACTACCTGGCTGATAATTTACCCCCAATAAAACGCCTCGTAGCGTCTGTACCTCAACATAACTTTGGGGTTGTTAAACTTCTAAAGGATATGGGCTTCAAACATGAAGGGACTTTAAAAAGTAATCTCGTCTTCCCTGATAAGTTTGGTAATGAAAAGTATTATGATGAGTTGATTTATACAATAGTAAGAGAGGATATATAATGGGTAAGAAACCTGTACAACGTCCTATGTATGAGGAAATGCAAGATACCTCTTGGATAACCGGATTGAGACAAATAGGCGATGCTGGTAACGAAGGTATTCTTGACAACTATAATAAAGTAAATGTATTTGATGAGCTAACCAAACGTGATTTAGAAGGTAGGGTCAATGCAATATACAATAGAGCTCTAGGTGATTTTGAAAGAGATTACCGTAATACAATGCAGAAGACTCTAGCCAGAGATTATGGTAGATTTGGAACTACAGGAGCTACTCCTTCTCTATACAATAGAGATATATACAATCTGCAACAGCAACGTAAGCTTGCAGACCTACAATATAATAAAGCCGCTACCTATGATGATTTTATTAATAGCGAACTGACCCGTAGATACAACACTATGAATATGTTTAAAACTATGAGTGATATGGGAAGTGTTCCTTATCAACAAGATGTGGCTAACTGGCAGATACGTAATGCTAACAAAGATAGGCAGTACCTTAACGCTGTAGAAGGTAGGAACTACCGTATAAATAAAGATAGTCAATGGATTACACTTCCTCTTACTATTGGTGGTGCTGCTGTCGGTGGATACTTTGGCGGACCGGAGGGTGCACAGATAGGAGCAAGCATAGGTAACTCTACAGGTAATGCTATATCTCCTATTATCTTTGGTACTCAACAAAACCCATATAGCGGTACTGCCGGTTATGACTCAGCAGGCACTTTCCTTAATGGATTCAATAGTTTTATCCAATCTATGGGTGGAAGTGCTTTAGGTGGTCAATCCTGGGGACAAGCTTTAGGCAATGTATTTGGAAATCGTTCTGGTCGTGGCTCAAATACTGGGTTGTCTACACAGGCTTACAACTCAGCTATGGGTAATGCAATGAGTGGAAGTGCATTACAAGGAGCTTTAAATAGTTTTCTGAACCAAGGTAGTGGATGGTATTCTGTACCGACAAGTATTTAACAGATAGGATATACAATGGCAGATTTTGAATTCTTAGAAAATATATTGGAACCTACAAAGCGTCAAGCAATTAAAGCATTGACTCCTGAACAGTTGAGAATTATTCGTACCTTACAGAATATGGGGAGGAAATATGCTCCTAATTTTCAGCTTGGTGAATCATCCCCGATGAAATTTGTAGGTGATAGCGCTAAGGCAATAAAGAATTATTTAGCTCCTTATCAGAAACCTATTAACTTTAAATTAGGCGAAGGCTGTCCTATTAAATCAGCTACTAAGCAAGTTGTTAATAAAGCATTGCCTACTGTTAAGAAAGTAGCTCCGGAGCTTGATAGTTTATTTACCGGCAATGGTAATAAGTTTGCTTCTGAACTTGGCAACCTAGGTAAATCAGGAGCAAAGGGATTAGGATTTGTAGGTGGGCTGTTAGGTGCTGGTGCTATAGCAAGTGGAGAACAAGCCAGAAAAGTAGCTGGCTACCTTAAATCCCTTGGAGAGTATGGTGCTGTTGCTGACCAGAATAAATATCCTAAGCAAATAGTAAAAGATTTCAACTCATTATATTTTGGTAAGAGACAAGGAGCAGAAGACGCTCCGCTAAGAACTATTATGGAGAAAGCAGGGTTGTATAATGCTCCTAAGGCGGCTGTGGCTACGCCTAAACAAACTCCTAATGATGGATTGCCTATACTTCCTCCAGATAGTCTTCCTGGTGATGGTAGTGGGTTACCGGCTGTTCCTAACGTTCCTCCAATAGGAGATGTTGTACCTATAGAAGGTTTTGGAAGTCTTCCTCCTGTAGACCCTATGGTTAATAATATATCGAGTTATGTTCCTACTATAGATAGCAATGGCATGGTGGTTACTTCTACTAAAGGAAATGGTGTTAACTACACTCCGGGCAATGGCAGACTTGGAGACCAACTTCTAGGAGGAGTTTATGTTGAACCTACTCAATATGCCGGAGTTGCTTCTGCTGATAGGATTCAAAACTATTTAGATACTTTTAATATGAGTCCCCAAGAATTTAAAGATGCGTATCTAAGGGATGCACAAAGAGCTGGATGGCAAGCTATATTAAATAGAGATACAAATACTAATGTGGCTCCTTATTCAGAACTTGCTAGGAACCAAGCGTTACAAAATTATCTGGCAGGTGGATACAATACTGAAGCTGCTATTAATGAAGCAGAAAGAAATCTTGCAGATGCTTATGCTCTTAGTTATCAGACTGGACTACCGGTCAGCATAACTTCTTCACCTGACAAGATGTTGCAATATGTTTATTCTCCATTACTTAAGGGAGCAGAAGAACGTAAGACATTAGCTAGTATGTTGAATAATGACCTTGCGGTGCAAGCTTTGAAGAATGAAGCTACTAGATATCAAACTGATAAAGACTATAACGCTAAGATGGTTGGATATCTGTCTGATATACAAAAAGCTAAGATGACTAACGATACTAGATTACTATCTACTGCGTTAACAACTGCAATACTTGACCCGGCTATGACAGCTCAAGATGTATTTAGTATTGCTTCTAAGAATCTCTCTCCTGAATTGGCTAATCAAATAACAGCTATATCTGCTGGTGTCAGAAGAGGAACAAGACCGGCTATGAGTCCGGAACAGATGCAAAATTATGTTGGAAGGTTATTAGGAAATCCTTATGGCCAATAAATCTAAAAGAGATAAAATAGTAACAGAGATGCTGACTGGCAGGGTTGAATACGTCCCTACTATTGAGGATATTAATAGAGCCTTAGCTAGTGGAAGAGAAAGGGTGTTAACCCCTTCAGAAATCGGCAGGCTTATTGACTCCGGTATGATTTCTCCTGAACAGAAGGTCGGATGGCTTCCTCAGCTGTTCAACAACATAGGCCGTAATGCTATGGATACTGTTAGAGGGATAAGAACTTTTGGTACTCTTGGTCAGCAGTATCTAGCGCAAGGCGGAAGAAAGTTAAGAGATAAGCTAGCCAATACTCAATCTGGCGACTACCCTATATTTGATTGGATTAATAAGGGTATAGGAAATGCTGTAGATGATTATCTGAATGATGATTCGCTCTTAAAATACAATACAACTAAGAAGTTACTAAAGGCTGGAGTTAATGTGGGATTGGCTCCATTATATACAGATGTAGATGATATAGCAAATGCTTCCGGAGAAGAGATAGTTAACCGTATCATTCCTAACGCTATGTTTGGGTTATATGATAATCCGATAGACAACTTACCTATTACTTCACAAGCTACTCGTCTCGCCCCTAAAGGAAGTATTGCCAAAGGAATCCATAAACTACCAATACCTCAAGGACTTAAGAACCTTGTAGAAACTCCAGAAATGAAGAAGGTCAATAGTATTCTTGCTGATAGCAAAGCTACTGGTGGTGTTAAAATTACTCCTACATTAAGCAAGCTTGACTCTTTAAAAACAGGAGCTCAACTTGGCAAATTCAATCCTGAAGATGTTGTAAGGAACTTACGTACTGGCAACTGGCAAGGTGATAGTGCTACTATAAATGCTACTAAGAAGATGGCAGAAGTATCTAATGAGATTAGCGACTTAGCTTATCAACTTGGTGTACCAAGAAGAGAGATGGATAATGTAGTTAGAGCTAATGCCCTTCTTGAACAGCTTGACCCGACCAGAAGTAAAGGCTATACAACAGGTGGGTTGCAACGACTTATAGAAGATTTTACTGTTGGTAAACCGGTAGACACAGAGTTGTTAGAAATAGGTTATACTCCAGAATCTTTTGAAACAGCTTTGCGTAATTTAGATGTGGCTCAAGACCAAGGTAGACTTGCCCATATATCTCAAGTATTTGCTGGGAACTTTGGAGATGGTAGCGGTATAGATACTCCCCTTAGAAGTAATAGATACCTTTCTCCTCAAGAGATTGGTACAGCTACTAGTAAGCAACTTGGTGATGTATTGTTTGATACTTATGACTTTCTTGGTCATCGTATAGAAGATGCATTATCAAGTAATAAATCTATAAACGAGATAGCTCATGAACTTGGAACAAAAGTTACTCCTGATTATCGTCTTAAACAAGGTGAAGCATTTATATCTCCTATGATGATTAGAGACGCTATGAGGACGTCTTATGCTAACCCAGGTAGACAACTATCCTCTGCTATTAAAACTCTTAATAATGACTCTGCTAAAGGGTTGTTAGAAAGATATGGGGATGATTTGTATAAGGTTGATGAGAACTGGCTAACAGCTGTAGTTAACTCACAGGCACAGCCTCCTCTTGGTTGGTTAGATAGTGCTAACTCTGCTTTTAAATCTGTTCAGCTAACAACTCCTAAATTTGTAACTGATAACAGATTAGGTAACTTAAACCTCAATCTTATGGAAGGTGTTGGATTAAATGATTATATAGATGCTTGGTCAAACCAATCTATTATGCCAAGCAAGTTAAAACAACAGACTTCCTATTCAGGGTTCTTAGGCAAGGATGCTTCCGGCTCTCCTTTAAACCAAGCAACATTAAGAGCGTTTAGTAATCTTATTGATAAGAATGCTTCCGCTTGGGATAGACTTAAAAACTTTAACCTACTGTTTGCTAATCCGATTATCTCTTTAGAAAGTAAGCTTGAAGGGATTGATAGATATGCGAATATGATTAGACAAGCCAAACGTAAAGGTGGAGACTGGAAAGATATAATTAAACAAACAGAAGATAATCCAAGTTTATATAGAGAGCTTAATGAGAAGGTTAATTCTTCTCTTGGTGATTATACCGGTAGAAACTATTTTATCAATCCTGTTGGACAGCAAGCGTTATCTACTTTATACAACTTCTATAAATATCCTGCACAGTCTGGAAGAGTTCTATTGAACCAAGCAAAGAACAGACCTTTAGCTTTTGAAGGATTTGTTAACGCACCTGCTCAAGCTGGTAATGAGTTTAATCAATTACAGGAAGACGCTTATGGAGTATTACCTAATAGTTTTAAAGGCGGAGTAATAGCTCAACTTCCCTTAAGAAGGAATGAAGGGTATGTTGTAGATAGTTACCAAGCTTCCCCTATAACAGCTCCTCTGGAAGTAGTAGGAAATATAGCAAATGGTAAATGGGATGAAGCTATAAACCTCTCTCCGATTCTTAGTGATTTTGATGAGGTGGTTAATTTTAAAAATCCTTATGGTAGTCCTGCTTCTACTCCTAATACTGTTAATAGCTACGGGAATATGGTTGGTTTAAACGACGAAGGAATACCTGTTAGAGAGATGGTTAATCCTACGTTGATTGATAAAGCAAGACTTGCAGGGAGTTTATTTGCAAACCAAATGGTAGTTCCTGTTGTACAGTTGAATAGGTGGATAGACCCTTGGTACGCTTATGGTAGTGCGCAACCTCTTTACAGAAGATTCGATACAAGTATACTTGGACAGGTAGGGGATAGTCAAACAATACCTTTCTTAAGAGAAGGAAATAAGATGAGACCAGCCAGACTAGGTTTTGAAGATTTGATAGAGAATATGATGGGAACAGAAAGATACCAGGCTTATCCAGAGTCTAATATACTTCAACCCAACACTTACAAAAACTTACGTAGATATAATTCTTATATGATGAGAAAGTTAGGAGAATAATAAATGCCTATAGGTAACTTAATAGAGTTTGTCGCCGGTACTAAAGCGAAGAGCCAAGAAGTTAATTACAACTTTAGTCTTATGAAAGCTTTCGTAGATGGATTAGAACTTACCCTCTCAGATATAACTAATTCTATAAGCCAATTGGAACAACAGAAAGCAAATATAAACGGAGATTACCGTATTAGATTTTCTGTTGCTGACGCTTTGAACAACTATGATGCGGTTAATCTTCAAACTTTAAACAATAGAATAAGCAACGCAGTCCATATAATATCAGGATTGAGTATTACAAGAGTTGGTAACAATACTATCCTTGTTAGTGCAGGTACTTGTTACGATAGCACATATACTAAAGTATTGTCTCTTAGCAATGAAGTTAGTAAAACAAACACAAACCAAGCGGCTTCTACAACCTATTATGTTTATATTATTGGCACAGCAGAACTATCAACAGATATCCTTATTTCTCAACAATCAATAAACCCAGCACTTCCTGCTGATTATGTATATTATAGAAGGATAGGTCTATATACAACAGACTCTTCTAATAATATTAATAGCGTTAGCGATGAACAGATAGGTCAGAGTGGTAATGGAGGTAACTTCATTGACCAGAATGTAGATGCAATACGCAGAAAGTTAATACCAGATTACCTATCAGCCTTCAGTATTTCTAATAATTGGACAGCTACGCAAGATTGTGTCGTATGGCACCAATGCCAAGCTGATGCTGGACAAACTATGGTTTATATAAATGAAAAAGGGTTCCCTGCTGGGTACGATGTTGGTGATGGGCAAAGTGCGTCCGCCAACCAATTCTATGTTAAAAAAGGAGACTTGATAAGATGGACAAGTGCTAGCAATACTGTATATGCTATTCCGTTATTAACATAAACCCAATTTAAAATAGATAATATTATATCTTATATGCTATAAAATATAATAAAATAGATAATATATAGGCTATAAGAAAGGAAAGAAATGTTTGTACAAATAGATACATCAGATAATAATAGATTAGTTGCTTGGGGTCCTTATGCTTTTGTTGGTTCAACCCATGAGTTTAAAGAGGTTGATTACGATGACTATAATAACAATCCTAATAAATATATATATGTAGCTGAAGATATAGCTATGGATATAAATCCCGAGTATAACAAAGTATTATTGCAACAAGAGAAAGAAAAGAAGGTTGCTGAGAACGATACTAAAAGAGATGAGAGGTTAGCAAGTGGTGTTGAATATAAAGATATTATGTGGGATTGTGATACTGACCAGAAGGCAAACCTATTAGGTGTGGCTCAATTTATGAAGGAAGGAGATTCTATCCAATGGTATGGGATGGACAATAAGTCCGCAGTACTTACTAAAGCTGAGATGATGGAACTTGGTCAGATTATAGTTGTGTTGACAAATGCTATATGGACTCAGAATGCTAACATTAAGTATCAAATAGAACAAGCTCAAAACGTAGGGGAAGTACAAAAGATATTTGTTGACTATACAAATCTTCCTCAAGTAACAGGTATTATTCTAGGAGACAATTAATATGCCTTATGTAAATGAGAACTTAACATCCAGAAATGTTATTACAATAAAACAAGGTGAAGCTAAGTCTATAGGTTTTACTGTGTTGGCTGGTGGAGTACCTATGGATTTAACTGATTGGACTATTAGCTTTGAAGTTAAGAAGCAACCATACGAAACAGTAGAACCTTTTATATCTAAGAATATAACTACTACTTCGGACCCAGCTGTTGATGGTATGATTATCAATCCTAATGGTGGACAGTTTAAGGTTAGACTTAACGAAGAAGACACTAGCTACCCAGTTGGTAAATACTATTTAATAATAACCCTTATGGGAGGAATAGACGATAGTAAGGATATAGTTAGTAGTCAATGTTGTCAAACAGCTATCTTTAGAATATGTAAACAGTAGGAGTCTATATGAGTAGTGATTTTAATGATGAGATAAGAATTAATATACTTCAACAACCAGAAGTAATTATACAATTAAATGAACAAGGCCCTGCTGGCCCTCAAGGCCCTCAAGGTCCGGCTGGTCCGGCTGGTCCGGCTGGCCCGGTAGGTCCTATAGGTCCTCAAGGAGAAGTAGGTCCCGTTGGTCCCCAGGGACCAGCAAACGAACTTAGTATAGGTACAGTGACAAAAGGAGAAGAAGCTGAAGCTTCTATAACAGGAGAATATCCAGACCAGAGATTAAATCTAGTACTACCAAAAGGAGATAAAGGAGATAAGGGAGATAAGGGGGACAAAGGTGATACTGGTGATAATGGAAGTGATGGTCTTAACATGTTCGACCTCGTAACCAAAGACCACGTGCTTTCTTTTGAAGAAAGCAAGGGTTATGCGCTGCAGGGCACGTACGTTTACAAAGATGCTGTTATGGGCTCAAGGTACGGCTACCCTGATTTTTACAACGAGTGCGTGGCGCAAAAAGAGGCTGGAACGGAAGAAACAATTACTGTAGGCGATGTATCGTTTACAGTCAAAAAGAACCCTAACGGACACATCTTCTACGACATCGCAGACAAAGCCACTGTTGATGAAATCTTTTCTCAACGCGGTGAGGCGTGGTTTTACGGCGTAGATACAGAAAATGAAAGAATCTTTTTACCCAGAGGCACACGTTCGCAGTACACTGTAAACACTGACGAAACAGGCGATTATGTAGAAGCAGGTCTTCCTAATATTACCGGTACATTCGGCGGTACCAGAGATGTTGCAG
>ENA-UOOA01001455-UOOA01001455.1-human-gut-metagenome-genome-assembly--contig:-P61old-NODE-1455-length-38249-cov-9.757972_pt1 | contig 38249 bp, 31 predicted proteins | sample MGYA00242467_ERZ724014 | MGnify/ENA metagenome assembly ERZ724014 | reverse complement strand
TGTCGAAGCCGTCCATCTCCGTGAGCAGCTGGTTGAGGGTCTGCTCGCGCTCGTCGTGGCCGCCGATGGGGCCGCCGACGCCGCGCGCGCGGCCCAGCGCATCGAGTTCATCGATGAAGATGATGGCCGGCGCCTGCCCGCGCGCCTGCTCGAACAGGTCGCGCACCCGCGCCGCGCCCACGCCGACAAACATCTCGACGAACTCCGAGCCGGAGATAGAGAAGAACGGTACCCCGGCCTCGCCCGCCACGGCCTTGGCCAGTAGGGTCTTGCCCGTGCCCGGTGGGCCGACCAGCAACACGCCCTTGGGAATGCGCGCCCCGAGCCGTCCATACTCCTGCGGATTCTTGAGGAAATCGACGATCTCAACCAACTCCGCCTTGGCTTCATCGACGCCAGCGACATCGGCAAAGGTCACGCCAGTGTTCTTCTCCATGAACACCTTGGCGCGGCTCTTGCCGATGCTCAGGAAGCCACCCATGCCCTGCTTCTCGGCGAAGCGGCGGAACAGGAAGAACCAGACGCCGAAGAAGGCCACCGCCGGCAGAATCCAGGAGAGCACATCACGTAGCCAGGTGCTTTCCACCACCCGCGCATAGGGCACGTCGTACTTGGACAGCCGCTCGGCCAGGTCGGGTTCGACACGGGTGGCCACGATGGTGGTCTTGCCCTGGCTGTCCGGCGATTTCAGGCGCCCGGTGACCGTGCGGTCCGACACCAGCACTTCGGCGACGCGCCCCTCGGCCAGCGCCTTCTCGAATTCGCTGTAGGGCACGGGCTCGACGGTCTTGGCCGCCTGCCAGTAGTTCTGCAGCGTCAGCAGCAACAGGCCGGCGACGATCCAGTAGCCAATGTTCCATTGATCTTTCTTTTCCATGGGCAATGTTCCTCGCAAGTCGTGTCGCTAGAGAATGGGGGTGAACAGACGGGCCACCCCGTCGCGCAAGCGGATGGCCAGCGGGCGGGCGCGCAACGCCTTCGCCGATATCTCGCCCGACGCATCACGAGCGGCATCAAAAAGGGATTCCAGCCGCGTAGACAGCGCGGTGTCGTACACCTCCACATTGAACTCGAAGTTGAGGCGCAGGCTGCGCGCATCCCAATTGGCCGAACCCAGGCAGCACCACTGGCCGTCTATCAGCATCAGCTTGCTGTGGTCGAACGGGCCAGGCCGTTCGAAGATGCGTACACCGTGCTCCAGCACCTGCCAGTAGTGGGCGCGCGCGGCCCATTGCACCGTGGGATGGTCGCTGTTTGCGGGCGTCAGCACCTCGACGCGCACGCCGCGCAACGCGGCCGTGCTCAGCGCCGCGATCATCGGCTGATCGGGGACGAAGTAAGGTGTCCAGATGCGCACCGAATGCTTCGCCGCGCTCAAAGCGCCCATGAAGGTCCAGCGCAGCCGGTCCAGGGCCTCATCGGGACCGGCCTCGATGCCGCGCGCCCAAGAGGTTCCTTGCTCATCAGCCGTTGCGGGCGGTTCGCCCCAGAAACCCTCGTTGAGCCGCTCGCCCGTGGTATCGCACCAATCGTCGGTGAAGCACCGCATCAGATGCGCAACCACCGGTCCGCGCAGACGAAAGTGCAAATCGTGACAGGCCCGGCCCGGCGCATCGGGCCGCCAATACGGGCTGAAGATGTTCATGCCGCCGGTGAAGCCCGTCTCGCCATCGATCACCAGCAGCTTGCGGTGATTGCGCAGATGAGCGGCATGCAGGCGCGCGGGAATCAACGTCGGGTTGAACGTCGCCGCCGGAACGCCGGCGCGCTGCAAGGCGCGGTAGGCGCTGCGGGGCGTCCAGCGGGCATACACGTCGTCGATCAGCACCCGCACTTGCACGCCGCGCTCATGAGCCTGGCGCAGCGCATCGACGAACTGCGCCCCGATGCCTTGGCTGTCGAAGATGTACGAAGCCAGCGCGACGCTGTGCCGCGCCGACTCGATGGCAGCGAGCATGGCCGGGTAGGCCTGCTCGCCATCGACAAGCGGCTCGATGCGGTTGCCGCTGGTCAGCGACTGGCCGGTGGCACGTCCCACCAGGTGCGCCAGACCGGCAAGCGGCGGCGATACAGCCTCGAGCATCGTGGGCGAGAGGCCCTGCTGAACAGCAGGATCTGCCCCCGGGAAGAGCCGCCGCGCGCGCCGCTGGTAGCGGTTAATACCGAACAGCAAGTACAACAGCGAACCGCCCAGCGGCAACAGAGCGATCAGCAGCACCCACAGCGTGGCCGAGCGCGGGTCACGCTTGTAGATGACCGCGTGCCCTGCCGCCGAAATGGCGACCGCCAGCGACACGAGGGCGGCTGCCCATGTCAGCACGTTGGGGTCGGACACGACAGCCTCCCCATGACTCAAGATTCGCCGCCCGCTGACTTCTTCTTGCGCGCAGGCTTGCTCGCGTCGCTCGGCGGCGTCTCGGCCACGTTCGCGGCATCGGGCTTCTCAGGCTCGGCCGGCTTCGCGGGTGGCTCCTGGCGCTCGAAGACCACCCGTTCGGCCTTGTCGTCCCAGCGGGCGCTGGCGTGATCGGCCTTGCCGATACCGCCACCCAGCATCTCGCGCGCCAGTGCCGTCTCCAGCTCGCTGCGGATCAGCCGCTTGAGCTCACGCGCGCCGAACTCGGGCTTGTAGCCTTCCTCCGCGAAGTGATCGATCAAGGTCTGATCGAAGGTCAGCGTCACGCCCTGGCTGGCGGCGTTGCGGGCCACACGATCGAGCTGCAGGCCGACGATATGGCGGATCTCCTCCTTGCCCAGCGCATGGAAGACGATGATCTCGTCGATGCGGTTGAGGAACTCGGGGCGGAAGTGTCCGCGCAGCACGTCCATCACCTCGGCCTTGGTCTTCTCGTATTCCTCGCCGGCGGCGCCACGGGCCTTCAGCCGACGCTGGATGATGTCCGAGCCCAAGTTCGAGGTGGCGATGATGATGGTATTGGTGAAATCCACCACCCGGCCCTTGCCGTCGGTGAGCCGCCCGTCGTCGAACACCTGCAGCAGGATGTTGTAGACGTCGGGGTGCGCTTTTTCGATCTCGTCCAGCAGCAACACGCTGTAGGGTTTGCGCCGCACCTTCTCGGTGAGCTGGCCACCCTCGTCGTAGCCGACGTAACCCGGAGGCGCCCCCACCAGGCGTGCCACGGTATGGCGTTCCCCGTACTCGGACATGTCGATGCGCAGCAGCGCACCTTCATCGCCATAGATGGACTCGGCCAGCGCCTTGGCGAGCTCGGTCTTGCCCACGCCGGTCGGCCCGAGGAACAGAAAAGTCGCCACCGGCTTGCTGCCTTCGCGCAGGCCCGCGCGCGACAACCGCACGGCATCGGCCACCGCGCGCACCGCTTCGTCCTGGCCCACCAGGCGCTCGTGCAGCCGCTGTTCCAGATGCAACAGCTTCTCGCGTTCTTCCACCGTCAGCTCGTTGACCGGAATGCCGGTCAGGCGCGAGACGATCTGCGCGACATGCTCGGCCTTGACTTCGGCGCTGCCCGAGGCGCGCTCGCGCTCCCAATCTTCGATGAGCTTCTTGAGTTCGGCCTCTTTGGTCTCGATGTGCTTGCCCAGCTCGGCGGCCTTGTCGTACTGCTTGCGCGAGGCCATGTAGTCCTGCTCACGCCGCAGCTGGTGCAGTTCGGACTCCAGCTCTTGCACCGCCACCGGGCGGGCCGTGGCCGACAGCTTCACGCGTGCGGCAGCCTGGTCGAGCAGGTCGATGGCCTTGTCCGGCAAAAAGCGCGCGGTGATGTAGCGGTCCGACAACTCGGCGGCGGCGATGATCGCATCCTCGGTGATGCTGACCTTGTGGTGCGCCTCGAAGGTGTCGCGCAGGCCGCGCAGGATCATCATGGTCTGCGCTACCGTCGGCTCGGGCACCATCACCGGCTGGAAGCGACGCTCCAGCGCGGCGTCCTTCTCGATGTACTTCTGATACTCGTTGAGCGTGGTGGCGCCGATCAGGTTCAGTTCGCCGCGCGCCATCATCGGCTTGAACACGTTGGCCACGTCCAGCCCGCCTTCGCCGCCACCCTGGCCTGCACCGACGATGGTGTGCACCTCGTCGATGAAGAGAATCAGCTCACCCTGGTGCTCGGTCACTTCCTTGAGCACCTTCTGCACGCGCTCCTCGAACTCGCCGCGGTACTTGGCACCGGCCACCATGGCATTGATGTTGAGTTCGACCAGACGCTTGTCGCGCAGCGTCTCGGGCACTTCGCCGGCGACCATGCGCTGCGCCAGCCCTTCGACGATGGCGGTCTTGCCGACGCCGGGCTCGCCGATCAGCACCGGGTTGTTCTTCTTGCGCCGGGCCAGCACTTCGATGGTCGTCTCGATCTCCTGCGCGCGGCCGATGACCGGATCGAGCTTGCCCTCGCGCGCCATCTTGGTGAGGTCGCGCGAATACTTGTCGAGTTCCGGCGTGTTGGTCGGCGTCTCGGCGCGGCCATCCTCGGCCCCTTTGCCGACCACCTTGCTTACCTGCTGGCGCAGCGCTTGCGGCGTGAGGCCGTAACGGCGCAGCAGGTTGGCCGCCAAACCTTCGCCTTCCTCGGCGAGCCCGATCAGGAAATGCTCCGGCCCGACATAAGAGTGGCCGAGTTCGTTGGAGGCCACGAAAGCACGGCTGAGCGCATCCTTGACACGTGGCGACACGCCGATCTCGCCTTCGAACGGCTTGTCGCCACGCTTGGCTTCGGATTCGATTTGCCGCTTGAGGTCATCGACCTTGATCTTGAACTGCCCCAGGATGGTCTTGACCACGTCGCTGTCGGATAGCGCCAGCAGCAGGTGTTCGGTATCGACTTCGGGGCGGCCAAATTCGGCGGCATGTTTGGCGGCCTCCTGCAACAAAGCCTCGGACTGTTCGCTGATGCGGCTGGCGAGCCCACTGCCGCGACGGCGCGCAGTGCCCGTAGCAGCCGGGGCGGGTTCGCCGAACGAGGCATCGACGACCTCGTCGGTATCGGCCGCCATGGACGGTGCGTCGTCACCGATGCGGAAGAAGTCGCTGCCAAGGAAGTCTTCGAACAGCCCGCTGCGCGAGCCGAACAAGGCTTCCAGCGGTGAGACGGTGCGCTTTTGCTGGCGCACCAGTTGGCGATAGTGATCGTCACACAACAGCATGGTGCTGTGGCGACCATTGAGATTGGCTTCCACCCGCACCGTGGCGGGCTGGCCGCAGACTTGGCATTGTTTTCTGGCCATGCTGATGCTCCTGTAAAGATTGATCTGACGAGGCACCGCCGATCACGGTGCCTCATCTCTTTGTGGTTTTTGAGAAAAACGCGCTGCCCCGCGTCAGCCGTTGATCGGGATCGAGCGCCCCTGCTTGGGCGTACTGGCCTCGCGCTTTTCCATCGTGATCGTGAGCACGCCGTTCTTGAAAGCGGCCTTGATCGTGTCCTGGTTGGCATCGGCCGGCAGATTCAGAGCGCGCTGAAAGCTGCCGTAGGAGCGCTCCACCCGGTGGAAACCACCGTCTTTGCTTTCCTGCTCCTGACGCTTTTCACCGCGCACCAGCAGCACGTCGTTGTCGAGCGTGATCTGGATGTCTTTTTCCTCGATGCCGGGTACTTCCAGGGCGATCTTGTACTGCTTGTCGGTCTCCTGGATGTCCAGCGCCGGCTTCAGCATGCCCGGCCAGTCCGACGGCCAGCGTGGCATGGCCAGCGTCGGGAAACCGAAGCCTCGAAACGCGTCGTCGAACAGGCGGTCGATCTCGCGATGCAATTGCAGGATGGGACTGACGGGCCCACCCGCCACCGGCAGGTCATTGCGCTGCACCGGCAGCGAGGCAGTGCTCTGTTGTTCTTCCTGCTCCTTTTTGAACCAGTTCCAGGGAGCCAATTTCTTGAAATCAATGTCCATGTCATACCTCCAGAAATCAATTGAAGACTCACTCAATCCGCTTGCCTGCGGCTATGGATAGCGCGCCCAGGCAACACGGGATGTTTCGCTGACTTCGGCTGCTCATCTGTGCGTATCACCTCCTTCTTTCTGCCTGCTTGGATCTGATCATTGATCCATTGATCGATTTCACTTTGACGAAACCGCCACGTCCCGCCGACCTTGAAGGCCGGAATTTCCCCGTGCGCGGCGAGCCGGTAAAGCGTCCGCTTGCCGACCTTTAAGTAGGTAGCCAACTCGTCGAGTGTGAAGATCGCCTGCTGGCGCGCTGTCATACCACCCCCACATGTTCCGTCGTCACGCGGCCTCGCTCGAGGAAGTTCTTGCAAGACTTTGCAAGATAGTGCGCCTAAAATGCCGAAAGTCAAGAGTCAACATCCAGCGATCTGCTGGCCGATCGATGTGAATCAATCGTAAGCAGCGAGGAAACAAATGTTGGCTGCCGCCGCGATGGTGCTCCCCAAGTCGTCAATCTGTAGCCATGTGAAGGGGAAGTCCATGAACGAGATTGCCCGAGTCGGGGTGGATCTGGCCAAGCGGGTTATCTAGGTGCATGCGGTGGATGCGCGCGTGGTGGTTGCCAAGGCGCTGGCCGCTGACAAGTTTGCGGCCTGGTGCGTGGAGCTGCCTCCCGGCTGCCTGGTGGCCCTGGAGGCCTGCGGCGGTGCGCATCACTGGGCACGCAAGCTGCGCGGCTATGGGCTGGATGCGCGGCTGATTGCAGGCCACTTCGTCACGCGCTACCGCATGGCCGGCAAGGGACGCAAGAACGGTGCGGCCGATGCCGCAGCGATCTGCGAGGCGGCAACCCGCCCGCACATGCGCTTCGTGCCGGTGAAGCCGCCGGCGCAGACGCTGCTGACCACCCATCAGCTGCGCAAACCTCCCGATTCACTCACGCAGCTGATTCCTGCTTGCCTAGGGACGACCGTGTAAGCGGCAGATGGTCGGAGTCCTTTGCGACCAGCACCTACGTGAGCAGCCCGGAGGTGGGGATGCCCTTGGCGATGATCTCCGCCGGGACTGGCGCCTGGGTCAGCGTTCGGCACCTGTGCGCAGGTCCACTTGCCGCGGATGTGGCACTCTACCGTGAACACGCCCGGCGTGTAGTCCAGCTTCTCGCTGATGCGCTTGAGCGCACAGCCGCACGCGCAGCGGGTGTTCTCGGGCTCGTGGTGGCGGTCCACGCGCGGCAGGTCCGCCGGCAAGGCGGTGCGCTTAGGCATCGCGCCAGGCGTAGCCGGCGGCTTCTTCTTGCCCAGCAGTTCCTGGAGCTGCGCCTCAGCCGCGGCAAGGTCGGCGTCCAGAGCCTCGTCGAACAGCGCGCGTTGTTCGGCATCGAGCTGCTCGCTCTTCTTGCCGAACTTCAGGCGTCGCAGCTGGGCGATCTCGAACGAGAGCTTCGCCGTAGGCGCTGACATGGGCGAAAAGCATCCGAGCATCACCCCCCAGGATGGCTCTCATCTCGATACAGAGGTGAATCCTCCGCACTATTCGGCTCCCTACGATGATATGGACTGATCACATCGGTAGGGAGAAAGCATGAACTTACGCCATCTTCGCTGCTTCATCGCCGTAGCCGAGGAACTGCACTTCGGCCGGGCTGCTCGACGGCTGCACATCGAACAGTCTCCACTGTCGCGCACGATCCGCCAGATGGAGGCGGATTTAGGGGTGCCGCTGCTCAACCGCTTGCCACGCAGTGTTCGTCTCACACCGGCGGGACAGGTCTTCCTCGAAGAAGCCCGGCGCGTACTGCTGGCCTTCGAGCAAGCGCAGACCAAGGCACGCGCCGCAGCGAACCAGCGGAACACGCTGCGCATCGCACTATCTGGTGACATGGGGCAGGCCCGCTTGTCGGCGTTGCTTGCGCTTTGCCGCGAGGAGGCACCACAGGTCGGCATTCGGATATTTGAAACGCCACTGGCGCAGTTGGTGACTGGACTGCGCAACGACTTGTATGACGCAGGTTTTGCATTGGCTGGTGAAATGGACGCCGGCATCGTCGCCATGCCGGTGTGGCGAGACCCGCTGGTGGTGGCTTTGCCCGCCAGGCATCCGCTGCTGGCTTTCAAGGAAGTGCCGCTGGAGGAAGTGGCGAGCTATCCGCTGGTGCTGTGCGATCCCCAGGTCTGCGAAGGTTGCAGCCGGCAGCGCGAACGGCTGCTCCGCACGGTGGATGCGCAGCCGACGGTAGCCGAGTACGTCAAGACCCATTCCCTGATGCTGGCCCTCGTGGCCGCCGGCTACGGCGTGGGCTTTTCGAGCGCGGCGCATCTGGCGGGTTGCCATCAGGCCGATGTCGTCGTGCGGCCGCTGGCCGACGAGACCGCTTCGCTGACGACCTATCTACTGCGACCCGAAGGCGAAATCATGGAGCCGCTGCGGCAGTTCATCGACCGCGTGGAGCGTGTCGGACGCCCGCAAGGCACCGATCAACGCCCGATGTGACGCGGGGATTTTGGACGGTACGATTCCCTTTCGGTCTGGACCTTGACCCGCATTGCATCGGCGGCCGACCTTTTGCGTCACGGGCATGGATGGCGAATCGGGCCTATCCACCCGGCATCAAGCAAGGCACCTTCAAGCTGTCGAGGTCACAGCAGTGACGCAGAACGCATGAGCCCTTGCTGGATGCGAGCGATGCCTCCACTGAAATCCGGGTGGCTGTGCTCGGCGAGTGGGTGCCTTTACCGCTTGCCGACTTGCTGGCGTTGCAGCGCGCCGAAGAGCCAGAGACCGCCACCGCCTTGATCGGATGCAGTGCCACAGCGCAGGCGCAGGAACTGCCGCACGATAACTTTGACTTGGCCCTGTCCACAGCCGCCTGGGAGTGGCCAGGCTGGGTGTGCGAGCCGTTGTGGCATGACACGCTGGCAGTCGCCGTCGCCAAGCGCTCGCACCTGCTGTCCTACCGTGAAGTGCCTCGCCAAGAGCTGCTCAAGCAGCCGTTGATCTGCGCGCAGTCAACGGCCGACGAGCCGTGGCGCGCGGTGGCGCATGGCCTGGTCGAGGATGCACCGCAGGGCCATGAGCAGACCGTCAGCACCTTCGACATGGCGATGACGCTCGTCTCCGCGGGCTACGGCATTGCCGTCGCACCCGCCGCGAGACTGACCTGCTACCTGCGTCGCGGCATCGCCGCGCGATGGCCTGCACCGACAGCGGCACGATGTAGGGTGGAATGTCCTTGGGCAACTGGCGCTTCCTGCGCATGTCCACCTGGAGCTGCTTCACGACCTCGGGCGGGATGATCCAGAGGCCCCGATCGAGATCGAACTGATCCGGCGTCGCCAGGCGCAGCTCGCCCGTGCGCACGCCGGTGAATAGCAACAGCCGCAGACCGAGCTGGGTCTGCAGCCGGCCACGATACTTGCGCAGGCGCTGCAACAGCTTCGGCAACTCGGCCATGCGCAGGAACGGGTTGTGGTTCGCCGGGGGCAGCGGCAGCGCCACCACGTCGAGGTCGGAAGCCGGGTTCTGCTCCAGGCCCGGCACGACCACCAGCGCGTAGCGGAACATCTGGTTGAACCACGTCCTGACTTTCTCGGCGACGGAGAGCGCCTTGCGCCGCTCGATCCTGGCGATCACTTCCAGCAGGTCAGGGCGTTTGATGTCGTAGATCGAGCGCTTGCCCAGCAAGGGCAGCACATCCTTGTCGAAGATGCGCGGAAGTATCGAGAGGGTCGTCTGCCGACCTTCCTTGAGGCTGAGCCCGCGATGCTTGAGCCACTTGCGATACACCGCCTCGAAGGTGTTTTCGTCGGCGAGCCGGACAGCGGTGCGCTTCTGCTTGCGGTGAACGCGAGGATTGGTGCCTTTGGCCAGCAGGGCGCGCGCTTCGTCGCGCAGGCTGCGGGCCTCGCGAAGCGTCACCTCCGGGTAGGTGCCGAGCGACATCCGCTTCTGCTTGCCCGCCCAGTAGTAGCGGAAGTGCCAAGTCCTGCCCCCTGCAGCCGTGACGGCCAGGGAGAGGCCATCCAAGTCAGGGAGGGTGTATGCCTTGCCAGTTGCCTTGGCCTGTCGAACGGCCAGGTCTGAGAGTGCCATGCTCTTGCTCCTGAACATGAGTCAGGAACCAGATGCTGGTCACGTCGACCTCGCCCCTCCATCAACAATCCGGAATCAGCCGCGCCCGCAAAAATGGACTTGTTTGTGGACTTAAAAGTCCCGGCTGTAGATGGATCGCAGTGGACCGCGGCAGAACGTCAAAGAGAGGAAAAGTCCTTGTGTGGCAACGACTTGCAGACTCTCTTGGACTTCTGCGGAAGTCCGCAGAATGATGCAGTGGAGCGGGTGAAGGGAATCGAACCCTCGTATGAAGCTTGGGAAGCTGCCGTTCTACCATTGAACTACACCCGCACAGCCGCGCATTATAGGCATGTCCTGCGCGGTTTCAGGGGCGATGGCGCGCCCTGCGCGGGGTGGTCACTTCTGAATGTCGCCAAGGCACAGGTACTTGATTTCCACGTAGTCATCCATGCCGTGGTGTGAGCCTTCGCGGCCCAGGCCGGACTGCTTCACGCCGCCGAAGGGGACATGTTCGGTGGCCAGAATGCCCACATTGATGCCCACCATGCCGTATTCCAGTGCTTCGCCCACGCGGAAAATGCGGCCCACGTCGCGGCTGTAGAAGTAGCTGGCCAGGCCAAACTCGGTGTTGTTGGCAGCATCAATCGCTTCCTGCTCGGTCTTGAACTTGAAGACCGGCGCGAAGGGGCCAAAGGTTTCTTCGCGGGCGCACAGCATGTCGGGCGTGGCGTTGGCCACCACGGTGGGCTCGAAGAACTGGCCTGAGCCCAGAGTCTTCAGGCGCTGGCCTCCTGCCACCACCTGGCCGCCCTTGGCCAGGGCGTCGTCCAGGTGGCGCTGCACTTTTTCCAGCGCTGCTTCCTCGATCAGCGGGCCCTGGTTCACGCCGTCTTCAAAGCCGTTGCCAACCTTGGCCGTCTTCACCTTGGCGGCAAACTTGGTCACGAACTCGTCGTACACGCCTTCCTGCACATAAAAGCGGTTGCTGCACACGCAGGTCTGGCCCGCGTTGCGGTACTTGCTGGCAAAGGCGCCTTCCACGGCGCTGTCCACATCGGCATCGTCGAACACGATGAACGGCGCGTTGCCGCCCAGCTCCAGCGACATCTTCTTGACCGTGGGGGCGGACTGCGCCATCAGGATGCGGCCCACTTCGGTGCTGCCGGTGAAGCTGATGTGGCGCACCACGTCGCTGGCGCACAGCACCTTGCCAATGGCGATGGAGTTGGTGCTGTCGGCCGTGAGGATGTTGAGCACGCCTGCAGGAATGCCCGCGCGGATGGCCAGCTCGCCTGCGGCCAGGGCGGTGAGGGGCGTGAGTTCAGCGGGTTTGATGACTACGGGGCAGCCGGCGGCCAGCGCGGGCGCAACCTTGCGGGTGATCATGGCCAGCGGGAAGTTCCAAGGCGTGATGGCGGCGCACACACCGATGGGCTGCTTGAGCACCAGCAGGCGGCGGTTGTTGTCGAACTGGGGCAGCGTCTCGCCGTTGACCCGCTTGGCCTCTTCGGCAAACCACTCGACAAAGCTGGCGCCATAGGCCACTTCGCCCTTGGCTTCAGGGAAGGGCTTGCCTTGCTCGGCGGTCATGATGCGGGCCAGGTCGTCCTGGTGGGCCATGAGCAGGTCAAACCATTTGCGCAGAATGGCGCTGCGTTCTTTGGCTGTCTTGGTCTTCCACGGGCCCCAGGCGGCGTTGGCGGCGGCAATGGCGGCTTCTGCATCTGCCGGGCCCAGGTTGGCCACGTCGGCCAGCTTCAGGCCGGTGGCCGGGTCGTTCACGTCGAAGCGGTTGCTGGCGTCCAGCCACTGGCCGTTGACCAGGGCAGCGGTCTTGAGCAAGCTGGGGTCTTTCAACTGAGCGAGGGGAGTGGTTTGGATGTCCATGTTTGTCTCGTATCGTTGTTTGATGCTTAGCGGCTGAAAACTGGGAGCGTAGCACCGCGAACGCCTTTGTGCTGCACGACAAGTTCTTCCTGACATGCTGTGGCTCAGGGCTTGCCATGCCCGGTATCCGCCTGGCCAGGCTGCAAGCACCAGCAATGCGCCCGGTGTAACCACGGTACCCGTGCGTCGATGGTCGGCCCGCCCCCGGATAGCTGGATGCTGGACATGGAAAACTTCTACAGGCAGGGCGACGTGAGGCAGCGCGGCGGGGCGCCGCCAGGATCTGCCTGAAACCCCCTAAAATGCCCAGTTCGCCTGCTTTTTGCAGTGCAATCCTGCCGCAGCATTCTTGTTCGTGAAGAAGAGCCCATGACCCCCACATTCACCGTTGCCGATATCCGCAAGACCTTCCTGGATTTCTTTGCCTCCAAGGGCCACACCATCGTGGCATCGTCGTCGCTGGTGCCGGGCAACGACCCCACGCTGATGTTCACCAATTCGGGCATGGTGCAGTTCAAGGACGTGTTCCTGGGAACGGACAAGCGCTCCTACAACCGCGCTGTGTCGGTGCAAGCCTGCCTGCGTGCGGGCGGCAAGCACAACGACCTGGAAAACGTGGGCTACACCGCGCGTCACCACACGTTTTTCGAAATGCTGGGCAACTGGTCGTTCGGCGACTATTTCAAGCGCGAGTCGCTGAAGTGGGCCTGGGAACTGCTGACCGAGGTCTACAAGCTGCCACCCGAGCGCCTGCTGGCCACGGTATACCAGGAAGACGATGAGGCCTACGACATCTGGACCAAGGAAATCGGCCTGCCGCCCGAGCGCGTGATCCGCATTGGCGACAACAAGGGCGGCCGCTACAAGTCCGACAACTTCTGGATGATGGCCGACACCGGCCCTTGCGGCCCTTGCTCTGAAATCTTCTACGACCATGGCCCCGAGATTCCTGGCGGCCCTCCAGGCAGTCCGGAAGAAGACGGTGACCGCTTCATCGAGATCTGGAACAACGTGTTCATGCAGTTCGACATGAAGGAAGACGGCTCGGTGGTGCCGTTGCCCGCCCCCTGTGTGGACACCGGCATGGGCCTGGAGCGCCTGGCTGCCATCCTGCAGCACGTGCACAGCAATTACGAAATCGACATCTTCGACCAGCTCATCAAGGCCGCAGGCCGTGAGACCGGCGTGACCGACCTGGACAACAAGAGCCTGCGCGTGATTGCTGACCACATCCGCGCGACCGCCTTCCTGGTGAGCGACGGCGTGATCCCCAGCAACGAAGGCCGCGGCTACGTGCAGCGCCGCATCGTGCGCCGCGCCATCCGCCATGGCTACAAGCTGGGCAAGAAGACACCGTTCTTCCACAAGCTGGTGGCCGACCTGGTGCGCCTGATGGGCGACGCCTATCCCGCTATCCGCGAGCAAGAGCAGCGCATCACCGACGTGCTCAAGACTGAGGAAGAGCGCTTCTTTGAAACGCTGGCCAACGGCATGGAAATTCTGGACGCTGCGCTGGACGGCGGCGCCAAGGTGCTGCCCGGCGAAGTGGCCTTCAAGCTGCACGACACCTATGGCTTCCCGCTCGATTTGACCAACGACGTGTGCCGCGAGCGCGACGTGGAAGTGGACGAGGCTGGCTTCAAGACCGCCATGGAAAAGCAGAAGGCCCAGGCCCGCGCTGCCGGCAAGTTCAAGATGGACAAGGCGCTGGAATACACCGGCGCTGCCAACCAGTTCACCGGTTATGAGCATCTTGCAGAAACTGCAAAAATCGTAGCAATCTACGTAGACGGGACAAGCGCTGCAGCCCTGAAGGCCGGTCAAAACGGCGTGGTGGTGCTGGACACGACTCCGTTCTACGCAGAAAGCGGCGGCCAGGTGGGCGACGAAGGCGTGATCACCAGCGGCTCGGCACGTTTTGCGGTGCGCGACACCCTCAAGATCAAGGCCGATGTGTTCGGCCACCACGGCACGCTGGAAGAAGGCACCCTGAACGTGGGTGACACGGTGCAGGCCCAGGTCAACACCGCAGTGCGCGCAGCCACCATGCGCAACCACTCGGTCACGCACATCATGCACAAGGCTCTGCGCGAAGTGCTGGGCAGCCACGTGCAGCAAAAGGGCAGCCTGGTGAATGCCGACCGCACCCGCTTTGACTTTGCCCACAACGCTCCCCTCACCGACGCCGAGATCCGCGAGATTGAACGCCGCGTGAACGAAGAAATTCTGGCCAACACCGCTACCGATGCGCGTGTGATGGACATTGAATCCGCCCAGAAGACCGGCGCCATGATGCTGTTTGGCGAAAAGTACGGCGAAACCGTGCGCGTGCTCGACATCGGTACCAGCCGCGAGCTGTGTGGCGGCACGCACGTGCAGCGCACGGGCGATATCGGCCTGTTCAAGGTGGTGGCCGAAGGCGGCGTGGCCGCTGGTGTGCGCCGTATTGAGGCCGTGACGGGTGCCAATGCGCTGGCCTACCTGCAAAGCCTGGAAGACACCGTGAACCAGGCTGCTGGCGCGCTCAAGTCCCCCGTGGCCGAGCTGAATGCCCGCATCGCCCAGGCTCTGGAAAACGCCCGCGCGCTCGAAAAAGAAGTGGCTGCCCTCAAGGGCAAGCTGGCTTCTGCCCAGGGCGACGAGTTGCTGACCCAGGCTGTGGACGTGAAGGGCCTGAAGGTGCTGGCTGCGGCACTGCCTGGCGCGGACGCCAAGACCCTGCGCGACACCATGGACAAGCTCAAGGACAAGCTCAAGACCGCCGCCATCGTGCTGGCCGCCGTGGACGGCGACAAGGTGCAGCTGGCTGCTGGGGTGACGGCTGACAGCGTGGGCAAGGTCAAGGCCGGTGAGCTGGTGAACTTTGTGGCCCAGCAAGTGGGCGGCAAGGGCGGCGGCAAGCCCGACATGGCCATGGCAGGCGGCACAGATGCCAGCAAGGTTCCTGCCGCACTGGCGTCGGTGCAGGCCTGGGTGGCAGAGCGCGTGTAACCACGGCGTTTGCCCCTGGCACGGCGCTGAGCCGTGTTCCTCAACAAAGCCGCTTCCCCGCACGGGCAAGCGGCTTTTTTGTTGATCTGCCTTGTGCCGGGTGTGGCTTGCGCTGCAGCTCGCCCTGGCAGGCCCGCGCTGCGGTTAAGCTCGGCAGCTCTATGAGCCAAATCACTTTTTCACCGCCTTTTGTTCGTCCTTCCCAGGTGTCTGAGCAACTGCGCAGTGCCGGTTACGCGGTGCTGGCCCCCGCCGATGTGGCCGCCTGGGCTGGATGCGACTTGCAAGCCTTGATGGCGCTGAATGCCGACTGGAGTGGCTTGCCGCCCGATGAATTCCTGAAAGACGGCGGGCGCTACCGGCGCAGGCGCCACTCGTGCTTTGTGGTGACGGGCGAGGAGGTGCAACAGGTGCTGCATCGACCCCACTGGCAGCCGGTGGAGTACAACGCTTTGCATGGGGGTATGCAGCGCTTGTTTGCCCCCATGCAGGATACGACGGTGGCAAACCCTGTATGGAAGCAGCTGTTGCGCGCTTTGGCGGGTGTGTCTGGCGAAGTCTTTGCCCATGCCGCAGGTGCTGAGCCCTGGTACCTGGAAGCGCACCAGTTCCGCATCGACACCAGGGACGGCATTGGCCGCCCGACGCCGGAGGGCGCGCACCGCGATGGCGTGGATCTGGTGGCCGTGTTCCTGGTGGGGCGCCACGCCGTCAAAGGCGGTGAAACCCGTGTTTTTGAGGCCGACGGCCCCAGCGGCGTGCGATTTACCCTGACCGAGCCCTGGTCCTTGCTGCTGCTGGATGACGCGCGCATGATCCACGAAACCACGCCAATCCAGCCTGTGGCCGAGGGTGGTTACCGCGACACACTGGTCGTCACCTGCCGGCGCGGCAACTTTCAGGGCGCTGATGTGCTGGGGGCGTGAGCCTCTGGTTTATAAACACCCGAGCCTGATCAGAACGCCACGCAATGAACCGCCCAGATTTGATGCGAATCAAGTCGCTGAAGGCGGTGCGGGGTCACACTCTGGCTTGTATTCGGGCCACCGCCTGATTTCCACTACCTAAGGAGCAACACCATGTTCAAGCACATTCTGGTTCCCATCGACGGTTCCGAAACCTCCATGCTCGCCGTATCCAAGGCGACTGCCCTGGCCAAGACTTTCGGCAGCGTCGTGACGGCACTGTACGTGGTGGACCCCTATCCCTTCACCGGCGTGGGCGCTGATTTTGCCTACGGCCAATCGCAGTACCTGAGCGCCGCCACGGCGGAAGCCAACACAGCCCTGGACGCAGCGCGCAAGGCCATGACCGAAGCGGGCGTGCCTGTGACCACCGTGGTGGGCGAAGGCCACGCAGTGCACGACGGCATCGTGCGCGCGCTGGAAAGCACTGGCGCTGACCTGATCGTGATGGGCTCCCATGGCCGCCGTGGCCTCGAAAAGCTCGTGCTGGGCAGCGTCACACAACGCGTGCTGGGCCTGGTGCATGTGCCTGTGCTGGTGGTGCGCGACTGACCCGTCAAATCACTTCTTGCAGAGCATGCACCACCACGTGTGTAGCATGTGCTGAAAAACAAAATGGCTCCAGATTGGAGCCATTTTTCATTGGATATCTCGGACACTGCGCCGTCCGTAGAGCAAGCGCGTCCTCAACCAATGCACCCGTGGAACTGGCTCTGCCAGGCCACCGGGTGCGTCCCCCTTCAGGGGGAAGGCGCAAAGCGCCTCAGGGGGTTACTCAATCTTCGCGCCAGAGGCCTCGACGATGCCCTTCCACTGCGTGTATTCCTTCTTGAGCAGGGTGCCCAGTTGTGCGGGCGACATGGCTTCGGGCTCCGCGCCTTGGGCCTGGATGGCCGCCTTCATGTCGGCGGTGGCCAGCAGCTTGTTGATTTCTGCGTTGACGGTGGTGACTACCGCAGCAGGCGTGCCAGCGGGGGCAAACACACCGTACCAGGTGCTCACATCAAAGTCTTTGAAGCCCGATTCGGCCACGGTGGGCACATCGGGCAGCGACGAGCTGCGCTTGGCAGAGGTAACGGCCAGCGGACGCAGCTTGCCTGCCTTGATCTGACCCATGGCCGATGGCAGCGAAGACACGAGCAAGTCCACATTGCCTGCCAGCGCGTCCATCAGCGCGGGGTTGGAGCCCTTGTAGGGGATGTGGCTGAGCTTGACTCCGGCGGCCTGTTCAAACAGGTGGCCCGCCAGGTGGATGGAGGTGCCATTGCCTGGAGAGCCGTAGGTGATGGTGCCGGGCGCTGCCTTGGCGCCATTCACCACGTCGGCCAGCGTCTTGTACTTGCTGTTGACGCTGGTGGCGATCACCACGGGGGTGTAGGCCACGTGGGCCACTGGGGTCAGGTCCTTGGTGGGGTCCCAGCTCAGGTTCTTGTAGAGCCAGGGGCCGATGACGAGGTTGTCCTTCTGGCCCATCACCAGGTCGTAGCCTGTGGGGGCTGCCTTCACGGCTTCACCAATGCCGATGGTGCCGCCAGCGCCCGCCTTGTTGTCGGCCACCACGGTCCATTTGGCGCCTTCGGTGAGCTTGGTGGCCACCAGGCGCGAGAGGATGTCGGTGCCGCCGCCGGGAGGGAAGGGCACGATCAGGCGGATGGGCTTGGTGGGGTAGGCGGCCGCTGGAGCGGGGGCCTGGGCGTATGCAGTGGTGCCCAGGGCCAGTGCCAGGGTGGAGAAGGAAAGCAGTTTGCGAATCATGGTCGGTGATGTCTCGGAAATTGTGGGGAAAGGCAGCTGCGCAAGGTGCTGCCTGGCGTGCGGGTACGGTGCCGGCACGGGGGTCGATGATCACTGATCACCGGCCCGTGGGGCCTTGCCGATCCAGGATGGCGGCATCGCCACGGGCGATGCTGCCGCCGGGGCGATCACAGGCGTTCAAAAATCGCCGCAATGCCTTGGCCGCCGCCAATGCACATGGTCACCAGCGCATAGCGGCCCTGGATGCGTTGCAGTTCATGGATGGCTTTGACAGTGATGAGCGCGCCCGTGGCACCGATGGGGTGGCCCAGCGAGATGCCCGAGCCGTTGGGGTTGACCTTGGCGGGGTCCAGGCCCAGGTCCTTGGTCACGGCGCAGGCCTGGGCTGCGAAGGCTTCGTTGGCTTCGATCACATCCAGATCGTTGACGGTGAGACCCGCCTTTTTCAATGCCAGCTGGGTGGCAGGCACGGGGCCAATGCCCATGTACTTGGGGTCCACGCCCGCGTGGGCGTAGGCCACCAGGCGTGCCAGGGGCTTCGCGCCGCGTGCTTTGGCCGCGGCTGCGTCCATCAGCACCACCGCAGCGGCGGCGTCGTTGATGCCCGAGGCGTTACCTGCCGTCACGGTGCCGTTTTCCTTCACGAACACGGGCTTGAGCTTGGCCATGTCGTCCATGGTGGCGCCGGGGCGGAAGTGCTCATCGGTGGCGTATTGCACATCGCCCTTTTTGCTCTTCAGGGTGACGGGAACGATCTGGTCCTTGAAGTAGCCGGCCTGCGTTGCGCGTTCAGCACGGTTGTGGCTTTCCACCGCCAGGCGGTCCTGGTCTTCGCGGGTGATGCCCCACTTGGCGGCAATGTTCTCGGCCGTTACGCCCATGTGGATGGTGTGGAAGGGGTCGTGCAGCGCGCCGATCATCATGTCCACCATCTTGGTGTCACCCATGCGGGCGCCCCAGCGCATGTTCAGGCTGGCGAAGGGCGCGCGGCTCATCACCTCGGCACCTGCGCCAATGGTCACATCGGTGTCACCGAGCTGAATGGCTTGCGCGGCCGACACGATGGCCTGCAGGCCCGAGCCGCACAGGCGGTTCACGTTGAATGCGGGCGTGCCTTCGGCGCAGCCGCCGTTGATGGCCGCCACGCGCGAGAGGTACATGTCCTTGGGTTCGGTGTTCACCACATGGCCGAACACCACGTGGCCTACATCCTTGCCTTCCACGCTGGCGCGCGCCAGCGATTCCTTGACGACCAGCGCGCCCAGTTCGGTGGGAGGCACATCCTTGAGGCTGCCGCCAAAGGTGCCAATGGCCGTGCGCACTGCGCTGACGACGACGACTTCACGGGTCATGGGAAAGTCCTTTCAGATCAACTTGGAATCAAATAGGCCGCCAGCGCTTGATGGATAAGCGCTAGCAGCTATGAAAAGATGAGCAAATCATGCTCAGGCATCGCGCACATCGGCCACGGGGTTGGTGCCGAAGTCTGCGCGCTCCAGCCAGGCGAGCACGCGGGTAGCGGCGTCGGCAGGCGAGGTGAGCTGGCCACCCGTCTTGAGGTTGGCGAAATTCTGGCGGTCCGGGAAGGCGGCAGGGTCGGCGCCGCGCAGCTGAACCTGCATGTCGGTGTCGATCACACCGGGAGCCAGTGAGCATACCTTGGCCCCATGCGGCTTGATGGCTTCGTCCAGCGCCACGCAGCGCGTGAAATGGTCCATGCCCGCCTTGGCGGCGCAGTAGGCGGCCTGCGAGGCCATGGCCCGGCGGCCCAGGCCCGAGGAAATGTTGAGCACCTTGCGGGGCACGGTCCAGCTTTCGGTGGCCGCCAAAAACGCGGCGGTCAGCAGCATGGGCGCCTCCAGCCCCACACGCAGCGCGTTGGCGAGGTCGGCCGCGTCGCTGGCAGACAGCGGCGCAATGCGCGGGATCACCCCCGCGTTGTTGATCAGCGTGGCGCTGGCAAACGCTTGCGGGCCCTGGGCATTCAGCCACGCCTGCAGCTGGTGCGCCGCCTGCTCGCCTTGCGACAGGTCTTGCTGCCACTGCTCCAGCGTGACGCCAGCGGCCTTGGCTTCCAAGGCCAGGTCGGGGTTGGCACTGCGGGCAATGCAGATCAGGGTGTTGCCACTTTTGAGCAGTTGCTGGGCCATGGCCAGGCCCATGCCGCGCGAGGCGCCGGTGAGGATGGTGAGGTGGTTTTGAGGCATCCCACCATGTTACTGCGCTGGGCGCAGGATCACTGCTCCTCTGGGGACTCCAGCGCCGCCAGCAGCAGCGCCAGCTTGTGGTCCAGCGCCGCCAGGTCGGCCGCCTTCAGGGCGGAAAGAATGCGGTGCTCGTTGGCCACATGGGCTTCCACCGCACGGTCGATCAGCGCCAGCCTTGGGAGCGTGAGTTGCACCAGTGAGCTGCTGGAAACGGCCGGGTTGTGTAATAGCGCCCGCCAGGGCTGGTTGTTATGGTGTCGCGGCATTGCACGGTTGCCGTCGGTGGCGGTGTCATCGCTGGGGTTGCTCAGCCCCGTCACGGCCGTGTTGCTGGGTTGGGTGCTGCTGGGGCAGGCCATGACGCGTGCAGCGCTGCCAGCGGTGCGCTGAATGCACGGCTTTGAATGCTATTAAAAGTATAGCTGGTAGCGCTTGCTGGTTGTGCGCTAACGGCCGATTTTCTTAAAAATCAGCGGCCCACTCCAGCGCCACCGCATCCCCCGTGCTGGGGTGCGCAAAGGCCAGGTGACTGGCGTGCAGCAGCAGCCGGGGGGCAAGGGTCTGCACCTCTGCGGGTGCATACAGCGCATCCCCCAGGATGGGGTGGCCCACGGCCGCCATGTGCACGCGCAGCTGGTGCGTGCGGCCGGTGACGGGTTCCAGTTCGATGCGTGAGGTGCCGTTGGCAGGGTGGTGGCCCAGCAGGCGCCAGCGGGTCAGGCTGGGCTTGCCGTGTGCGGGGTCGATGACGCGCAGAGGGCGCCTTTCCCAGTCGGCAGCGATGGGTAGATTGATCTCGTTCCATGCGCCTTCCTGCGCCGCCAGCAGGCCCCACACCACCGCCTGGTAGCGCTTGTGCACTTGCCGCTCGGCAAAGGCATGGCTCAGGCGGCGCTGGGCGTCGATGTGCCTTGCCATCAGCACCAGGCCTGAGGTGGCTTGGTCCAGCCGGTGCACGATGAGTGCGCCCGGCCAGTGTTGCTGGGCGCGTGCGCTCAGGCAGTCTTGCTTGTCGGGGCCGCGCCCGGGCACGCACAGCAAGCCTGCGGGCTTTTGCAGCACCAGCAGGTCGGCGTCTTCATGCACCGCCTGCACATCAGCCAGCAACGTCATCCCCGGCAATCAGTCGCTGCACGGTGGCGCACAGCTCTTCCACATCGTTGGGCTTGTGAATCAGCGCGCGTGCGCCTTCGGCGATGGCGGCCTGTTCAATTTCGGCAGTGACGTAGCCAGAGGCCAGGGCTACCGGCAGATCGGGGCGGATCAGGCGCGCCTCGCGCACCAAATCCACGCCACAAAAACCGGGCATGTTGTAGTCGGTCACCAGCAGGTCGTAGTGGTGCGGTGCTTCGCGCAGCGCGGCCGTGGCCTCATGGGGGTCGGTGAAACCGCTCACGTCGTAGCCCCGGCGGCGCAACAGGCGCTGCACCAGGAAGACCAGCGCCTGGTCGTCGTCCACGTACATGACGTGCGGCTTTTGGCGGGTGGCGGTGGGCGCGGCTGCGGGTGCCTGGGCAGGCGCGGCGGGCAGGGCGGCAACCGCCGCGTTGCTTGATGCGGCTTGAGCGGTAGCGACCGGAAAGTACAGCGTGAACCGGCTGCCTTGCCCCGGCGCACTTTGCACATCAATGCCGCCTTCGTGGGTACGCATCACCCCATGCACCACGGCCAGGCCCAGGCCCGTGCCCTGGCCCACAGGCTTGGTGGTGAAAAAGGGCTCGAAGATGCGTTCCAGGGTCGCCGTATCCATGCCCGGGCCGCTGTCGTGCACCGTCAGGGCCACATAGTCGCCGGGGGCCAGGCCCAGGCGTTCGCTGAGGCGCTGGTCGGGGTGCACCAGTGCGGCTTCCACCAGAATGCTGCCGCGTTCGCTGCCCTGGCCTTGAATCGCATGGACGGCGTTGGTGCACAGATTCAACACCGCCTGCTCCACCTGCGTGGCATCGGCCAGCACCGGTGGCAGGCCCGGCTGCAGCTGCATGTGCAGCTCAATGGCGGGGGGCAGGGTCACGCGCAGCAGGCGCTCGGTGTCGTGCACCACTTCGGCCAGCGACACGGCGGTGCGCTGTGGTGGCTCGTTGCGGCTGAAGGTAAGGATCTGCCGCACCAGGTCGCGTGCGCGGCGGCCTGCCTTGTCGATTTCAAGCAGGCTCTCCAGCACCGGTGAGCCTGGGGCGCAGTCGGCCTTGGCCAGTTCCACGTTGCCGAGGATGGCGCCCAGGATGTTGTTGAAGTCGTGCGCAATGCCGCCCGCCATGGTGCCCACGGCCTGCATCTTGTGCGATTCGCGCAGCTGCGCTTCCAGCTCACTGCGGTGCGCCTCGGCTTTCTTGCGGCCGGTGAGGTCGCGGGCAAACACGGTGGTGGTTTCGCCTTCGGCATGGCGCTCGAACGACACGCCCACCTCCACCGCCAGCTGTTTGGCGCTGGCCGTGCAGGCCGTCATTTCGCCCAGCATGGCCTGGGTGGTGAGCTGCGCAAACGCCAGCGCCTGCGCCGCTGCTGGCAAAAAACGCTCCAGCGGGCTGCCCAGGGCGTCTTGCGCGCTGCACTGGAATAGCGCCGCCGCCGTGGGGTTGAACACAGTGATGAGGCCGTTCTGGTCCACGCAGATGATGGCGTCGAGCGCGGAGTTGATGACGGCTTCCAGCCGCTTCTCGCTGGCGTGCAGCTGCTCGTTGCGCTGTTGCAGCGCTTGCGCGCTTTGCTGCAGCGCGTGGCGCTCGGCCAGCAGGGGGCCCTGGTCGATCACCGCGCACAAAAACTGCAACTGCACGGGGCCGTCGCCCTGGTGGTCTTCAATGCGGGCGATGTGCAAGTCGCCAGTGATGCGGATGTTTGGCGCGATGGTGAACACCACCTCGGTCACCTCGCTCTGCCCCTGCGCGCGCGCCTGCGCAAAGGCCTCTTGCACGCGGGGGGCGTCGGTGTCTGACACGAACGGCATCAGCGCGGTGAGGGGGCGGTCGCGCTCGGTGGGCTGAAACGAGCGGTGCGCCATCGAATTGGCCTGCACCACCATGTCGTATTCGTCCACCACCATCAGCGCCAGCGGCACGCTGGCAAACAGGGTTTCAAACCGCTCAGACGCGCTCTCCGCCACCGTCTGGCTGTAGCGCAGCACCTTGTTCTGGCTTTCCAGCTCGGCCTGATAGGCGCGCAGCTCGGCAATCAACGCTGCCACCGCGCCCTTGGGGCGGTCGGCCCGGCGGCGCTCCACCGGCACGGGTGAATCGCCACTGCCTGGCTCAGCGTTCATCAAAAAGGAGAGGTCCGGTTGGCTCATGAATGCGTGGCGCGACAAATTGCTGCGATGGGCGCGGGGCTTGATGGGGCAGTGTGCGGCTTAGAACAGATTCTTAGAGAATGCGAGCCGATACAGCCTGCGCAGCGCCATACCGGTGCGACGCCATTTCACTGCCTCTGTACCCTGAACAATGCCAGTGTAAGTGCATCGTGCCACCAGCCCAGGTGGGGTCATCATCGGCCAGCCGGTAGTGAGCACAAGGTTGGGGCCGCTCGTGAGGTGTGAGCAAGGAGTGCCAAGACCGAAGCATGCGCCTTGCCGTCAAAAAATCACCCCATTGTTGACCGTTTGGGAACAATCAATTTCCCAACGCCCGCTTTTTGCCGTGGGGCATCAAATCTACATTTGCCAATGTGCGTGGTAGTCCTGCTGCCGCGCAATTCTTGATCCTCATCCAACGAAAGCCGCATTTCCATGACCACCACCCATTCCGTTGCCGACAACGCCCTCATCGACAAGCTGCAATGGCGCTACGCCACCAAGAAGATGAACCCCGCCAAGGTGGTGCCCCAAGACAAGGTGGACCGCATTGTGGAAGCCGCGCGCCTGGCGCCCACATCCAGCGGCCTGCAGCCGTTTGAAGTGTTTGTGGTGACCGATGCCGCTGTGCGCGAACGCATCAAGCCCATCGCCTGGAACCAGGGCCAGATCACCGATGGCTCGCACCTGCTGGTGTTTGCCGCCTGGGACGACTACACACCCGAGCGCATCAACGCCATGTTTGACTACACCAACGAGGTGCGTGGCTTCAAGAACGAAGGCTGGGAAAACTACCGCAACATGCTGCTGAGCACCTACCCCCAGCGCGGCGCCGAAGTAAACCACCAGCATGCAGCCCGCCAAGCCTATATCGGTATGAGCGCCTCCATCATTGCTGCCGCCTTTGAAGAAGTGGACAGCACCCCCATGGAAGGCTTCGACCCCGCCGCCCTCGACGAAATCCTGGGCCTGCGCGCCAAGGGCCTGCGCAGCGTGGCCATTCTGCCGCTGGGCTACCGCGCGGACGAAGGTGACTGGCTGGTCAACCTGAAAAAGGTACGCCGCCCCACTGAGCAGTTTGTGACCACCGTGTAAGCTGCAAAGCCCACACGGCCATAAAAAAGTAAGCCTCCCGTCCAAATGACGGGAGGCTTTTTGCTTGGTGAGCTGGCCCTTTGAACTCCATACATCCGTTCGTGCTCAGTATGTCGATACCCAGCGCTTCGCATCAAGCACGCAAAGCCAGTTCTGCGGCGCTTCAGCGCCTCACAGAAATCAACTCGACCTCAAAGTTCAAAGTGGTGTTCGGCGGAATCACGCCACCCGCACCACGCTCGCCATAGGCAATGCTGGCGGGGCAAGTCAGCTTGGCCTTGCCGCCCGGCTTCATGCGCTGCACACCTTCCGTCCAGCAAGGAATGACGCGGTTCAGCGGAAACTCGGTGGGCTCGCCACGCTTGTAAGAGCTGTCGAACTCCTTGCCATCCAGGAACATGCCCTTGTAATGCACCTTCACGGTGTCAGTGGCCTTGGGCGACTCGCCCGCGCCGTCCTTGATCGACTCATACACCAGGCCACTGGCGGTGGTGACAGGCTTGGCTTGTGCCATGGCGGCGGGGGCGATGGCCAGCGAAGTGAGCAGGGCAAAAAGAACGCGCATGAAGAAAGCTCCGAAAAAACAAAGGCCGATGGTAGGGCCTTGGGGGTGACGTGAGGGAGGCAAGGCGGTGCGGATTGGGGCGCTACCCGCTTGTAGGGGTGTACAGCCGATGTTGCTGAGGCGGCGCGATGATTTTAAAATGATAGCTGCAGGCGCTTGCTGTGCAAGCGCTAGAGACCAAAAAGAGGCTCTTCTAGCGAATAGTAGTGATGGAAATCGCCGCACGTCTGTAAACGACGATTTCGACGTACGACATTTATCGAGTGCATCACTAGCATTCGCTAGAAGAGCCCAAAAAGACCGCAAACCTGCGCAGCACACCAGGCGAAGCCCGGAGAACGGCGACCTCAGCGCCGAACAGCGCCTCGGAAGTGAAATGCCGTTTGTATCGACAGGGGCCTGACTAAAGATGCTTTTACGCTGGATTAACGTTCCGGCTAAGCTACCCGAGGAGGCAGGCGCTGCAAGCCTGGGTAGGGCTTTGGTGAGTGATTCAATCGAAAAGCGAACTACCCTTGACCCCAGACTGGGTCATTCCACGAGCACCGTCTCGGGCGTGCCCATTTGCGTGAATTGGGTCAGGATCGCGGTGCGTGCTCGGCCTCGTGCTTCTTCATTCGCCTCTGCCCATCACCTTCATGCCCGTGCTGTCGACCAGCGGGTGCAGCCCCTGAGCGGTGGGCCTTACGGTATGCGGACCGTCAACGTATTGTGGCGCCTGCAGCCCGTGCTGTAGTCGGGCCCGGCCACGACAAACTAGCGAGCTTAAGCAGGCTTTCGACCACATCCATTGCCCGGCGCAGTGTCGGGCAGAACTGGATCGCCGCATTCGAGAAAAAGGGAGTGCGTCTGCGCTTGCCGCTGGCCAGGCCTGAGCACTGTGGGTTGCGATCGAGCCGGATCATCAGGGCGCAGCGCGCCTTCAGGGCCCGACTGTAGCGTTTCCAGTTGGTTGTCTTTTACTTGGCGGGAGCTGCTCTGAATCGGCCATTCATTGTGCAAGCCTACCTCGGCCGGGCGGCAGCCTTCCATCCTCGATTGATTTATTCAACAAAGCCACCCTATAATGAAGACTATGAGTAACATAACAGTCGGCAGTATTTGTTCAGGTATCGAGGCCGCCTCTGTAGCTTGGAGTGATCTTGGGTTTAGATTCAATTGGTTCTCGGAAATCTCGGCGTTTCCTTCAAAATTACTCAGCACGAAATACCCTGACACGCCCAATCTAGGGGATATGTGCGAATTACCGCGAAAAATCGTTCGGAGCGAAGTTGCGTCCCCTGATCTGATATGCGGAGGTACTCCATGCCAAGCATTCTCGTTAGCTGGCTGGAAAAAGGGACTCAATGATGATCGGGGGAACCTGACTCTAAAGTTTGTTGACGTCATCAATGCTAATGATGAAGTTCGCCTCTCAGAAAAAAAGAGCAGAACCATTGTTTTCTGGGAGAACGTTGAAGGTGTCTTGCGCGACAAAACGAACGCCTTTGGATGCTTCCTTGCTTCTCTTGCGGGGTTTGATGATGAAATTCAAATCAACGGTAAATGGCCACATTCGGGTCTGGTCCGTGGTCCAATAAGAAATATTGCCTGGAGAATTATTGACGCTAAATACTTTGGGCTTCCACAACAGCGCAAAAGACTGTATGTCGTCGCGGGGGGGAAGGACTTCAATCCAGAGGATGTGCTTTTTGAGTATGGATATCCTAAGCAATCTACTCCTGTACGGCCGCGTCCTCTGCGATTTAATGTAGGCCAACATTCTATTGAAGTTTTCCGTTCCTACACCGACTGTCTTTATTCCGCCTACGGAACAAAATGGAATGGCAATGCAGCAGCTTACAACGGATCTCTCTTTGTCTCTCAAAATGGTCGTCTAAGGAGGCTCACGCCATTGGAATGCGAACGCTTGATGGGATTCCCAGATTACTATACAGATCTACCCGGCGCTAAAACTACATCACGGTATCAAGCGGTTGGAAACTCTTGGGCGGTACCTGTTGTCAGGTGGCTTGGTCAACGAATTGCAAACAGCATTCATGGCAATGCTGAGCCTATTTTCCAACACATACCGGAATACCTGGACGGCGCAAAACAAGGTGTGTCAAATGCTTGGTTTCTTGGTAAAGACTTAATTCAAGTGAGTGATGAATTTTTCTTAAACGGTACATCTGTGCCCAATGAACCTACAGATGGCGATATTCAAGCAGTTATTGATGTAGCCGCAGAAGAAAAACTTTACATAACACCAGTCGGCTGTAAAGGTATCCTCAGAAGGAAGAAAGAGCGAGGCTTGACAATGAATCCCCGCCTTGAGGAAGTCCTTCAATCTATTTCATCAAAATGGTCAGATGCAGAGATTGAGTTGGTTTCGCGTAAACAAAGCAGGGGCAGGTTTAGTACACGGGTAGAGAAAAATAATGTAAAAGCTGCAGTCTCAGAAGCTGTGAATTTGTCACTTTGGGATTAGTAATTTCAGCGAATTTTTTTTAACAACTCAGTTCGCCAAGCCTTGATGTCATACCACCCGCATCCAACGCAACCCTGCTCTGCCGCCTTTCCTTGTTTGGGTATTGATTGATCCCAATTTGATTTTCCTTTGTAAAAGAAATCTATACCATAGATAGTACCTCGAACTCCATTCTGAAAGCAGGTTCTGCACACCTCTCTTTTTTGTTGGTTTCTTTGATTGGAAAGCAACTGAAAATCGCGTTTGATGTCTGCTTCAGTAAGATGCTCTAAGGTCTCCCGCCTTGTTTCGGCATCCCACCGAATTTCAGGAAACTTATGGTCTGGCAGCAAACCCTCTTTGCGTGTTACTTTGGCTTCAAAGGCATCGAAGGCGCCCAGCAGTGAAATGATCCTGGAGCGCAAGGCTGGGCTCCAAGTTTCATAACCAGTTAAACCGCCACGTTTTATAGGCAGAAGTATTAACTGAGTTGTATTTTTGGCGCAGGTGGGACAAGGGCGATTTGTATTGGTAGCCAGTGTGTAACCAAATTCTTTTAGGTCCTGAATTCTCCGCGCAAAGTTTGGGTTGCTTGGCAATGTGCAAGTTGCGCAAGACCATTTGAAACCACTTGCCAAGACGTCAAAAAAAGACTTAGTAACACCAGCTCCTGGCTTATCTGCCCAGAACTTCGTCTGGTCTGATTTCCATGAGGCCCATTTAGTAGGATCGATTTCAGAGCGAACATTCTCCAAGTAGCTGTCAACCTCATCGTCTGGGATATCTGTACCAGTGCGCCTGTATTCAATAGGCACTGAAGTTTCTAAGTTAGAGCCATCATCAAAATTGAATCGTACGTCTACATAACGCTCCGAAGCTTTGGCATGGTTGCGTGTCGCAAGCTTATGTATCTTTGTCATGTGAAATCTCAAGGCCCTCAAGGAGATCGGATGCTGTTGTTCCCAAACACGCAGCAATGTGAGCAATGACTTTGAGAGTGGGATTGCGCTTTCCTCGCTCTAGACCCGAAATATAGGTGCGGTCTAGACCTGTTACTTGCCCCAATTTCTCTTGAGACAAGTTTCTAGAAGTACGCAATACCCGTAAGGCTTTACCAAAATCAACAAGTAAAGTGGAGGAAGTCTCAGTCACAAAGTAATAATAAGGGCTGTAGACTTTTCGTCTACGGACTATGAGTCACAAGACGCTTCTTTCTAACTTAGGGCAGGCAGCGCACACCAGAGAATTGAGAGCAGCGGTAGCTATACTGGAAATCTGTAGGCGATTTTTTGGTCGCAGCCCCCGGCAAGAGCTGAAAACACGCAAGGAGATGATGATCCAATGGCACAAAGAAAACGAGAGTTTTGTAAAAAGTGCAATCAAGTTACTACCCACACCAAAGAGCCCAAAGAAGATTGGTTGTGTCTTTGTTGTGAAAGTGCGAAATTTCGCTCAAACAAAGCCACTGAAGTTATAAAAGCTAAAGCGGCCCAAAAGCCCAGACTCAATTTGAGATTTTGATGATCGCGAATGATTTGGAAGCGGAATTAGCCTCTGTAAAGCACAAAGGCCCGTCACCGGGCCTTTGTTTTCATGGGCAGCGCCGTTACAGCGCTGCATCAGCGGGCTTTACGCCAATTCGCTCACCGGCAAGCAGCTGCAGAACAGGTTGCGGTCGCCGTAGACGTTGTCCACTCGGCCCACGGGCGACCAGTATTTGTTGCTGCGCAGGGCGGCCACGGGGTAGGCGGCGGCTTCGCGGGTGTAGGGGCGGTTCCACTCGGCGGCCAGCAGGCTCTCTGCCGTGTGGGGGGCGTTCTTGAGCGGGTTGTTGTCCTGCGGCAGTTGGCCGTTTTCGATCTGGCGGATTTCTTCGCGGATGGCGATCATCGCGTCGATGAAGCGGTCCAGCTCAAACAGGGTTTCGCTCTCGGTGGGCTCCACCATCAGCGTGTTGGGCACAGGGAAGCTCAGCGTGGGGGCGTGGAAGCCGTAGTCGATGAGGCGCTTGGCCACGTCTTCGGCCATCACGCCGCTGGTGTCCTTGAGCTGGCGCAGGTCCAGAATGCACTCGTGGGCCACGTGGCCGCTTTTTCCATCCTTGCCTTCGCTGGCGTACAGCGTGGGGTAGTGGTCTTTGAGGCGGGCGCTGATGTAGTTGGCGCTCAGGATGGCGGTTTCGGTTGCGGCCTTCAGGCCCTCGGCACCCATCATGCGGATGTACATCCAGCTGATGGGGAGCACAGCGGCGTTGCCCAGGGGGGCCGCGCTGACGGCACCCACGCCACCCTTCACGCCACCGGTGTCATGGCCGGGCAGGAAGGGAACCAGGTCTTCCACCACGCAGACGGGGCCCACGCCGGGGCCGCCACCGCCGTGGGGGATGCAGAAGGTTTTGTGCAGGTTCAGGTGGCTCACGTCGCCGCCGAACTCGCCGGGGGCGGCCACGCCGACCAGGGCGTTCATGTTGGCGCCGTCCACATACACGCGGCCGCCATGGCTGTGCACCAGGGCGCACAGTTCTTTCACGCTGGTTTCAAACACGCCGTGCGTGCTGGGGTAGGTGATCATGATGGCGGCCAAATTGGCGCTGTGCTGCTCGCACTTGGCCTTCAGGTCGGCCAGATCCACGTTGCCGTTGTCGTCGCACTTGGTCACCACCACCTTCATGCCCACCATCTGGGCGCTGGCGGGGTTGGTGCCGTGGGCGCTGCTGGGGATGAGGCAGATGTTGCGGTGGCCTTCACCACGCGATTCGTGGTAGCCCTTGATGGCCAGCAGGCCCGCGTATTCACCTTGCGAGCCCGCGTTGGGCTGCAGGCTGATGCCGGCGTAGCCGGTGGCCTGGCACAGCCAGGCGCGCAGCAGTTCGTCCAGCTCCTTGTAGCCTTGCTGCTGGTCGGCAGGGGCGAAGGGGTGCACGTTGGCAAACTCGGGCCAGGTGATGGGGATCATCTCGCTGGTGGCGTTGAGTTTCATGGTGCACGAGCCCAGCGGGATCATGCTGCGGTCCAGCGCCAGGTCTTTGTCAGACAGTGCGCGGATGTAGCGCAGCATGCCGGTTTCGGAGTGGTGGGTGTTGAACACCGGGTGTGTGAGATAGCTGCTGGTGCGGCGCAGGGCGGCAGGGATCAGCGACTCCACGCCGTTTTCAAAGGCGTCGAAGGTGGGGAGCTGCTGGCCGTCTTTGGCGAACACCTTCCACAGCAGCTCGATGTCGGCGCGTGTGGTGGTCTCGTCCAGCGAGATGCACAGGTACTCTTCAAAGTAAATGCGCAGGTTGGCGCCCATGGATACAGCGCGAGCAGCTATGGATTTGGTAGCGGCGCCGGTGTGCAGGCTCAGCGTGTCAAAGCTGGCTTGTTCACGCACGGGGGCGCCCAGTTGCTTGAGACCTTGCGCCAGGATGGCGGTGTAGCTGGCCACGCGCTGGGCAATGCGCTGGAGGCCTTCGGGGCCGTGGTACACGGCGTACATGCTGGCGATGACGGCGGGCAGCACCTGTGCGGTGCAGATGTTGGAGGTAGCCTTTTCGCGGCGAATGTGCTGTTCGCGCGTTTGCAGGGCCAGGCGGTAGGCAGGTTTGCCATGCCCGTCCACGCTCACGCCCACGAGGCGGCCGGGCATGGAGCGCTTGAATTCGTCGCGGCAGGCCATGTAGGCAGCGTGGGGGCCACCGGCGCCCATGGGCATACCAAAGCGCTGGGTGGTGCCCACCACGATGTCGGCACCTTGTTCGCCGGGGGGCGTGATCAGCGTCAGGGCCAGCAGGTCGGCGGCCACGATGAAGGCGGCTTGCTTGGCATGGGCCTTTTCCACGTCAGCGCGCAGGTCGTCAATGCGGCCGTGGGTGGCGGGGTATTGGGCCAGCGCGGCGAAGTAATCGCCATTCAGCAGGGTGTTCCATTCTTCGGTCGAGTTGGCCAGGCGCACTTCCAGGCCCAGGGGCTTGGCGCGGGTCTGGATGACCTCAATGGTCTGTGGGTGGGCATCACCCGCCACCACGAACACGTTGCTCTTGCTCTTGACCGAACGCTTGGCCAGCGTCATCGCCTCGGCGGCCGCCGTGGCTTCGTCGAGCATGGATGCATTGGCAATGGGCATGCCCGTCAGGTCACACACCATGGTCTGGAAGTTGACCAGGGCTTCCATGCGGCCTTGGGAGATTTCGGCCTGGTAGGGCGTGTAGGCGGTGTACCAGGCGGGGTTTTCCAGAATGTTGCGCAGGATGACGCCCGGCGTGTGCGTGCCGTAGTAGCCCTGGCCGATAAAGCTCTTGAGCAGCTGGTTCTTGCCCGCGATGGCCTTGAGCTCGGCCAGCGCCGCTGCCTCGGTGGTGGCCGGGGGCAGGTCCATGGCCTGCGTGCGCGCGATGGAGCGCGGCACGATGGAGTCGATGAGCGCGCGGCGCGAGGCCTCGCCAATCACGGACAGCATGTGGGCTTCATCCGCTGCGTCGATGCCGATGTGGCGGGGCAGGAATTCGGCGGCGTTCTCAAGCGCAGACAGGGGCAGGGCGGGCGCGTTCATGGTGCGGGCAGGGGTGGGCAGGTGAAAGAAAAGCCGCCGCGCTGTGCGGCTCCTGTTTCAGAGGTTTTTTGGCTCTGAAGGCTTCAGGAATAAGCGCTGGCAGCTATGGTTTTTATAGTAGAAGAATCAGGCGCTGGCGGCGAAGGCGCTGTAGGCGGTCTCGTCCATCAGGTCGTTGAGCTGGGCAGCATCGGCCAGCTTGACCTTGAAGAACCAGCCGGCGTTCAGCGGGTCGCTGTTGGCGAGGGACGGGTCTGCGCGCAGGGCTTCGTTCACTTCCACGATTTCGCCGGTGACTGGCATGTACACGTCTGCAGCGGCTTTCACCGACTCGACCACGCCAGCCACTTCGCCTTGCGCGAAGGTCTTGCCCACTTCGGGCAGGTCCACAAACACCACGTCGCCCAGCGCGTCTTGCGCATGCACGGTGATGCCCACCACGGCGGCGTTGGCATCAGCAGCGTTGATCCACTCGTGGTCTTTGGAGAATTTGACGGTCATGGGGAGCTCCTCAAGCAATTGAAAAAGTTTAGGAATCTGCAATGTAAGCGGCTTGGCCCGTTTTGTGGCGGCCCGTTCCGCGCCCGGCGGGGGCACGCTTGGGGCGCTTATCCGCGGTAGTAGTTGGCAGGCACGAAAGGCATGGCGCGCACTTCCATGGGCACGGCCTTGCCGCGCACCATGGCGTTGACGCGCGTGCCCACCGCTGCGAAGGCGGGCGTGACGTAGCCGATGGCGATGGGTTCGTTCACGGTGGGGCCCAGCAGGCCGCTGGTCACTTCGCCAATCTTCTGGCCGTCAGGGCTTTGCAATTCAGTGTGCTCGCGCACGGGCACGCGCTCCAGCGCCACCAGGCCCACGCGCTTGCGTGCCAGCGTGGCGGGGTTGTCGATCTGGGCCAGCACCTTGTCGGCGCCGGGGAAGCCGCCTGCACGGGCACCACCGGTGCGGCGCACCTTCTGGATGGCCCAGTTCAGTGCAGCTTCAGGCGGCGTGGTGGTGGTGTCGATGTCGTTGCCATACAGGCACAAGCCGGCTTCCAGGCGCAGCGAATTGCGAGCGCCCAGGCCAATGGGCTTGACTTCGGGCTGGGCCAGCAGGGCGCGGGCCAGGGTGTCGGCCTGTGCGGCGGGCACCGAGATTTCAAAACCGTCTTCGCCGGTGTAGCCGCTGCGGGTGACAAAGCAGTCGCAGCCTGCAATGCTGAATGCGCCACCGGTCATGAACACCAGCTTTTCCACACCGGGTGCCAGGCGGGCGAGGGCCGTGGCAGCTTGGGGGCCTTGCAGCGCCAGCAGGGCGTGGTCGGGCATGGGCACGACCTTGCAGCGCTGGCCGATGCGCGCCTGGATGTGGGCCATGTCGCCCACCTTGCAGGCGCCGTTGACGATGACAAACAGCGTGGGCTCGCCATCCACCACGCCCTGGTTGAAGAACATCAGGTCGTCGATGATGGTGCCTTCGTCGGTCAGCAGCAGGCCGTAACGCTGCTTGCCCACGGGCAGGTCGATCACGTCCACAGGCATCAGCGTTTCAAACGCGGCAGCAGCATCCGCTCCGATGAGCTTGAGCTGGCCCATGTGCGACACGTCGAACAGGCCTGCAGCGGTGCGGGTGTGTACGTGCTCGGCCATCAGGCCAGCGGGGTACTGCACGGGCATGGAGTAACCGGCAAACGGCACCATGCGGGCACCCAGTTCGATGTGCAGGGCGTTCAGCGGTGTGGTGAGCAGGGGAGCGGCTGGCGTGGCAGGTGCGGAAGAGGCTGCGGACATGGGATGACTCCAGGGCAAATGGGGGCCGCAACCCGGTGGGTTACGGAATTTGCCCTGCTGTCCGCTTTACCTGAGAGATTCACCGCAGCGCCTTGGCTGGCCGTGCGGTTTGCTCCTTCGGTGGATGGCCTCATCACGCACTGTGCGAGCCACCTCTCTCCAGCAAGGGAACGCCCGCATCACTGCGGGCGGTTGTCAGTCCTTTTGCCTGAGCGTTCGGCTGCTGCCTGCGCCTTCGGCGGTGCCGCGCTGCCTTCATCGAAGGTGGGGCACTCTCTCCTGACGGCCGCGATTGTAAGCCTACTTTGCGTAGACCAGGTCGCGCAGCCCTAACGAGATCGATGGCACATAGGTGATGACCAGCAGGCACACCAGGATCACGCCCACGAACGGCAGCAGGTGGCCGACGATGCGATCGAGCGAAATCTTGGCCACCGTGCAGGCCGCAAACAAGTTCACGCCGAAGGGCGGCGTGATCATGCCCATGGCCAGATTCACCACCATGATGAGCCCGAAGTGCACCGGGTCCACACCAAAGTGCATCGCCACCGGCGCAAGGATGGGCGCCAGCACGATGATGGCGGCGCTGGTCTCGATGAACATGCCGATGATGAACAGCGCAGCATTCACCCCCAGCAGGAACATGGTGGGCGACTGCAGCACGGCTTCGAGCCAGCGACCAATCGCATCGGGCACACCTGCGCGGGTGATGAGGAAGGCAAACAGCCCGGCGTTGGCAATGATGAACATGATGACCGCCGACGAGATGGCCGACTTGCGCAGGATGGCGTACAGGTCTTTCACCTTGATCTCGCGGTAGATCACCACGCCCACGATGAGTGCATAGAACACCGCCACGGCCGAGGCTTCGGTGGGGGTGAACACGCCGCCATAGATGCCGCCCAGGATGATGACGGGCATCAGCAGCGCCCAGCCCGCCTGCAAGGTGGCACGGCCCAAGGGCATGCGCCCATCGCCGTCGTTCTTGCCCCAGCCTTTGATCTTGCAGTACACCCACACAAACGCCATCAGCGCCAGGCTGATGAGGATGCCGGGGCCAAAGCCGGCGATGAACAGCTCGCCAATCGACACTTCGGCGCTCACGCCGTAAAGAATCATGGGGATGGAGGGTGGAATGATCACGCCCAGCTCGGCACTGGTGGCCTGCAGGGCTGCTGCGTAGCTGGTGGGGTAGCCGTGCTTGATCAGCGCCGGGATGAGGATGGCACCAATGGCAAACGTGGTGGCCACCGACGAGCCCGACACGGCGGCAAAGATCATGCAGGTGAGCACGCAGGTCATGGGCAGGCCGCCTTGCACGCCGCCCACAATGCTCTTGGCAAATTCCACCAGGCGGCGCGAGATGCCGCCGGTTTCCATCAGGTTGCCGGCCAGAATGAAGAACGGAATGGCAGCCAGCGGAAACTTGTTGATCGAGGCGAACATTTCCTTCACCGAGATCAGCATGTTGGCGTTGGATACCTGAATGCCCAGAATGGACGCAAGCCCGATGGACACGGCCACCGAGACGGTGAGTGCAAAGCACAACACCATGGTGAAAAGCATGGTGGTGGTCATTCTGTGGCCCCCACGTTCGTCACGTTGTGTACTTCACTGCCCCCCGAGGGGGCCTTCGCTTCTTGGAGCGGTCCGGCGAAGCTCATTGCGCCGTCTCCAGTTCCTGGCGTTGGGGGTCAACCCAGTTGCCGATGATTCCTACGGCGCTGAACAGCCCACCCACGGGCAGCGCCAGATAAGCCCAAAACATGGACACCGATTCCAGCCCCGCCATGGTCTGCACGCCGCCGCGCTTGGCATAGTCCCAGCCAAACCAGACGATCACCGCGATCAGCGCCAGCGCGGCCAGGCTCACCACCGCATCCAGCACGCGGCGCAGGGCTGGCGGGCTCCAGCGGTAGAGGACGTCCACGCTCACCATCGCCCCCTGGCGAAAGGCGGCGGGAATGGCCAGAAACACCATCCAGATGAGGCTGAAGCGGATGAGCACCTCGGTCCACTCGGCAGGCTGCTCCAGCACGAAGCGCATCACGATCTGGAACATGCCCAGCGACGAGGCGATGGCCAGCATCAGGCAGGCCGCTGCCATGGCTGCGCCGGTGGTCCACCGCTCTAATTGAAGAAAAGTTTTTTTCATGAACGAAAAAGCCCGTTGGCGCAATGCCAACGGGCGGTACTAGCTATGATTTGTGTAGCGAACGCGAAGATTCCATGCGATTACTTCACGGCACGGATCTTGTCGAGCGTGGCCTTGCCGAACTGCTTTTCAAACTCGGCGTTCACTGGGGCCAGTGCCGCCACAAACTTGGCCTTGTCGGGGTTGTCCACCACGGTCATGCCCTTGGCGCGCAGGTCGGCCACGCCCTTGGCGTCGTCTTCGTCCACACGGGCGCGGTTGGCCTTGGTGCCTTCCTTGGCGGCGTCGATGAAGGCTTGCTTGTCTGCAGCGCTGAGCTTGTCAAAAGCGGCCTTGTTCATCACGAAGATGCAGGGCGAGTAGACGTGGCCGGTCAGCGTCAGGTGCTTTTGCACCTGGTCGAACTTGGCCGAGATGATGACGGGCAGCGGGTTCTCCTGGCCGTCTACGGTGCCTTGTTGCAGCGCGGTGAACACTTCGGGGAAGGCCATCGGCGTGGTGATGATGCCAAAGCCCTTGTAGGCGGCGATGTGCACAGGGTTCTCCATGGTGCGCATCTTCAGGCCCTTGAGGTCTTCAGGGCCGTTCACCGAACGCTTGCTGTTCGTCATGTGACGGAAGCCGTTTTCTGCCCAGGCCAGGGCCTTGAAACCCTTGGCGTCAAACTTGGCCAGCAGCTCTTGGCCGATGGGGCCATCGAGCACCGCGCGGGCATGGGCCTTGTCGCGGAAGAGGAAGGGTACGTCGAGGATTTTGGTCTCGGGCACAAAGTTGGGGATGGGGCCGCTGGAGCTGAAGGCCAGCTCTTGCGTGCCCAACTGCACGGCTTCGATGGATTCGCGCTCACCGCCCAGTGCGCCGTTGTAGAAGGTTTGCACCTTGTAGCGGCCGCCCGTGCGCTTTTCCACTTCCTTGGCAAACGTGTCGATGGCCACGCCCTGGTGCGAGTTCTGGGCGACAGAGATGCTGATGCGCATGGTGGTCTGTGCGGCCGCTGTGGCAACAAAGCCCAAAGCAAGGCTCAGGCCGACGACGAGTTTGGTCAATTGCATGGTGTCTCCTGTGGTGGGGCGCAGCCACGGTGGCGCGCCGGTTAAGAGCCATTATGTTGGCCTCCGTCGCGCCAGAGCATCGGGGTTTGTGCTGGTAAGTGTGCTTATCAATCGCCTGGGCAACTGCGCAGTCTGCCTTGGGGCAGTGGGCGCCCAAATGGCAAGCGCCCCGTGCTGGCGGTAACCAGCCGGGGCCTTGGCAGTTGGGGCGGCTCCGGTAAGAGCGCCTTGATGCAGTGAGTATGCAGACCGCGCCCCGGTTTTGTTTTCTGTTTTGTCTTCAAATTTTGAATAAAACAGAAATATCTTCTGATTTGGTGTCCGTGGCGGAATAATGGCTGCCATGGACAAGATTGACCGAAAAATTCTCGCTGTACTGCAGGCCGATGCCCGCGCCAGCCTGCAAGAGATTGGGCAGGCCGTGGGGCTGAGCCCTTCGCCTTGCTGGGGGCGCATCAAGAAGATGGAGGAAGCCGGGGTGATCCAGGGCTACACGGTGCGCATCAACCCGCAGGCGCTCGATTTGGCCGATACGGTGCTGGTGCAGGTGACGCTCGACAGCCATTCAGACAACACGCTGGAGAAGTTTGGTGAGACGCTGGCCAGCATCCCGGAGGTGATCGAGGCGCACCTGGTATCGGGCGACTACGACTACCTGCTGCGCATTGTGGTGAAAGACACGCGCGACTACGAGCGCCTGCTGCGCGAGAAGCTCTACAAGATCAAGGGCATCCGCCACAGCCGATCGAGCTTTGTGCTGCGCACGCTGAAAAAGGCGGATCTACCGTTGGGCGTGTAATGGGGGCGTTATGAACAAAAATAGCTGCTGGCGCTTATGTAGTAAGCGCCAGCAGCTATTAATTCAGTAGCGTCTTGGTGGAGCGGCTGGCTGCTGTCAGCCCAGCAGCAACGCGTCGTCGGCCAGCTTTTCGCCGCGCACCTTCTCGAACATCTGCAGCAGGTCGGGCACATCCAGGCGCTTGCGCTCTTCGCCCGACACATCCAGCACCACCTGGCCCTGGTGCAGCATCACCGTGCGGTCGCCCACATCCAGCGCCTGGCGCATGCTGTGCGTGACCATCATGGTGGTGAGCTTTTGCTCGGCCACGATGCGTTCGGTCAGGCGCAGCACGAAGTCGGCGGTGCGCGGGTCGAGCGCGGCGGTGTGCTCGTCAAGCAGCAGGATGCGCGAGGGCTGCAGCGCTGCCATCAGCAGGCTCACGGCCTGGCGCTGGCCGCCCGAGAGCAGGCCAATCCGGTCAGTCAGGCGGTTTTCCAGCCCCAGGCCCAGTGTGGCCAGGCGCTCGCGAAAGCCCTCGCGCATGGATGCCTTGACGGCGCGGCCCAGGTTGCGGAAGCTGCCGCGGCGCTGGGCCAGTGCCATGTTTTCTTCGATGGTGAGGTCTTCACAGGTGCCAGCCATCGGGTCCTGGAACACGCGGGCCACGCGCTCGGCACGGGACCACACGGGCATACGGGTGACGTCCACGCCATCAATGGCGATGCGGCCGCTGTCCACCGTCTGGTCGCCCGAGATGGCGTTGAGAAAGGTGGACTTGCCGGCGCCGTTGGAGCCGATGACGGTGACGAACTGCCCGGCC
>ENA-UOOA01001431-UOOA01001431.1-human-gut-metagenome-genome-assembly--contig:-P61old-NODE-1431-length-38686-cov-7.052367_pt1 | contig 38686 bp, 32 predicted proteins | sample MGYA00242467_ERZ724014 | MGnify/ENA metagenome assembly ERZ724014 | reverse complement strand
TCTGGTACTCCGCTTTCGTCCAGAACAGCATTTCCTTCCGTTCCTCTGACCCCATGTTCCCAGCCTTGGCGGCGGGATTGGAGCGCAGCTCATAGAAGCGGACAGCGTGATTGAAGATGGCGCTAAGCTGGTTGTGCAGGGTTTTGAGGTAGGTAGCCGAGTAGGGCTTGCGCTTCTCGTCCCGGTAGGCCAGCAACTCGTTCTGCCATGCGATCACGTCCTTGGTGGTGATCTCGCTAATCTTCCGCTTGCCAAAGTAGGGCAGAATTTTCTTCTGGATGATGTTCTCCTTGGTCAGCCAGGTGTTCTCCTTGAGCCGGGGTTTCATATCCTTGGTGTAAAGCTCGGTAAAGGCTTCAAAGGTCATATCCAGGTCGCCGGAGGTCTGCATCTGGAAACTGCGCTCCCACTCCTGGGCCTCCCGTTTGGTGGCAAAGCCACGCTTGCACTTCTGTTTGCGCTCCCCCGTCCAGTCCTGATACCGCACCATGACGTACCATGTTCCTCTTGCTTCGTCCTTAAAGACTGGCATTTAGTTCCCTTCCTTTCTGGCCCCGTAGAGCCGTTCGTTGAAATACTGGCGGTTGACCCGCCCTGCGATGGTGATGAAGCCCTTGTCCTTCAATTCTTCGTTGAGCTGCCGGATGAGTTTATAGGCGTAGGGCTTCGATACACCCAGCTCGTCCGCAACTTCTTCCGCCCGGATGAATCTGTTCTCCATATGGATTCCTCCTTTCTTTTGATTTAACGCTATTTGCTTAACGTAGTCCTATTATACTAACTCTATTCCGTTATGTCAAGACCTTCCAACGAGAAAATATAAACAAATTTATTTATTTTTCTCTTGACTGGTCTAAACATATCTGTTATACTTCAAGTGTCCCCATTACATAGATTGGAGTTGGCAGTTATGGCGATTGGTGAACGTATTCGTTTCTTCCGCAACATGAAGGGCATCACACAGAAGTATCTTGGCATGGTGGTGGGTTTCCCGGAACGCTCCGCCGATGTGCGTATGGCACAGTATGAAACCGGGAGCCGCACCCCCAAGGCCGACCTGACAAAGACCCTGGCTGACTTCTTTGATATTTCCCCTGATGCCCTGACCGTCCCTGACATAGATACCGACATCGGCCTGATGCACACCCTCTTTGCTTTGGAGGATATTCGGGGGCTGACTATTGGGGAGATTGACGGCGAGGTTTGTCTGCGTCTGGACAAATCCAAAGGCAAGACCTATGCCAATATGCTTGATATGCTGTCCGCCTGGGCGGAGCAGGCCAAGAAGCTGGAGGCCGGGGAGATCACCAGGGAGGACTATGACCGCTGGCGGTACAACTACCCCAAGTACGACACCACCCTGCGGTGGGCAAAAGTTCCCTCACAGGAATTGAGTGATTTCCTGGTGGATGCACTCAAAGATAGCCCCGATACTGATGAATAGACAGCAAAAGCCCTTACCGACGTTGCCATCGGTAAGGGCTTTCTAATATGGTTGTCCTCACTTATAAGCCGCAAAAGAACATTCTTTACCCGCAATCCACTGGGGATACAGAATGATACGGCCTATGGGGAGCGTTATCAAATCGTTATCAAAAGAGAGATATAAAACCGCAAAATCGTTGTGCCGCAACGGGTTCGGAGTTTCAAAAACTCACTCCCACTCCACCGTGGCCGGGGGCTTGGTGGTGATATCATAGACCACGCGGTTGATATGCTTGACCTCGTTGGTGATGCGATTACTCACGCGGGCGAGAATATCATAGGGGATGCGGGCCCAATCGGCGGTCATAAAATCGTCAGTGGTGACGGCACGGATGGCGACCAAATGGTCGTAGGTGCGGTGGTCACCCATAACGCCGACTGTGCTGACGCCGGGCAGCACGCAGAAGAACTGCGCCATGTGCTGCTCATAGCCGCATTTTGCCATCTCATCCCGCAGCACCCAGTCGGCATTCTGCAGAATTTCAATTTTTTCCTTGGTGATCTCCCCGATGATCCGTACGCCGAGGCCGGGGCCGGGGAACGGCTGCCGCCATACCAGTTCGTGTGGGATACCCAGCTTCTCACCTACGCGGCGCACCTCATCCTTGAACAGGTCGCACAGCGGCTCCACAACGCCGAGGAATTCCACATCCTCCGGCATTTTCACCTTGTTGTGGTGGGTCTTGATCTTATCGGCGTCTCCCTTGCCAGACTCGATGCAGTCCGGGTAGATGGTGCCCTGAGCAAAGAAACCTTTGTCCCCCTGCTTACGGATCTCATCCCAGAAAGCCTTATAGAATTCCGTGCCGATGATATGCCGCTTCTGCTCCGGGTCGGTAACACCCCGGAGGCAGGAAAGAAAGTGCTCCTGGCAATTCACCCGGACAAAATTCATGTCAAACAGCGAGGTGAAAGTCTTTTCCACAAAGTCCCCCTCGTCCTTGCGCATCAGTCCCTGGTCAACAAAGACGCAGGTCAGCTGCTTGCCGACGGCACGGCTGAGCAGGCCGGCGGCCACCGAGCTGTCGACACCGCCGGAAAGCCCCAAAATCACGGGCTTGTCCCCGATCTGCGCACGCAGACGGGCGACTGTATCCTCAATGAAGCTGTCCATCTGCCAATCGCCGGCACAGCCGCACACACGGTACAGGAAATTTTCCAGCATCCGACTGCCGTATTCGCTGTGGGTCACCTCCGGATGGAACTGCACGGCGTACAGCCGCTTATTGCGGTTCTCCATGGCGGCGATGGGGCAGGCATCGGTCGAAGCGGTAACGGTGAAGCCCGCCGGCGCCTTGACAATCCGGTCGGTGTGGCTCATCCACACGGTGCTGCTTGCTGGCACATCGGCAAACAGCGGCGAGGTATCGTCCGCAATATGCAGCTCGATTTTGCCGTATTCCGATTGCTCCGCCGTTTCCACCACGCCGCCGCCCATCCAGGCGGTCAGCTGGCAGCCATAGCAGATGCCGAGGATCGGCACGCCGAGGCCGAGAATGGCCGGGTCATAGTGGGGGGAGTCCATATCAAAGACGGAATTGGGGCCGCCGGTGAAAATGATGCCCTTATAGCCTGCCTGCCGGATCTGCTCCAGCGGGGTGGTGTAGGGCAGAATCTCTGCGAAGACCCGATGATCCCGTACACGGCGGGCAATCAGCTGGTTGTACTGACCGCCGAAATCCAAAACCAAAATTTTTTCCATGCAGATCACTCCTCATCTGTGTTCGCTGTTTTGCCGTCAGATCTCCACAATCTTGCCATCATAGGCAACATCAAATCCCGCAGCGGCGGCGATGGGGACAAATTCATCGTGGATTGCCTCACCATTGTGGGAAAAATGGCTCAGACAGACCGCCGTTGTATCATCCGCCACGCCGGCCTGCCGCAGCCGCTCAACAAAGGCGGTGCAGGTATCCAGGGACAGGTGGGTCGCCGTCCAGCCGTGCTTTTGCATACCGGTGCAGTCCAGCGAGACAAAGTCGATGTGCTGGCAGTTCTGCGCCAGCCATGCCCATACTTCATCGCACAGGATGCCGGTATCGTGCGCATAAAACAGGGTCTTATCCCCATCCGAGATCAGGTATATGTAGGGGGTGGCGTAAGGGTCGTGTCTGGCCGGCAGAGGGGTCACGGTGTACCGGTCGATGGTGACGGGCTGATAGGGGTACAGCAGCTGGACAGCCGCCCGGTTTTGTTTTCCCAGATCGGAGCAGGCGATGGTCCTCCGGATCTGCTCCGCGGCGGCAGGGCCGGTGTATAGCGTGAGCGTCCCTGTGGCTGTGGCCGTTGCTCCGTCACACCGCATTTCCAGATCAGCCGGATAAAGGTGATCGCTGTGCGCGTGGGTGATCAGGCAATGGCGGATATCGCCCAGGGACAGGCCGTGCTGCTGCACATGCCAGTTAGTATCCGCCGGAAAATCAATCAGCAGGCGGTCATCCACCAGCGCCTGGGAGCGGGAGCGGATATTCCGCCCGCCGGCTGCCCGTGCCCGCTGACAGACAGGGCAGCTGCAGAACATACCGGGGAAGCTTTCGGCCGCCGCAGTGCCGAGATATTGCAGTTTCATAGGGTCGTCTCCTTTCAGCGGATGATGATAGCCTCCCGCTCCGGGCCATTGGACACCATGTTGATGTGGTGGCCGATCTCCTGCTCGATAAATTCCACATAGGCGCGCGCCTCCGCCGGCAGGGCGGCAAAATCGCGGATGCCGCGGATGTCGCAGTGCCAGCCCTTGAGCGTTTTGAACACCGGCTTTGCCCGGTGCAGCCGTGTGGTGGTCGGGAAATCGCGGGTGATCTCGCCGTCGATCTCGTAGCCGACGCACACCTTGATCTGCTCCAGATAGGAGAGGCAGTCCAGCGCGGTCATGACCACCTGTGTGGCGCCCTGACACTCCACGCCGTAGCGGGTGGCAACGCAGTCAAACCAGCCCACCCGGCGGGGGCGGCCGGTGGTGGCGCCGAATTCGCCCTTATCGCCGCCATGCAGGCGCAGTGCCTGCGCCTCCTCCTCATCAAGGATCTCGCTGACAAAATCGCCGGCGCCGACCGCAGAGGAATACGCCTTGGTCACGGCGACCACATCCTCAATGGCGTGCGGCGGGATGCCGGCGCCCACGCAGCCGTAGCCGGCCAGCGTGGAGGAGGAGGTGACCATCGGGTAGATACCGAAATCGGGATCCTTCAGGGTGCCGAGCTGCCCCTCCAGCAGGATGTTCTTGCCGTCCTTGAGGGCCTGCTGGATGTAGGCGTGGGTGTCGCACACATAGGGGGCGATCTTCTCGCGGTATTCCAAGCAGGTGCGCAGCAGCTCCTCCTCGTTCAGCAGGGGCTTGTGGTATACATGCTCCAGCGTAAGGTTTTTCAGGGTGCAGATGTTATGCAGCTTTGTCCGCAGGTCATCCTCATCGAACAGCTCATTGACCTGAATGCCGATCTTGGCGTATTTATCGCTGAAGAAGGGCGCAATGCCGCTTTTGGTGGAGCCGAAGGCATTTTTGCCCAGCCGCTCCTCCTCGTAGGTATCCAGCAGGATGTGATAGGGCATCAGGATCTGTGCCCGGTCGGAGACCAGCAGGTGGGGATCCAGGCCGGCTGCACGCACATCCGCCAGCTCCCTGCAGAATTTTTCAATATCCAGCGCCACGCCATTGCCGATGATGCAGGTGGTGTGCGCATAGCACACGCCGCTGGGCATCAGGTGCAGCGCAAAGCGCCCGTGCTCATTGATGATGGTGTGTCCGGCGTTGGCACCGCCCTGGAAGCGGATAACGATATCCGCCTGCTTGGCAAACATATCGGTGATCTTTCCCTTGCCCTCATCGCCCCAGTTGGCGCCGACGATCGCTCTGACCATAATGTAATAACCTCTTTCCTGTTATTTTGCTTTCTATCAGAAGGTGCGGATCCATTCCGCGCTCAACTCTGCCCAACGGTTCACTCCCGGCACATAGTGCTCCTTATCCGCCGGGTCGGAGAGACCGAGCCCGTGGCCGCCATGCGGGAAAACATGCAGCTCAAAGGGGATGCCGTGCGTACGCAGGGCGTTGGCCATCATCAGCGAATGGCGCACCGGCACGCCGTTGTCCTCGGCGGTGTGCCAGAGGAAGCAGGGTGCGGTGTGTTCATCCACCTGCAGCTGCAGGGAGTAGTGCTCCACTTCCTTTTCATAGCGGTCATCCAGCAGCATGTGGTGGCTGTAGCTGTGGCCGTCCTGCTCCAGCCCGGAGATGACCGGATAGCACAGCACGGCGCCGGTCGGCCTGCTGCTGATGGCGGAAAGGTCGTCCTTTACTGTCGGGTCATCCGGCAGCACGGCGGTGCAGGCGGCCAGGTTGCCGCCGGCGGAAAAGCCGCACACGAACACCCGCTTCGGATCAACGCCCCATGCGGCGGCGTTGGCGCGTACCAGGCGGATGGCCCGCTTGGCGTCCGCCAGCGGGGCGGGGGCGCGGTTGGGCGCTACCCGGTAGTCCACCACGAAGGCCTGGAAGCCGCAGCGGTTGTAGAACTGTGCCACCGGCTCCCCCTCATGGTAGGCGCGGTGGGCATATGCCCCGCCGGGAAATACGATCACGGCCGGCGCCGGGGCCGGCGTGTCCAGCAGATAGGCCGTCATGTTGTTTGGGGTGTCGGCCTCCGGGCGAAAAGCCGGAATGTCGCCATCCCACAGCGGAATGCGTTTGGTCATGCAGTATCCTCCTTTGGCGCGCACCGGTCGGTCGGTGCTCATACAAAAGGTATTCTATCACACCCTTGGCGTTTTCTCAACACTTTTTCGCATTTTTTCCGACAAAAGCCGGCGGGGCGGACTGGCAAAAAGGACAGCCGTGCTGCATAAGGCTAAGGCAGGAGGGGTGCGATATGTGGGAAATGATCCGACAGGTGCTTTCGCAGATGTTCTTTATGGTGCTGCATGTGGTCAACAGCGGCTCCTTTCCGAAGCCGCTGACCGCCGCCGAGGAACGGGAGGCACTGGCCGCCATGCGGGCGGGGGACAGAGCCGCGCGGCAGCGGCTGATCGAGCATAATCTGCGGCTGGTGGCGCACATTATCAAAAAGCACTATCCGAATGCGCGTGACCAGGAGGATCTGGTGTCCATCGGCACCATTGGCCTGATCAAGGCAGTGGATACCTTCGACCCGGAGCGGGGGCTGCATCTGGTCACCTATGCCGCCCGCTGCGTGGACAATGAGATCCTGATGTATTTCCGCGCAGGGAAGAAATCGGCGCAGGATATTTCGCTGTCCGAGCCGATCGACTGCGACGCCGAGGGGCGGCAGCTGACCCTGATGGATGTGCTGGCGCAGGAAGATACCATTGTGGACGATCTTGACCGCAAGATCAATGCGGAAAAGCTGGAACGGTATATTGGGGAGTGCCTGGAGCCGCGGGAGCAGACGGTGATCCGGCTGCGCTACGGGATCGGCGGGCCGGAGCTGACCCAGCGGCAGGTGGCCGGCCGGCTGGGCATTTCCCGTTCCTATGTCTCCCGGCTGGAGACGCGGGCACTCAGCCGTCTGCGCCGCCGCTATGAGCAGGGCGACCGCAGAATATATTGACAAACCACCTGCGTATATGCTACAATGGCCGGGTGACGGGCGGGGGAACCCAGCCAGTGCAAATGGCTGGCATGCCGGTTTGGCTGTGGCGCAGAGGCGCTGCCTTCCGGGGTCTGTCGTTCGCCAGCCTGTGCTTTGGAATGGAAGAGAGGGGCCGGCAGATTCTTTGCGGAGATGGCCGGCCTGTGCGGCCGGTGTGTACGGAGGAAGAGACCGATGAATATTCTGCATTATGCGTTGGGCTTTCCGCCGTATCGCACCGGCGGTCTGACCACCTTTTGCATGGATCTGATGCAGCAGCAGGCAAAGGACGGCCACCGGGTCGCTCTGCTGTGGCCGGGACAAATGGGCTTTGTCCGGAAAAAGGTTTCCGTGAAGGATCGCGGCGACGTTGTACTGGACGGCGGCACGGTTCGAAGCTATGAGATTATCAATCCGCTGCCGGTTTCTTATGACGAGGGCATCAGTGCCTTTGCAGCATTCACGGCGGATGCCGGTGAGCCGGTATATACGGCCTTGCTGCGCGGCTTTGCACCGGATGTGCTGCATGTGCACACGCTGATGGGGCTGCACCGCAGCCTGTTGACCGCGGCCAAAAAGCTGGGGGTTCGGCTGGTCTTTACCACGCATGACTATTTTCCTTTTTGCCCAAAGGTGACGCTTTTCCGGGACGGCATGCTCTGTGCGGATGCACAGAGTTGTGCCCGGTGCGGCGGATGCAATGCCACGGCACTGGGATTGCGGAAAATCCAGCTGCTGCAATCGCCGCTTTACCGGCGGCTCAAGGATTCTGCACTGGTAAAAAGGCTGCGCAAACGCCACCGGGATAAGTATCTCCATGAGGATACGGCCGCTGCCACCGCGGCAGCTGCCCCGGTGGGGTCGGCAGAGGATTACCGGCGTCTGCGTGCCTACTATATTGACCTACTGGGCATGATGGACTGCATCCACTACAACAGCACGGTCACAAAGGCCGTGTATGAAAGCTTTGCCGGACTGCCGGAGGGGCGCATTGTCAGCATCACGCATGCGGGCATTGCCGATCACCGCAAAAAGAAACAGTTCTCAGACGACTGCCTGCGTATCCGGTATCTCGGGCCGCAGAGTGCCAGCAAGGGGTATTTCCTTTTGCGCCGGGTACTGGACCAGTTGTGGAATGAGGGAAAGCGTTTTCGGCTGGATGTGCATTTTACGCCAACTGAACCGGCGCCGTTTATGCAGGCACACGCACGGTACAGCTATGCGGAGCTGGAAACCATCTTTGAGGATACAGATGTGTTGGTGGTTCCGAGCCTTTGGTACGAAACGTTCGGATATACCGTACTGGAAGCCCTGAGTTACGGTGTGCCGGTGATCGTCAGTGACACTGTTGGGGCAAAGGATATTCTGCCGCCGCAGGGCGGAATCATTGTGCAGGATGAGGCAGCGCTGTTGGAGGCTCTCCGGGAACTGGATACGCATAAACTGGAAACAATGAATCAGGCAATATTGGATAAGCTGCATATCCAGACGGAGCGTGAGTTTGCCGAACGGATGGGAGAATTGTATGCAAACGATGGAAAATAACACGATTGCAATCGTCGTTCTCTATTATAAGGCGTTGGATGTGACGCTGAAATGCATGGAGGCTCTCGGTAAGCTGCGTGCGCCCACCGGGTATAATGTGGAGATCGTGGTGGTGGATAATGCTTCACCCGACGACGGATACGCTGTTTTGCAGGAGCGCTACGGTGCCTCGGCGCATTTCCATCTGATTCGCAATGCAACCAATCTGGGCTTTGCCAAAGGGAACAACATTGGCTTTGCTTACGCCAAGGAGACCCTGAAGGCGGACTTCATCCTGCTGGAGAACAGCGATGCCTATATTCGCGATCCGGACTTTCTGCTCAAGCTGGTGGAACTTTATCAGGCCGACCGCTTTGATGTGGCCGGCCCGGATATCGTATCGCTGAAGGATGGCAAGCATCAAAATCCGGAAAAGCGGCAGTTCTACTGTGCAGATGATGTGCGTAGGCGCCTGCTGAAGCTGAAGGTGCTGCGCGCGCTGTGCGCAGTGCGGCTGGATGTTCCGGTGCAGCGTGTGTTTCTGCGGCTGAAGAAGGTGCCGGAGGGCGGTATGTCGGTTACCGGCGATGAAAAGCCGGAGGATCTGCAGCTTTTCGGGGCATTTCTGATCTTCAGCAGGGAGTATATTGAACGCTATGAGGGCCTGTATCCGGGCACCTTTATGTATGGTGAGGAGAATATCCTGCGGTATATCATTGAACGGGATGCGTTGCAGATGCGGTTTCTTCCGGAGCTGCAGGTGTTTCACGAAGAAGGGTCTTCAACCGACGGGCTTTTCCGGCAGGATTACCGGAAAAGAGCTTTCCGTTACCGGCATTCGATTGACAGTTTCAGTGCCATGCTGCAGCTGATGCAGGCGGACGCTGCCCGGCAGATACCCACCGCTGATAAACAGAAGTGATCGTAATGGAAATGGAGAAAAAACGCATTCAGAGCACCGTGCAGGTGCTTCTCGTCCTGCTGATGGTCAATTACATGATCGGCACGGTGCTGCTGCGCGATTTTTTTGCGTTCAAGTACCTGCGGGAGCTGATCGTTTTTGGGCTGTTTTTTGTGCTGTTGCTGCGCAACCGCCTGTATCTGCTGCGGGCAGACATATGGGCAGTGCTCTTTTTGGTCATCGGTGCCGCAGCCATTTTGGGGTCCACATCGGTTGGCACCGGTGTGCAGGCCTATCGGCGGTACATTTTCCCATTGGCACTGTTTTTGGTTGTCCGGAACATGAACGCTGTTTCCGATTTCTCCAAATTCAGTAGGTTTTGGTTGTATTTCATATTCATCCTTTCGGCGTGGGGAATATTCCAGGCAGATATCCTGGGCGATGGTATCCTGCGCAAAATGGGGTATCCGCTGGTGTATTCCTATTATTATCAGCGGGATATGCTGTACGATTCGTTCTATTTTGGCGGCCTTGGCATCCAGCGGGTGGTTTCCACCCTCAGCAGTTCCAATATTTTCGGACTGGTGGCTGGCGTTTCACTGGTTTTTTTCATTATTTTCTATAAGCGTCTGGAGGTTAAGGGCAAAAACCTTATGATTGTGGTCGTTGCCATGGCCTACCTGCTGTCATTTTCCCGTTCAAACTTTTTGGCCATGCTGGTGGTAGTGCTGCTGTGGGCATGGAAGTTTGTCCCGTACAAGCGGCAGCTGTGCATTGCCGGCGGGTTTATGCTTCTGCTGTTTCTGGCTGTCGGGATCTACCAGGGGGATAACGGTCTGCTGTACAAGCTGGCCAATTGGGTGCACCAGACCTTCACCCTCCAGGATTCCTCTGCGGCCGGACGCTCCGGTATCTGGCAGACGGCGCTGCAGGCGGTCATCGCCCATCCCCTCGGTATCGGCTATGGCCATGTTGGCGGGCTGGCCGATATGAGCGATCCGCTTAATGAGGTGTACTCGGCCGAGAATTCCTATCTGACCATTGCGCTGGATACCGGCTGGCTTGGGCTGCTGTGCTATCTGATCTTCTGGTTCCTGCTGATCGGCCTGCTGCGCGCGAACGCCCGGCAGTTCAAAAAGGCTGGGGATGATTTTGGCTACCGCCTGAGTACCTGCGGCTATACGGTGCTGATATATCTGATGATTGTCATGCTGTTCTCCAATCACATCCAGGATATGGAAGTGATATCGCTTGTCTATGTCCTTGTGGGCATGGCCTGCGGCTATCGTATCCTGCAGCAGGGGCAGCAGGAGCAACAGTGGTGGCAGGAAAAGCCCCTGCGGACAAAAATGAGCAAACAGGTGATTTCATGAATAAAAATGCGGTATTGCTGGTATCGGCCATCGACCCGACGAGGGCTTATTCGTGTATTAAGTATCTGCACACGGCACTGGCGGCGAATGGCGTAGAGCTGGAGTGCTGGTGCCGCGTGCCGAAAAGCAATATGCCCAGCTACCGGGAGTGGGGCGGCCGTGTGCGCTCCTTCTGCGAAAGCCCGCTGATGAATATTCCCAAGGTGCGTACCTGGTATATGAAGTGGAAAGGGTTCTGCCGGTGCCTGAAGTACCGCAACCGCACGATCATCTGCCATGATCTGCTCCACTACCGGGCCTGTACAACCGTAAAGCGCCTTTTCCCGCGGACCAGGCTGATTCTGTATTTTACCGAGATCTACAATGCGAAGCATTCTGCCTTTCTTAATCAGCTGCAGAGCCATTTTGAGCGCCATACAAACGATATGGATCTGATGATCGAGTGCGATTATCTGCGCAATGCCTACCGCCTGGAGGAAAACCATGTTACGCAGCCGTCGGCGGTTATTCTTAATACCATCCCCCTGGCTGAGGTGCAGGAAATTCTCACCATTCCGCGCACCGGCAATCCGCGGCCGACCGTTGTTTACTCCGGTGGGGCGCATGAGCCGGGCGAATTCAGCATCATTCTGGATGCACTGAAGAATATTCCGCTGGATTTTGAGATGGATTTCTACTGCTTCGGCTCACAGGCGGTTCTGGACAGCCTGCGGGAGGAGTGCGAGACGAAAATTCCGGGCAAATACCGCATGATCGTCAACCAGCCGCGTGAGCAGGTGCTGCGCCAGATCCGCAATGCGGACATGGGAATTGTATACTACGACCCGGAATACAGCGTAAATACCAAATATGCGGCGCCAACCAAGTTCTTTGAATACATCAGCCTGGCCATCCCGGTGATCAGCTCCGGTAACCCTTCCCTGACCTCACTGATTGATCGGTACGGGCTGGGCGCCTATATGAAGACGAACGATGCTGCGGGGATGCAGGAGGCACTGTATACCCTGCTGTCCCAGCCGGAGCTGTGCAGGCAGGCTTCGCAGAATGAGGCAAGCGCCTTTGCAGAGAGTCTTTGCTACGAAAAGCAGAGCGAGGACGCCGTGGGCAAAATTCTGGCATTGATCAACCGGTGAATACAGCCGACGCGGAGGAAAAGACGATGGAAGAGCTGACACTTTCGGAAATTCACGATGGCACACTGCAGATATTGAAGAAGATCATGGCTATTTGCGACCAGATTGGTGTAAACTATTACCTGGCGTATGGTTCTTTGATCGGCGCAGTGCGGCACAGGGGCTTTATCCCCTGGGACGATGATCTGGACATTGTTATGCTCCGGGGAGATTATGAGCGGTTTACCGAATACTGTGCAGCAAATGAGACGGAGCTGTACCCCTTCAAGCTGCTGAACAGGGAAAATACGGCGAAATATCCGTACAATATTGCCCGGTTCAACGATATGCGCTATCGGGCGGTGTACGATAATCTGCAAAGCTATGATTCCGGGATGTTTATTGACATCTATCCCTTGGATGGTGCCGGCAGCATGACACCGGCCGAGGTGGAAAAGCTGAACCGCAAAAGAAGCTATCTGATGAAAATGATCCTGTGGAGTATCGACGATCACTATGAGCAGTCGCAGCACGGGAAGTGGTATCGCTCGGTTATCAAGCTGTTTGCCCGTGGCTATGCGAAGCTGCGTGGGGCAAAGCATTTTCTTGACAAGATGGAAGAACTGAAAAACAGCTATCCGATGGATACCAGCCGCTATGTGGCGGAGATGGTGTGGGACCCGCAGACGGTTCTGTGTGAGAAGACCTGGTTTGACGGCTTCTCCCTGGTCGAATTTGAAGGACTGCAGGTGAAGGCGCCGGCCGATACGGATGCGTTTCTCAGAGCCTATTACGGGGATTATATGCAGCTGCCGCCGCCGGAGGCCCGTAAGCCGAGCCATGGCTACGCGCTGTATAAGAGAGACTGCCCGGCGGCAGAGTAAAGGAGAGCTTATATGAAGACCGTTATGCTGGTTTTTGGCACCCGCCCGGAAGCAATTAAAATGTGTCCGCTTGTCAATGAGCTGAAAAAGAGGCCGGGGCTGAAAACCGTTGTCTGCGTGACCGGGCAGCACCGGGAAATGCTGCAGCAGGTGCTGGATGTGTTTGCTGTGGTGCCGGACTATAATCTGTCCATTATGAAGGACAAGCAGACCCTGTTTGATGTGACGACCAATATTCTTGACCGTATCCGCCATGTACTGGAGGAGGTCAGGCCGGATGTGGTGCTGGTGCATGGCGATACCTCCACCACCTTTGTTACGGCGCTGGCGTGCTTCTATCTCCAGATCCCGGTTGGCCATGTGGAGGCCGGGCTGCGCACCTACAATATTTATTCTCCCTATCCGGAGGAGTTTAACCGGCAGGCAGTTTCGATTGTCTCGCAGTTCAATTTTGCACCTACCGAGCTTTCCAGAGATAACCTGCTGCGTGAGGGCAAGGATCCGAAAACCATTTGGGTGACGGGAAACACCGCCATTGATGCGCTGCGCACGACGGTGCGGGAGGAATATACCGACGACAATATCGAATGGGCAAAGGGCAAGCGTCTGATTACGATTACGGCCCACCGGCGGGAAAATATCGGTGAGCCGATGCATAATATGTTCCGAGCCATCAAGCGTGTGCTGGATGAGCACACCGATGTGCGTGCCATTTACCCCATCCACATGAATCCGCTGGTGCGGCAGGCGGCCCATGAGGTGTTCGGCGATGATGACCGTATCCGCATCATTGAGCCGCTGGATGTACTGGATTTCCATAATTATATGCATCACAGCTACCTGATCCTGACCGATTCGGGCGGGATCCAGGAGGAGGCGCCGAGCCTTGGCAAGCCGGTTCTGGTTATGCGGGATACGACCGAGCGGCCGGAGGGCATCCGGGCAGGCACACTGAAGCTTGTGGGAACCACCGAAGATGTGATCTATCGGGAATTTACGACGCTGTTGGATGTTCCGCGGGAGTATGAGAAGATGGCGCTGGCGGCAAATCCCTACGGGGACGGCCACGCGTGCGAACGCATTGCGGACATCCTGGAATTTGGAGAAATGAGGCATTGATCGTTCAGATATGAGCCAGATGGAAAACCGCTATAAAAAGCTGGGACAGAACACGCTGTGGATGATCGTCGGCAATTTTGCCACCAAGCTGATCTCATTTTTCATGGTTCCGCTGTATACAGCGTACCTGAGCACGGCGGATTACGGCATTGCCGATCTGATGACCACAACCGTCAGCCTCCTGTCCCCGATGTTGACGATAGCTGCGTCTGAGGGCGTTCTGCGCTTTACGCTGCAAAAGGAAAATGATGACCGGCAGGTGCTTTCGCTTTCGCTGAACATCTCGCTGATCGGGTTTGTGCTGCTGCTGCTGGCTTCCCCCTTTGTGCAGCCGCATGTGGCCTTTAAGGACTACTATTCCCTGTTCCTGCTGTACTACATTTCCAACAATGTTTTGTGGATTACACAGCAGTATGTGAAGGGCATAGATCTGGTTAAACACTATGCTATCAGCGGCTTTTTGTCTACGCTGGGCAGTGTGCTGGCCAATATCCTGTTTCTCACCGTTTTTCGGATCGGCATCCGCGGGTATCTCTATGCGCAGATTTTGGCGTGTGTTGTTCCGGTGCTGTACCTGGTCTTTATGGCGAAGCTGTACCGCCGGCTGGTTCTTCCCACGGCCATTCCGCGCACGCTGCTGCGGCGCTATCTGCTGTACTGTCTTCCGCTGATCCCCAATCAGCTTAGCTGGTGGATCAACAATTCCTCGGATAAATACATTCTGAACTTTTATTGGGGATTGTCCCTCACCGGTATTTACTCGGTGGCATATAAAATCCCGACGATTTTGAATGTTGTGGGGGGGATCTTCGCTTCGTCGTGGCAGATTTCTTCGGTGGAGGATTTCGGTTCTGAGGAGTCCAAGGAGTTCTATTCTTCGGTTTATAAGAAGTATTTTTCCCTGTTTGCGATCGTTTCGGCGCTGATCATCCTGTTTATCCGGGTGCTGGCGAAGATCCTGTTCTCCAATGAATTCTATAATGCCTGGCCGTATGCGGCACTGCTGGTGCTGGCATCCATGCTGCAGGCGATGGGACAGTTCTATGAGACGATCTATCTGTGTGCGATGAAGCCGGCCGCCCTGCTGTATACGACCATTTTGGCTGCCGTCGTCAATACCGGCCTCAACTTTTTGCTGATCCCGCAATTCGGTGCCGGCGGCGCTGCCTGCGCAACCATCCTGGGGTATATGGCGATGTATGGTATCCGGGCTTTCGCCTCCAAGCGGATATTCCGGTTCAAGGTGCATTATCTGCAGAATATCGTGACATTTGCTCTGTTGGCAGTTGAGACAGCTGTTATCTGCTGCCAGACACCCGGTTGGATCGGCATTGCCGCGGTGGCTGCCGTGGCAATCATCGTGGTCAACCGCTCCGTTTTGGCGGATATCTGGCGGGTGGGTATCAAGATGCTGCATCGGCGGTAATTCTGCAGGCCCCTATTGTTCCCCATGGCTCTCCGGAGCGGATAGCTTCGGAGATGCTTTTCCGATAGTTGTTCACAAAATCGCATATACAAATGTTCATGAAAAGGAGAAGATAGTCAGTATGAACAAGCAAGAAAGCGATATCCTGTACGCGCTGTTTCTGGAACCGTTTATCAACCAGCGCATCTTGGCAGAGGTGTCCGGGCATTCTCTCGGTGTGGTCAACCGCTCAGTGAAGGAGCTGATGAAGACCGGTTACATTGATGAGATGCTGCGGCCGACCGCCAAGGCTACGGCGGAGTTCCGGGAGAAGGCGCCGCAGCGGGCAGTCATTCTGGCCGCCGGCTTTGGTATGCGTATGGTACCGATCAATATGGAGATGCCCAAGGGGCTGTTGGAGGTCAATGGGGAACCGCTGATCGAGCGACTGATCCGGCAGCTTCATGAGGTCGGCATCCGGGAAATCTATGTGGTAGTCGGCTTTATGAAAGAGCGGTACGAGTATCTGATTGACGAATACGGTGTGGAGCTTGTGGTGAATGCCGACTATGCGGCCAAAAACAATCTTCATTCGGTCAATCTGGTGGCCGACCATCTGGAAAACGCTTATGTGCTGCCCTGCGATATATGGTGTGACCGCAATCCCTTCCGGCAGTACGAGTTGTACTCATGGTATATGGTCAGCGACCTGGTGGACAATGAGAGTACCGTCCGGGTAAACCGCAAGCAGGAGCTGGTCAGTGTGCCGGTGGCCTCCGGCGGCAATGCCATGATCGGCATCTGCTATCTGCTGCGGGAGGAGGCGGAAACGGTGCGCGGCCGCATTGCCGAGCTGTGTGCAAACCCCCGGTATGACAGCGCTTTTTGGGAGGAGGCGCTTCTCTGTAAAGGGCATATGATCGTGGATGCCCGTGTGGTTCATTCAACGGATGTGGTGGAGATCAATACCTATGAACAGCTGCGTGAGATTGACAGCGAATCCAACCAGCTGAAGGCGGACGCTATCCAGGTGATCTGCCATGCGCTTAATGCCCGCCCCGAAGAGGTGACGGATATCACCGTGCTGAAAAAGGGTATGACGAACCGGTCGTTCCTCTTCCGCTGCCGGAAGCAGAAATATATCATGCGCATACCGGGTGAAGGAACGGATCAGCTGATCAACCGCCGGCAGGAGGCAGAGGTTTACCGTACCATTGCGGGCGAGCGGCTATGCGATGATATTGCGTATATCAACCCCGATAATGGCTATAAGATCACGGCCTTCCTTGAAAACGCCAGAACCTGCGACCCGGAGAACCCGGAGGACGTTAAGAAATGCATGAAGCGCCTGCGGGATTTCCACCGCATGAAGCTGAAGGTTGGGCACACCTTCCGCATCTTTGAGCAGCTGGAATTTTACGAATCGCTGTGGAATGGACTTCCCTCGGCCTACAAGGACTACGAAAAAACCAAGGCAGAGGTGTTGTCCCTGCGCCCGTATCTGGAAGCCCACGCGGGCGAAATGGTATTGACCCACATTGATGCCGTGCCGGACAACTTCCTGTTCTACGAGCAGGATGGCAAGGAGGAGCTGCGACTGATTGACTGGGAATATGCCGGCATGCAGGATCCCCATGTGGATGTGGCCATGTTTGCCATCTATTCCCTGTATAACAAGCGGCAGGTGGATCGGCTGATCGCGGCCTACTTCCCGGAGGGGTGTGACCGCGAAACGCGGACCAAGATTTATGGGTACATTGCGGTCTGCGGACTGCTTTGGAGCAACTGGTGCGAGTATAAGCGCAACCTCGGTGTGGAGTTTGGCGAATACTCTCTGTGCCAGTATCGTTATGCCAAGGAGTATTACAAAATCGTTCAGGAGGAACGAAAGAAAGCAGAAAGTGAGGAGAAAGAATGAATCGGGTAGAGAGAGCGATTGTCATGGCAGCCGGGCTTGGTAACCGGATGCATCCGGTTACGCTGACGACACCCAAGCCACTGGTGACCGTGCAGGGCAGACGGATGATCGACACAGTGATTGCCGGACTGCACCAGAACGGCATCTACGAAATCTATATTGTGGTTGGCTATCTGAAGGAGCAGTTTCTGCCGCTGGAGCAGCAGTATCCGGGTGTGCAGCTGATCGAAAATCCGTATTACGAGACCTGTAACAACATATCGTCGCTGTATGTGGCGCGGGAGCATCTGGAAAATGCCATGATCCTGGATGGTGATCAGATTATCTATAACCCACAGGTGCTGTCGCCGGTGTTTGAACGCTCCGGCTATAACAGTGTGTGGACAGATGAGGAAACCGATGAGTGGCTTCAAACCGTCGAAAACGGCCTGGTGACCGCCTGCAGCAGAACCGGTGGCAAGGGGGGCTGGCAGCTTTACAGCATTTCCCGCTGGACGGCGGAGGACGGCCGCCGGCTGAAGCAGCACCTGGAGCTGGAGTTTGAAGAAAAGCAAAACCGGCAGGTGTACTGGGATGATGTGGCTATGTTCCTGCATCCGCAGGAATATCAGCTGGGCATCTGGCCGATGCAAAAGGGCGATGTGGTGGAGATTGACAGCTTCCGCGAACTGGCGGCGCTGGATCCGACCTATCAATAAAGAGGAGGAGCTTATATCATGAAAACACTCGAAAATACCCCGCGTACGGAAGGAAAGAAGATTGACTGGATGATTACATTGGTGCCGCTGGCGCTGGTGATCACCCTTTGCGTGCTGTTTTTCTTCCTGCCGGAGCAGTCCAATGCCATTCTGAGCCAGGTGCGGTTCTTTTTCGGCGATACCTTTGGAATGTATTATCTGATTATCGGTTTGGGCATTTTTTTCCTGTCGCTGTTTTTGGCCGGTTCCAAGTACGGCAACATTGTGCTGGGCGGGCCAAAGGAGAAGCCAAAGTATTCCTTTTTCACCTGGGGGGCGATGATGTTCACCTGTGGTCTGGCTGCGGATATCCTGTTCTACTCTTTCTCGGAGTGGGTACTGTATGCAACGGATCCGCATATGGAGGAAATGGGGCAGATCCAGGATTGGGCAGGGGTTTATCCGCTGTTCCACTGGAGCTTTATCCCCTGGGCCTTTTATCTGGTGCTGGCTGTGGCTTTCGGCTTTATGCTGCATGTACGTAAGCGCAACCGGCAGAAGTATTCCGAGGCCTGCCGGCCGCTGCTGGGGAAGCATACCGATGGCTGGGCAGGAAGAATTATTGACCTGCTGGCGGTATTTGCCCTTCTGGCCGGTACGGCCACAACCTTCAGCGTGGCAACGCCCCTGATGGCGGCAATCATTGAAGATCTGTTCCACCTGACGATTGGCCGCACCACCATTAACATCATCATTCTGCTGATTACCTGCGCTGTGTATACCTATTCGCTTCTGCACGGAATGAAGGGGATCAGCCACCTGGCCAATGTGTGTATATACCTGTTCTTCGGATTGATCGCCTTTGTGCTGCTGTTCTGCGGCGAGGCACGCTATATTCTGGAGACCGGTCTTGCCTCGCTGGGCAAGCTGGTGCAGAACTTTATTGAGCTGTCCACCTTTACGGATCCGCTGCGTACCTCCAATTTCCCGCAGACCTGGACGATCTATTACTGGGCCTATTGGATGGTATGGTGTGTTGCAGCGCCGTTCTTCATTGGCAGCATCTCCCGCGGCAGAACCGTGCGGCAGACGATCCTTGGCGGCTACGCGTTTGGCGTTGGTTCTACGCTGACCAGCTTTATCGTGCTGGGCAACTATTCCATGGGCAAACAGATGGCCGGACAGGCCGATTTCATTGCCCAGTATTTGGAGAACAACGACCTTTACGGTATGATCCTCTCCATTCTGAAGACCATGCCCTGCGCACCGGTCATTATGGTGGTGGTGCTGCTTACCATGATCGCTTTCTACGCTACTTCTTTCGATTCGATCGCCTTGACGGCCTCCTGTTACAGCTACCATAAGCTGGACGACGGCCAGCAGCCGCACAAGCTGATCCAGTTTATGTGGTGTATCCTGCTGATCATGCTGCCGATTGCTCTGCTGTTTGCTGAAAGCTCCATGAGCAATCTCCAGTCTGTCAGCATTGTGGCGGCATTCCCGATCGGGATTGTGATTGTTATGATTGCCTGGAGTTTCCTCAAGGATGCTAAAAAGTATCTTGGGGAGCTGGCAGAGAAAAAGACCGATGTCCCGGAGAAGGTGTGCGAAACCTGCACGAAAGAGGACTAAATCCCGGACGCAAAAACGGATGCCCGCTCCCCGGTGCTTACCGGGGAGCGGGCACCTGTAGAATAACCAAAAGCCGGCACCTTTTTGGGCGCCGGCTTTTGGTTATTAAGAACTCAGTTTTCTGCCACAATAAAGCCGATCATGGCTTTCTCGGCATCGCGGATGAAGGCGATTTCGCGGTTGATCTTTGTATAGGTGGAATGGCCGCAGGCCTCGACCAACACCACGCCGTCGCAGGCTGCCAGCTGCTGCATGGCGGCTGCATCGCGCAGCAGGCTGCCGGCGCAGACGACCTGCAGTTCGGGCAGCTTCTTGCGCAGCAGCTCTGCCTGTGCCTCAATCAGAGCATCATCCGCCCCACCGCTGACAAGCAGCGTCTTGCCGGGTGTGCAGTATTGCTGCACACAGGAGGCAAGTAGCGCTTCGGTCGCTGGGGTGTTTTCTTCGCTGCGCCCCTCTTTTCTGCGCAGCCAGCGGGTCAGACGGCCGTACTTCCGATCGGCGGCCAGCGTACCAAGGCAGCGCACATGGAAGCTTTTCTCCAAAGCATTGGCAGAGTACACCTTATCGCTGAGTGCAAACAGGACGCACAGAACCAAAATGACCAGCAGCGCCCCGGCGATACCGCCCAGAACGCCCCATTTGATGAAGGTCATCACAGCGCTTTTTGTGGTAACGACTGTGTCTACCGGCTCCTTCAGGTCGCTCAGCTCCTGCTTGGCTTTCTGCAGATCCTCTTTGTATTGGTTGAAAAGCTCATTTTCGGTATCCTGCCGCGTGGCCAGTGTCGTGTCCACCGTTGTGCCGACGGCACCCACCGTGGTTTTCAGGGTATGTGCGCCGGCGCTTTTGGCTACTTCCTTTTGCACCTCGTCCAGCTGGCTGATCAGCAGATCAACGATCTTTGTCACCTTTTCGGCCGTTTCGTGCTGCACCGTGACGGTCAGCGTGGTGTAAATGTCCTTCGGTTGCGTTACCGTGATCAGCTCACGCAGAAAGCGCGTTTCCATATTGACCTGCTGCGCAATATTTTCCCAAAGCTGGCTGTCCAGCAGGGCTGTCTGATACGCGGCGGCAATGGTTGGGGTGGGGTCGGGGGTCTGATAGGTCATGCCCGGCAGAATCTGGTAATCGGTGGTAATATACAGCGAGATCGTTGCCGTATACACATTCCGATAATCCAGCTTCATCAGGATGGAGTTTTTCAGATACTCCTCCTGATCCTTCATTCCCTGACCGCTCTGCTCGATTGTGTGCTCCAGGAGGTTTTTGGTGTTTTCATAGGCAGAGAGCGCACTCTGATAGTCCTGCACCTGCTCTGCATGCACGGCCTCGTCAGTGGCAACCTTCCAGGCGCTTATCCCCTTGAAGCCGCCGAGAGCCAGCCCCAGAATGACTGCGGCCAGCAGCCATTTTTTCCATTGATACAGTATGGCAAAAAGCATATCTCCGAGAGTAATGACTTTTTCCTGAAAATCGTGGTTCATTGTATATCCTCCATCATTCACCGAAAAACGGTAGAAATATACCGCTATTATACAACAACTTCTCTGTGCCGTCAACTGGTTAACGGGGGAATTGGTATGGTGTATGTATTGTCGTTCATACAGTAGAGGTATATACAAGAAAACCGGCAGTCCCCTTAGGAAAACTGCCGGTTTCGGTGGCTATATTTGTGCGTGGGCAGGTCTTACTGCAGGTAGCCCTCCCGCCCGTGGATGCCGAAGCGCTGTTCCAGCTGGTGCATCTGCTCGTCGGTGATGGTGTTCACCAGCGGCAGATGGGCGATCTTCATATAGATCTCCGCAGCCTTTTCGGCGGTCTCGATGAGGCCGAAGGTCTCGTCCAGATCCTTGCCGGCGCCATAGATGCCGTGCTGTGCCCACACCACCAGACGGGCGGTCTGCATCTTTTCGGCGGTCGCCTGGCCGATCTCATTGGTGCCGCAGAGCATCCACGGCAGCACATTCACGCCGTCCGGGAATACCACGATGCACTCGGTGCACATCTGCCAGAGGGTGCGGGTAAACGCGCGCTCCTCCAGGGTGTGCACATAGGTCATGGCCAGCAGGTTGGCGGGGTGGCAGTGCATCACCACGCGGTTCTCCGGGTCAATCTTCAGCCGCGCAGCGTGGCTCATCATGTGTGCCGGAAATTCTGAGGTGAATTTGCCGCCGTCGGTAAAGCCCCACAGTAGCTGCGCCGTCTCGCCGCCGTTGATCAGGCGGACAAGGCCGAGATTGACCTCCGGTGCGTACTGCACATTCTTGAAATACTTGCCGGTGCCGGTGACCAGAAAATACTTTTCGTTCAGCTCCGGGCAGGAAAAGCCCGTGGGGATCTCGCGCAGCACCGTGCCGTCCGTATAGGGCTGCACATCTGCCTCGTCCAGCAGCACGCTCACATTGCCGCCGTTGCGCTCATCCCAGCCGTGGGCGTACATGTTGGTGATGGTGCGGACCATCTCCACCATCCAGGGTGCGTTCAGAATGTCTTTCATACTGTTACCTCCAATGTGTTTTTCTCATCCATTTGTATTTTCAGATTTCCTAAGGCGGTGGCCTCGATGGGCAGGGCGATCACCTGCTTGCCGGTGGCCGCCTCGGTCAGGCGATTGAGAAAGCCGTTCTTGGCGCCGCCGCCGACGATGTACAGCCGGTCATAGTGCTTTCCGGTGTTGGTCTCCAGCTCGGCAATGGCCTCCTTATAGCACAGCGCGAGGCTGCGGTAGGCACAGCGGAAGTAGTCGCCCGGTGTCTGCGGCTTTGTACCCAGTGCTGCGTCGAAGGCCGCCTTCATGCTGTCCGGCGACAGGAATTCCGGGCCGTTGGCGTTCACCGTTTCCTCAAAGCGGCTGTTCTCCGCGGCGGAGACGATCTCCGGGAACGGCAGGTCGGGGCACAGCTCACTTTTCAGCCGGTTGATGAGCCACATGCCCATAATATTTTTCTGATACCGGTTGTAGCCCACACCGCCCTCGTTCGACCAGTTGGCCTGCTCACTTGCCACGCTGGTGATGGGATGCGGCGTTTTGACCCCCAGCAGCGACCAGGTGCCGGAGGAGATATACGGGTGGTTCCCCTCCATGGGAATGCCCTCCACGGCGGAGGCGGTATCGTGCGTTGCACAGAGGACGCACCGGATGCCGGCGTATTCGCCGATGACCGTTCCCGGCTGGCTGAGCCGCGGGAACAGGCGCTCCGGCAGCCCGAGGGCAGCGAGGATGTCCGTGTCAAACTCTCCGGTCTGTGTATTGATCAGGCCGGTGGTGGTGGCATTGGTAAACTCCTTGGCTTTCACGCCGCAGAGCTTCCAGAGCAGGTATTCCGGCAGCATGAGAAAATCCGTTGCGCCATCCAGGCGTCCGTTCAGCTTGTCGCAATAGAGCTGATAGACGCTGGTAAAGGGCTGGAACTGGCTGCCGGTGCGGCGGTACAGCTCGGCAAAGGGCAGGATCTCATGCACCTGCGGAATGACTGCCTGTGTGCGGTGGTCGCGGTAGGCGTAGACCGGGCGCACCTCTTCCTCGCCGCGCAGCAGCACATAGTCCACGCCCCAGGTGTCGATGGAAAGGCTGACGATCGTCGGGTATTTCTCCTTAGCAGCGGCGATACCGCGCTTCACATGCTCCAGCAGCGCGTCAATATCCCACAGCAGGTGGCCGTCCTGCTCCTGCACGCCATTGGGGAAACGGTAGACCTCGTCGGTCCTGGTTTCGCCGCCCTCGCGCCAGCCGACGATATGGCGTCCGGAGGACGCACCGATGTCAATGGCCAAATAATACTTCATAAGCATTCCCCTCTATTGCTCTTATTGCCTTTTTTATGCTCCGCACCAGTATAGCACAGGTTTCCGGGGCGGTCAACACCGAAAACGACATCGCAGGGCAGTTTTCCTGCCTTGCGGAAAGCTATACCCTACCGAAAGCAACACACCCTGCAGGATTTTTGCTGTCCTGCAGGGTGTGTTATTCACGCATTTACATCCAATATAACGGTCTCTTCTCCGGTTCCGCAATCGGTCACGGTTATTTTGATTCCCTCGTTCCAAAAAGAGATTGTGGCTTCTGTCATCGGGTCGATCCGATAAAAGAGTTCTGCAACCACACTCAATTCTCCATACCGATCCGGTTCACCAAGCAGATCAATCACCTGCTCATCTGTCCAGTCGGACTTGATTTTATGAAGTTTCCTGAGCATCTTTTCTCCCTCCGTAGACTGAGAACTCGCACAGGAAACAAAGCCAATCATGATTACAGCCAAAACAAGCGTCAATGCCAGAAGCTTTTTCATCGGTTTACTCCTCCCTGAATGGTCATTTTTTGGTTGTCGTCTTTCCAAAACATCAGTCAATCTACGGCTGCTCCTCCACCGGCAGAACAAGGCGGGAGCAATAGTGGCGGGTGTCGATCTCCCGGCCGGTGTAGGGAGCCACGATGCCCAGTATCCGGGGCGGGGCTACGGGTTTCAGCCCCCGGGCCTTCACTTCCCGGCCCAGGGTCAGCCATGCCCCGTCTATGCCGCTGTATTCGCCGCAGTACAGCACCGATAGCACCCGGCATGCGGGCAGCACCTCGGCGTCCGCCGGGGCCTTGTCCGGCCGCACGGGCACACACACCGCATTGGGATACGGTGTGTCGCCGATGTAGCCCTCCAGATAATCCTTGCGGTCCAGGATGGCAAAGAGCGGCTCGTCGGAGAGCACGCAGCCCATGCGGACGCACTCGCTGTAAAAGGCGTACATTTCTGCATAGCGGTCTGCCGTGGTGAGCCCCATGCTCCAGCGTATACGGCAGGTGACAGCGGGCAGGGTCATAAGCTGCACGGAGGTGCAGGGCGGCTCCATGGCCCGCAGACGCAGCTCCTCTACGCTGCGCTGCAGGTCATGCAGGCGGCTTTCCAGGGTGGTGAGCATATCGGTCGCCTCTCCGCCACGGCTGAAGTAGGCGATGATATCCTCATTATCTACGCCCATGGCCCGGAATTTCTCGATCTGCAGAATGCGCGCCACATTGTGGTTGTCATAGTAGCGGCGGCCGCTGTCGGGGGCGGTGTAGGCGGGCGTCAGCAGTCCCTTTTCCTCCATGCGCAGGAGTGTGCTGCGGGAGACGCCGCAGGCGTGGGCGGCCTCGGTGATCTGGAAAAGTCCTTTATTTTCCATTCCCATTGCAAAAACCTCCAAAAAAGCACTTGCTTCGTTCATGGGTGAACGGGTTATAATACCATTGTAAGGAAGATTTTTGCTGCTGTCAAGCCCTTTTTGGGCTGACAGGTGGCGGGAAATACGGCGCAAACGGACGCCGGTGCCTGTGGAAAAGGGCGGACGGAGAAACAGACAAAGGAGCGTGGGATGGATGACTCTTTGGAAACGGGTAGTGGGCATAGCGCTGTGTCTGTGCCTGATGTGTACCATGGTGCCGGTGACGGTGGAGGCGGCGAGAGCAGACCCAAATGCAAAGCCCACTGTTAGCTACTTTAAAACTCTGCGTTATAGGAGCGCGAAAGAAACATCTGATTTTACGAGTATCACGTACTCTCCTGGCTACAAACAGGGCAGGGCTACAGCAGATTGTGTGACTACTGCTTTAGACAACGGTAGAGATGGAAAAAACATTACCGTTACAACAGAGAGCAACAAATTTGCGGAGTTTGGCATTTTCCCGTTTACTACCAGCCTCGTTGTTCCTGCGAGAACGACCTGCACCTTGGAACAGAAGTTTATATTAAATTACGCAGAACAAATTGTAGCTAACACAAAGGCTACCGCCGCCGCCAGTTTTGAACTGCTGTATTTTGGAGAAACCTCTATAGAAGATGTAACCAACAAAGTTGTTATTCCTGCTACAGCAGATACAACTTCATCTACAGGGTATGGCGCAAAGGAAGGTACACCCCTTCTTCGAGGATACCGAAAGGGTAAATCAACCAGCGCGGATGATGGTAAAACTCGTTATATAGATACAGATGCCGTAAAATCATACGCCAGTGATTTTGTTTATAAGAACGATACCGACACAGAACAGACTATTACATACAATTTTGCACTTTGGGCTTGTACGCAGTACGCATCCACATATAATAATTACTTTGACATCTCTTTTGATGTTGAACTCGGTGATATGACAGCTGTGGAGCAAGTCACTTTTGACCCCAACGGTGGTTCGGTCGGCACAACCTCAAAGACTGTGACCTACGGCAAAACCTACGGAACGCTGCCCACGCCTACCCGGACGAACTACACTTTTGACGGCTGGTACACGGCAAAAACCGGCGGCACAAAGGTGACCAGCACGACTACGGTCGATACTTTTGGCGGCCACACGCTCTATGCGCACTGGACTGGCAAGAAATCCACGGTAACCTTTAATGCCAATGGCGGCGAGGTGTCCCCGACAAGCAAAACGGCGACCTACGGAGATGCCTACGGCACCCTCCCCACGCCTACCCGGGACAACTATGACTTTGCGGGCTGGTACACGGCCAAAACCGGCGGCACGAAGGTGACAGAAACAACGACCGTCACCAAAACGACAAACCACACGCTCTACGCCCGCTGGACTGGAAAACAATATACCGTGACATATTTCTCTGACGGTGGAGATGTTGACCCAAAGAGCAAAGTTGTGTATTACGGCGAACCCTATGGCGAACTGCCTGAGCCTGTTGGCAATGACGGTGGCTTTTTCCGCGGCTGGTACACAGATCGCTGGGGGCGCGGTACAGAGATCACAAGCGAATCCATAGTCGATCTCACCAGCAACATCACGCTCTACGCGCTTTGGATCTATCCGGTAAACCCCGAGTGGCGCACGGATAATACGATAGAATACGGAGATGGGTCAAAAGCATTTTTTGGGTTTCAATCAGATAGCGATTATACGGATTATTGGTATGAGTGGTACAAATGCGATAAGGACGGCAACAATGGCGTATTGGTGTATGCAAGCGATACAGTTTCCTATCATACACCCGGTGACTGGCCTGTGGGCACATACTACTTCTATGTGATTATTACCAATACAGACAAAGAATCCGGCAAAGGCGCCACAGCAAGGGGCCCGGTAATAAAACTGACAATTGTGCCGTCTGCGCCGAAGGTCGATGTATGGCCTGAGGATATTACTGTAGACCTAAGTTCGGGCAGTAATATCTTGGGTGACTACGAAATTCTTGGCGCTACCATGAAAAATAGGTACAGTGATGCACCCGTTTCCGGCAAATTCTCCTGGGTGGATCCCACTCTGGAAATCAAGACCTCCACGAAATATTCAGGGGAAACGCAGAAAATGCAAATTCTCTTCACGCCGGATGATACCACAAACTACAAGCCAACGACCTTTAATTTTGATATTGAGGTGTTGCACGCGCACAATTTTGTGGATACCGAAGAGGTAACAGCGGCCACCTGTACGGAAAAAGGCAAGATGAAGCAAAAATGTTCCATCTGCTGGGTGACAAAAACGGTCACAACCCCCGCCCTGGGGCATGACTACGAAGGCGGCGCGTGGATGACCAATGAGACCCAGCACTGGAAGCAGTGCTCCCGGTGCGACAGCACGGACACTCCGGCGGATCATACCTTTGGCGAATGGGTTGGCGGCAAGCGCACCTGCGAGGCCTGCGGCTATGAGCAGGCGCAGCTGATAACCGTCACCATCACCTGGAGCGGAATGGCGTTCACCTATACGGACGGCGCCTGGGACGCGACAGCCCATGACTATATGGTGGGCGAATGGACGGCGGAGGAAGAGAACGGCGACAGGATCACCGTGGAGAACACAGGCGAGGGCGAGGTGACCGTGTCCTTCGTCTACACGCAGGACAATAACGCCGTGGAGGGAAGCTTCGCGGACGAGGATGGGGCCGCCATCGAAAGCCCGGTGGCGCTGCCCGCCGGGGATAAAAAATACGCCTGGCTGTGCCTGAGCGGCAAGCCGGAGCGGGAGCTGAATGCGGAGACCATCGGCAAGGTGACCGTCCGTCTGGGAGGGAATACATAATGGAAACAGAAGAGAAGAAGATCCATACGGCTCCTGCGCAAAAGGAGGAAGAGGAAAAAAAGGACAAAAAGCGGTGGCTTTTGCTCCTGCTTCTGCTGCTCCTGTTGCTCATTCTGGTTCTTGTAGGCATTTGGCTGCTGTATTTCCGGGGCGGGAGCAGGGACAATACGCTGCCCCCGGACAATACGCTGCCTGCTCCGAGCATTGAGACCAATGCCGAGTCCATCGCGGGTGACGACACTGGCGAAAAGCTGGATGCCCCGGAGGGCGGCGGCGCTGTATCCCTGACCTATTCCAAGGAGGTCAGCATCGACCTGACGGAGAAGAAGGCCTCCCTGGTGTTCGGCAACCCGGCCAGATCCAACCAGGACGCCGTCGTGCAGCTGGTCATCCAGAATACGGTGATCCTGCGGTCCGGCAGCCTAACGCCCGGCACCCAGGTGACGGCGCTGAATCTGGCAGAGGGTGCGGCGGAAAAGCTGACCGCCGGTGTCTACGAGGGAAAATTCGTGGTCTCTTTCTATGACCAGCCGACGGGACGCTGGGCTACGCTTAACGCCGAAATTCCCGTAACCGTCACCGTGACAAGGTGACAATATACAGCCGGTATTGACCCCGAAGCCGCGCTCCGGCAAAGGCGGAGCGACAAGGCCGCCGGGTTGATATAGAGTACAATTATGCAGAAAGGATGAACAGTTATGAAAAAAATCGTTGCACTGGTTCTTACGCTGGTTCTGGTATTCTCCATGACCGCTGTCCCCGTCTTCGCGGACACCATTGATAAGAATGGCAGCGCGTCCAAGAATGTTACGGCCAGCTATAAAGCCGGTACCTCTGCTGGCACCACCGTTTACAGTGTGACCATCACCTGGGGGGCGATGGAGTTCACCTATACCGACGGTGCCTGGAATCCCGCTAAACACGAATATAACGGGAGCTGGTCCTATGAAGAGGGCAGCAATATCGTGACCGTTACCAACCACTCCAATGCACCTGTTACGGCACAGCTCGACTATACGCCTGAGCAGGGTTACAACAGCATTGCCGGTAGTTTCGATAAAGACACGCTGGGCCTTGCCACTGCCGAGGGCACCGCTGTGAATGCCGCCCCCACCGATCAGGCAGCGCTGACCCTTGAAAACCCACTGAAGGATAAGGATGCCAGCAACACGACTGTCGGTAAGGTTACCGTTAAGTTAGTTTAAGTGCAGCCTGAGCAAACTATGATGCGTTCTTTGATGGCTAGTGTCTGTGGATGAGACAATTTCCCCATCCCGCCTTTGACGGACGCAGCCGCATCACCCCACTTTTAACCAATCTTCTGCAACAACCCCCTTTTCTTAAAAAACCGCAGCACCTGCCGAGCCTCGGCAGGTGCTGCGGTTTTTGTAATAGTTGGTGCCTTTGCGAAGAATGATACAATAATCCTTGCGGCGCCGCTATTTCTATTTATCAAGCAAATCTAAAATAACGGCAGGCTAATGGGTGCCCCAATTCATTTTGCAGGGAAAGCGATCAAGTCTGCAATTTCCAACCGGCTGCCTGCTCGCGCTCAACTACAAAACGGCGGTAAAGTCCGTCTGCGGCTACCAGCTCATCGTGCGTTCCCTGCTGAACGATCTCGCCGTGATCGACAACAAAGATGCGGTCGGCAGTGCGCACAGTCTTGAGCCGGTGGGCGATCATGATGACCGTTTTATCGTGGGTCAACTCGGAAACGGCCTCCATCAGCTCTTTTTCGTTCTCCGGATCGACATTCGCCGTTGCCTCGTCCAGAATGATGATGGGCGCATTTTTCATCATTGCCCGTGCAATGGAGATGCGCTGCCGCTCCCCGCCCGAAAGCGTTGCGCCGCTTTCGCCGATCACGGTGTCAAAGCCGTCCGGCAGAGCCATGATGAAGTCATAGCAGCGCGCTTTCTTCGCGGCGGCTTTTACCTCATCAAGAGAAGCGTCGGGCTTGCCGAAGCGGATGTTGTTGGCTATCGTGTCGGAAAACAGATAGGTCCGCTGGAACACAAAGGAGAAATTGCGCATCAGGCTGTCATAGCTGTATTCCCGCACATCCCGTCCGCCGAGGCTCACGCTGCCGCCCTGCACATCCCAGAACCGCGCCATGAGGTTGCACAGCGTGGTCTTGCCGCTGCCGCTGGGGCCGACGATGGCGACGGTGGTTTTTTCCGGGATCGTCAGCGATACATCCTGCAGGATGGGCTTGCGGTCATAGGAGAAATCCACATGGGAGAGGGCAATATCCTCTCGCTCCGGTATCAGCTCTTCGCCGTCGATGTCCATAGGCTCCACGGAAAGGATCGAATTTGCCTTGTCCACGCCGATGTCGATGGAACGGAAAAGGGAGGAGAAGCTGCCGGCGCTGTCCAGCTGCTCAAAGAGGATGAACGAGCAGATCAGCATTAGAAGGCAGTTGGAAAGCTCCATCGTGCCGCCAAAGTAAAAGGCTATTGCCGCGGCGCAGACCGCGATGCCGGTGAGCTTATTGATGACAAACTGCGCCAGCATATACAGCACGGACGGTATTTCCATTCCGAATGAAGCCTTGCGGGCTTCCTCCACGGCACCGTGTACCTGGGTGGTGGAGTCATGGGTCAGATCGAAATTTTTGACCTCGGCGATACCCTGTACATATTCCAGAACCTTTGTGACAAGACGTTCATCAGCGTTGAATTTCCGCTGCGCCAGCGCCTGCTCTGCCCGCTGCATGGCGGCATTGACGGCGAAGAACAGGAGCAGCCCGGTAAGGGTGATCAGTCCCATGCGCCAATCAAACAGGAACATCATCACGGCGATGATGCCGGAGGTAAGGAAACCGCGAGTCGTGACCATGACCACACGTGTAGCGACATTCGCCATGTTTTCCATGGTGTTTGTCGTGACAGAGGTGACCTCACCCAAGCTGTTGTCATTGAACCAGCCCATGGGCAGATACCGCAGATGCTCGGCGATTTCAATACGTTTGTTTGCGCATGCGCGGTAGCCGGCACGGGTCTGGAGCATGGTGGATTTCATATTGATGGCGATGGTGATGATAAGCGAGATCACGATGACGCCGAGACTTGCCCAGAGTGTGGTCATAGTGACATTCTTTTGCAGGAGTGCCCGAATGACGATGGCGGCGGCAGGGATATATTTTATATTGAAAGCCACTTTTCGGGCAGCTGTCACAGAATAAGACCGGCAGCGACTGCTGCCGCCAGTAGAACGCAGAATATACTGTCTCAAGGGGAAAAATGCAGCGAGATGTAATTGCTCTTGCGCAGCCGCAGGTCGATGCCTCTCGTTTCGGCGGAGGCGGAAAGCGTTTCCGCAATACGGATGACCCGCAGCGCCATGGGAACCGTCAGGATTTCGATATAGGACGGCAGCGCCCGCAGCTTTTGCCACGGGGTCACAAACGCCCCGCGCGTGCGGATGGATTGCCGCAGCAGCTTCATATCCCCGGACAGCACCGGGAAGAAACGGAAGATCACAGCAACGATCATAATGAGCCGCTCCGGCAGGTGTATATTGCGCAGCGCCGCCAAGGTGCGGCTTGCCTCGTTGCGCCCGATCAGCGTCCGCATGGCAATGCCGATGGCGATGATACGCGGAAACAGCACCAGCATAAAGGAAAATACCGTGTGGGGGAACAACGCATTTGCCCCCCACGGCGCTCCGAAGCTCACGCCGCCGGCAAGAGCCGTTCCGAGCCATCCGTCAACGGCGGTCAGCAGGATCAGTGCCGCGTAAACGGCATAAACCAAGGGGTTGTTTGAGGTGGATATCACGACCATCAAAGCGAGCCAGAAAATCAGCTTTGTCACCGGGTGGAAAAGCTCCCGGTGCTTTTTCTGTGATTTTCTTTCTGCAGGATGAAAACGCTCCATATACTGCCGTACCGCCTGCAGATCCTGTTCCGACCGCAAGGCAAATTCTGTTTCGGCGTGCCCGCCCGACAGTCCGATGCAGCGGTCGCACGCGCCCGCGATCAGCTCCAGATCGTGGGTGATGATGAGAACCGTCTTTTCCTTCCGCATTTCGCGGATCAGCGCCGTGCATCGCTCCAGGCTTTCGGCGTCCTGTCCGGCAGTCGGCTCGTCCAGTATGACGAGCGGCTTGTCGGAAAGATACGCCATCATCAGCGTCAGCTTTTGCATCTGCCCGCCGGAGAGGGAAAATGGGTGCCGGCTGCGGCATTCCCACATCCCCATACTTTTTAAGAGCGCTTCTGCTTTCTTTTCAAACTCCGGCGTGACCGTATGCCCGTACTGCAGCTCATGTAGAACGGAATTGGTGAAGAACTGAAATTCCGCCTCCTGCATGATAAACAGCACCTGCTTTTGCAGCTGTGTTGGCTTTTGTGCTGTTCCAGATAGCGTAATTTGTCCGCCGGAAGGTCGATAGAGCCCGGCAATCACTTTGCCGATCGTTGTTTTGCCGCAGCCGTTTGCGCCCACAAGTCCGAGGATTTCGTGCTCGCGGACGGAAAAATCCACACCGGAAAGCAGCGCATTCGTTTTTTTGCCGTATGTATACTGTAAATCCGAAACGGAAAGCACCGGCGGCGCATCCGCGGGCAGCGGCGGTTTCTCCGGCACGGCGATTTTATCAAGATCAAGCGTGCGCAGGCAACATGTGTGCAATTGTTCCGGCGAGAGCGCTTTTGCTTCTGCGGCGGTATATTTCTGCCGGATCTCACCATTCGCCATGACCCAATATTCATCGGCAATGTCGGCAAGGTAATATAAGCGGTGTTCACTGAGCAACAGGGTCTTGCCCTGCTTTTTCAGCGCAAGCAGAATGGTTTTCAGCTGCTGCGTTGCCGCAAAGTCCAGGTTTGCCGTCGGCTCATCAAGAAGAAAAATATCCGTGTCCATCGCCCAGGCGGAGAGGATGGAGATCAACTGCCGCTCGCCGCTGGATAGCTCGTAAACATTGCGGTCTTTCAGATGCTCGAGATGAAATACCCGGAATGCTTCGTCCACCCTCTGCCGGATCTTTTCCTGTGGCAGACCGTGATTTTCAAGCCCGAAAGCCACCTCATTGGTGCTGTTCACGGTAAAGAATTGGCTGCGCGGATCCTGAAAGACCGATGCTGCAAGCGCGCCGATCTCACCAATGCTGAGTCCGTCTGTGTCCTTGCCGGCGAGCCGGCAAAAGCCGTTTAGCTCTCCCTCGTAGAACTGCGGAATCAGTCCGTTGATGCACCGCAGCAGTGTGGATTTTCCGCATCCGCTGCCGCCGCAAAGTACCACACAGCGGCCCTTCGGAATGCTTCCGGCAGTCTGCCGGAGTGCAAGGGCTTTTTCCTCCGCATATTGAAAGTCAAATGCAAAATCAATCATGGCAATCTCTTTTTTTTTGGTTAGCACAGCCTAACCGTTCGCTGTAAGAAACGGGCGGGAGTACCGCCCGGAATATGTACACCTTTCCGGTTTCGTACATTTTAATGAACTGTTCATAGGATTCGATGAACCGTCCCAACGTCATGGAAAAGGCGTAGAAGCTGCTTTCAAGTCGCTTGACCAGGATGCCTTTCATGAATCCGCCCATGTTTCTTTGACCGGCTATCATCTGCGCATATTTGTCTTGATCTTTCAAATATACTAACGGCGTATAGCGAGCGTATTTGAAATCTTTGATAGCAGCAATAGTCTCGCGGAAGGCTTTATCCGTTATATCATCGAACTCATAAACGATTTTCTCTGGACTGCCTGCCTTGGGGAAAGTAAGCCCCTGAGCTTCCAGATCGGCAGCATAGTATTTCTGTACTTCACCACGGGTACGACGAATCATGACCTCGCGAATAAGCTTGTCTCTGATAATCTCGGAGTTTTCGCGAAGCTGTGCCATATATTCGGGAGAACCTTTAACCTTCTTTGCCAGTTTTCCGTTCAGTCCGCGGAAGAAGCCTTCAATATTCTTTATGCCATTGATGGTTCCGCTCTGCTTGGGCTGGAAAAGATAAATCTGGTTCTCAATATCGCTGGTATAGTTGTTTATTGGAGTAGCAGAAATCAGAATAACCTTCTTGCCTCTGCATATCTCATGCAACAGCGCAAAGCTTTCGGTATCGCTGTTTCTAAAGCGATGTGCTTCATCGACAAATACATAGTCGTATTTATCTGCACCTTTTTCGATAATATGATCGAGCTTGCCAAGAGACTCGACATCACAACGGGAAACGTCAAAATCCTTCAGAACGCTCTCCCAGTAATCTTTCAGAACAGGCGGGCAGACGAAAAGCTTGCGAGTACTTCTCTTGAAGGTTTTCGCAAGGAGGGCACAAATATAGGTTTTACCAAGACCGACAACGTCCGAAATAAACACACCATTATAGGCATCCAGTTTCTTCTTAGCTTGGGTGACAGCGTCCAGCTGATACTGAAGACGCATATATCCGTCGGGCAGCAGTGTTTCGATAGTTTCTTTATCGGCATTGATTTCCTCTTTGAAGAACTCATACTTTTTCTTCTTACACACAGATGGTCAAGAAAAAGATTGTACCGTATTTTCGTGATACGGGTCTCACACTCGGTTCCATTCAGGCCAAGCATATTCAGAGCTTTTATCTGTATGAGTTGAAATCCGTTTCTGCCAGCACGGTGATCCACGAACACGCCAATATTCACAAAGCTCTGAAATATGCCGTAAAGATGGATCTCATTCCGTTTAATCCCGCTGATAAGGTGGAACGCCCGAAAAAGCAGAAATATATCGCCGATTACTACCGGTTGGATGAGCTGGAAAAACTTTTTGAAGTGACGAAAGATCATCCCTATTCCTTGCTGATTCAGATGACCGCTTTTTACGGGCTGAGGCGAAGTGAAGCGCTCGGCCTGAAATGGAATGCAATCGACTTTGAGCGCAATACCATCACCATCAGGCATATTGTAACCGAAGCGGAGGTGGACGGCAAATCTGTGATCATCAGCGAGGACCGCGCCAAAACAAAATCAAGCTTACGTTCGCTTCCGTTGGTGGGACATTTCAGAGAAAAACTTCTGGAACTGAAAGAGCAGCAGAAGGAAAATAAGCGCGTCTGCGGAAACTGTTATAGCTACGACTACGACGGTTATATCTTTGTTGATGCTATGGGAACGATCTTCAATCCCAACGCGGTAACAGAGAACTTCAGCAAAATTCTGAAGAGAAACGGTCTGCGACATATTCGCTTCCATGACCTCAGACACAGCTGTGCATCATTGCTTCTTGCAAACGATGTTCCGATGAAGCAGATACAGGAATGGCTCGGTCACAGTGATATCAGCACAACGGCGAATATTTACAGCCATCTGGACTACAAATCCAAGATCACTTCCGCGAATGTTATGGACAATGTTCTTGCGCTTCCGGACACCAAAAGTCAGGGCTGGTAAGCACAGTTCTTGCAAAAAAATCAAGGCAATGTCCGAAAAGCCTTGATATATAAGGCTTTTCGGACATTGCCGGTTCTAACAAACGTGCAAAAAACAGCCGAAAAAGAGCTGGATTTCCCGCATTTTCCGCAAGATCAACACCTTGCCGAGAAAAAGGAAAAGTCCAGAAAACCCTTGAGTTTACTGGACTTTTTGGCGGAGAGGATGGGATTCGAACCCATGTGCGATTGCTCGCAAACTGATTTCGAGTTTTATGGGTTAATGGCTGTTTAGCGATTTTTGAAGGCAGTTTCGGGATACTTCGTATTCGCCGAAAATGCTTGATATGAAAGGCTTTTTGGGCAGTTATGCCGATAGAATCCCGATTAATTCAAGGGGATTCGAATAACGGCAGTTTCGCTGTTTTTGGAAAGAACAGGCACTATTTTGGAAAGAACTGCGGAAAGAACAGAATAAACACATCAACAACGGCAATACACGGGAAAAGCCCGCACCGACAAAATATTTACGAGGTGTATTGCTATGGATGAAACCGCAATCAACTGGGATTCGATTCCCGATATTATTACCAAAGACCAACTCTATCAAATCTGTCACATCAGCAAATCAACGGCTTTGTATCTGCTGCGAAGCGGAAAGATTCCGTGCGAATACACGGGCAAGAAAACTCGCTGTTACAAAATCAAAAAGGCGGATGTTATTACATATCTTGAAAAGAGAAAAGTATTTCCCGAATCCTATTCAGCACCGGCAGGTTGGTACAAGGGGAACTATACAGTGAAAATGAAAACCGAAGTACCCGAACCGGTTCTTGAAAATATGAAGCTGTATTACACGGAACTCTTTGCGCAATATCCCGATGTGCTAACTGCGACAGAAATATCAAAAGTAATCGGTTACGGCACGACATCCATCAATGATTGGTGCAAGAAAGGACATCTTAAAGCATTCAAAAGAAACAATATGAATCATATTCCGAAAGCCTATTTAATAGAATTCTGCTGCTCGAAATACTTTCGCACTATCACCCGAAAATCCGATTGGCATATCCGCACGCTTCAAGAATTTCCTCGTTGGCAAGTGATTTATAGTATGAAAGTATCAGAAAACGATCGTTGATATTTATGATGCTATATTGCAGAAATAAGCTTATTTTGAAAGTTTGTAAAAATAGAATAGCATTAAAAACACTATATATTGCGATGTGAGCATTGATTTAGTACCACATATATGGTATAATATATACATCTTTAAGGAAAGGAGGTCACCAAATGCCAAAGCCTATTAAACCTGGCACTGACAATCAGCGGCCTGGGACTTATATCGAGGTTGGTCCTCGTGGTGGACAAGTGAATGATCCGAGAATTGTTCATATTGATTCAGGGGATAGGTTACCACCTACGCAGAAACCCGGAAATGGTTGGCAGAAAAAGTAAATAGCTCTACCAGACTGAGCGAGATTTGAAGTCTCGCTCTTTCTTTTTTATAAATCGCACATTCGAAAAAGAAAACCTCTTTTGATACAATTTAAGTATCAAAGGAGGTTTTTACTATGACTGACACATTATTTGAACAACTCGGCGGTACTTATACACAGACCGGCGACTATCTCTTGCCGGACTTATCATTACCGGCGGAAAAAGAACCGGGGAATGTCGGTGTGTGGGCATTAAGGCACAAACGATATTTGAAACAACATCATAAGGTGCTGTACTATAATTTACTCACATCCGGCAAACTTGATTCGTATCTTGCAGACATCGAAGAACAGGCGCAACAACTTTTTCTCCGGCTGGTAAAAGAATACGCCGAAAAGGAAGCTGTGACTGAACAACTCAAAGCCGCCGACCCAATGGTGTGGGTGCGGCAAATGAACAATATTCGTAATCGAGCAACGGAGATAGTAAATAACGAAGTCATATATAGGCAATTATAACGAATAAGCCATATTATCTGCTTATATAGTTAAAATCAGTGCTTACTTTGAAATTGATTCATCGTTGGCACTGATTTTTTATTTTTCATAGCTATCCCAAAGTATCAAATTGATACTTTGGAACTTTGAGATGATACTTTAGAATAACATAATTAATAAAGCAAGAGCATTTTCACTAAGTTCGCTGTAAAAAACGGACTTATTACTCAAATAATCGTTGCATTTTTTGGCATATAGTGATATACTAATACTGATTTATAATATGGAGGTGCAGTATGTACCGAATTGCTATTGAAAAATTATATAAATGGAAAAACAGTAAGCGCCGCAAGCCGTTGATTATTGAAGGTGCAAGACAGGTCGGCAAGACATGGCTGATGAAGGAGTTCGGTAAACAAGCTTATGCGGATACTGTATATATCAACTTCGATTCCAATTCAAGAATGGCGGATTTGTTTTCAGCAGACTTGGATACAGACCGCCTGATTATGGGACTGGAATTGTATGCCGGACGCAAAATCAATCCTGAAAACACCCTGCTGATTTTTGACGAGGTTCAAGAAGTTCCGAGAGCACTTGCTTCCCTTAAATATTTTTATGAGAATGCCCCACAGTATCACATTGTATGCGCCGGTTCTCTTTTGGGAATTGCTTTACATCAGGGCACCTCATTCCCTGTCGGCAAGGTCGATTTCTTAAAGCTCTATCCTCTCTCTTTCAGTGAGTTTTTAATGGCAACCGGCAACGAACGCTTTGCAGAGCTTTTGAAAAAGCAGGATTATGAAATGATCACAAGCTTTAAGCAAACATATATTGACGCATTGAAACACTACTATTTTGTCGGCGGTATGCCGGAAGCAGTTCAAAGTTTTGCCGAAAGTAAAGATTTCAATGAGGTTCGTGCGATTCAAAAAAGAATCCTTGCGGCATACGAACAAGACTTCTCAAAACACGCACCGAACGAGATTGTCCCGAAAATCCGTATGCTTTGGAACAGTATTCCATCGCAACTCGCAAGAGAAAATAAGAAGTTTATTTATGGTCTTGTCCGTGAAGGCGGCAGAGCAAGAGAATATGAAACTGCGATTATGTGGCTTTCAGATTGCGGGCTTGTGCACAAGGTCAGTCGTGTGAATGCGGCAGGCATTCCGTTGAAAGCTTATGAGGATTTGAAAGCATTCAAACTTTTCATAGTCGATGTTGGACTCCTCGGATGTATGACAGGTCTTCGTCAGCGTACACTGCTTGACGGCGATGATCTTTTCGTTGAATTCAAAGGAGCTTTGACCGAACAATATGTTTGCCAGCAATTAAAAACGGTAGAAGATTTAGGCATTTACTATTACACCAACGACAGAGGTTCTTGCGAAATTGATTTTGTCGTTGATACCGGTGAACAGATTGTTCCTATTGAAGTAAAAGCCGAAACAAATCTGAGAGCAAAGAGTCTCAAAACCTATCGAGAGAGGTTTGAACCTGAATTGTCTGTTCGTACTTCAATGGCTGATTATAAAAAGGAAGATTGGCTTTTGAATCTGCCACTGTACGCAATAGAAAATATCACGGTCGAATCATAATGACAAATAAAATGATATTAGAGAACAGATTAAACATTACGGATTCAGCCGACCTTGCCCGTGAAGAACGAATCAGCAAAAAGAAAGCTGTACAACTATTTGATAACAAATTTCTTGATTCCTTTCCGGCAGGTAAATTCGATACATTGCAGGCAATTCACAAGTATATGTTCGAAGATGTTT
>ENA-UOOA01001429-UOOA01001429.1-human-gut-metagenome-genome-assembly--contig:-P61old-NODE-1429-length-38725-cov-77.673028_pt1 | contig 38725 bp, 58 predicted proteins | sample MGYA00242467_ERZ724014 | MGnify/ENA metagenome assembly ERZ724014 | reverse complement strand
GGCATGATGCTGAGAGGCGTGAAATGTTGCCATGCCAACTGATATAAATCGTGCTAATACGCGCCACACTATGCCGGTATGACGCCGAATCGTTGGAATACTGCGGAAACGTAGACGGCAGTAAGGCTTGTATGGTGTCGTGCGCGCGTGACGCTGATACGAGTTTTCCCGCCGAAAACGGCGTTTTACGCCCACTTAGAGTGTGATTTAGAGTGGACTCCCTGACACGGGAGGACAGTCATGGCGGGCAAGACGAAAAGCAGGAGGACCGGTGGATCCGGCAGCGTGTTCCAGGACTCCAAAGGACGATGGCACTTCCGCAAGGACATGGGAACCGACCCGGCGACCGGACGCAGACGCCCGCCGATCGAAGCCACCGGCATGGTGAAAAGCGAGGCGCGCGCCCGCTTCCAGGCGAAGATAGCGGAATGGGAGCGCGACGGAAGACTGCCCACCAAGGACGGCCCGAAAACCGCGGACTACTTCGAACGGTGGATGGAGGAGCACAGGACCGCCGTCAACCCCACCACCTGGCGCAACGAATCCAGCTGGATGCGCACCATGAACGCGATCATCGGGAACATCCGCCTCAACCGGCTCACCGCCGACGACATCAATGGAATGTGCAGGAGACTGCGCCGCACACGCAAAAGCAAGACCGTCAACACCTATCTCGCAGTCCTCGGCGCCATGCTCCGAACCGCGAAACGGGACGGACTCATCGCCGACGACCCGATGGAAAACGTCGGACGAATGCCGGAGGACCGGTACGAACGCCCCATCCTCGACGTCGCCGACCCAGCGAAGGTCATCGAGGCCGCGCTCGCCGAGCCCGATCCGGCGGTCGCCGTGTTCGACAGTCCGGACGAGCGTGAGAAGTGGGCACTCATGTTCGAACTCGCCTTCACCACGGGCATGCGGCCGGGGGAGAGGTATGGCCTGATGCCCTACCAGCTGGAACTGCATCATGGGATTCCCGTCATCAACGTGTGCCAGCAGGCCAAGCCGATACCAGCCGGCGCCACGATCCCGGATTGGATGGAAGCCGAGCATCTGGATGGGGCGATCTGGCTGACCAAACCGAAGACCGCCAAAGGCGTGCGGACGGTTCCCATTCCGCAGGGGCTTTGGGACCGGCTTTGGGCGCATATCGTCAAATGGGGAGTGCCATCGCATGGACTGGTGTTCACCAATCTTTACGGCCATCCCATCAGACGGGACAACGAGGAGAAGCGTTGGCGCCGCGCCCTGAAGATGGCGGGACTGCCGTACGTCGACATCTACAGCGCGCGGCACTGGCTTGCCACCGAACTCGCCGCCGCCGGCGCGAGCGACGAGGAGCGCACCGCCATCATGGGCCACACCGACATCCACACCACCAGCGTGTACACGCATTGGAGGGAACGGCGGCTCGCCAAGACTCTCGACGCCGCCCTGCCAGATCTCCGCGACGGCCAGTGACGGACGGCGACGGCTTTTCCGCAACACGAAAGAGTATTGACACACCCCGCGCTCGCCGGTAGATTGAGATACAAAGCAGGGAGGTGCCGTGGACGATGAGCATGAAGACGATGATGGAATCGATGCGGCGCGGAGCGGCTGCCGGAACGAGGATAGCGGTGACGGGACGTGTGGAATACAGGTCGCCGATTCAGGTGAAATCGGCCACGGAACTCCAGATGGCGGCGTGGAACAGGGTCGGCCGGACTCTTCACGAGTCGATGGAACGGGAGAAGGCGTCCAGCAGGTAGCCCTTCAATGGCGTTCCGCCCCACTGCCGACCGTCGACGAATTCGCAGGCTACGAGCGGATCCAGCCAGGAGCCGCGAACCGGATCATCACCATGGCCGAGAAATCGCTTGACGCGGAGATCGAAGCTCAAAGAACATCGAACGAGGTCGCGGCCAAGGACCATAAAGCGCAGAACATCTGCATGATCATCGCCACTACCGCCTATTCGATCCTCCCGATCATCGGATTCGGAAGCGCGATTGTCTGCGTCGCGCTCGGACAATCGGTGGCGGCCGCCTTCGGCGCGCTCATCGGAGCCGTCACGGCCGGACCACAAATAATCCAGGAAATCAGGAAAAAGAGATAGAGGCCGAGGTCGTCGACGAATGAAACAGTGCTGGTGGCGGCGGTTCGTGACACGTATTGGGCGATTCGCGACATTCTATCGACGAAGCCGATTGACTTTCATTGGCGGATGTGGCTATAGTACAGATAAAACCCAGCATCTTTATGCCCCCCAGTAGGGAGCTTGACTCATTGCGCCACGCAATAAAAAGGAGCCACATGGTCATAGCAGAACGATCGGAGGGAACCTTTGAACCTGCTCCCGAGGCCGAATGTGACCATAAGGCGTGGTTCTCTCAGGTGGAGGATCTCTACGGACATCCACTTGAGAATGTGCGCGAGAGGCACTCCACGTGGATGCGCGGAGGAGAATTGCAGAAATTTTTTCAGGCGCTTGAAATAGATTCCGATAGAAATGTCGTTTTGAACGCTCCAGAAATTGATTGCAATCACTCTATGTGCCATATGCACCCCAATGGGCATCATCCGCCGAGCGGACAGCAGCAACAGTTAATTAAGCTTATGGATTTGTTCAATGTCAGAGATGTCAGGTATGCCAGAGAGCTTGCCAGTTACATCCTTGAACGCACGATAATAGATGTGCTCAGCAATGGAAGAGGTGAATGGAATGAGCAAACAGTCAGCAGTGGCGCAACTCGAAGCGCTAATCAAGCGCAGAATAGAATTAGCCAATTTCAACATCGAAGTTAATGAGAATATCGCCGCTGGCAATGTCGACGGTATGCTCAAAGTGAAGGACGCGAATGGTGAATACCCCATTGTGGTGGCATTGGGATATGAACCGCTCTCATTGCTCGTGGAGCGAATTTCCTCCATTGGTGGCATTGCCAATGTCTTTGTCAAAAGAAAAGACTGCGTTTCGATGATAGTGGCCGAACGCCCTAATGGAAAGGGGCACCCGGAGGATTTAAGCAATATCGACGAATGGGAAAGCGGAGCTTCTGACATCGACATGTTCTTGGAATACCTGCGTTTGCGCAAGGATGGTGTTATCATGCCGGATCGCCTTCCTGGAAATAATGAGTTTTCATTGAACATCTCAAACGCGGCTGTGGATCTCGAGAAGGCACCTATGTCCGTATGACGGGTTCCGATCACGGAATCGACGAACAGGAATCTAAGACCCCGGCGCTCGCGGTATGCGGGCGGCCGGGGTTTGGATTATCGGGTTGCGATTTGGTTTATTCGAGCGATGTCGTCCCGTCCGTAGGGCATTTGGCCACATCGTTGCCGTCGATGCTGAGCGTCATCTGCCAATCCATGGACGTTCCACGCATCGCTGTGTCCGGAACAGACGTTGAGAAGACCGACTTGTCATCCGAGTTGTTCCAACCCGGATAGTTCAGGTTCTTGCTCGTCTGCATGCTGAACACGCTTCTGTTGGTCTCCCCGGATGACACGTAGTTGGATAGCTGCACCATCCAGGAGTCGCCATCCTCGTTGGTGAGCATCAGATCATACGAATAGAATTCATCCGGCTTGATCTGGTCATTTCCGGGTATCTCCACGCCGAGATATCCGGCGCTCGTATCGAGCTTCACACTCGGCAACCGCGGGTCACTGCCCTCGCAGGATCCAGCCAGACCATCCGCAAGCGGAGAACCACCATCACCATCGGTGGAATCCTGCGAATCGTCTCCGGAATCCTGCGAGTTGGTTTGACTATTGGTGCTTGCCGGCTGGTTGGATGTGGTCTGGCTGCCGCATCCTCCGGCCAGTGCGATTGGAAACATGATGGCGAGCATTGCGGCGATCGCCTTTTGTGTGGTTTTCATTTGCTGTCTCTCTTTACCTGATGGCGTTAGAAAAACGCACCCAACCGCAAAAGTCGTGGATGGGTGCGTTTTTTATGTCGAATAAGTTGTCACTGCTTGTCGGAGGCACTGCAGTACACGTTGGCGTTGTCGCCGGTCGCTTCCTGGTGTGAGACCTGCTTGCCGTCCACGGTGATGGTGCAGGTCACCTGCGTGTCGGCCGGAGTCTCGTTATCTATGTCGAAGGACGGATAGGCGCTGAGCGTCCAGTCCTTCTGGGCGTCATCGCCGGAGATGGTCTTCTCCCATTGGCCAGCGGCGGTCTCGTTGCTGGTGCCACCATCCTTGCCGTAGGTCACTTCTGCGTTGCCGTTGCTGATGGTCACCTGCAGCTTCAGCTCCTTTGCGCCTTCGTTGACGATGCCTCTCTCGAGGTTGTCGGATTCGTGCTGCGCTTTCTTGCTCGCCTCGTCGATGCTCTTGCTCGCATTGTCCACGGCCGCACCGTATACGGACTGAGTGTAGAGGACCACTCCGCCGCTGATGAGCGAGATGATGACCGCAGCTATGACGAGTCCGCGTCCTTTCTTTTTACCGTTCTTTCTGGTGGCGTACAGTGCGAAGCATCCGAAGATGACGCCGGCCAAGGCGAAGATAAATGCCACGTTGTTGATGATCGGGATCCATGAGAGCACTAGGGCGATGACTCCGAGCACGAACGCGGTGATGCCGAGCGCGCTCATATGTTTCTCTTCCACGCTATGCGGTTGAGGCTGCTGCATTACTGGCTGTTGGGGTGGCGTCAAAGGCGGCTGTTGCGCGAACGAAAACTGCTGCTGCGCCGTCTGCTGGTGTGGCGCCGGCCGTTGCGGCTGGAACTGCTGCTGGGGATTCGGATTGTTGTTGTTCATTGGATTTCTCTTTTCTTCTCTGTCGACCATGACGGTCGCTCCATCATACCCCCATGAGCGACCGCAAGGTGGCATTTACTGCACGCAAACGCCGGAATCGTACAACAGCTGCCGGTAGTCGTTCAACACCTGGATGGTGACTCCCAATTCCACTGCCATCATCCACGTATTGCCCGCGTACACCGTCTCGGCCATGCCGTAATCCACCGGCGATATCAACGCCAACGCAGTATTCGTAGGCGCGGGCGGCTTTTAAGGTAGAGTCCCGACATTCATTGAGCTGTACATCGGGACTCGAACTATTTTCAAATGATGCTGTTATAGAAGACGGCGCACCTCTTCGCGAATCTGCTCAGAGTAGGCATAGATACCATTAAGCGTATCGATAGGCATGCGCTCGCAGTTCTTGTTTTCGTCGAAAACACCGAGATATTTCTGCTTAGTGTTGAAATAAAGACGAACAATTGGCTTACGGTTGTTATCGTCGAGGAATATTGCGCAGTATTTCTTTGCATCTCTCATCGTTACACGTTCCGGATCCACATCGCTGCATGCGATGGCTTTGATGATTCGGTAACCGGCGATTTCCTCCTCGGTGGTGACGATTCCATCGTCGTCGTTGCCATTGGATTCGTCTTCGTCGTTTGTTTCCTCGTTTGCGGCTGGCTCGATTGTGTCGATCTTGACATCATCCGCGCCGAGTGCCGTCTTGAGTCGATCATTGACCTGATCTGATAGATACTGCTTCAGCGCCTTCGCCACCAATGGCCTGAACTTCTCCATGACCGACGCATAGAACGCGCCTTCGTACACGTGCGAGGCGAGCAGCTTCACGAACTCGTCCGACGGCTCTTTGAACTCGTCGCCGACGGCCCTCTTGAGTGCGCCCACGTATTTGAGCTCTTCGGCACTGCTGGCGATGGAATCAAGGTCGAACGCCGGCTTGGTCAGCTTCTGCAACGCCGGGATTATCGTCGGGTCGATATCCAATAGATCCAGCACCAGGAACGGCTTCGAGTCCATGCGGTTCGGCTCATCGATGTCCATGTAGAAATTCCATACCTGGCCGTTGGTCAGAACGCCGATGCGCGCGTTCGTCACCGCGAAATACCGGTACAGCTGGCTTGCATTCTCCAAGCTGAGCGGTACGCCGATCTTCTTGCATTCGATAAGAATCTGCACTTGACCGTCATGCACGAGCGCGTAATCGACCTTTTCGCCTTTTTTGACCCCAACGTCGGCGGTGAATTCCGGCACGACTTCGGTTGGGTTGAACACGTCATAACCGAGTACTTGACCGATGAACGGCATGATGAACGCGTTCTTCGTGGCTTCCTCTGTTTCGATGCCCTCTTTGAGGTCGCGTACCTTTGCGGCGACCTGGTTAAGGCTCTCTTCAAATTCCATTGTTGTTCTCCCTTCCTATCTGGTTTTAATGGAATCTTCGATTTTGATTCGGTCAGCCCACTTATCGATGTCGATATCTTCGTGAGATGCCTCAAAATCGCTTATAACTTCTGGATCTTTGCTGAGTTCATCAGCGTCGGTGATGATTTGCGATAGCGGCATCTTCAAAGCGTCCGCAATCCGATGCAGCTGCTCGTAATCGGCAACGGTGTTTAAATCAAATATTTTACGAAGCGTGCTGTATGGCACGCCTGACTTCGCGGCCAACGCTGGGCCTTTGATCTCTCGCGTTGCCATTGCTCTCTTGATTGCTATCGATAGCGCCTTTGATTCGATAGTTGGGATTTTCTTTCCTGTTGCCATAAATGCAACTTTAGACCCAATTGGGATATAGATAACTCATATGGGACACGCCGAGGTTGACATGAGTCATATGCAATATAACATATCCCATATGGGAACAAATAAGCTCAATTCGCAATATCTGGGAAAAGCTATGAAGTCTGCGATTAAGCAAGCTGGATTCACGCAGGACGAGGCTGGAATCAAAGCTGGCATCCCTCGCAACAGTCTCAACCGCAAACTCAATGGCGGGACGTTCAACTTCGACGAGCTTGTCCGTATCAGTCAAGTCGCCGGACGCAAGCTCTCCGACATCATCAAAGACGCCGAAGCGCTCGCCGACGTATGAATCGAAAGGAGAATCCAATGAACAACCAAATCCAGCCCTTCGAATTCGAAGGAAACAAAGTCAGGGCGCTCGCCGATGGCGACGAGGTGATGTTCGTCGCATCCGACATCGCCAAGATTCTCGGATACCGCGACGCGGCAAACCTCACCCGCAATCTCGATGGCGATGAGAGGGATACACACGAAGTGAGTACCCCCAGTGGAACGCAGAATATGACGGTTCTCACCGAGTCAGGTCTTTACCGCGCAATTCTTAACCGCGAAACGGCATACGTTAAGAATGAAGAGGCGCAGGCGTTCGTCAAGCGTTTCCAGCGTTGGGTGACGCATGAGGTGCTGCCCCAGATCCGCAAAACCGGCGGCTACATCCCGACGTCCGAGTCGGATTCGGATGAGGACATCATGGCCAGGGCCGTGCTTGTCGCGCAGAAGACCATCAAGCAAAAGAACCAGCAGATCGCCGAACAGCAGACGCGCATCGTGGAACTGGAGCCGAAAGCGCGGTTCGCGGACGCCGTAGCCGCGTCCGACGGCACGTGCCTGGTCGGCGAGCTCGCGAAGATGCTCCGGCAGAACGGGATGGACATCGGCCAGAACAGACTGTTCCGTCTTCTTCAGACTGACGGGTATCTCGGCAAGTCCGGTTCGAATCGCAACGTGCCGACACAGCGTGCGATGGACCTCGGCCTGTTCCGCATTAAGGAGACCACCGTCACCCATGCGGATGGTCACACCACGGTCAGTCGTACTCCGAAGGTCACGGGCAAGGGGCAGCGCTATTTCATCGACCGGTACTGGGGTCGCGCTCAGCCGTCGTTGGAAGCGGGTGCGTGATGGTCTTGCAGGACGAGCTCAAGGATGCGAGCCGTATCCCGTTGAAGGACAGGCTCGCATGGACCATTCCGCAGGCCGCGAGCCTGTACGGGATCGACTACGACGGCCTCCGACAGGCTGTCAACCAGGGCGACATAGACACGTTCCGTCCGCCAAGCAAACGAGGAACGCCTTCCCGCCGTCATATCAGACGCGAGGAAATGGACCGATACGTCAAATCGTTGGAGGAGTAAGCATGAACGACATTCGCAAGGCGTGCGTGAGGGCCGTGTTCGACGAATTCGACGACCATGGCGACGTTATCAGACCGGCTGTCGGCGAGGAATGGGACGGGGTCGACGCATACCGTCCGCTCGGCCACATCGTCGGCTACATCGACCTCGACGTGGCCGGCCTCGTGGACCTCATCATCGACACGATCAACAAGGAGCTGTGACATGACCGAGTCCAGCGATTTCAGGATCCGCAACAGGCAGATCGAGAAGGAATACCACCACAGGCGGCTCGTGCTGCTGTGCGCGTGCTCCCTGGTCGTGGGCGTCGGACTGGCGCTGGCGCTCACGTGGAGGCCGGAGTGGAGCGAATGGCTGAAACTGGCCGTGATCGTGCTGCTCCCATTGGCCGCCGGCGTCGCGGGAGGCATGCTCGCCGGCGACCTGTAGGGGCTTCCGACAAGGCGGCGACGGGGCAGGTCGCCGACACCGAAATCAAGCATGGCCATGCGCGGGGATTCCTTCTTCTGCCTGACTCACACCCCGCGTATGGCCGCCCGCCGTGAATGGTCCAGCCGTCCGCGTTCAGGTCGCGGAACGGCAGTCTGGTTCGAATCCGGGCCACGGCACGAAAACGCAACAGAATCCGAAAGGAAGTGGATCGATGGCCAATTACAGCTATGAGACGCTGCAGCGGATGAGCTCCTACCCATGGGAGGGGCTCAAGCCCGGCCAGCGCAAGTCCGTACGCAGCTGGAACAGGAAGGAGGGCGTGTCCGAACCGGACATGCTCGAGGCGGAACGCCTGCTGGAGACGAATCCGAACATGAGCATGGACGAGGCGTTGGGAAAGGTCACGAGCCCGGCATACAAGGCCGCCAGCGCGGACACGAAGGAACGCATCGCCGAACTCCGCAAGGCAGCGACGCCGGAATCTGAACCCGCCAAGCCGGCCAAGCAGGCCAAGCCGGAAACGAAGCCGAAGCGGGACGTGGCGGAACTGGTCGGCGAGGCGTTGAACCCGAAGCCCGCGGACGGCGTGACGGGGCCGGATTGGCAGTGGCTCGACCAACTGCCGGTCGACCATGCGCCCGTGCCCTCGCAGGGCGTCTACATTGCGTTGGCCACGGCGATGCGCGTCAATCCCGGCATGTGGACGAGGATGCGCGCATACGTGCGCTCCGACCGGAAGCGTGGCCGCCAGGCGGCGCGCGCGTTGGCGAACCGCGTGAACTCCGGCGATATCCCGTCGATGCGTCCGAAGGGCTCCTACGAGGGCGCGTACCGCACCTTGGAGGATGGCTCCTCGGTCTGCTTCGCACGCTACGTGGGAGAGGAGTGACATGGCAGGCGAGACCGTCATCATCACGATCGTCGGCAATCTGACCGCCGATCCGGAGATCCGCACGACTTCCACGGGCGCGCAGGTCGCGTCGTTCACGATCGCCAGCACGCCGCGGGTGTTCGACCGCCAGTCGAACCAGTACGTGGACGGCTCCGCATTGTTCATGCGCTGCAGTGTGTGGCGCGACATGGCCGAGCATTGCGCCCGTTCCTTCGCGAAGGGCATGCGTGTGATCGCCCAGGGCAGGCTCACGCAACGCTCCTACGAGGCGAAGGACGGTACGCAGCGCACGGTCATGGAATTGCAGGTGGATGAGATCGGCCCTTCCTTGCGGTATGCGACGGCGCAGGTCGCGAAAGTCCAGTCGGGTACGGCTGGAGCGTATGGGAATCCGTCTTCCGCTCCGGCCGGCTATACGGGCGGGGCCGCCGCTTCCGGAGCACCGTTGCCGCCTTCCGACCCGTGGGGTTCGGCTTCGGGTTCGTCGTCTTCGTTCGGTGATTTCGGCAAGCCGGAATCCGAACCGGATTTCTAAGGAGAAATCATGAGCATGAAAGCATTGGAGTGGGCCATGTACGACGTGCCCGCCGAAATGGTCAAAGGAGCTTTGCTGCGCATCCTGCTCCTGCTTGCCGACCACGCTGACACGCAGGGCAAGGGAGCTTTCCCGAGCCAGAAGCGCATCGTGGCCCTGACCGGATACAGCCGGCGTACCATCCAGAACGGCCTGCACGATCTGGAGACGGCCGGACTGATCCGAAGGGGAGACCAGCGGATCACCGAGCATCTCGGCAAATACCGTCCGATCGTCTGGGACCTCACGATGAAGGATTTCAGGGGCGCAAAAACTACGCCTCTGGAACAGCAGCCGCAAGAGGCGCAGACCACTGCGCCCCTAAACAAGTTGGAGGGGCGCAATCAGGGGCGCAAAAAAACGTCGCTAGGGGCGCAATCAGGGGCGCAACATGACTGCGCACAGAACCTATATAAGGAAGAACCATATATAGAACCTAGAGAGAGTAACGCGCGCGCGAGAAAACAAATCCCAATACCAGCCGACTGGAAACCCACCGAAGAACACCGGGCGCTCGCCGACAGGCTCGGCATCGACTGCGACATCGAAGCGGGGAAGTTCAAGGACAGGGCACTCGACACCGGCGCCACGTCGGCCGACTGGGACGCGAAATTCCGCATCTGGCTCATGCGCGGCCACGAACTCGGATACACCACCGACAAAAACCAGCAATCAGCGAGGAAGTACACGTGGGCGAGCGACGAGGTGAAACGCGTCATCGGCACCGACCTCGAAGGCACCGACGACTACATGGAGCTCGCGTGCAAGGTCGCGGACCTGCTCAACCAGGGCGTGGACCCGGACATGCTGCGCCGTCAGCTCGCGAACGTGCCCGACAACACGTGGGTCGAACAATTGTTCGAACAGGAGGCGGCGGCATGAACGCCATGACCATCGCACACATGGCCGGCATCCTCACCTCGGCCATCCAAGCCGCCGACCGATTGGAACTCGACGCGCTCAAAGGCCCAGCGCTCGCCGATATGGACCTTGACCGCATCCGCGATATCAAACGCGACTGCTCGACCTGCATCAACCTGCTCGACCAGCTCGGAAGGGAGCGACGATGAGCGACCGGCAATTCCAGGAATCGAAACGCATCGCGCTCGCACGCCAGGGCTGGCATTGCCTTCGCTGCGGACGCAACCTGCACGACCCGAGTGTCTGGCCGGGCAGGAGCGGCCATCACCGGCAGTTGCGCCGTCGGGCCGACCCGACCGTGCGTGACCTGCCGTGCAACATCGTGGAACTGTGCGGTTCCGGCACGACCGGCTGTCATGGTTGGGCGCACGCGCATCCGGCCGAGGCGGAACGGTTCGGCTACATCATCCCGAGCTGGCGTGCTCCGCTCAGCGTGCCGATACGCGATTGGAACGGCGACTGGTGGTGGCTGTTGGATGACGGCACGGCGCAACGGCTCACGCAAATCGAAATCATCGAATGGCAAAGCACTTGGAAGGAGCAATCATGAGGAAACAGGACAAAGACCGGAACGTGAAGCCGGAGGCGCTGCTCTGGCTCGACTTCGAAACGACCGGCACGGAAAGGAATGCCAGCCTGCCGTTGGAGATCGGCATGGAATGCACCGACGTGCTGGGCGAACATTCGTTCGGGTCCCTGCACCGCATCATCAGACCGTACGATCTCGACCTGTTGGCCATGAGCCCGATAGCGTTCTCCATGCACACGGACAACGGTCTCCTGTTCGAACTGCTGAACAGCTCCGACAGGAACGACTGCGTGGCAGCGGTCGCGAGCGCCGTGGAGGAGTATCTCGACTCCCTCTTGCAACGCTTCACGCTGGTTCCGGCCGGAACGAACGTGGACTTCGACATCGACTTCCTCAAACGCCTGGGCCTGGACCCGGACAGGTGGCTGTCCTACCGCAAGTTCGACCTGACCACGCTCCGCCGCTACCTCACGTTCCTGGACTGTCCAGAAGACCCGTACGGGACGCATTCCGGCACGCACAGGGTACGCTACTGCATCCGACGCGACATCAACGACTACAAGTGGTACCGCAAGCTCCTGAAGGGAGCATGGTGATGACAGCGGTCCCCATGATGCTCCTGTGCGCGGCCGTCCTGGTCGCTTGGATCGGAGGCCGGCCATGACGGTCCAGACGCATATGGCGTGGCAGTACCGGAATCCCGCCGACCTGATCGGCCGTCGATGCATCGCGCTCACCGGCATGGATGTCACGTTGGACGGCCCATTGGATCTGATCCGGTTGAGTCCGGTCCACGCGGTCCTGAAATACCGGGGCATAGGACTGCATGTCATCGACTGCGACCTGCGCCACCATACGAACAAAACCTCGGACGGCATCCGCGCCGTCGTCATCACGGAAGGCAAACCATGAAAAACATCACATCGCATGCCAGGAAATGGCATAGGACCAGTCCATGCCCCTACTGCGGCACGAGGAAGCCAAGCATCGAACCCTACGCCCGAATCATCGGAGCCACGATGCACTACATCTGGATCGCCAAATGCCGTGGATGTCCGAACGCCATCTGGATCAAAACACCGGACGACAGCATCAAAACCGCGATCCGCGGATGGAACAGATACGCCAACGGCGAATGGCGCAAACACTAGGAGGAAACGAAATGAGAAAAACAACACGCATCACACTCGCCATCACCGTCATATGCATGGCGCTCGCGGGATGCGGGAGCGCGTCGGAGCCTTCCACGCCGGCGCATGCGGGCAGGTCCATCGAATCGCAGTGCTCTGCCTGGAGTGGCAACTTACGTGAATGCGTCATCACTCTGTCCGACACGAGGAAAGTGGCCTGCGTCGTTTACTCGTACTACGAGAGGGGCGGCCTGTCATGCGACTGGAGCCATGTGAGCGGCGCGGACAAGGAGCTGGAGCGATGAGCTACCAGGAAATCTATGAGCGGTACGTCATCTGCGACGAGTGCCACACAAGACTTTTCGTCGGTGATGCGGTCGAAGAGTACGCCGACGACGAGGCCGCCGACCACGGCTGGCAATGTGACGAGGTTTCAGGCAGGCACTACTGCCCTTCCCACTGGCATTTCGAATGTCATGACTGTCATGCCGCCGATAGTGGCGCGCCTGACGAACTCGAACAGCAGGGATGGCGTATCGATCGCGACTATCCGTGGGACAGCCTCTGTCCGAACCACCATCATCTCTCATGCCGCGAATGCCTCAAGTCGGAAATTGGACCATTGCACCGGCTCGAATACGAGGGATGGCAGACCAACTTCACCGACCCCAACGACAGCCTCTGCCCGGAATGCGCCAAAACAAAGAAGGAAACGAAATGAAAGTGAAGAAAACCCTTATGGACATGATCGTCAAATGGCATCAGGCCGGATACAGCCTTGATGAGATCGCTCCACTGGTTCCTCAAGTCCCCAAAGAGGAAATCAAAGCGATAATCCAACAACACCACGAATAACAAGAAACCCGACCTTCCGGCCGGGCCCCTGACACCACCAGAAGACTACCACGCCGGAGGGAATCGAACAAATGAACGAACAAAACAACGAATCCCAACCAACACCAAACCAGACACAACCAGCACAAACCAACCAAAACAAGCCAGCGCTCGCCGGCGTGTGCCTCGTCTGCGGCGGAGAATGCGCTGTCGGCGACACCATGTGCGCGAAATGCGATGGGCTGATGCGAGGCTGGCTGCGGGAATATCCATCATGGTTGGATTCGCTGCATGAGTTCCTGGACTCGACCGCGCACTACGGAGGCCGCCAGCCTGGACGTGTCAACCTTCCAGCCGCGCCGACGCCAATCCGATTGCCGGTGCTCGACCACATGCAGGCCATCGAGGATGCCGCAATCGCACTCTGGCGCCGGTTGTACGCTCCGCCCGCCATGCCTTGGGCGACCTATGGCGTGCATCCGCCGCTGGTGGACATGCTGCGTGTCTGCGCCGGCAGTCCTCGGCTGCGCCGCATGCCTGACATCGCCGACTTCTACCATGAGTGGGAGTCGATGGTTCGAAAGACGCTGGACATCATCGACGTGCCGCCTGCGAAACATGGCATCGGAAGATGCCCGAACCCGCTGTGCGGAGTCGAATTGACAGCGGCGGTCGGCGCGGCAAGCGTTGCATGTCCTGTGTGCGGCAACACTTACCTTGTGGAGGATGTGCGGTTGGGGTTCCTGAGGGAATGCGTTCGGTCGGGACGCGCGTTCACGGCGGTGGCGTGCGCGGAACTGCTGCGCGAATGCGGATTCCAGTGCAACGCGAACACGATTCGCTCATGGCGCAAGCGCGGCAGGCTCCAACCGGTCGGCGAAAACGTGAAGGGGCAGCCGTTGTACAGGCTTTCCGACGTGCATGGACAGGTCGTGCGACGCGACTCGATTTGACAAAATCGAAGGTGCAACGCACAATTGTCAGTGGATTAGAGGGTTCAAACCGAGGTGACTTGGTTTGAACCCTTTTCATATCCACCTTGGATTCTCCTAACTCTCTGGGTTGTTGCCCGTCCTGTCCGAACGGCATATCGGACACGCCTGCCTGTGGGTGCGACCTGAAATCGCGTGCGTACCGGGCTCCACGACGCAACACGTTCAGGTCGTGTTGCGTTCCGCCTTCGTGGGAATCGGTGGTAGATCGTACCGGCCGCGAGTCTTTATTGGATTCTCTTCCTTGTGGCCGCGTGTGGACGCGGGTTCGAATCCCGCCGAAGGCACCCATGAAACAAAGGAAGCCCGGAATTGTCTTCCGGGCTTCCGACTTATTCGTCCTCCTTGTGCTTGCGTGGCCTGCCGCCGCCGACGCCACGACCGGGACGCCTCGCGTTCCACTCGTCGATGGTCTCCGGCAGCCAGCCGCGCGTGCGGCCGATCCGCACGTCGGGCTCCGGCAGCTTCAGATTGAGCAGTCCTCCCGGAGTGATGCCGAGGCGTTCTGCGACCTGTTTGACGCCGAGGTACTCAGTCGTCATCGCCACCCCTCCTTTCCATGATGAGCGTGGCGATGTTCCAAACTCCCGCCGCGAGTCCGAACAGTCCGGCCTGCCACGGCTTTCCGGCGAAGCCGAGCGAAACTGCCGTCAGTCCGCATACGATGCCGCAAACGGCGAACAGTGTACTTGTCTTCATGATGGCCATGAAATAGGATGGAACCGGGGTTCCGGGCAATTGGAGTGCTCGGAACCCTTTCGTCATTTCCTATGGCGTGGTTTGCGCCGTATCGAGATGACGAGCGCCGCCAGCGCGATGATGTTGCCCACCACCGAGCTGATGGCACTTACGATGTCCGTCCATTTCATGTTCACCTCCTTTCCTTGGCTGATATAACTATAGTAACATAATATCTATAGTTGTGCAAGTCGGATGAAAACGACACACCGAAAGAAGACGCGCAAATGGCGAAAACGGTACGAAGCACCACAAGGCGGTGACCACATGCCAAGAATCCGCAAGACCAGCCGCCAATTCGAAAAAGACAAAGCCACATTCTTCAGCCAGTGCAAGACGCGGCATGCAGTCTGCTGGCTCTGCGGAATGCCCATCGACTACGAGGCGACGAAAAACACCACTGATGACAGCTTCAACCTAGATCACCTCTATCCCGTCTCGAAGCACCCCGAACTCCAATTCGACCCAGCAGGCTTCAAACCAAGCCACACCAGCTGCAACCGACTCAGAAGCAACCAAGACCCACCAACACCCATCGGCACACTCAGCCGACAATGGATTCAGACAGCATGAGCAAGGAGGCAATGATGCCACAGCAGCCAGTCACGCTAGAGCTCACCGCCACAATCAGCGACAAGACATTCCCAATCAGCTCATTCACCGTCAACATCCCAATCAACGTCACCCACAACGAGGTCAACACCTTCACGGTCGGAGACTGCTACACCACACTCATCACTCCAAAACCACCAAGCACAGACGAACTCATCACACGATTCACAAACGCAATCAAAGCATTCACAACAACATTCGAAACCAACCCCGACGAGGTAGGGGCGGTGAAATCCTGAAAATCACCCCGAGCCGACCCACTGCCCGCGTGGTTGCTCTTCCTCTCCCCGTTCGTCTTTTTCACCCATCAGGAGGTTCACATGTCCCAGGCGAACATTCGTAGTGTGAACAAAACCATACGCGCGTTCGGGCTTGATTCGGACGAGCGTTATTCAGCTACCGTGGAGCTTGCACGCACGTTGGCGCGGCAGATGGACGCGGCCATGCCGGAGCCGAGCACAAGACTAAGCGCCGCGTATCTGTCCGTGCTCAAAGATCTGGCGAAGGCCGGGGACGGCACCTCGCAGGAATCGAAGAGGACCGTGAGGTGCTTCGGTTATGGCGATAAGGAAAGACAGATGGACGAGTTTATGAAGCGGTTCGGTTAGGAGGTGTCCGATGGCGGCTGAGAATCTTGAGGTTTTCGGCGCCATCGACGACGAAAGGCATGGCGTGACCCTGCCGCGTATCTTCACACCGCCATTACGCCCGTTGACCAAGGAGACCTCGAATGGTTTCGCGGTGATCGCATTCGCGGAGATCATGCTGCACGTGCATTTGTATCCGTGGCAGCAGTGGCTACTCGTCCATGCGCTCGAACTGTTGGAGGATGGCTCGTATCGTTTCCGCAAGGTCATCGTGCTTGTGGCCCGCCAGAATGGCAAGACAACGCTTATGGGCGTTTTGGCCGCATGGTGGCTCTTCGTCGATTCCAACAAGCATCCCGACAGGGTACCGCCAGTGAAGTTTCTCGTGGTCGGTGCAGCGCAGACGCTCGACAATGCGAAGGGGCCTTACAATCAGGTCAAGGAGTGGTGCAATCCCGCTCCGGCGACTGATGAGGAAGCGGATCTGGTGATTCCCGATCTCGCCGCAATGACGCAGAAATTCGTCAACACGAACGGCGAGGAGGCGATCATCACCCGCTCGAAGGCGCGGTACATAGTCCGTGCCGACAAGAACATTCGAGCCAAGTCGGCGGCGCGTGTCGTGTTCGATGAGCTGCGTGAGCAGCATACGGACGATGGCTGGAATGCAGTCAGCCAGACCACGAAGGCCGTCTGGTCGAGCCAATTATGGGGCATTTCGAACGCTGGCGACTATCGCAGCGTGGCATTGCGCAAGCAGGTGGATAAGGGCCGCAAGCTTGTTGACGAGTGGACGCGCCTGAGCGCCGACGGTGGCAATCCGGCCAACGTGTTCCTTTCCGGCGAACAAGACGGTAGCTTCGGATATTTCGAGTGGAGCGCTCCTGACAAGTGTCCGGTGGATGATGCCGACGCCATCCGTCAGGCTAACCCGTCGCTCGGCTACGGTCCGATGACCGTCATGAGCGTCAGATCCGATATTGACGGCATGACCGAGGCCGCGTTCCGAACCGAAGTCCTGTGCCAGTGGGTCACTGCTGACATCATTCCTTTTATCAATCCGAAAATGTGGGCCAGCGGCATCGACTCGCGGTCCACGATTCCGGACGAGAATCGCGTCGTACTGTCCGTGGACACGTCGGCTGACCGTAAGACAACGTATGTGGCCGCTGCCGGAATGCGTGCGGACGGGTTGCCGCACGTGGAGTTGATCGCCCGTCGTGACGGCATGCTGTGGGTGCCGCACTTTTTGGATCTGCTTCGTGAGAGCTGGCCGGGCATCTGCGAGATAGCAGTGCAGTCGAAGGGATGTCCGGCAGTCGATTTCATCGACCCGCTCACCGAAAAAGGCTGGAACGTGCATCTCATCGAGGGTTTCCGCCTCGGCGCGTGCTGCGGTCGTTTCCTGGACCGTGTGCGCGAAGGAAAATTGCGGCATTTGCCGCAGCCTGCCGTCGAACAGCAGGTTTCGGTGGCTGTGTCACGGCGTCTTGGCGAGGTCGAGGTGTGGGACCGGACGAAATCAGCATTGCAGATTTCCGGTTTGGTTGCCGAATCGCAGGCGCTTTATGCGTTGGAGACCATGCAAGTCGAAGCGGAGACACCGAAATATGCGCCGAGCGTGACCCATTTCGCAGTCGTATGACCCAGTGAGGAGGTTTCATGGGGTTCTTTTCCAGATGGCTCAAGAAAAGCCCGGTATCCGTGGCCCAGAAGTTCTCCGAATCGCCAGTGAACATTTCACAGGTGGCGCAGATTCCAATCGACTGGTTCGGCGCTGGCGTTTATGATCGTGAGGCTGCGGTGCGTACCGTCATCGACCATATCGCGCGGAATATCGCCAGCATGCCGTTCAAGGTCTACACTCGCCAACCTGACGGTGACCGCGTGGAGGACACCACAAGCCCGTTGGCGCAATTGATGGCAAGGCCGAGTGTGCTTCCTGGCATGACACGCTACCGATTCTTCTACTCGCTGCTCTGCGATGGTCTGCTCAATGATCGTTGGCTCTGCCTGCTCGATGCCGACAAGAAGACCGGCAGATTGTGGCTGCGGCGTATTCCGGTGCAGAATTTCACTCTTTCCGGCAACACTCTTGATGAGATCACCGGCGTGCAGATCAGTACCGGACAGCCGGAAGGAAGCCAGTATTTCAAACTGCCAGACCCGCAGATTCTGCTGGATGTGGGCTATAGCACGTCCGGCATCGGCGGTTCTCCCGTGTCCGGCACTCTCGCCCCGCTTCTGGCGGAGGCGCGTGAGATGGCCGAATATCGTCGTGCGATTGCCAAGAACGGCGGTCAGATTCCGGCGTACATCTCCCGTCCGAAGGAGATGCCGTGGCCCTCGCAGGAGGCGCAGGACGAATTCGTGCAGGGCATGCGCAATTACAAGTCCGGCGGGAATCTTGCCGGTGGCTGGCCGCTGCTCAACGACGGCATGGAAATCAAGACCGTGGACGCCTTCAAACCGATCGACATGCAGGACATCGACGCGAGGGACAAGATTCGCATAGACGTGGCCAACGCCTTCCATATCGCGCCGGAGAATCTTGGCTTTCGCAGTGGCACGAATTCCAACATCGCTTCCTTCAAGGAGCAGATGTGGAATGTGGAATTGATGCCGTACATCGTGGCTTTCGAACAGTCGCTCAATCTGCTTCTGCCAGACGCGCTCGGCCAGCCGGACGCCTACATCGAAGCGAATGTGGATGCGAAGCTGCGCGGCACGTTCTCCGAGCAGTATCAGGCGCTCAGCACGGCCACTGGGCGCAGTTTCATGACCACGAACGAGGCACGGCGCATCCTCAACTATCCGAAGCTTGATGGTGGCGACGAATTGGTGACGCCATTGAATGTGGCAACCGGCGGGCAGCCCAGCCCGCAGGACGGCGGCAGGACGCAGAACGCGCAACAGAACAATCCAGTGAACGGAGAAGGACAGTGAATCTCAAACAGCTCAGATTCAACGTGAAATCCTTGGACGATTCCGCAGGCGAAGGCGTGTTCAGCGGATACGCCAGCACTTTCGGCAACAAGGACCTGCAGGGCGACGTGATCGCCAAGGGCGCTTTCGCGGAGACCCTGGAAAAGGACTACGACGGCGGAGCAGGCATACCGATCCATTGGAACCATCAGGACGGCAAGCCGACCGACATCATCGGACGCACCTTGAGCGCCGTCGAGGACGAGAAGGGCCTGCTCATCTCGGCCCAGCTCGACATCGAGGATAATCCGACCGCCCAACAGGCTTACGACCTGCTCAAGGATGGCAGGGTTCATCAGATGAGCATCGGCTTCGTGCCGACGAAGACCGCGTGGATCACGGAAAAAGGCGACGGCCCGTGGGGCGGCCATTCCGAATTCCAGCAGATCAAGCTTTTCGAGATCAGCGTGGTGCCGGTGGCCGCGAACCAGCAGGCCGAGATTCTGGCCGTTAAGTCAGGTCGCGCCATCAGCTCCGCCAACGAGGAGAAGCTTCGTGCGGCATTGGCGTCGCTGAACGAGGTGCTGGAAGGCATCGATTCCGACAATTCCAGCACTTCCGACGAAGATAAGCCGGATGATTCCAAGACCGGCGAGAAACAGGATGATAAGAAGCTTGCCCCTGATAAGGGTAGGGACGCGGAAGCTGAGAAGGCCGAGCGTCTGAATGTAATCAAATCCGCCCGTGAACTGGTCACTGGCGGCAAGGACAACAAGGAGACCAAATGAGTTTCAATGATCGTCTCGCCAAGACCAAGGCCGCCATCGAAGCGGTGCTGGCCAAGGGCGAGGATAATCTCACCGCTTCCGACATCGAGAAGCTGAAGGGACTGAACGCCGAAGCGCACGAATTGCAGGATTCCATCGAAACGTTGGATGCAGTGCATAAGCGTTTCGCGGGATTGACCGACAATCTGGCGGACACCCAGAAGAGCGGAGCCGCCTCCGGCGAATCTCTTGGCGATTTCGTCGTGAAGAACATCGGCGAACAGCTGGCAAAGATAAAGGGAGTTTCGGGAGCGTCAATCGCAGCACCGGAATGGGCTCCGCACCGCAAGGCCAACACTGACACGCAGGTTACCGGCGGACCGTCCGGCGTATACGGCTCCCTGCTGACCTACGTGGACCCGAACTTCGTCCAGGCTTACCGTCGTCCGACCATCACCAACCTATTCGGTATCGGCGCGATGAGCGGACAGGCCATCACCTACTACGTGGAAGGCGAAAAGGAAGGCGATTTCAAAACCGTCGGCGAAGGCGAGAAATTCAGCCAGATCCATTACGCCGACGCGACAGAGCACACCGACGCTTTGTCCACCATCGCTGGATTCATCAAGGAATCCAACGACATGATCACCGACCTCGAATTCCTGAAGTCCGACATCGATGGACGTCTGCTCTACGATCTGAGCATCGTCGAGGAGAAGCAGCTGCTCAACGGCGACGGCACCGGCAAGAACATCAAGGGCCTGCTGAATCGTGAAGGAATCCAGTCATACGCCGCTACCGACGCCGGCAATGACGTTGCCGTCCTGCACGCGCAGTCGATGATCTCCACCACGACCGGCATGATGCCGGATGCCCTTGTCATCAATCCGACAGACTATGAGGCCATTCGATTGAAGAAGGACAATGATGGCAATTTCATCGGCGGTGGACCGTTCTACGGCGTGAATGGTGGCGCGCTGACCATTACTCCGCGCCTCTGGGGTCTGGACACCGTGGTGACTCCCGCTGTCGACGCCGGCACAGCCATCGTCGGCTCCTTTAAGGGCGCTGCCACCTTCTATCGCAAGGGCGGCGTGACGGTCGAGGCCACCAATTCCAATGACACCGACTTTATCTCCGATCTGGTGACCATCCGTGCCAAGGAACGTGTGGCTTTGGCCGTGCGCAAGCCGAAGGCTTTCGTCAAGCTGACCCTTAAGTAAGGAGACGTGATATGGCTCGACAGTTTCGAGTGATTCCAGCCTCGGCGGCGAAACTTGACCCGAATGCCAACGTGGCCGATGTGGTCTTCGTCGGGGCCAACGGCGAGCCGACCGATATTGGCAGCGCTGCAGTGAAGCCTGCAACGCATGTGGCTTTGGCCGCCGGCGCCACACCAACCAAGAGCGAATTCGACGCCCTGGTCAATTCCCTGATTGCGGCTGGCCTGATGGCTGCAGAGTAAGCGTGGAGGTCGGCATGATTGACGTGAATGTGATTCCTGACATGATTGCCGACCCTTCGGCTTTCGAGGATGATGCCGCCTTCCGGCTCAGGGCCGCGCAGGCGGCCATCCGCCGCGAGTGTGGTTGGCATGTCATGCCGAACGCGGCCTTGACGGGAACGCTGAACACTCGCGGTGGCACGGTGATTCGACTGCCCGCACGTCATGTGACGAGCATCGAATCATTGACAGACCGCGACGGCAACAAGCTGGCTTACGCCTATGACCCTGAGACGGGTCTTGTGGAGTCGCTCTCCGGTGGCTTCCCGGTCGGCGTTGCGGCCATCCGCTACGCGATTCATGCCGGATTCGATGACGCGCCGGACGTGCAGCAGGTGCTCATCAGTGCCGCGAAGCGTGCCGGTATGAGTCCGGTCGGACTGGTCAAATCCCAGTCCACGAACGGGTCCAGCGCGAGTTTCGACGTGGTGTCGCTCATGCAGGCGGAGAAGGACAAGCTCAAACCCTACCGGCTTGGAGGATTGCCATGAGCCTGCTTGACGATCTGAACGCCAGTGGCGGATGGCGTATGCCTGGCGCCACCAAATGGCGGCGACTGCGCGCGAGGAAAGTCGATGACCCGTATTCCGGCGAGCAGACCGGCGAGGACTGGTCCAATCCGGAAACTTTGGATTTCGCCGGCGCTCTCGCCAGTTCCAGCAGCACGCGCACGCCGGACGGTCTGCGCGAGCAGACCACGAGCACTGCTTACCTCACGTCTCCAGATCCGACTCTCGACATTATGCCGGGTGACAGGATTCAGGCGTTGCCGGATGACGGGCGATGTTGGGAGGTCAGCGGCTATCCGAGCCGTGACGCGAATGCTTTCACGTCGTGGCAGCCGACGGTCGAGATTCCACTAAGCGAGTACAGGGGGTGATGTGATGGGTGTGACGGTCAAAATTAACGACAAATATTTTGACGAGCTGCTGAATTCGGCTGGCGTCAAGGCCATGACCCGTCGTGCCGCCGAAAAGACGCTCGAATATGCGAAATCGCATGCTCCGGTGGACACGGGCGCGTATCGCGACGGCCTCCAGATCGAGGAGGTCAAGCATGCGCATCGAACCACATGCATGGTGGTCGGCACCGATCCGAAGACCCTGCTCGTGGAGTCGCAGACTGGCAATCTCCGCAAGGCATTGAAGGCGGCGAAATCATGACCTTGGTCCTGCCACCGGATATCGAATTGTGGATCTGCTCTTTTCTACGTGCCAGGCTTAAGCAGTCTTTTCCGACGATCATCGTTTCGAATCGTGAGCCGGACGATTACGACGGCTCACGGCCGCTCGTCGTGGTGCGTGATGATGGCGGATCGCAGTCGAATCGCGTGCTCTTCGACCGGAGCGTCGGCGTGACCGTGCGTTATGGGGCTCGTGCCGCTCCGAAAACCTGCCGTGACTTGGCGGCCAGAATCTACGGTTTGCTCACCGACCCCGATATTTGCTCGCTTGACGGTTCTCCGATCGCGGGCATTGATGAGGATGAGTGCAATGGGCCGTTTCCCGTGGCCGAGGACGCGAACATCGCGCGATATTACATGGCTCTCGAATTCTCCACCATCGGGGAATTCCAATTCCAATAATTTAAGTTTTTCTAAATTTTCAAGGCGTTGAAACGTTGTGTTTCAGCGCCTTTTTTGTTTGAAAGGACAAAAAATGGCAGCCGATAAAGACGGCAACAACCTTGGCGCTGTCAAGGTGGTGCTTTCCAGCAAGATTCTGCTGGCGCATTATGATGCCTCCAAGTCGCTCAATGCGGCGATGATCGCGAAGACCGTGGCCGAGCCTATGAGCAAGCTGACCGGGATTTTCACGGTCGGACAGAATGTCGGCCTCATCACTTCCGATGGGGCTCCAGAGGATGGACGAGACGGCGATGACGCCACCGAATTCCACCAGCCGGGATACAAGCTGCAGGCAGCCGATCCGACGCTCACACTTAGTTTCACCGTCGCCGAAGACAATGATCTGACGCGCGAAATCATGAAGGGCAAGCCGGATTCAAGCGGCGTGTATCACGTCCGAGACCTCGTTCAGGACGCTAAGTGGTTTGCCTATCAGGAAACCGTGTATAAGAGTGGCGTGCATCGTCGTCGTCTTGGCGTCGTGCAGATCACGAACGCCGAACCGGATCAGGATAATCGCGGTGAGGTGTCCGGTGTCAAGCTGACCGGCGAATGGATTGTGGACGTGGCCGTGGATTCCGGCAATTCGAAGTATCTGGAGTCCTATTACACTCCGGCAGCCTGATTTTGATTCTTCCCAGCGCATGTTTCTTTCTCCCTTTCTTCGCATGTGCTGGGAATCTTCCTCTTAATCCAGCGAAGCAAAGGAACTTTTACAGTCGTTTTGAAAGAAGGAAGAAATGAGCAAGAATATGCAGCCGACTGTCGAGGAATTCGAAGCATGGACCGCCGAAGACGAAGCGAAGGCCTTGCGGAAGTCGGCGGAGGCCATGAACGTGAAGCACATCATCAAGGGCGATGGCGTATGGTTCCTGGCTCCCAAGGGGCATGTGTACAAGCTGCCGCTGGCCCTGTCGATCGATGACTTCGTCCGCCTGTCCGACCTGCAGTCCAACAGCGAGCAGATTCAGATGCTCAAGGGCATTCTCGAAACCTTCGCCGGCGAGGATGCGGCAAAGGAGCTTTCGAAGGAGCCTGCAATGGTCCCCTTCAACATTCTGAACGCTTACGGCGAGATTCTGGCGAAGATCCAGGGTGTGGAATTGGGAAAATCGTCGACTTCTGCCGAATCCTCCAAGGGAAAGACGGAAACCGAATAAGGGCTGATTTCGCGGCGCGTGGATGGAGTCTGCAGGCCGACTTGGGCGGCAGGCTCCGCTATGCGGACGCGATAGCTCTTTTCGAGAGCATTTCGGCGGACCCGAGCAGTTACACCGGCATGGATGCGGTGCGCATGGTGCTGCCGATGGATGCGACGGCTATCATCACCGCGATTCAGGCTGGTGGCACGTCGATTCTTGGTGACCTCGCGCCCGAAAAGGCGGGGACGAAACACGTCGAGGTCACTGATGAGGAGCGTCGTGAGGCCGAAGAGTCCATGAGCGGCATCTTCGGCTTCAAACGCGAAAAAACTGAATAGAGGAGGCTGTCATGGCTGGCGGCAGTGAGCTTGGCTCTGCGCATGTGAGCATTTTCCCGCAGATGAAGGGCTTCCGCCAGAAAGTGGCCAATGAGGCCGGCAAAGCCGTCTCCGACCTGAAAAACGCCTTTTCGAAGGGTTTTGATGCGGGCAAGCAGGGCAAGACGCTTGGCGGCGCGTTTAAAAAAGGCTTCGGCGACGGCAGCAAAGAGCTGAATTCCGAAGCCCTGCAGTCCTTTAAAAAGGATGTGGCGCAGGCGAGCCAGAAGAACACGGACGCGCTGCTGAAATACAAGGCCGCGTCCGTGCAGGTGCAGGCCGCGCAGGAGAAGCTGAACGCTGCCACGCAGAAATACGGAGCGGATTCCACTCAGGCGCAGGCCGCGGCGATCAGACTGCAGCAGGCCGAACTGAAACAGCAGACAGCCGCCGACACCCTGAAAGCGTCGACCGAGAATCTGAAGGGCGCCAAGGAGCGTCTGAAGAATCTTGAAGCCGAATTGGCGGCGCAGTCTTCGAAGTCCGCGACTGGTTTCGGTGCCGCCGCGAACGCGTTCAAGACCGGGTTTTCGACCATCGGTTCCGGTGTTTCCGGACTTGTGCAGAAGATTCCGCTGGTCGGCTCGTCCGTAAAGTCGATTGGTTCGGCCGCAAAGTCGGTTGGTGGGGCGTTCTCCGGCGCGACGACAGTCATACGAGGCGCTTTCGGCGGTGTCAAGTCAGTCGCGTCAGAAACCGCCGGCGCTGTCAAGGGCGCTTTTGGACGCATGTGGGATGGTCTGCCGGCAGGAGTAAGGTCCACCGTCTCCGCTTTCGGCAGTGGGTTCGCCGCTATCGGCAAAACGGCCGGGAGTCTCGCCTCGAATGTCGGCGCTAAGTTCGGGGAGATCTCATCGAAAGCCGTCGAACATGTCAAAACCATGGCGACAGGAGTGGTCACCGCCGCCGACGTCGGTATCGCCGCCGTCAGTGCGAAGCTTGTCGATTTCGGCAAGCAAGCGTTCCAAAGCTACAGTGATTACGAGCAGCTGAGCGGTGGCGTCGCGAAACTTTACGGCAATATGGGCATGTCTTTGGACGATTATGCCAAGCAGGCCGGGAAGAGCGCGGAATCGGTGCGTGCCGACTGGGAACGCAACGAGGCGGCGCAGAAGACCGTGATGGCGAACGCGCAGAATGCGTGGAAGACCAGCGGCATGAGCGCGAACGCGTACATGGAGCAGGCGACGAGCTTTTCCGCGGCGCTGATCAACGCTCTTGGCGGCGACACCAAGAAGGCCGCAGACATGACCGACGTTGCGATGCGCGCCATGTCCGACAACATCAACACTTTCGGTAGCAGCGCGACGGACGTGCAGAACGCGTTCAACGGTTTTGCGAAGCAGAATTACACGATGCTCGACAACCTCAAACTCGGGTACGGCGGTACCAAGGAGGAGATGGAACGTCTTATCAAGGACGCCAACGAGTGGGGGGCGGCGAACGGTGAGGCTTCCAATCTGAGCATCGATTCGTTCGCTGATGTGATTCAGGCGATTCAGCAGATCCAGGAGAAGCAGCATATCGCTGGCACCACTGCCCGCGAGGCCGCGTCGACGATCGAGGGGTCGGTCAGCGCGATGAAGGCCGCTTGGACGAATTGGCTTGCCGAGCTTGGCAAAAGCGATGCGGACATGGATGCGGTCACGCAGAATCTCGTGACCTCGGTGATAGCTGCGGCGAGGAATGTGATTCCTCGCGTCGGTGTCATCATCAAGAGTTTCGTCCATGCGATTCCTGGAATGTTCAACACTCTTGTGTCGACTTTGCCGGCTCCTTTCCAGAATGCCGTCAACGCCGTTCGTGGAGTGTTTTCGGATTTTGGCGGGGTCATCGCTCCCGTCGCAGCCGCTTTGGCCGCGTTGGGTGCAGGCGGTTTCGGTGGATTGCTGGCTAACATTCCGCTTGTCGGCGGCATGCTTAAGCCTTTGACCGGCTTGCTTGGAGGTTTGGCGTCACCGATCGGCATCATCATCGCGATGATCGGAGCGCTTATCGCCACAAGCCCGCAGCTGAGGTCGCAATTCGGCACGATGCTGCAGCAGATCCTCACAAGCCTGCAGCAGGCATTCCAGCAATTGCAGCCGGCGTTGAGCGAGCTTGGCAGTGCCATCTCCACGCTGATCCAGACGGTGATGCCGATCGTCACGTCCGCGCTCGGCGCGATCATCACGGCGATCGCGCCGGTCGTTTCGTGCATCATCTCAAGTCTCGTGCCTGTGATCCAGACGGTCCTGCAGGTCGTGACCTCCGTGGTCCAGGCGATCATTCCTTTGGTCCAGGCGGTCGCGCCCGTGGTCGAACAGGTCGCGCAGGCGATCGGCCAGATTCTGCAGGCTTTGATGCCGGTCATCCAGATGGTCGCGTCGATTGTTGGCGTGGTGGTCAATGCGATCTGCGGATTCATCCAGGCCACTTTGATGCCGACCGTGCAGGCCATGCTGCCGTTCATTCAGGGCGTCATCAATGGGATCACTTCGGTCGTCAGCGGCATTGTCAGTGTGATCCAGGGCGTCATCAACATGGTGACTGGCATCATCAATGGCAATTGGTCGCAGGCGTGGCATGGCTTCCAACAGATCGTGTCCGGAGCGTGGCAGGCCGTCTGGGGCATCCTGTGCGGCATCGGCAATCTCATCAGGGGCGCTTTCGCCGGTGCCGGCACATGGCTTTGGAATGCTGGCAAATCCATCCTCAATGGTCTGCTCAGCGGCCTGAAGGCCGCTTGGCATGGCGTGACGAGTTTTATCGGCGGCATCGGCGATTGGATCGTCAGGCATAAGGGGCCGATCAGCTACGACAGGGTGATGCTTAAGCCTGCCGGCTTGGCGATCATGCGTGGATTCGATAAGAGCCTCAAGGACGGCTGGCGTGGCGTGCAGAAAACCATCGACGGAATTAATGCGAAACTGTCCGGCGGTTTCGACGTGGCTTTCGCCACTGCGGGAATGTCGATGCCGGATGCCGTCGGATCGTTCGGTGACGATGTCGCCAAGGATGTCAGCGACGGCATCAGATCCGGCTTGGATGGCGTGCGTGCTGTCGTGAAGGATATGACCGTGCATGTGGATGGGCAGGTCGACGGGTCGAAGGCCGGTAGGACGAATGTCACGAACGGGACGCTGGCAGGTGATTCCGGCGGCGTCACTTATGTGACGCAGACGTTCAACTATCCGGCCATCGCGCCGACGAGCATCAGCACGCAGCAAAGATTGCAGACGGCGGCGATGCCGCAATGGTGACATGGAAAGGGTGGTGCAATGATTCTCACGGATTATCTCATCAATGGTCAGCAGCTGACCGGTGAGCATGCGAGTCCGATCGTCGGCACCACCCATTTCACGAGCATCAGCCCTCGTATCGATTCGGTCAGCGTGAATGGCAGGAGTGGTGTGATGCTTCCGCCCGGTCCAGTGGCTTTCGATGCGCCGGAAATCACGCTCAAATTCATCACCGATGGGCTAAACGCGGACGCGCTCATGCACCGGTTCTATCGTCTTTGCCGTCTCGCATCGTCTCTGACCCGCGTGGAGCGTGACACGTCCACCGGTCGTACGCGCCGCATGACCGCTAGCGCTGTGTGCACGTCATGTCAGCCGGACGGTGACGAGATACCGTGGAGCGATCATCGTGCCGCCACGGCGGTCTTCCAACTGCCTGACGTGTTTTGGCAGGGTGATTGGCAGACTGCCACGCTTCCCGCTTCCGGCGGCGTCTTCCTTCACGGCAACGCGGAGACCGGCAGTGAGGGATGGGATTCCAATGCTCCGCTGCTTAATCTCATCCTTCGTTTTTCTAACGTGTCGTCCGCGACCGTGTCCGACCCGGTGACCGGCACGGATATCAAGTGGAACGGGTCGAATGCGTCGAATCTTTACCTTGATACCGGTAATCGTCGCGCGTGGACCGCAGACGGCGATAACGCTTGGACTGGCGGCACGGATGTGACGTCCGGCGTCGACTGGACGGGCGAACCGTTGCAGGTGTGGCCTGCCGTCGATTCCTGCAGCTACACGCTGCAGGTCAAACAGTCCGGCGCGTCTGCTGTGACGTGCCGATTCAAACCTTCCTGGGAGTGATGATCATGGGCAAGTCTTTACACGCGCGTCTCGTGGCCTACAGGCCCTTCGGCGCTCGAATCGGCGTCTTGGCGGAGCCGGTGAGCTTCAGCGCTTCCATGCTGCACAATGATGACGGAGCCATCAGCATCGAGTATTCGATGCTGTCGGGTGACGCGCAGGCGTTCGACCGAGAGCTGACGGACGGGCTGGAAGTCGCCGTGGAGGTGTCTGACGGCACTGGCTATCGCGAGCCGGACAACGCGCGGTTCGTCATCACCGGACGATCCGGCAAGACCGATGACCGGACTCGCACCGTCACCTACAGCGGACAGTCGATCAGCTGGCTCCTGTCCAAGGCTGAAAACAATGATTCCAGCCATCTGCTAACGGACGGCGACAACAAGGGCAAGAGGCCCTTCTATTCGTCAAATCCGGGCGTGATCCTCAAAACGCTGCTCGACGAAAATAAGGCGCGTGGCGGCGTGGCCACCGGCCTGACGCTCGGCTTCGACACCGCCAAAGATGCAAATGGTGATGCCTGGAACAGAAAATACACTTTGTATTACTCGCTCGGCACGGATCTGCAGACGATCCTGTCATCCCTTGTCAATGGCGCTGGCTGCGACTGGCGCACGAGCGGTCGCACATTGAAAATGTGGAACGCGGACAGCACGGCGTTGAGCCGTGACCTGAGCAAGAGCATTGTGCTGCAATTGGCTCGTGACATCAGCGAAGCCCCATTCGAGGAGTCCATCGCCGACCTGGCATCCACCATCCTCGTCGAGGGTGACAATAACCTGCTTTTCCGCATGGACAATCCAGCCGCCCCCACGCCTTGGGGCAAGTGGGAGTCCTACAGCAGCCAGGGTGGCGTGTCCGATAAGGACACCGCGCAGGCATTCATGCAGTCCACGCTTGATGATGCGGCTAGGGTACGCGGCCAGTACACGCGCGATCTGGTGACTTCCGGCGTGGATAATCTGCCGCTCGTCGACTTCCACGCCGGCGACTGGATTACCGCCCCCACCGTCTCCCATGGGGAGAAGGTGCGCGTGCAGGAAATCGACCTGAGCATGCGCCAGAACGAGGGCTTATCCTGCTCAATCGCTCTGAATGATATTAAGTATGACGCTTCGGTGCGTCAGGCGAAGAAGATCAAGGGCATCACCGGTGGTGCCGCATTGGCTGGCAGCGAGGGCGGCACGACCGCCTCGTCGGACCGTGACCATCGCGTACCGAAAGCCCCTCTCGGATTGATAGTGCAGACGGACTCCTACATCGGGTCGGACGGGTATGCCCACGGCTTGGCCACGGCCATGTGGGGCGCGGTCACGCAGGCCACGAATGACACGGCCATCGAGATTGGCAGCTATGCCGTTGAGTGGCGCAAGCACGTGGATGGCGCGCCCTGGCATTCCGCTGGCACGACGGATAAGACGCAGCTCGGCTTCGGCGGCTTGGATTGTGGCACGCAGATCGAGGTGCGCGTCAGGGCCGTGCCGACATACAGCGACCAGCTGGGCGAATGGTCGAGCGTTTTCGTGGCCACCGTCGAATCGGACACGACGCCATGCTCCGTACCGTCGAAGCCGGTGCTTTCCTCCGAGCTTGGCGTGGTCACCATCCACTGGGACGGCAGAACTGCCGCAGGCGCGTCGATGGAACCGGATTTCGACCATATCGAGGTCGGGGAGGATGCGGCAACTGCCGGCATGCAGGTCATCAGCGCCACGCAGGCTGGCAAAGGCGATTACGTCGTCACGGGTCTGAACGTCGGCGGCACTCACAGATACGCGTTGCGCAGCGTGGACCATGCCGGCAACAAGTCCGGTTGGTCGTCCATCGCTTCGGTGACGGTGGCGAGTGCGGTCCCGCAGGAGACCTTGGATTCCATCAATCAGGACATCGCCAAGGCCGAGGCCGAAGCGAAGGCCGCGAAGACCACCGCAGACGGCAAGAACAGGATCTTCGCTCAAATGTATGAGCCGACCCATAGCGGGCTGAGAGCCGGCGACTTGTGGTATGAGCTTGATCGCGATGGCCATATCGGTTCCGTTCACGTTTGGAATGGGTGGAGTTTCGCCGCTTACACGCTTGTGGCGGACAGTCTGCTCGTTCCGGGAAGTGTGGACGGCGGCGTGCTCATCAAGGATGGCAGCATCGAGGCGAAGAACGTGCACATCGGCAACGGCGAAATTCTGACCGAACTGCTCAAGGCTCGGAAGATCGTGACCGATGACGTTGAGGCGGGCCAGTTTCGAGGCTACGTTTTTACCGGATCCGTGTTTCAAAGCTCAGAGATGGAGGATACTGGGCTTAAATTGGATTCGGCGTCTTTGCGGATGTGGGATTCCAACCACAACCAGACCGTCTATCTGGACGGTGAGGGCAAGTCGAATCTGCTGACCGGCACTTTCCAGACCCGCGCGAGCGGGCATAGGGTGCGCATTTCCCCGGATTACAAGTCCGCTACCATCGGGGGGACGGAAACGTTCGTCGGTGACGGATTGGAATTCCCGGCCTATGACTCGTCTAACGGCGCATACCACAGTTTTCCGGCCGTCGCTTCGGTTGTCCAGTCGGACGAGGTCGGCACGATGAGCGCCATGAATCTTTGGAGCGGACACGTCAACAAGAACGATCCGGCGGCTTTCATGCGTCTGAACTCCAAGCCACGCGAGCGTGGCGGCACCGGCAGCGGCGGTGTCACGTCCGAAGTGTTCGCCGTGGCGAACACTGATTACGACGAGCCTGACGCGAGCAAAAAAACCAGCGCATCGCTCGTCTTGGCCGGAGATAGCGCGAACGGTTCGAATGTCTGGCTCCGGGCGCAAGACGCTAACGGCACTGTCGGAGTCGGAGCGAACATCGCGACCGGATACTTGTATCTTGGCGGCTTTCTTGGCGGTGTCACGAACCGTTTCACTTTCCGAGGCGCGGTCGCCTGGAAGGCGTGGTGGCCGAATTCCGGCCAGAGCATATCGACCGGCGCTAGCACGCAGGTCAATTGCACGTTCAGTCCGACGAAATACGGACGCTATTACGTGGTCGCGAACGCGGATTCCGAATGGGCCGGAATCATCGCGCACCCGTACAACACGGGCGGCCAGAGCGGCTTCACCCTGAAGCTTTACAACGCCGACCGGCCTTGCCCGGTCGACGTGTACGCCGAATACCTCGCCTATCTGGTCAAATGATTGGAGGAAATGTTGTCAGCGACTTTCGAAATGGATGATAACGGATTGTGCATCATCCGCTGCGATCCGCCGGTGAACGGGTCGGACAGTTTCGTTTTCCAGCCCGATGTGCTCGCATCGTGGAAGGCGCTGCTCGGATTGGCTTCGACCCGTGAGGCTATCGCCGCGATCATGCAGGGCAGGGAGGATACGAGCCGGTATGATCCGAAGACCGGCAGGGGCGTGTGGACTGGAGCGTTCGAGGCGTTGGAGTCAGCTTTGACGGATTCCGCCACCGGGGTGAGCATGCTCGCCGACGATGGGACAGTGTTTGACGATCCGCTGACCGCCGCACGCAACAAGACCCGTGAGGGGATGCGATTGCCGGTCATGTCTAATGAGGCCGACGCGCGGATGCGTGCCGCATTGACCTCGGACGATTCCGACGTGGAAGCGTCGAGCGGCATCGACGTGGCCTGCACAAGGAATATCGACGGACTGGACGAATTCCTTAATGCCGAATCCAGTAAAAACATGCTTGACGAATGCGAGGAACGATTCTTCGCGTCGCTCATGCCACCAATAAAGGAGGGATGATGCAGCAGATTCCTGCTGATGCGAACGAGGTGATCGGACAGCTTTCCATGCAGATCGGACAGCTCTCAAAAGAACTCGCGATTTTGAAAAGTCAACTGTCGGCGGCGATGAAACTGATTCCAGCCGACGTGCTCGAAGCCATGAACAAGGAGGGAAACAATGACCGCGACTAATGTTCATTTTTCGTTCAAGGACGCGCAAGGCAGGCCGAAGACCGGTACTTTGCATGTCGTGCCGGTACGACGCCACATTTCCGGATCGACCGTGGTCGTGCTGGGTGGATTCGATGTGACGCTTGGCTCGGACGGCACCGCCACCGTGCAGCTTGAGCCGACCGACAACACTTTCGCGTGGAAGGTAAGCGAATTCCCGGATGACACGGATAGTTCGTTCGAGCGCGTCGTGCAGGTGCCGGCCTCCACCAGCACTGTCGAGTATACGTCGCTGGTCGATGTGGACTCGGATACTTTGGCTCCGGCGCTTAACACTGGTGCGGCTTTGACCTACCTGCTGGCGTCCAGCTTGCAGGATGCCCAGGCTTTGAGTGCGGCGAATCCTGGTCAGATGGTGTTTTATCCGGAGGGTCAGGCTAAGACGGTGGCTTCCCAGATTTTGGAGGATTTGACCGGTGCTCGTGCCGTGGTGGAGTCGCAGTCGGCTGCGGCTGCTCAGGCGGCTAATGCGGCGCAGGCTTCGGCTGCCGGTGCGCAGGCGGCGAGCGTGCAGGCTGCGGATGCCGTGCAGGCTGTGTCGGAGCAGACGGCTCAGGTGTCGGCCAACGCCGCCGTGGTGCAGTCTGTCGCCGATAGCATCAGCGAGTCGAAGTCGGTCGTGGAATCCCATGCGAATGAGGCTTTGACGGCGATTGACGAGGCGGTGAAGAGCGTGAAGGATAAGGCGTCCGACGTGTCTGGCGAGGACAGGACGGATACTGTGCCGACCGATTCCACCGATTCCGCTTCCTCTCAGGAGGCGTGACATGGGAGTGTTGCTTGACGGCACGAGGGTCGGCCTCCCGTATATGGCCAATGGTGGCGGGCCTGTGCCGATGAACGCGCTTTACGATGGCGTGCAGGTGTGGCCGCCGGCAGCCGAAACACTCGCGGACGTGTGGCTCAAACCGGTCGATTTCACCGCACAGGCGCTCTATGCCGATCATCCGGAAGTCAAGGTGGCCGCCCAGAAGGTCTTCGCGGACGGGCATATCGAGGACGCGGCGTTGACGCTTTCCACGGCGGATTCCACCGTGGCGAGCATCAATGCCGGCACGGTCAGCTTCGCGAGCAATTCGTCGAATTTCCTTGCCGTGCTCAAACAGGACGCGTTCAACCCGTGCCACGTGGCCATCGCGGAAGGCGGGAAGGCCTTGGGTGCCAAGCAGATTCTCGTCCAGGCTGACCGGCCTTCGACGGCTCCTGTCGGCAGCCTGTGGTGCCGCACGGAAAAACTCCACAATGGCCTGCGATATTACACGGGCGCTGTCGGCGATGACGCCAACGTGATGTGCTTCCTCATCGACCGCATCCGCGAGGTGTGGCGCAGGGAATGGGATGATTGGAAGCTTCTGACCGGGAAGGAATTGGAATGAGAATCAGGAATCTTAACCCGAAGCCGACGACGTTCACCGGGAACCCGCTGATGAGGACAAGGTGGAATACCATATATAGGAACGGTGACGGCTGTTTCACGGTCAACAGCGGAAACAATAAGCGGAACGGCCTTGATGCTGGTTTCACTCGTGCCTTCACGTCGTTCGACATAATCGCAAATTACGATACTGGCATACCGGGCGCTGATACTGCTCCGTGGATAACCGGACTGCCGGATGGTCAGGTCTGCTTCCTCTGCGACGTCGAACCATTGCAGGACATCAATGTGATGATGCAGGCGTATGGCCAGACCGATAAAAACAAGAATTTTAACGTCTCTTCCGCCATCGTGAAAGCCAGTGGGGTTCCGGGCTCCCGGATTGTCGTCAGTGCCGCATGCCGGCATCAACTGGACAACAGGAATTGCGCGACCGTCAGATTCGCCAGCGACGCTGAGCCGGGCACTGATGTGGCGCGGGTATGGGTCGTCGCAATCGTCACCGGAAAGGAGAAGGAGATCATGGACCTGTTGGATGTGGGCGCGTTCACCGCCTTGACCGCGCCCTACGCGGCGGTTTCGGCCGGGGGGGGGGGTATTCCTCCTAGCCCTCATCGTCTTGATTGGGGGCTGGCGGCATGAGGGTGCGGAACTATGCAGCCAAACCTATGGCCAAGATCACCTCGTCAAAACGAATAGACACGGACATATGGGACATCCGTGGATTCGACAAGTCGATGCTGAGGAACGGATTCACCCTCAGATGCGACGCGACACTGGACGAGCCGCCCGGCTTAATCCGAATCGGATGGACTCTGACACCGTACCAGGCATCGCAACGGATCGCAGGCAACATCTCCAACAAGGAGTGCTTGCTGCCGCTCGTGACTTTCGTGATCCAGTCCGGCACGTGGACCATGACGCGCCTGCTCGCCACACCGGCACGGGAGGATGCGATCATACGTGCCATCGGCCTGGACTATTTCGACGCAGGCACCGCACCCTACTGAGCGGATTGGGGGTGGCGGCATGAGACGCAGAAACATCTTCCCGGATCCGGAATACGCAGGCATGATGCACCCATATGCCAACAACGGCACCAGGTCGGACTTCGTGAAGAACGAAGGAATGATGTGGATGCGGGCGACAGTGACAGCTGTCGGAACACAGCAGAATTACGCACAGTACTCGCTGACCGAGGACAGAGTCCCGGTCGAGGGGACGTACCACTTCCGCCTTCTCGCACATGCCGAAGGCGGAGACGGAATGGCGCGCTGCTATGTCAGACAGCCGGACTCCACCTATCTTCCCTGTTACGCAGTCAATATTCCGGATGGCCAGACCATCGTCGTCGAAAGAGCTATCGGGGTTCCGGCGGGTTGCGGTGAGCTGATTGTCCGAATCTGTCCGGCCGCCGTCGTAGGCGCGACCGCGATGATGAGCCGGATCAGCATCGAAGCGGCCGACACCTATGAGATCGCTTCGGGGGGGGGGGCTTCCGGGCTTCTTCACCGCAGGCACCGCACCGTACTAGCCCCGTCAAGGCTGGTGGTCGGTCGTGAGAATCGTGAATCAATGGCCGGACCCGCACTGCGCAAACAAGGTCGGCACTTGGAGTGCGATACCGGGAGCTGTCACCATAGCGAAGAACGGCGACCATTGGGAATACACCATACCCAGTGGCGCATCCTTCATTCCGAAGCGGAAGTCCGGATGCATGATGATGCGGCTCAGCCCGCCCAGCTCATGGGACTCCATACGCCCGGAGCGGGCGGATACGCTGCTCATGGAGAGTGGGGTTCGCGTCATGGACACCACCAAAGAAGAAGCAAGGAATATTGTTGGCATCCGTGTGACTGTCGATACCAAGACCACGGTGACGGGCATGTACGCCGTCGATCTGGACGAATGGCCGATACTGCGGGAGGCGGGAGCGCTCGTCTTCGCAGCCGACACCGCCCCCTATTAGCCCCCAGTCTGGGGGTGGCCGCGTGAGGATCAAGAATCTCTACAATCCGCCGACGATGAAGGATCGTGATTGGATCACTCCGTGGTGTCCGGATGGTACGCACGCCTCATCGAAGACCACCGACGAGGGTTGTGAGATAACCTTCACCGGCAAGGCTATGGGATGGCTGAATCCGCCGAAACCATTGCCTGACGGATTGGCGAACGTCGTGTGGCAGGAAAAGGACGGCTCGTACCTTATCGGCATCTATAACATGACGGTGCCAATATCTGAGGGCGTCACCGTGCTCACGCGCCTGTGCGGATTCGAGGACAGGAATCTTGTCGGCATGCTCCGGCAGGCCGGATTGCCGCTTGTGTTCGCCGCCTCTGACCACCCGTATTAAACAAACCACAGCCCCGCCACGTGCGGGGCTTTCCTGTAAGGAGATGTAATGTGCTGCAGAATTTTCTAGCCGTTTTCGGCGGTGTGGGCGGCGCGTGCGCGCTCATCACGCTCGGGCTTAAAGTCTGGCCGGGCGCTTTGGACGCGTTGGCGACCGGATTGTACGCTCACGTACGGCCCGAACGACTGCCCTATGATTCGCCGCTCTCGCAGCATTTCGCCAAGACCCGCCAACTCGGCGAACGCACCGAGAAATTCGACGGACGTTTGGACGAACTTTGCCGCGACACGATCAAAAACACGATCATCAGCCTGATCTACGGCGACCAGACGCACGACCATTCTGAGGCCGTCCGGTACGAACTCGCCAAACTCGAAAAACTCGATGCGCGATGCTGGATCGTCAACGCCGCCGAAAAATATCTGGAGGACCGGCAATGACGCATCTCATGATCGCGGGCGGCATATACCTGCTGCTCCTCGCGCTAGTTCTCGTGTTCAACGTTGGCGCGCACAGGCATTGATTTTCACACCGGTTTTCAAAGCCATCCCATTCCGGGATGGCTTTTCTATTTGCCCCTTGACTCGGGGCGGGAAGGAGAGGATGTGGTAATCCTCGACAAAAGCAAATCTGAACACGGACGCCTGCGCCGGCGCGTGGGCGTGACGTTGTCCGCGCTCGCTGTCGCAGTCTCCATGGCGTTCGCCCCGGCGGCGATGGCGGACATGGACGGGTATGACATTTCGAACTGGCAGTGCGGCATCGACACCGCGACCGTGCCGGCCGATTTCGTCATCGTCGGCACCACATGGGGTTCAGGCGGCGTGTACGGCGGATGCCTGTCCAACGGCGTCAACACCGACGCCAACCGTCAGCTCGCCGGTGCCATCAACGGCGGCAAGGAGACCGGCGTCTACCATTACGCGCGCGGCGGCGACCCGGAGACCGAAGCCAGGTTCTTCATCGGCAACGTGCGTGGATACGTGCACAGGAGCGTGCTGATCCTCGACTGGGAGGAGCAGGACAACACGGCCTGGGGCGACAAGCAGTGGCCGCGCCGCTGGGCGCGCGAGGTCAAGCGTCTGACGGGCGTGAACCCGATCATCTACACGATGGACTCCGGGTACTGGCAGGTCGCCGGCATGGAGACGGAGCTGGACTGCGGCATCTGGATCGCACAGTACGCGACTAACCTCGTCACCGGATACCAGACCGCACCGTGGAACATCGGAGCGCGTGGCGAGGTGATGAGGCAGTACACGTCCAACGGCAGTCTCAGCGGCTGGTCCGGACGCCTCGACCTGAACAAGTTCCGTGGCGACCGCGCGGCATGGCGCAAGTACGCGAACCCAGACGACAGGGGTGCGGCGATCCTGCCGAACGTCAGGCCGACGCCACAGCCCACGACCGCGCCGACGGTCGACCTGGACGCTTTGGCCACGCGCACCATCCGCGGTGATTTCGGCAACGATCCCGCACGCCGCCAGGCGCTCGGATCCAACTACGCGGCGGTCATGGACATAGTTAACCGGCGACTGTCCGGCAGTGGCGTCACGACGCCATCTGGCAATGCCGGCTCGTACTGCGTCGTGGTCAGCTCCGGCGACACCATGGGAGCGATCGCCAACCGTACCGGCCGCACGCCGGCCAGCGCGTGGAGCGTGCCTAGCGGCAACATCGACCGCATCTGGCCTGGGCAGCAAGTCTGCTACGGCGGCACCACGGCCTCCAGCGTCGGCGCGCATGTCGTCGGCACGTCCCATGCGGTCACCGCCGGCGAGAGCCTGTGGAGCATCTACGGTACCGGCTGGCAGGCCGCCGCGCAGCGTAACGGCCTGTATGCGCCATACACGATCTACCCTGGCCAGCATCTGCGCTGACCTCGGGCGCGCTTTAAGGAGGTGAATCAATGGAAGATCCCAAAGACTCCGGCTACCTGCTGCCGGGCAAGGCGTACGACGCGCTCAAATGGCTCGCGCTGATCGCCCTGCCGTCCGTCGCATGGCTGGTCGGCGTGGTCGGCCCCCAGTGGGGATTGCCGCATTGCGGTGAGATCGTGACCACGATTAACGCGGTCGGTGTGTTCGTTGGCGCGTTGATCGGCGTGAGTCATATCACGGCGGCCAAGCCGGACGGTTCCGACGAAAAATAATCATTGCCACCGATTCGGCGGCGACACTTGACAGAGCTTCGCGTCGAGTTTGACGGCTGTTAAGTCCGTATGGAGTTGCCCCTCTCTCAGCTGATGCTGGGGGAGGGGCGTTTTCGTGTTTTCGGCGGGTGTATCATACGGAGAAAGCAGAAAAATAGAGTCTACTTTGAGTGACACTCAGGTGGTGGAAACACGAAACTCCAAGCGTGGCAACGCATGCAGAAACCTCACAGCTATAAATCGTGCTTATAGCGACACTTAAATTTTCTTGATGAGTTATAGCTGGCGA